>Ga0209055_1002842_pt1 | contig 10747 bp, 12 predicted proteins | sample GraSoiAngelo_110_FD_185875 | JGI IMG/M metagenome (GOLD analysis project Ga0209055, IMG submission 185875) | Grasslands soil microbial communities from the Angelo Coastal Reserve, California, USA - 14_0903_12_30cm (SPAdes) (version 2) | ecosystem: Environmental > Terrestrial > Soil > Grasslands ...
TGCCGAGATCGCGGCCATGACCGGAACCGACGTGGCCACGTACACGCGCGAGAGGCCGGGCATGAGCGCGTTCGTGCTCGAGGACGGCGTCGTCTACCACGCCTATTCCACCTATGCGCGCGGATTGGACGGCCTCTGGGGCATGTACCAGTGGCTCGACCGGGCACCCAAGGGACGCAACGAGACGGGCGTCTGGTGGCGCCGCCACGACGAGTATAACAATGGCTGAGCGAAGTCGTGATTGTCGCAGCGCAACCGCGGGACTGGAGATCTTTGCTGCCAGCGCGGCGTGAGATGCGGCTGCGATCTTTCTATAAAGAAACAATTTCAAACATGAAGAAGCGCAAACTTGGAAAGAGTAATCTGGAAGTCTCAGCCATCGGACTCGGCTGCATGGGAATGAGCTTTTCTTACGGCCCGCCCAAAGACAAACAGGAGATGATCTCTCTTCTCCGAGCGGCCGTGGAACGCGGCGTTACATTCTTCGATACCGCCGAGGGTAGCTGATCGCTTTCATCTGCCGCCGATACAGACCCAAAACGAATCGGTCTTGGATCGCAATGATCTTCACCAGCCAGTCGTCGTCCCGGGCAGAGTGAGAGGAAGGGGAGGCAGCGCGCGAAGTCGTTTGGCTAACACGCTGACGAAGCGGACTATGTTCGGGCCCAAGGCTTGTTCTGAGAATGGATCCTTCGATGCGAGCTTGATGATGTCACGCGCCGGACAAATCATCATCTCGCATTTGAATGGCAACTTTCGAGCGGGCGCAGCGCGGAGGGCCGCCTCGCTCGCGTCTTCCCGCACGACAAACGTGCCGACCGCGCCAATGTTGAGGACACCAAATTTCGCCAACTGCTTGGCGATCGACGCAGGTTGACATCGATTTGTTTTACCGACACTCGCCGCACGAAGAAATACAACCGAAGGCATTCGAGCCTCACTTTCGCCGACGTGTGCCGCTCAGTTCGGCGTGTCGTGGACATGTGACGAGATGATCGTTGACCATGCCGACAGCCTGCATTAGCGCGTAGCAGATGGTCGAGCCGGCGAATTTGAATCCGCGCCGCTGCAAATCGCGGCTCATTGCATCGGATTCCGGCGTGCGCGCGGGCACCTCCGCCATTTTCCGCCAGCGATTCTGCTTCGGTTTTCCGCCGCGAAAACTCCAGAGATAAGCGTCGAAGCTCCCCAATTCTTTCTGGACCGTGAGAAAAGCCTTCGCATTCTGGATCGTTGCCGCGATCTTCAACCGGTTTCGTACGATGCCGGAGTCGTTGAGCAGCCGCTTCACATCGCGCGCCCCGTAACCCGCGATCTTCTCCGATCGAAATCCGTCGAGCGCCTTACGATAGTTCTCTCGTTTCTTGAGAACCGTAGTCCAGCTCAATCCAGCTTGTGCGCCTTCGAGAATCAGAAACTCGAACAACTTTCGGTCGTCATGTACCGGCATACCCCATTCGTTATCGTGGTAGGTGATGTTTGGCTCAGTAGTCGCCCAGGGACAACGCGGCATACAGCAGACATTTGATACGATCGAAGTGACACGTGACAAGTGACGAGCTTAGGATCAGAGCGAATATTCTCCAGGACGCTGAACGCAGGGAGACCACGGTCTTGTTCCTACCTCGCAGGGTGAAGTCTTTGCATGATGGCTTCCGCAAACTTCTGGGCCACAGGGATGGGACGCATGTAGATAATGATGTGATCGATCTTGCCATCTTTGTTGAGGTGCACCTGATCGATCGCCTGAAGCTTCTCGCCCTCAAGCTGACCCTCAAAGACAAGCAAGTGCCAATTGTTTCCTGCATCAGCCTTTAAAGTGCATTTTATCCCAGGCGCGGTCTTGGCCACCTGACTCAAGATATGAGATACTGTGTTCGCTGGATGATCGGCGCTTGCTCCAGCCGGGATCTCGAGGCGGACTTGAGGAGCAAAAAGCTCTTTAAATAAATTTTCGTCCGAATTCTCAATAGCCCTTTTATAGTTTTCGATGACCTTCATTTTCTCGCCTCCTTTGTCTGGGTTTGATCTTGTTTCCTTTTCAGATTCGAAATGTCCGTAGCCGTTACTTGATCGATCCTGAAGTCTTCCGGAGCGTCTTCAGCGCGCCTCCCCACGCGATGAGCTGATCCAGCATCTCGTTGACCGACTGTTCCTTTGTTGGGCCGGGCTTGAACACGCTGAAGTTTTCGAAGTCGGTATACATGGAGAGCAAGACCTGGTTGCGCACGGTGGCCATTTGCACCTCGGCCAAGTTCAGACGCAGCTGCTCGACCCCGCGCGCTCCGCTGGCGCCGCCGTAGCTGACGAACCCAGCCGCCTTGTTGTTCCATTCGGCAAACAGAAAATCGATCGCGTTCTTAAGCGCGCCGGAGGTTCCATGGTTGTACTCGGGCGTGACGAAAACGTAGGCATCGAACTCGTCGATCTTGGCCGCCCAGGTTTTGGTGTGCGGCTTACTGTATTGCCCCATTATGGGCGGCACCGGCTCGTCCAGAAGCGGCAGGTTGAAATCTTTGATGTCCACGAGCTCGAACTCGGCGTCGCTGCGCTTTTTCGCGACTTCGTAGACCCACTTCGCTACCGCCTCGCCATTTCGACCCGGGCGCGTGCTTCCGAGAATGATCGCAATCCTAAGCATAAGTTCCTCCTTAATGGTTTCTGAAAAGTGATTCCATGATTTTATTACCGTAGCCCCTGAGCTGGGACGTGTTGCTGGAAGAGCCCAACGAACGCAAAGCGGACACTCAGAAAGACGACGATCCAGAGCACCGTCACGATGATAGCCAGAGGCAGACCGCTCGGAAGCATCAATATGTGAATGAGCAGAATGTTGACGATGATCGGAGCGAGCAGGGTCAGCGCGAGTGGGACGTAGCGATTGACCAGGAGCAGGACCGCGGAAATGATCTGGAGCAGAAATATCGGGACCAGATAATGGGAGACAAAGAGCGCCCCAACGAACTGGCCAGCCGTTCCGGAAGGCGGAGAGCTGGGGATGAAGTGGAGGAAGCCGTTCAGTCCGAAGACGAGAAAGATGAGGCCAAGGAGAAAACGGGCGATGACAGTAGTGATTTTCATGTTTAGTTTCTTTGTTGACTTAAATTAAATTGACATCAATATACTTGTTGTCAATGGATAATTTAAAATGAGACGGAAAAAAATCACTGAGAGGCAAGACTCCACCGGCGTGCATGTCTGGCTCGTTTTCATGAAAGCCTTTCAGGCGTTGATCCCTCACGCGGCCGGGAGCATAAAGCGGACAGCACTGGGCGACTCTGATTTCCGCGTCCTGGAAGTCCTCCTGCATAAGGGCCCGCTCCCGGTGAATACGATCGGTCCCAAGGTCTGGCTTACCCCCGGATCCATCAGTGTGGCCGTCGATCGGCTGGTTAAAAAAGGGCTCGTTTCACGCAAGGATCACCCGGACGACCGTCGAGTGCGCCGGGTTGAACTGACAGCCAAAGGACGGGCGCTCATTACCCGGGGATTTGGCGAGCACGCAGCGGCGATGGAAAATGTGGCTGACGTCCTTTCAAAAAACGAACGGCTGACATTGCTGCGGCTTTTGAAAAAGCTGGGGAAGCACGCGGCCGAAACTCGCAAGTAAACGGATCCGAAGCTACGGTGGCCGCATTAATTGGTTAGACGTGTCGTTTATTTGCGCGACTAGTTACCTGCGCGTTTTAGATTTTCCCAATACCATGTTTGCTGCATGACCCCTCGAGCGACAGCGTGAGTTCGCTGATCACTGAAGCGGAGGCCGGACGCGGTGTCGCTCTCGCGATCCCGATCTTCAAACTCGTAACTGGCAAACGCCTGCTCTACCGCCGCCCACTCAGGGGCACGATGGAAACAGCGTCCGTCGGCATCGCCCGCGCCTCAAACGGCGACGTGACACCTGCTGGAGAAAAATTTTGCGAAATCTTGCGGCAAATATCTACGCGAGCCTCTGATGAGTGAAATGAGGCGATTCGATCGAAATCTTCACGTGAGATTCGTCTGGATAAATTGCGGACTGGCGTGATGTCGATCTGATGCAGCGTTGTGTCGCCGGAGTTAACGAATCGATGCGGTGTGTCCGCCGGAATGACCACGATGCCGCCCGCTTTTACCTCGCGCTGTTCATCTCCGACCGTGATGGTGCCGCAGCCTTGAGTTTGACTCGTGATCGCCCGATCATTCACCGCTTCCCGAGCGGCTTTGCGGTCTATCCAACGGCGTTCCCCCGCACGGTGTGTTCACCTCGTCATACGACATTCCAACAAACGGCAGCTGCTCGAGACTGATGAAGCTCATGGCGGAAATCTACGAGAAAGTCTGCGAACTTTCCGCGTGAACTTCGGTCCGAGCCGGACTGGCATCAATTCCTCGATTCATTCGCGGCTCTCCCGAGTCGCTCTCCGCTATTGTCCGCCCGCGCATCCCACCGACCCGAAAGTCCGGTCTCGCGGCTTTACCGTGCATGTCGTCATTCCCAATTCCTCGATTCATTCGCGGCGTCTCCCGAGTCGCTCTCCGCTACCCTCGCGGCTATGCAGTGCATCTCGTCGTTCCCAACTCCTCGATTGTCGGCTGAACAGCCAGTCTGCAAGATCGACAGCATGAAAATTACCAAAAACATCGGCTGCTTTTGCTCGCGGTTTACTTGATCATCGATGGCCTTTTAGGGTTCGGCTTGCAGCTCGGACCAGCCATTTTCCTGCTCTACGTTGTATCGCTCGCTGCCGGCATCTTTATTTTCATCGGCAGATAATGCCGCGCCAGAATCTGACGACTGGAGATTGACGAACTATTTGTTCGACAGGGCGATTAGTTAATTCTGTGACGAAGATCGCTTGGCGATCTTGCCAAAGTAGGTGCGCTGCAAAGATCATGTCCGCATGAAATTATGGGCTTGGGACAAGAAGAATCTTCCTTCGATCACGCACGCGATTCGCACAGCAGTCGCTGCGACCGCGTCAGTCATAATCGCGCGACTCGTGCAAATGCCTGAGGCGTACTGGGCCGCGATCGCGACCTTGGTCGTGATGCAATCCACGCTCGGTGCGACGTTAACGCTGTCGATCGAGCGGATTGTCGCCACCGCCGTGGGTGCGTCAGTTGGAGCACTCGAGGCGAATTACTTTGGGGGAAATCTTGTCGCGTTCGCGCTTGCGATTGTTCTCATCGGATTGCTGTCGTTCGCGTTTCGTTTAGAGAAAACCGCATATCGCTACGCGAGCATCACCCTTGCGATCATCGTTCTTATTCCGCGCACAGCTGCGCCGTGGACCATCGCTTTGCACAGGTTTATTGAAGTCTCGGCCGGAATTATGGTTGCTCTCGCGGTCGTGGCAGTGTGGCCGGAGCATCAACCGAGCGCAGCGACGAGCGACAGTATAAATTGAACCTACCAAAGTTATGAAATCTGAAATGCGCCAGGTCCTTGCTCGACAATCTTTCGAGAAGAAGATTCGCAAAGTCGGCAAACTGATTCGACTTCATCAAAAGATTAAGACGACTCATTCGAACGCTTCGGCAGACGATATTCTCCTTGCGCGCCTCGATACTGCATCCGCTCAACGCGACGCGGGCAAAGGCGTTTCCATCGAGCGCATCCGCGAAAACATCCGTGGATAGGCTACGCCGCCAAAAAATTCAAAGCAGTGACGCTGCTTTGCCCGAACCTTGTTGCGCCTTCGCAGTAATCGACTGTGACAGGTGCCCGGGACCATGATAATATTTAATGATATCCGCGGAAGCTGAAAAAATTTAGCCCGAGCGCACACATCCAGATCAACCTCTTATGAAAACAAAATTCCCTTCTCGATCCGCTTTCTTGAATTCACCCGTCCTACTCTTGTTTGGATTGGGCGTGTTCTCGGGTGCGTCCGCCCTGGGGCAGGGGCCAGGTCGTCTCCAAGTGGGTTTTTCCTATCACAACGACGTCTCACGGCCACTGCGCGAGATGGCAGCCTGGAACCCCGCAGACATAAAGCAAGAGCACGAGGCCAATGAAAACCCGAAAGTACCCATCTTCCACCAAGACAGCGCCGACCCGGTTATCCAGAACAGGCAGGCCTCCGTGTTAGGCTTCCTGGCTCTGCACGTCCCGAGCCCCATCCTCAATTTTGACGGTATCCCCTTTCCAGGCGTCGGATGCAACTGCGCACCGCCCGATACGAATGGCGAGGTGGGAGCAACGCAATACGTGCAAATCGTCAACGAAGGCTTTCAGGTTTTCGACAAGGCCACGGGAAATTCGGTCCTGGGGCCCAATAGCATCTCGTCCGTCTGGAGCGGCTTCGGCGGTGCATGCCAGAACGGCGGCTCCGGCGATCCAGTCGTTCTCTATGATCAGTTAGCCGGCCGCTGGGTCATCAGCCAGTTCGCGAGCGCGACGGGCGGCACTCCAATTACCGACGAATGCGTGGCTGTCTCCACGACCAGTGATGCCACCGGCACTTGGAATCGCTATGGCTTTCACCTCGGCTCAAACTTTTTCGACTATCCCAAGCTCGCCGTCTGGCCCGACGCCTATTACATGAGCATGAATGTGTTCAATTCCACGGGCACAGCTTACCTCGGTCCGCAGCCGTTTGCGTTCAATCGCACGGCGATGCTGGCTGGCTCGCCCGCCACCTTCATCAGCCCGGCCGGCCCTCTCGGCGGCTCGGTCTCGCCTTTTTTGCCTGCCGACCTGGACGGCTCGACGTTGCCGCCGGCTGGGGCGCCGAATAGTTTCGTGGGATTCCCGGGAGGCGGCCAATACACCACGTATCACTTCCACGTGGACTTCGCTACACCAACGAATTCGACCTTTACGACTTTCGCCGCTCCGACAGCAGCGGGCTTCACTTCGCTCTGTCCAACGACCCGCTCCTGCGTGCCCGAGTTGGGAGTTACTTCGTCCAACAAACTCGATGGCATTGGTGACCGCTTGATGTTCCGTCTGGCTTATCGGAATTTTGGCGACCACGAATCGGTGGTCGGCAATTACACCGTCAGCGCAGGCGGGGTGGCAGGCGTGCGCTGGTTTGAGTTGCGCGGCGTCACGGCTGGACCGGTCACAGTCTTTCAGGAAAGCACCTACCAGCCTGACACCACCTGGCGCTGGATGGGCAGTGCGGCGATGGACGGCCAGGGAAATCTGGCCATTGGCTTCAGTGCTTCGAGCTCTACGCTCAATCCTCAGATCCGCTATGCCGGGCGTCTGGCGACTGATCCGATCAACGTTTTGGCCCAAGGTGAAACGAATCTCTTTGATGGCACCGGCAGCCAGACCGATACCAGCAACCGCTGGGGCGACTATAGCGCCTTGACCATTGACCCAGTGGACGACGCCACCTTCTGGTATACGAACGAATACTATGCCACCACCACCTCGTTCGGCTGGCGCACGCGCATCGGGAGCTTTAAACTAGCGTCGGGTAACCCAACACCAACACCTACACCGACTCCAACACCTACACCGACACCGACACCAACACCTACCCCGACTCCCACCCCAACGCCCGCGCCCGACTATTCGCTTTCGATTAGTCCCTCGTCGGTCATGGTGAAACGCGGAGGTGGGACAGCCGTGTACACGGTCACCATTAACCCAACCAACGGCTTCAATTCGCCGGTGACCTTCTCCGTGAGCGGCCTCCCGTCGGGAACGACCGGGAACTTCAGCCCGAATCCGGCGACGACTTCCTCGACGCTGACCCTGACGGTCAGCGCGTCCACGGCTAGGGGCACTTACCTCTTCACGGTCACCGGCATGGGAGGCTCTCCGATGATCACCCGCACGGTGACAGCGACGCTCAAAAAGACCAACAAGCTATAGTCTGATGAGGCCATGGGGCGTGCCGGGGCGGATTTGTTGCGTCTGCCATTTCGCCACATCGGCGGCGGCGTGGCGAAGTTCGCTCAAAGCTATCAGCGTCAGCACTGTGCGCGTCGCCTAGGTGGAGGCCCGGGTAGAGAGCTTCGCGCCGTGGACAGCCTTTCGGCGCTTCGCTGGAAGGGGGGATGGGGTCGCATCTAAACATTTGACATTTCACGCGCGGCTCACGGCATTCTAGCCACGCTGGTTGCGGTCGTAAGGAATAATATTATCCCATTCGTCGGCAGAGGAGCGGGCGACGAAGGCCGGGAATCAGAAGTCAGAGATCCGAACCGACGGCTTCGTTTTCCAACACTTTCTTGAGAATCACTTCGAAGCCGATGCTTCATTGCAGCTTACACAGGCAGAAGGATATCAGAAGTCAGATGTCAGAAATTCTGAAAGTAAAACTTGCGCCCCGTCCGCAAAATTGACGAAATGAGGACGTGTTCGTTGGACATTACGGGGTGGCCTTTGCAGTCAAGAGCGAGCGAAACAGAATTCCGTTGTGGGTCCTTTTCGTTGCGGTGCAGCTGTTGGATTTCCTTTGGGCACCCTTTGTTCTGCTTGGAATCGAGAAGGTGCAAATGGTGCCGGGGATCACGGCGACAAACTCGCTCGATCTCTATTACATGCCCTACACGCACAGCCTTATCGGCGCGTTGATCTGGTCTGGCGCTGCTTTTCTGATCTACAACCTGGTGACGGGCACGAAGGCTTCAAACATCGCGGCGTTGATCGTCGCCTTTGCTGTCTTTTCCCATTGGATCCTGGACTTGATTGTTCATCGCCCTGATCTCGCCATCTACGATAACAACTTTGAAAGTCGGCTTTGGTCTTTGGAATTACCGAGGTTTGGAATTTATTCTTGAGATTGCGATCCTCGTCGGCGGCATCGTTCTTTATCTCAAAAGAAACGCGATCAACTCAGTCGCGCGCAAATCGGGCGTCATCATCTTTGGTGTCGTATTGATTCTGATCCAGGCTGGGAACACTTTCGCCGGGCGGCCGCCTTCTTCCGATCGAGCATTCGCAATCACTGCGCTGATCTTCTATACGCTCTTTGCCGGGATTGCGTTTTTGCTGGAGAAGCGGCAGTCCGAGCCGGACTGGCAGTGTTGAGCTGTTGAGGAGAGTAGCAGAGAGCGAGTAAGGGTAGCGAGCGAGTTTCGCCTGCTTGCATGGATGAGCGTCCGAGAGCAGTTACCAGAATCAGTGGATCGAGACCGGCGTTCCAACTTTGACCCGCTCGGCGAGACGAACCACGTCCCAGTTGGCTAGCCGGATGCAGCCATGACTGGCGGAATGTCCTATGGAATCAGGAGCGGCCGTGCCATGCATGCCGATGCCTTTTTTGTTGAGCGCAATCCAGAGAACGCCAACCGGGCTTCGAGGACCCGGCGGCAACATGTAGAAATGGCCACTCCGTTGCCCGTGCTTCAGCATTTTTTCGTCGTAGCGAAACCTCGGCCACTTGGACATTCTCTGGACTTTCCAATCTCCAACGGGTGAGGCGGTCTGCGTAGATCCTATGGTGACCGGGTAAACCGCGACCAATTTATCGCCTTCGAAGACCGCGAGCATGTTCGCTTTCGTGTCGATCTTCACAGACGGCATCGAAGGTGGGGATGCAGGTGCCGCCGATGGATTCTGAGGCGATACCGGTTTGTCTTCTGGTGTCTTGTCGGGTTCATCTGGAAGGTCATTAGCGGCCGGGCTGTCCATCTCGCTGCCCGGCTTGAGATCCTTGACCGCTCCCAACTCGAACGGCTCAACATTCGGAACGCGCAGCTGGTCACCAGGCTTGATCGACTTTGTTTTACCGGGATTGAGCTGTTCCAGGAAATGAATGTCGCAGTGGAACTTTTCTGCGATTGCATCGGCCGGATCGCGGTACAAAAGGGCTTTCAACCTCGCCTGTTCTTTTACAGAAGCCGGCAATTTTCCTACATTCTGCAGATCGGCAGGTGTTAGGGCGTAGGTGATGAAGACCGGGTGAACACTGGCAAGATCGAGACCGTTGACATCGGGAGCCGCATCGGCTTTTGCATCCTGCGGCGGCGGCTGCGGCTGTTCGTCGCGAGACTGCCGATAAAGGGCAAGCGCTTTCCGGGTAAATTCGTTATAGTGCCCGTCAAGTTTCCCTGGGCTGAAGTTTGATCGGTCGAGAAAAATTTGCAGACGCGTGGCTGCCTCACTCTGAGCCGGAGATTGCTTTTCATTAAGAGGAGGCTTTTTTTTTGAATGTTCTCTGGCTTCAATTTGCAGTGCCAGACTCATGAACAAGAGTCCCAAGGCAAAAAAGGCGACGCAGCGGTAATTGCTCATGCAAATCGATCGCAGGGGCGAGTGACTCCGGCTGTATGCGCGGCTTCATAAACAACCGGCTGATTCGTCGATGGATTGATCTATGTTTTGCGTGGGACGGAACAGCGGAACGGTCCGAGCGGACTGGCATTAAGGTAGGAAGTAGCCGCCTTCGCCATCCGGGCTGCGGCGAGCCAAGGAAGTTAGAACGTAGAAATTCTTAGCCCCAGAGTTCCCGAGGCGGGATGCCGATCTTTCCGTGTTGATAGCAGAGTCTGTAATGACGATCGCCGGCAAGGAGTAATGGCCCATCGAGGTCCACATAATCGGCCGTGCTCGCGAGAAGGCGCGCCGGCGCAATGCCTAAAGAAGTGCAGACCATGCAACCGATCAATAATTTGAACCCGGCCTCGCGGGCGCGCTCGCTCAAGAGCAGGGCTTCCGTCAGCCCTCCGGTTTTGTCCAGTTTTACATTAAGCACTTCGTAGCGATTCGTTAGGCGGGGAAGATCGGCACTCGTATGGCAACTTTCATCCGCGCAGACTGGAACAGGATGATCCAACGTTTCCAGAATGTCGTCCGCGTCCG
>Ga0209055_1002844_pt1 | contig 10747 bp, 8 predicted proteins | sample GraSoiAngelo_110_FD_185875 | JGI IMG/M metagenome (GOLD analysis project Ga0209055, IMG submission 185875) | Grasslands soil microbial communities from the Angelo Coastal Reserve, California, USA - 14_0903_12_30cm (SPAdes) (version 2) | ecosystem: Environmental > Terrestrial > Soil > Grasslands ...
CGGGAGTTCGTGGGCGGACTCACGTGCTTCTCGCTGGCCGAGTCGCTCGGCGGGGTGGAGAGCCTGGTGTCGCATCCGGCCACCATGACCCATGCGGCGATGGATCCGGAAGCGCGCGAGAAGGCCGGCCTCGCGGACGGTCTCATCCGCCTCTCGGTGGGAATCGAGGCGCTCGAGGATCTGCGCGAGGACCTCGCGCGGGCGCTCGAGCGCGCGGCGCGTGTGCTCCCCCCTCGCGAGCTCAGCCGGGCCGCTGCAGGCGGCTGATCACGGCGTCCCCGACCTCGCGCGTCGCGAGCGCCCGCACGTGGGCGAGCGCGATGTCGGGGGTGCGCGCGCCGTCGGCGAGCGCGCCGGCCACCGCGCGCTCGAGCGCCGCGGCCTCGGCCGGGAGCTGCAACGAGTGTCGCAGCAGCATGGCGGCGCTCAGGATGGCGCCGTAGGGGTTGGCGATGCCGCGGCCGGCGATGTCGGGCGCCGAGCCGTGGATCGGCTCGTAGATGCCGAGGCGACCTTCGCCGAGCGATGCCGAGGGGAGGAGCCCGAGCGACCCGGCGAGCATCGCCGCCTCGTCGGTGAGGATGTCGCCGAACATGTTCTCGGTGACCAGCACGTCGAAGTCCCGCGGCCGCCGGATGAGGTGCATCGCGGCCGAGTCGACCAGCATGTGCTCGAGCGCCACCTCGGGGAATTCGGCCGCCACCACGCGCGCGCTCACCTCGCGCCACAGCCGCGAGGTCTCGAGCACGTTCGACTTGTCGATCGAGGTGAGCCGCCGGCGGCGCGTCTGCGCGAGCCGCGCGGCGACCCGCGTGATGCGCTCGACCTCGGCGACCGTGTAGGTGCAGACGTCCGTGGCGCGGTCGGCTTCGCGGCTGTGGTCGCCGAAGTAGATCCCCCCGGTCAGCTCGCGCACGAACACCAGGTCCACGCCCTGGATCACCTCGGGCTTCAGCGTCGAGGCGTCGGCGAGCGCGGGGTGCACCTTCACGGGCCGGAGGTTCGCAAACGCCCCGAGCGACTGACGCAGCCGCAGAAGTCCCTGCTCGGGGCGGAGCCGCTGCCCGGGGTCCGACCACTTCGGTCCCCCCACCGCACCCAGGAGCACCGCGTCCGAGGTGAGGCACGCGCGCAGCGTCCGGTCGGGGAGCGGATCACCCTCGGCATCGATGGCCGCCCCGCCGAAGGCGAGCTCCGTGACCTCGAGCTCGTGCCCGTAGAGCTGCGCCACCCGGCCAAGACAGCGCAGCGCCTCGGCGATCACCTCCGGTCCGATCCCGTCGCCCGCGAGCACTGCCAACCGGGCCTTCATGCGCGGCGCTCGTACGCCTCGATTTCCTCGCTCCGCTCGAGGAGGAACGCGAGCTCGTCGACGCCGCGCAGCAGGCAATGCCGGGCGAAAGCCTCGAGCGGGAAGGTGACGATGCGGCCGCCGGGGAGAGCGAGCGTGCGCGCCGCGACATCGAGCGTGAGCTCCGCGCCCGGGTGGGCGAGGAGCCAGCCGCCGACCGTCTCGTCGACGGTCACCGGCAACAGGCCGTTCTTGAGCGCGTTGCTGCGAAAGATGTCGGCGATCTCGGTGCTGATCACGGCGCGGAGCCCTGAGTCGGCGAGCGCCCAGGCGGCGTGCTCGCGGGATGAGCCGCAGCCGAAGTTGCCTCCGGCGACGAGGATCCGGCAACCCTCGGCCTCCGGACGGTTGAGCGCGAAGTCGGTCCGCCGACTCCCGTCGGGAGCGTAGCGCCAATCGGCGAACAGGTGCCGGCCGAGACCCGAGCGCGTGGTGGTGGTGAGAAAGCGCGCCGGGATGATCTGGTCGGTGTCGATGTTGGCCGCCGGCAGCACCACGGTGCGCGAGGTGAGCGTCGTGAAGGGTTCCATCGTGCGCCCTCGGACTAAGGTGGCCCTACATCAGCTCGCGTGGATCGGTGACCCGGCCGCGCACCGCGCAGGCCGCGGCGGTGAGGGGGCTCGCGAGGAGGGTGCGTGCGCCGCTTCCCTGGCGGCCTTCGAAATTGCGATTGCTGGTGCTCACGCAGTACTCGCCGCGCCCGACCACATCGCCGTTCATGCCGAGGCACATGGAGCAGCCCGATTCGCGCCACTCCGCGCCCGCTTCGAGGAACACCCGATCGAGGCCTTCCGCCTCCGCCTGACGCTTGACCTGCTGCGAGCCGGGCACCACGAGCATCCTGAGGCCCGGGGCAATCCGTCGTCCGCGCAGCACGCCGGCCGCGCTGCGCAGGTCCGAGAGCCGCGCATTGGTGCAGCTGCCGATGAAGACGACGTTCACTTTCCGGTCCCGGATCGGCTCGCCGGGCGCGAGGCCCATGTAGGCGAGCGCCCGGGCGAAGGCGGCATCTCCCGGCCGCTCGGGGATCGCCTCGCCGATCGCAATGGCCATGCCGGGATTGGTGCCGTAGGTGATCATCGGCTCGACGCCGGCAGCATCGATGTCGATCTCACGATCGAAGCGGGCGCCGGCATCGGTGGGGAGCCGCCGCCACTCCTCGAGCGCGCGCTCCCGGGCTTCGCCCCCCGGGGCGCGCGGGCGGCCGGCGAGATAGTCGAAGGTCGTCTCGTCGGGCGCCACCATGCCGGCCCGCGCGCCGGCCTCGATCGACATGTTGCAGACGGTCATGCGCTCGTCCATATCGAGCGCGCGGATTGCGTCTCCCCGGTACTCGATCACGTGGCCGGTGCCGCCCCCGACACCGAGCCGCCCGATGATCGCGAGAATGAGGTCCTTCGCCGTCACCCCCGCGCGCGGCGCTCCCGTCACGTTGACTGCGAGCGTGCGCGGCCGGCGCTGCAGCAGGCATTGGGTCGCCAGCACGTGCCCGACCTCGGTGGTGCCGATCCCGAAAGCCAGCGCCCCGAAGGCGCCGTGGGTGCTCGTGTGGCTGTCGCCGCACACGACCGTCATGCCCGGCTGCGTGAGCCCGAGCTCGGGCCCGATGATGTGCACGATGCCGCGCTGGCGGTGGGTGAGGCCGAGCAGCTCGATGCCGAACCCGGCGCAGTTGACTTCGAGCTCCTCGATCTGTCGCCGGGCGGCTTCGAGCGCGATCGGCAGGCCGCCGAACACCTGGCTCGTGAGGGTCGGCGTCGAATGGTCCATGGTCGCGAGCGTGCGCTCGGGCCGCCGCACCCTCAAGCCCCGCTCGCGCAGCAGCGCGAACGCCTGGGGCGAAGTGACCTCGTGGACGAGGTGCAGGTCGACATAGAGCAGCGCGGGCGTGTCGGCGGTCTCGGCGCTCACCACGTGACGCTGCCACACCTTGTCGAAGAGGGTCTGGGGAGAGCGCGCCATCCGTGAAACCCGCGCGCTCAGCCGGAGGCGGCGACCCGCGGCGCCGACATGTCGACGTAGTCGAGCCAGCCCCACTGGTCGGGCGTCTTGCCCGAGAACAGGCCGAAGAACGCGTTCTGCAGCGTCTCGGTCACGGGTCCCCGCTTGCCGGCGCCGATCGGCAGCCGGTCGACCGAGCGAATGGCGGTGATCTCCACCGCAGTGCCGGTGAAGAAAGCCTCGTCCGCGAGGTAGAGAAGCTCGCGCGGAATGGCGCACTCGCGCACCTCGAGGCCGCGCTCGCGGGCGAGCCGCATCACGGTGTCGCGCGTCAAGCCCCCGAGCACCGAATGCGCGAGCGCCGGCGTCAGCAGCACCCCGTCCTTCACCAGGAACAAATTCTCGCCCGAGCCCTCACTCAGCGTGCCGTCGGGGGCGAGCCCGATGCCCTCGGCGAAACCGAGCCGCCGCGCCTCCGCGCCGATCAGCTGGCTCGAGAGGTAGTTGCCGGCGGCTTTGGCGAGCGCCGGGAGTGTGTTCGGGGCCACGCGCTGCCACGACGAGACGCAGGCGTCGACGCCGAGGTCCTCGCCCTCGTGAGCGAGGTACTTGCCCCATTCCCAGGCCGCGATCGCCACCTCCGTCGGCGGCTCGACCTTGGGCGTCACCCCGATCTCGCCGTAGCCCCGGAAGACGACCGGCCGGATGTAGGCGCCGCGCTTCAAGGCGTTCGCCGAGATCACCTGACGGCAGGCCTCGTTGATGGCTTCCGCGGAGAAGGGGATGTTGATGCGATAGATCTTCGCCGAATCGAACAGCCGCCGGGTGTGATCGCGGAGCCGGAAGATGGCCACCCCGCGCGGGGTCTCGTAGGCGCGTACCCCCTCGAATACCGAGGAGCCGTAGTGCAGCGCGTGCGCCAGCACGTGCACCGTGGCCTTCTCCCAGGGCACGAGCTTGCCGTTGAACCAGATGAACTGCGTGGCGGGAATGGGCATGCGGGCTCCTTGGAGGCCTGCGGCTCCTCAGGCGGGCGCCGCGGCGCTGCGCTCCTCGCGCGAGCGGGTTCCGGAGTGCGCCAGCTCGATGCGGTTGATCACTTCGAGGAACGCGCGCGTGCCGGACTCCACGATGTTCGTGCTCACGCTCGCGCCTCGATAGGTCTTGTGATTGTACTCCACGTACACCCGCGCCTCGCCCTGCGCATCCTCGCCCTCGGAAACGGCGTGCACCTCGAACTTGCGCAGCACGACCGCGATGCCGGTCGCCGCCTCGATCGCCTTGAAGGCCGCATCCACCGGCCCGTCGCCGGTGGCGCTCTTCTCGACGCTGCGGCCGTCGGCGTGACAGAGCCGCACCAGCGCGCGCGCCGGAGTGTTGCTGCGCGCCTCGGTGGCGAGCTCGGTGAGCGTCCAGGGACCGCTCGCTGAAGCCCCCGCCCGCAGCACCAGCGCCTCGATGTCCCCGTCGAACAGCTCCTTCTTCTTGTCCGCCAGCGCCTTGAACTCCTCGAACACGCGGTTGAGCTCGAGCTCATCGAGCTCGAACCCCAGCGCGCTGACCCGCTCGCGAAAGGCGTGCCGGCCGCTGTGCTTGCCGAGCACCAGGTGGCTGCGCGACAGCCCGACATCCTCGGGCCGCAGGATCTCGTAGGTCGAGTGGTGCCGGAGCATGCCGTGCTGGTGAATGCCGCTCTCGTGCGCGAAGGCGTTCTCGCCCACCACCGCCTTGTTGCGCGGGATCGGCATCCCGGTGATGCTCGAGACGAGCCGCGAGGTGGGATAGAGGCGGCTGGTGTGAATGCCGGTGCTCACGTTGAAGAACGCCGCGCGCGTCTTCAGCGCCATCACCACCTCTTCCAGCGAGCAGTTCCCGGCGCGCTCGCCGATGCCGTTGATGGTGCACTCGATCTGCCGCGCGCCGGCGACCACCGCGGTCAGGCTGTTGGCGACCGCCATGCCGAGGTCGTCGTGGCAGTGCACCGAGAGGCGCACCGTGTCGATGCCGCGGACGTTCTTGCGCAGGTAGCGGAACAGCTCCGCGAACTCATCCGGGACGGTGTAGCCGACGGTGTCTGGGATATTCACCGTGGTCGCGCCGGCGCCGATTGCCGCCTCGATCACCTGGGCGAGGAACTCGAGCTCGGTGCGCGAGGCGTCCTCGGGGGAGAACTCCACGTCGTCGCAGAGCTCGCGTGCGCGTCCGACGCCCGCCGCGGCGAGGCGCAGGATCTCGTCCTGAGCCATGTTGAGCTTGTACTGGCGGTGAATGGCGCTCGTGGCGAGGAACACGTGGATGCGGTGCCGGGGCGCCGGAGCGAGCGCGCGCGCGGCGAGCTCGATGTCCTCGAAATTGCAGCGCGCCAGGCCGCAGATGCTCGGCCCCGGCACCTCGCGCGCCACGGCCTCGACGCTCTCGAAGTCGCCGCGCGAGGCGGCCGGGAAGCCCGCCTCGATGACGTCCACGCCGAGCTCGGCGAGGGCGCGGGCGACCCGCAGCTTCTCGGGCCGCGTCATGCTGCAGCCGGGCGACTGCTCGCCGTCGCGCAGCGTCGTGTCGAAGATCAGGACTTGGTCGGGATTGGCAACCATGATCACTCCCTCAAAAGCGTCGCCGTGGTGTCAGGCCCGCTTTTCATTGAGCCAGGGCATGCGCGCGCGCAGCGCCGCGCCGACTTTCTCGATCTGACGGTCGACGTCCTCGTCGAGGAGTCGCTGGTAGTTGGCCCGCCCCGCGGCGTTCTCGCGGATCCACTGGCGCGCGAACTTGCCGCTCTGCACTTCCTTCAGCACCTTGCGCATCTCGTTCTTCACCCGCTCGTTGACGATGCGCGGTCCGCGGGTGAGATCGCCGTACTTGGCGGTCTCGCTGATGAACTGGTGCATCTTGGCGAGCCCGCCCTCGTGCAGGAGATCGACGATCAGCTTCAGCTCGTGCAGGCACTCGTAGTAGGCGACTTCCGGCTGATAGCCGGCCTCGACGAGCGTCTCGAACCCCTTGACCACGAGCTCGGTGGCGCCGCCACAGAGCACCGCCTGCTCGCCGAAGAGATCCGTCTCCGTCTCCTCGGCGAAGGTGGTCTCGAGCACCCCGCCGCGTGTGCCGCCGATCGCGTGCGCATAGGCGAGGGCACGGGCGTGCGCCTTGCCGCTCGGATCCTGGGCGACGGCGAGCAGGCACGGCACGCCGCGACCTTGGGCATACTGGCGGCGCACGAGGTCCCCCGGGCCCTTGGGAGCGATGAGGACCACGTCGAGGTCCGCGCGCGGCTTGATCTGCCGGAAATGGATGTTGAAGCCGTGTGCGAAGAGCAGCGTCGCGCCCTTCCCGAGGTGCTTCTTCACGGAGTCGTAGAGCGCCTTCTGCGCCAGATCCGGCACCAGCATGGCGACGAGATCCGCGCCCTGGACGGCATCAGCGGGCTCGGCGGTCTCGAGGCCGTCGCGGCGGGCCTTCTTCCAGCTCGGTCCGCCCTTGCGGACACCGACCACGACGTCGCAGCCCGAGTCCTTCAGGTTCAGGGCATGCGCGCGTCCCTGGCTGCCGTAGCCGAGCACGGCGATCCGGGCGCGTTTCAGCGCCTTGCGGTCGACGTCTTTCTGTGAATACAACCTCATTTCGCCACTCCCTCACGGGCCCGCGGGCCCCTTGCAAGCACAAAAAACCCCGCATCGGCTCATCGCCGGTGCGGGGTTTAAGATCTCTTGCTTCGCTCGTGCCTGGAATTTCGTCAGGCGTTCGCGCATGCCCCGCACCGCTCGCTCCCGCTAAGGAGCAGCAGCCGGGGCAGGGCCAGCAGCAGCGGCCGGTGCGCGGTGCGGAGCGCTGCGCGGTCAGGGGCCGGTGTTGCGTTGGGCGTCATGGATGCGAACGAAAGCCTGGTCAGCCGATGTCAGCACAAGGACCGTCGGCTTGTCAACGCGACTCGCGCTTCCCGCACCCGGCGCTGTTCGGGGCGTCCGCGCGGCGATTAAGCTTGCGCGCGTGTCCGCCGGCCGTACCGTCAAACCGAGCGCGCTCGCGGAAGGCATGTACCGCCGCGAGATTCTCCCCTGGGGGCTGCTCGGACTTGCGCTCGGGCTGGTCGAAGGGGCGACGGCGGCGGTGCTCGTCAAGCGGCACTTCGCCGGCGTCGCGCCACGCTTCGTGGTCAATCTCGCCGTGGCGCTGGTGTCGGGCGCCCCGGCCTTCTCCAACGTGCTCTCCTTCGTGTGGGCCAACGTCGCGCACGGGCGCGCGCGCGTGCGGCTGATGGTAGCGCTCCAGGGCACGTTCGCACTGTTCGTCGGCTGCGTGGCCTTCGCCTCGCACGCGGCCGCGGGACTGGTGATCACCGTGCTCTCCATCGTGGCGGCGCGGGTGCTGTGGGGGGGCATTCTGACGGTGCGCGCGGCGGTGTGGACCGCGAACTATCCGCGCAACGTCCTGGCGCGCATCACCGGGCGCATCGCCATCGTGAATGCGATCGCGGTGGCGACCTCCGCGGCGCTCGTCGGGTGGGTGCTCGAGGCGCAGGCCATCGATGCGCGCTGGCTCTATGGCGGGGGCGCTGCGGCGGGGCTCACCGGCGCGTGGCTCTACCGCTCGATGCGCGTGCGGCGGGAGTTCCGGCTGCTGGCGGCCGAGGCGGCGAGCGGCGCGCGCAGCGACCCCTTCAGCCTGCGCATGCTGATGGAGATCCTCCGGGAGGATCCCTCGTACCGCGAGTACATGCTGTGGATGGGCATCTTCGGCGCGGGCAATCTCATCCTCACCGCGCAGCTGGTGCTGGTGTTCTCCGAGCAGCTGCACCTCTCGAGCGCCACGCAGATCGGGCTGCTCGCGGTCGTGCCGCTCATCACGCAGCCACTCTTCATGCCCTGGTGGGCGCGGCTGTTCGACGGGTCGCATGTGGTGCGCTATCGCTCCCGGCAGGGCTGGGCGATCGTGCTCGCGACCGCCGCCATGTGCGCCGGGGTGTTCAGCGGGACGCTCCCGCTCCTGTGGGTCGGGGCGGTCCTGCTCGGCGCCGCCCAGGCGGGTGCCAATCTTGGCTGGAATCTCGGTCACAATGACTTCGCCTCGATCGGCCGCGCGCAGCACTACATGGGCGTGCATGTCACGCTCACGGGGGTGCGCGGCGGCCTGGCGCCACCGATCGGCGTGCTCGCCTACATGGCACTCGAGGGGTGGCACCGCGGCGCCGGAGAGTTCGCGCTGCTGCTGCCGCTCGCCATGACGGCCGCCGGCGCCCTCGGCTTCAAGCGGATGCAAGGCGCGCTCGCCGATGCCTGAGAATTGGCCGATGCATGAAGACGAGGATCCAGCCATGAAAAAGAGCATTGATCCGCGCGGGTACTCGCGAATCGTGATGGACGGCGCCAGGCAGGCCCCCTCGCGCGCCATGCTCCGGGCGGTCGGGTTCCGGGACGAGGACTTCGGCCGGCCGCAGATCCGGCGTGGCCTCGACCTGGGGAAACGTCACGCCCTGCAACATGCACATCGGCGATCTGGCCCGCGAGGCGTGCGTCGGCGTCGACGGCGCCGGGGGCAAGAGCGTGCTGTTCAACACCATCACGGTCTCCGACGGCATCTCCATGGGCACGCCGGGGATGCGCTACTCGCTCGTCTCGCGCGAGCTCATCGCGGATTCGATCGAGGCTGTCGCAGGAGCGGCGGGCTTCGACGGTTTCGTCGCGCTCGGCGGCTGCGACAAGAACATGCCCGGCTGCGCGATGGCCATGGCGCGGCTCAACCGTCCGGCGGTGTTCGTCTACGGCGGAACGATCCGCCCCGGCGCCGAGCGCCGGGACATCATCTCGGTCTTCGAGGCGGTCGGCGCCAACGCTGCGGGGAAGCTCTCGGATGCCGGCCTGCTCGAGATCGAGCGCACGGCCATCCCCGGGCCCGGCAGCTGCGGGGGAATGTACACGGCGAACACCATGGCCTCCGCCATCGAGGCCCTGGGCTTGTCCTTGCCGGGCAGCTCCGCCCAGGAGGCCGTCGGGGAGGAAAAGCGCAGGGACTGCCGCCGGGCGGGGGAGGCCGTCGTTGGCCTTGTACGCAGCGGCTTGAAGCCGCGCGACATTCTCACCCGGCAGGCGTTCGAGAACGCCATTACGGTGGTGATCGCGCTCGGGGGCTCGACGAATGCGGTGCTGCACCTGCTGGCCATCGCGCACGAGGCGCGCGTTCGGCTCGACCTCGACGACTTCACCCGGATCGGTCGGCGCGTGCCGGTGCTCGCGGATCTCAAGCCGAGCGGCCGCTACCTCATGTCCGAGCTGATCGCGATCGGCGGCATCCAGCCGCTCATGAAGATGCTGCTCGCAGCAGGGCTCCTGCATCCGGACTGCCTCACGGTCACCGGTCATACACTGCGGGAGAATCTCGAAAACGTTCCCATGTACATGAGCGGACAGGACATTGTGCGCCCACTGTCGAACCCGCTGAAGAAGGACAGTCACCTCGTGGTCCTCTACGGGAACCTCGCGCCCGAGGGCGCGGTGGCGAAGATCACCGGCAAGGAAGGTGAGCGCTTCGCCGGAAGGGCGCGTGTGTTCGAGGGCGAGGAGCGCGCGACGCAGGCGATCCTCGGTGGCCGGGTACGCGCGGGGGACGTGGTGGTGATCCGACGGGAGGGCCCGCGCGGGGGACCCGGCATGCGCGAGATGCTGAGCCCGACCAGCGCCATCACGGGACGCGGCCTCGGAGCGCAGGTGGCCCTCATCACGGACGGGCGTTTCTCCGGGGGCAGTCACGGCTTCGTCGTGGGGCATGTCTCCCCGGAGGCGGCCGTCGGCGGACCGATCGCGCTGCTTCGCCACGGCGACCGGATCCGTATCGACGCCGCGAGAAGGGAGCTGCACGTGGAGCTGCCCGCCGCGGAGCTGCGGCGGCGGCGCGCCGCCTGGCGGCCGCCGAAGCCCTACGCGCAAAGCGGCGTGCTCGCGAAGTACGCGCAGCTCGTCGGAAGCGCCTCGCGGGGAGCGGTGACTGAGACGATACAGCCACGTCGGCGCCACTCTTAAGGCCGCGCCGGAGTTGTCAAGTGCGAAGCGCTGCGGTTACAGTTCGCGCAGCATTCGCTGGGCGCAGCCGCGAAGTCCGTCCACAGGGGGTCCTTCGGGCTATAAGGGCAACGAAAAAGACGTAAGTTGGCTTTTGCTCACCGGGGCTGGTGTGTTCCGACGGGGTCACGCTAAATAACTCATGACGGTCTACGTACACGATTCCCAGTTCTTCACGCGGCGCGGCGCCGTGCTGGTGGTCATCCTCGGCGTGCACCTGTTCCTCGCGTGGGCGCTCGCCACGGGGCTCGCGCGCCGCGTGATGGAAGTGATCGCGCCTCCGATCCAGACCGACATCGTGGAAGAGAGGAAGACGGAGAAGGAGCCGCCGCCGCCGCCGCCGCCGGAGTTCGAGAAGCCGCCGGTGGAAGTGCCGCCGCCCGACGTTCAGATCCAGATCCCGGTG
>Ga0209055_1002846_pt1 | contig 10745 bp, 9 predicted proteins | sample GraSoiAngelo_110_FD_185875 | JGI IMG/M metagenome (GOLD analysis project Ga0209055, IMG submission 185875) | Grasslands soil microbial communities from the Angelo Coastal Reserve, California, USA - 14_0903_12_30cm (SPAdes) (version 2) | ecosystem: Environmental > Terrestrial > Soil > Grasslands ...
GGCGGACCTCTTCACCATCGCCAACGGCTTCTGCGGCATGCTCGCAATCTTCGAGGCGATGACCTTCCTCAGCACACGCGCCACGCGGCACCTGTATCTCGCGGCGGTGTTGATCCCAGTGGCGCTGATCTTCGACGTGCTCGATGGGCGGATCGCACGAGGGCGGCACGCGGCGTCGGCACTGGGGCGCGAGCTGGACTCGCTCGCGGATGTGGTGTCCTTCGGCGTCGCTCCGGCGGCGATTGCCTTTGCCGCCGGCGTCAATACGCCGTTGGATCAGATGATCCTCCTGTTCTTCGTCGGTTGTGGGGTGAGCCGACTGGCGCGTTACAACGTCACGGCGGAGCGCCTGTCGGCGCAGACCGGTCGCGTGGAATACTTCGAGGGCACACCGATCCCGACGAGCATCGTACCGCTCGGCGTATTGATGCTGGCGTTTCACCGCGGCTCACTGTATCGAGTGACCCTGCTGGGCATCGAATGGCATGCGACCGTTCTGCTCTTCCTCGTGTCCGGCTCGCTGATGATCAGCAAGACGCTACGGATTCCCAAGCCATAGAATCCGCCGGCGGCGGGAACGCATTGGACGCCCTCGCGTCCGCGCCTTCCGCGTGACGAATGCGGCATAATGGCCGGCAGATGACGACCGCGACCCTGCCGAAAGGCCTCGGTTTCTTCACGCGCCTCCTCGATCAGGCGGACCCCTCCGAACGGTACCGGCTGGCGACCGCGCAGATCATCCACGCCGAACGGTTCGGGTTCGATTCGGCCTGGATCGCCCAGCACCATTTCCATGAAGACGAGGGCGGCCTTCCCGCGCCGTTCGTCTTCCTGGCCCAGGCCGCCGCCCAGACCTCGCGGATCCGCCTCGGGACGGCGATCGTGACCTTGCCGCTCGAGCTGCCGATCCGGGTGGCCGAGGACGCCGCGGTGCTCGACCTCATCTGTGGCGGCCGTCTCGAAGTGGGCGTCGGCGGCGGGGGCAACCTTTCCTCGTACGCGGCGTTCGGCCAGGACAGTGCCGAGCGCGCGACCTTGCTCACCGGCCACCTTCAAGTGTTGCGCGACGCCTGGGCGGGGCGGCCGTTGCCCGGAGGCAAGGATCAGCTGTATCCGGCGAATCCACGCCTGGTCGAGCGCGTCTGGCAGGCGACGTTCACGGTCGATGGAGCCAGGCGCGCTGGCGCGGCGGGCGACGGTCTCATGCTGTCACGCACGCAGCCCCGGCCGGCCAACGCGCCCGGCCTGTCGCTGGCCGAGATCCAGAACCCGATGATCGACGCGTACATGGAGGCGCTGCCCGAAGGCCGCGCGCCCCGCATCCTCGCTTCGCGCACGGTGTTCGTCGCCGATGACAACAAGGACGCTCTGCGCTTCGCCGAGATCGGGCTGGGGCGACATCGCGCGCGCCTGGCCAGGCTGGGCCGTGCGACCGGAGGTGATTCGGTTCACGCGATGATCGTCGCCATGGATGTTCATCTCGGCACGCCAGACGATGTGATCGCCACGCTCCAGACGGACAGCACGCTCGCCCGGGCGACGGACGTCGCGGTCCAGGTGCATTCGATCGATCCGCCGCATCCCTTCATCCTCAGATCGATCGAGCTGGTCGCCGAGGTCGTGGCGCCCGCGCTCGGCTGGGGACGGGATGCCGCGGGAGTCCGGCGTGTCGCGTGACTCGAGGACGATGAAGATGTCAGGAACAGACGCCGACGTCATCGACGCCCTGGTCGGGATCACGCCGGGATCTCCCCTGGACGCGATCCGCGCCCGGAGAGCCGAGGCGCGCGCTCACGCGCAGGCGACGTACCGGGCATTGTTCGCGCCGAAGACGCCGGGCCACGTCACCGCACACGAGCGTTTCGCGGTGGGCGGATTCGTCGCTGGCCTGCATGGCGCCACGGCGATTGCGGCCTGCTATGCCGAGCGCCTCGCCGAGGGCGGAGCCTCGCCGGCGCTGAAGGACGCGGTCGACGCGGCCATCGCGGAGGCCAGGACCAGCGGCCCGTATGGCCGCTACCCGGCGGGACCGCTGAGCCGCGAAGATACTGCCGGTTTGAGTTACCGCGTGGGCGCGGCGACTCGCCGAACGCTCGGTCCGCGCCTCGCCGCGGCATTCGAGCACGTGCACCTGCTCGTCTTCCACCCGCGCGACGCCGCGCCGGCGGCGCTTCAGGCGCTGCTGGACGCCGGCTGGTCCACGACGGACATCGTGACGCTCTCCCAGATCGTCGCCTTCCTGTCGTTCCAGATCCGGGTGGTCACTGGATTGCGCATCCTGGCCGGCGCTCCCTGACACGCGAGGTCCCGACATGACCGACACCGTTCTGAATCCGCCGGAACACACGGTTCCGAGCGTCTTCACCCGGGCCCCGCTCGACTGGCTCCCCTGGCTCGAGCCGCTTGCCGTCGATCAGATGACCGAGCGCCACATGGCGAGTCTCGTGGACGCTGCGCGCGTGAAGTCGCCGTACTTCCGGCTCCTCGCCCGCGACCCGGACGCGCTGGAGGCCAGGACGCGAACCGACAAGGACATCTTCTACAACCCCGACGCCGGCCTGCCGCGGGCCGAGCGCGAGCTGGCCGCCGCCGCGACGTCCCGCTTCAATGGGTGCCTCTACTGCGCCTCTGTGCATGCGCGCCACGCCGCGACCTACTCCAAGCGCGAGGCCGACGTTCAGCGCCTGCTCGACACCGGCGTCACCGCCGATCTCGGAGAGCGCTGGAATGCCATCGTCGCGGCCTCGGTGGCGCTGGCGGCGACGCCGATCGCATTCGGGCCCGAGCACGTCGACCGCCTGCGTCGCGCAGGGCTCGACGATCTGGCGATCGCCGACGTCATCCACGCCGCGGCTTTCTTCAACTGGGCCAATCGGCTGATGCTCTCGCTCGGGGAACCGGCGGCCACGGCCGGGCCGTAAGTCCGCGGACCGTGCACCCGCTGCATTCACTCCTCTGAGGCGGCGGCGGCGAACCAGAAGATGCCGGCAAGCAGCACGCTGGCGCACGCCACCGTGTACGCGAGCCGCGTGCCGTGCCACAACCCTTCGAACCACTGCCTGAGCTCGGCGGCGAGCACGTTGGCTTTTCCACCGTAGAGCTCCATGGTCCGCAAATACTGCTTGGACTCCTCGGCGTTGTATCCGAGGGTGTCGCCGGTTACGGGCGCAGCGGCCAGGTAGATCCAAATCGCGCTGGTGAGCCCGACAACCAGGATCGCCGCGGCGACGAAGCGTAGGCGTCGGCCGGTCGTAGCGCCGACGCTCAAAGGACGGCCGGCTGACGGCATTGCCTGTCGCTAGCGCTTATCCTTCAGCAGCCAGTCGATGACCGCACTGCCATCGCCCGGATCCGTGTCGCTCCGTTCCGCTCTCGCCGGCCGCTCGGTCGGGATTCGGTGCTCGATTGGGGCCGAGGACTCGGCCGTGGTCCGCGAATCGACGGCAGGGCGCGGGCGGCTGTCGACAACGGGCGTCACGACCGGCGGTTGCCGAACGATCGCCGGTGCGGGAAGCGGCTTGACGACCGCCGGAACAGGCCGTTCCAAGGTTGATGCGTTCTTGACGGCGCGGAATTCCGGGCGCGTCGACGTCGGTTCGCGAGCGGCCGAGGCCGACGCCGACGGAGGCGCATCCGACAGTGGTATCGCCGCGCGGTCCACAGGAACGGCAGTGACGGGAGGCGGCGTCACTCGGCTCTGGAAGTGCGAGACGACTCGATCGAACCCCGTGACCCAGACGACGGCGGCGATGATGCCGGCTGTCGCGATGGCGGCCGTCATGCGAAGCGTGAACGGGCGCCGGCGCGAGCGCACTCGTCGGCGGGGGTTCCCCCGGGCCTTCACGGAGCGCGGGCGAGACGCCGGCTCGTGAAGCACCGCGGTCGCGCCCCAGATGTCATTCACCATCACGCTGACGTCCGGGTAGCGATACCGTGGTTGCGCTTCGAGTGCCGTCGTGATGATCCGCTGGACGGCCGGCGACTGGGGCGGCGTCGCGAAGGCGCTGGTCGGGTGGGCGACCTTGCCCGCGGTCAACAGCTGCCGTAGGAGCATTCCCAGCGCATAGACGTCGGCCGCCTCGGTCGTCTCACCGCGCTCGATCTGTTCGGGCGCCCGATACGCCAGGGAGAACGCGTCGCGCAGGCGAAGCCCGGCCGGAGTCCGGTACGCGGCCGTCAGCTCGGCCCCGACGAGCCTGATACGTTCGCCGTCGTTGACCATGATCACCGAGTCAGGTCCGAGCTGGCCGTGGAGAATTCGATTGTGATGGAGCGCCTCGAGCGCCTCCCCGACCCGGATCGCGACGCGCAGCGCGGTGGACACGGCGAGCGCACCGCCGCCATCGAGGACTTCGCGAAGGGTGGCGCCCTCGACCCACTCGAGCGCGACGAAGACCTGGCCGGTGTCCGTCACGCCGAATTCGTAGACCCGCTGCACTCCCCGGAGAACGTGAGCCGCTACGGCGAGTGAGCTGGCTTGATTCCGTACCGCGGCCACGAACTCCGCGTCGCGCGCGAGCTCGTCTCGCAGCACCTTCAGCGCGATCGATCGGCCGTGACGGACGTCCTCCGCGCTATACAGGACCACATCGCGGCCGACCGAGGACACCGCATTGACGCGATAGCGCGACTTGATGAGGGAGCCAGCGAGGCCCAGGCTGAATTCCGGCGCAGCCCCGGACGGTCGCGCGGCGCCGACCGTGACGTCGCTAGCCACCCAGAAAGCTCTCGATCGCGGTCAGGACTGGCTTCCCACCCGATCGGTTTCGACGCCGAGCAGGATCGATGCGGCGCAGGCGATCCACACTCTCATGCTTATACGTCCTCTCACTACGTGCCCGTCAGCGGTCGGAGGCATCATGGAACCACTCGCCGCCGGCGTCAAGAGTGGAATTGTGGACGAGAAAACACTTGCCGAAGTGCCGGCGATGTCCTAAATCTAGGCCGACCCGGGCGACGCGCGGGTCCAAGAGTGCGTACCGAAGAGACGCTGACCGCAGGAGTTCCCGAGATGCAGAAGCTCGTTGACATGGCGCGCCGCACCCTCGAAATCGACCAGAAGGCGGCCGACGCGGCCCGTCACGACAATCCCAAGACGCTGAGCGCCTCGCTCGACGTCACCGAATCGGAGGTTTGCGCCCACTTCATCGCTCTCGCTCGACAGCGCAGGGAAAGTTGCGAAGAGAGCCTGGCCAGGCTGCAACTCGATCGCCAGGCGACGGCGGCGAAGATCGACGTCGAGCAAACACGGGATTCCTTTGCCCGTCTGCTGTCCCCCGTCGAGCCGAGTCTCGAAACGCTCAAGTCAGACCGCTCGACCGCCCTCTATCAGGCCAAGGAGAATGAGGCGCGGGCGCTCAAACATCTTCGATGGTTCCAGCAGAAGCACGGCCTTCACTATCGGGCCGCGTCGTATCCACAATCGCAGTTCTATCACTTCGCGATCGTGGCCGCGCTGGCCCTCGTCGAATGGGTTGCGCTGGCGGCGTTCTACGCGGAGGGCAGCGATTTCGGGCTGTTGGGTGGCGTGCTCATCGCCATGACGCTCTCGATCGTCAATATCAGTCTCGCGATTTTGTCGGGAAGCCTTCTTCGGTACGTGAACCACCGGAGCCCACGCCGCAAGGGGCTCGCATTGACCGGGGTCGCGTTTCTCTACACGTGCTTTCTCCTCGTGACGCTCGCCGCCGCTCACTATCGGGTTGCCACCAACGACGTCGCGCAGACACAGCCGGGCGTGTCGACGCAGAGCGCGATTTCGCCGCCGCCGCAGGTCACCCAGGACCAGGATCAGTGGCGAGCGGCCAGACTGGCGTGGCAGCGCTTCGCCAGGAACCCGGCAGGCTTCGAAGACGTCTTTTCCTGGATCCTGGTCGTGCTCGCGCTCATATTCGGCATCTTCGCCTCGTACAAGGGGTACCGCCTCGATGACGTCTACCCAGGCTATGGCGAGCTCGACCGAGAGCTCAACGCCAGGCGGACAAGCTACGAGGCGGCCAAGGCCGACTATTGCCGCCTGGTGGACCAGGTCTTCGATCGCGTCCTGCAAGATCAAGCGCGTCTGCTCTCGGACGTGAAGTCGAACATCGAATACTATCAGCAGCTCATCAGCCGGAGCGTCGACGAGCGCCGGACGTTCGTCCACGACGTGGCGGAAATCCAGGACGCGTGCAACATCGTGCTCAAGCGGTACCGGCAGACCAACGCGCGCGTGCGCCAGTCCCCGGCGCCGTTCTATTTCAACAACAGCTTCACGTTCGATGGCCAGCTCGTCAGACCGCCCGAGGCAATCTCGGAAAGCGAAGAGCGATTGTCCCGGTCCTACGAGAGCGCCATGAAGGACTTCAGCGATATCGCCCGGCAGAACGACGCGACCGTCCAGAGCCTGAGGACCGCCGAAATACGACGCCGCGACTACTACTTCAACAAGCTCGAGCGCGACATCCGGGAACGACTCATTCGCGAGGCATGGGAAGTCAAGAGCTGACGTCGTGCCGTTGAGCAGCCTGGATCGGCGTGGCATCTGGATTCTGAGCGGCATTGGCGGCTTCGCGGTCGTGCTGCTGGCGACCGTGATCGGAGTCACGTGGAGCCGCCCCATCATCGGGGCCGACAACTGCGTCTACCGGGACAAGCGATTCCTCAGCCGAGCACCGACCGATCAGACCGTGATCCTCGTCGACCAGTCAGAGGCCCTGACGGAGACGCATCGACGATTCGCCCTCAACTTCATCAAGGACTACGTCGCCGACGACTCGAAATTCGCCGTGCGTTCGCGCATCGCGTTGTTCACGTTCAGCAAGGCGACCTTCGAATCCCGGAGCGGCCCGCACCTGCGTCCGAGCTCGGACCTGTGCCGCCCGCCCTCGCATGGCAATGACCTCTACGAAAACAGTCGCAAGATCACGAAGGACTTTTATCAGCGATTTCTGGTCCCGGTCACCGCAACGCTCGAAGAGAGCCTGACCACGGAGGTCGGCGAGCAGTCGCCGATTCTCGAGACGCTGCAGCTCATTTCCCGGTCGCAGGAGATCGACGACGGAGGCCGCAAGACCCTCATCGTCGTCTCCGACATGCTCCAGAACACCCCGGCGTTCAATCACTACGGCGCGCGGCGCAGCTACGAGGACTTTCGGCGATCGGGCTTCGCCACCGACGTGAAGGCGGATTTCCGGGACTGGAACATCATCGTCATCTACCTTCGTCGGTACCACGATCGGCAGCTGCAGCAGGCGCCGCATCTCGACTTCTGGCAGCGATATTTCCACGAGGCCGGCGGCAAGATCACTCGCTGGGCCGGAGTCGACTGACCCTCATGACGCGTCTCGTGGCCAGTCTGCCTGCCATGTTTCTCGGATTCACGGCCGTCGGGGTCGGCGTGATTCTGACATTCAGCTGGTCGTATCGGGGCGCCCCGAGCGGGTCATGGCATTGGACGATGACGACCCTCGTCGTCGGGCTGATGGTCGTCTACGGAGTCGTCCTGTTGATCAGGTCGAGGACGGCGTTCGCCTCCGAGACCGACGGGGAGACGTTCTATTATCTCGGTTTCATCTACACGCTCGCGACCCTGGTCGCCACGTTCGCGCCGCTGCTCAACTCGTCGGAGCGGCCGGAAAGCAGACACGTGCTGGGGTTGTTCGGTCTCGGCCTCATTACGACGTTCGTCGGCCTGGCCGGGCGCATCGTCTTCGCCCAGACGTCGCCGGGACCACTCGCGAGCCCGGAGAACGACGCCCGTCGGCTCGGTGACGCCTATGCGGAAGCGGCGCGCGCCATCGAGAGGAGCACGGTTCGAATCGTGCACGCGCAGCAGCGCGCCGAAGGGCACCTGAGCGAGTCGTATTCCGGTGCGGTCGAGACGATTCGCATCCTCTCGGGTCGCGTCACGCAGCAGTTCGATTCGATGAGCACCCAGGTGTTGGAGCAGTTCGCGACGGTGATCGAGCGCGTCAGCGCCGATGCCGAATCCGCCTTCGCCGAGGTCCGCAATCGCGCGATCCGGGAGATCGACGCCGCGTCTCGCCAGGCGGCGAAGACGCACGACATGGCTCAGGAACAGGTCACAAGCCTCACGGCCGGGACGACCAGTGCGGTTCGCAATGTGACGGAACAAGTCGTCCAGGACGTCACTCGAGTCGCGCGAGAATCGGCCACGGAGCTGACCGAGTTCCTCCGTCGCACGAACGGCACCGTGGAAGCAACCCTCCAGCAATTCGAGGCTCGTCTCGGGGCGTTTCGGCTACCACCTGAGGGCGTCGGTGAGAAGCTCGTCGCGGTATTGACGCAGCTCACCGAGCGCGCCGACCTGCTCCGGCGGGCGACCACGACCGTGGCCGACGCCTACAGCGAGCTCGAAGGGACACTGGCCAGCGCGGTGAAAGGCGCACGAGACGGAAGCCGGGCGCTCAGCGGCCTGGCGGTCTCCGCGGACGCGGCCACGTCGGCGGTGACGTCGGCGAAGACGAACGTCGAGCACTTCGCCACGCATCTGAACCAGATCGGCGAGCTGGGGACGGACCTCGAAAAGCTGCCTCAAGAGGCGGCGACCATCATGGCCACGCTCGGCGACCTGAGCACGCACATCGGGGAAGCCAGCCGCGCATGGGCGGAGGTGGCCGGCGCGACCGACGGAGCGAGCAAGTCGATGACGAGAGCCGGTGCGGCGTTGTCCGCGCTCGAGCACGGGACGCGCGCGGCCGAGCAGTCGGTCCACAACTGGAGCGGTGGCTTGATGAAGGCGGGGGTCGGGCTGCAGGCGCTGACCGAAATCACGGAGCGGGCCGTGCGGCTCGGCAAGGATGCCGTCGCCACCCAGATTCAACTGTCCGCGCAAATATCCGGGCCCCTGGCGGATCAATTACGCAAACACAGTGAGGCCGCCGGCGCCCTGGCGAATCGTCTACAGGAAGACCTCCGCACGTCGGAAGAAGCGGTGAGAAAAGTCCATCATCATCTCATCGATGCCTCACGCTTCATTCTGAGCAAGGTTGAAGACCGCCGGTGATGAGCAGGAACCGACTCGCGCGGAATCGCGACATCGCGCTCACGACGCTCATCGATCTTCTCGTCCAGATCATTTTCGTGTTCACGCTCATACTGATTTCCGCCGACGTGATGGGAAATGAATCTCACGAGCAAGGCTGGGTGACCCCCGAGGTCTGGAAAACGCTGATCAGTATCTTCGATGTCGATCCGCGGAGCCTTCGGGACGCGGGCGCCCAGGTCGCCGACATCAAGGGCAAGTACGAGAAACTGCAAGACGATCTGCTGGCCTGTGACGCCAAAGTCGGCGCGTGCGAGAAACAAGCAGGCAGAGGCCCGGGTAACGCTTCGTGCCGAAATTCCGGCGGAGTCGAGATGGTCGTGGCCGACGCGACGATCGACCACAAAGGAAGGATCGTCGTCGCGCTGGGACGTCACGCGCGAGAGCTCCAGGAGCGACAACCGCTCAGCGCCGATGCGATCGGCGTCCCTCTGTCCGTGGAACAGTTTGGATCATTGTTCCGGTCGTGGCGGGAGCACGGTCTGGCGCGTCACCCCGCGTGCGCGTTCAAGGCCGAGGTTCGTTACGACGCCCGCGCCAGGGCCGGCGACTACGAGCCGGCACGCCGGGCCATAGCCAACTATTTCACCCTGTCAGCGCCGCCGAGGCGCTTGTGAGGCCGTGACCGCGTGGCGCGGGAGACCCTCCACGATCTCGCGTACCAGCTCTCCTCGCTTCTGAGCGATATCGACGCCGCAGTACGTGCGCGGCTGACGGAGCGGAGAAGGCCGAAGACCACGCAACACGACAGAGGCCTTCGCGGCGCGGTGGTGACGACTCTTCGCTGGCTCGCCAAATCGGCGGGCCGTCGGCCGACGGTTCGGCGCTCGCGTTCAACTCGCGGGAGGCCGCGAAGGCCTCGACGCCGCACTCCTTAACATCCTCCGAGCGCACCCGCTCAGGACGGCAGGATGACCGCCTTGCCCGTGGTCTGCGTGTCGAAGAGCTTGTAGGCTTCCTCGGCTTGCTCGAGCTTCCAGCGGTGCGTGAATAGCTTCTCCACGTCGACGCTCCGGTCGGCGACGAACTCGGCACATTCGGCCTGGCCTTGCTTCGAAAACGTCCAAGAGCCCACGAGCGTCACCTGCCGGCGCAAGAGATCGGGGCTCACGTCGAGCGTCACCTGGCCGCGCTCGCCGACGAAACAGGCCGTGCCCCACGAGCGGACCGCGCGTACGGCCGCGGCGCGAGCTTCGGGCGCCGACGAGGCGTCCAGGGTCTTGTGCGCGCCCTCGCCATGCGTCAGATCGCGAATCGCCGCCACCATGTCGCCTGACTTGCCGTCGATCACCTCGTGCGCCCCGAACGCCTGAGCGAGCTTGCGCCGCTCGGGCGCGACGTCGATGGCGATGACGCGCGCGCCCATGGCGACGGCCAGCTGCGTCGCCGACAAGCCCACCGGGCCCTGCCCGAAGATGGCGATCGTCTCGCCGCCCTGCAGGTTGATCCGCTTCAGCGCACCCCAGGCCGTGCCGGTCCCGCACGAGATCGCCGCGCCCGTCATGAAGGAGAGCGGGTCGGGCAGCGGCACCAAGGTCGACACCGGCACCTTCATGTACTTGGCGTGCCCGCCGTGCCCACCCGAGCCGAAGACCACCGTGCCCGCGAGGCACATCTGCGTCCAGCCAGCCCGGCAATGCTTGCAGTTGCCGCAGCCGTCATAATGGTGGTCCATCACGCGCTGGCCGACCCGCGCCTC
>Ga0209055_1002849_pt1 | contig 10742 bp, 9 predicted proteins | sample GraSoiAngelo_110_FD_185875 | JGI IMG/M metagenome (GOLD analysis project Ga0209055, IMG submission 185875) | Grasslands soil microbial communities from the Angelo Coastal Reserve, California, USA - 14_0903_12_30cm (SPAdes) (version 2) | ecosystem: Environmental > Terrestrial > Soil > Grasslands ...
TCCTCATAGTGTGATCGGCTCAAACACGAGAAGCGAATGCATCTCTCCCGGAACGACAGGGCGCAGGAGCTTCGTCAGCAGAAAGCCTGCTCGCTTAAATTCAGTTTCCCACAGGCGGGGAAATGCGTGACCGCTCTCGTTAATCAACAGAACGACGGCTCGACTTGCCGCCCGCGCCATGTGCCAACATATTGGGAATGAAGGAGGAACAAGCTCAACGGTAGCACCGTGCGTAAATACCACCTCGAAGAAACCGCTTGCAGTTTTCGGCAGATAGTCCTGAAACGTCGCTCGCTCGACATGAGACACCTTACACATGTCCGGGAATACTTCACGCATGCGATCAATAGCTTCCCGCTGAACATCAACCCCATAGAGATTGGTGAATCCCAGCTTATGTAAAGCACTTAGATGCCGTCCCACATTGCACCCCAAATCCAGAATCGGCGCATTATGGCCAGACACATGTCGCATGACTTCGTCAATCAAAACGCGACTGCTCTCTTGCAGGTCGACAAATTTGTCGAATCCACGGCAATCGGAAGCGAAGAAAGGTATTCCATATCTTTTCAAAACGCCTCGCGTGAAAATGCAGTCGGTCTGGCAATTGCCTACCGCCTACGCGCCCCTTAAATCACAGTTCACGGCTGCTCATCATTTCAAGCAACCTTTGACGCAAGCGGGCAATGCCACGACCATCGAAGTGTCCCTCGATGTGCATGCAATACCTACGGAGGTAGGTCAAATAGGTGGCATCGTCGCAATCATAAAGGAGGTAATATAACCGCTCGTAGAACTCCTCATCGGTCACGCAGACCAAGCCGGGAATGCGACGCCAAAATGCATGCGGTAGTCTATTAGTGGGATCAAAGAAAACCGCACGCTTGCCGGCGCCAAGAGTTTGCACGGCAAGGCTTGTAAAACATGCTGCAATAGTGAGATCTGTCAGGCTGACGAGAGCAGCTTCGTCAAAGTACAAAGGGACAAACACAACGTTTGGCGTCTTCGCTATTAGGCTCTGGATACTCTTTCCATCCTCGCCTGCAGCATCAAACAACCCTTCTATCGCATTCTTCGGCTTGCATAGGAACAGTGCTTCCGGCATGCGCTGAGCTACACGCACGATCCCGCCATAAAAGCTCATCAGGTCGTGCGCCGAAAGCATCGTGCTTATTGATGTGTCAAACACGGCCACACGACGCTTATAGTGGTCGACTGGTCTTGCTAAATCGGTGTTCAGTTGGTTGGTGTAGTAACGCACCAGGACAGGGTCTTCAGTCACCAACCGAACAAGCTCCGAAAAAATACATCCCACTTCCCCAAAAGCATGTATGGCACCAGGGTGCGATTGAAATTGCTTGGTATAGACGGGAGCCCACGTGGCAAAGGCTCCTACGACTTGATAGGGGTACACCTGGTTTAAAGCATATGAACCGTCTTCACCAATAGCCTGATTGCACGAGAACTGATAGCAGACAGTCAGACAGCGAGAGCGGTGCAGAACCAAGTTTCGGGCAACACTTCTTGCAGAGATATCATTGTAGGAGAGGAATACGGCTGGCTTGATCCGGCGGCATGCCTCCTCCCAGAGCAGATAATAGTAGGTCAGCACAGTCAGGTGCAGTTTCCACCATCCCTCTGCCGACAAACTCGGTAACAGCCGTGAATAGGAAAGCAACAGCGGCAAGGCCTGCTTGGCGAAGAAGACAATACCGAAAGTGACATCCTCGGCTCTGACCAATCGATAGCCACGACGACGCAACGCCTGCTGACGGTCCGCAGACACACCCTGTTCTACCCAGACAGCAACATCCTCGTTTTTGATCTCCTTGCAATCAATCATGAAATCCACGTTCTGCATCCTCTTGCGCTCGCCTACCCTATCAGAGGATCCGTCCTTGCCCCCGAGATCGACGCCCCAGTCTGAGGGATAGGTACGAAGTAATAGGCGCGCCTGCGGCAGCGGCTTGACGAACGGACGCACTTGACGCAGCACAAGGTACCAGGTAGCAGCAAAGTAATAGAATGTCCGGAAGTGATCCTTGACCTTTGAAGAAATGCAACGCTGATCAGTCAACCGCAAACGGTCAAGCGCACAAGAAAGCGGTCCAGGCAAGTGCACCTCCAGCCGCTTGCGCTGGCCGTGGTCTTGCCACAACGACAAGAACACGGGAAAGAGCGCATTGACAGGCCAGTCGGAGTGCAAGTTGATGGACTCGTACCTGTTGAGCGGAGGCTTGGAGAGCAGATTGGCCAAACCTATCAGTGGCGCCAATTCATAAAGTAACGAGCGCCGATAATAAAAATCGATATCGGCTGAGCCATAGAGCTGCCGTACCCAGCCATACGGACGAGATTGAGACAACGTGGCGAGTATCGCCTCGATGAGGCCATGCACTGACTCAAAGCGGATAACCCCCAGAACACTGCTAAAATCAAGCAAATCAGCTCGATCGAGCACGTGCACGGTACCGGACATGGCTTCAACAACCGATCGATCGGCTTTCAGGCACGCGATGTGAGTCCCCGCATTGAAAGCCCGCTTCAGGTCACGCAAGTGCCTGCTCCTAATCTCATGAAATAGCAAAACCGAAGATGAAAGTCGCACGGGAGGAGGTCCATCTGGATAGTTGCTCATGATTGCGACGCGGTCATTCTCGCTCTGCAGACCCTAGCCACCAAAAAAGTGATCCATTGCCAATCCAGTATCATGCCTCGTCTTAGTGAGGTGGAACCCCCACAAACGCACCTCCTTGTCCGAAAGCCGCAGCACACAACTTGTTTCTTCGCCCAGGAACGCGGGAGCCTCCGAAAATAAATCGCGCACGGTGGCGTGTAGAATGCCATTTCGAGGAACGTTAATTTCTCGCATCAACATTTTGCCGTCCCGCCGTATCAGCCCAACCTCAGTTAGAGAGACATGGGGGCTAGGATGTCCGCACGTGGGGTAAACGATGATCGCTTCGCTTTGCAGGTCAGGCCCACAGTGCAATCGGGCAAAAATGCGCGTAGCGGCCTTCCGAAAGTATGCGTTCTCGACCGAGATGTTGGACGCCCCGCTCCCGCAATGAGTTGCTGCTTCATAGAACGCGTTTCTGACATACGGGACACAATCTACCTGACGAGGATAGAATTGGGTATCCCTTTGCCATGGGAGCCAGATATCAGCATGGCCCTCGAAAGCACCACACGCCACGAGGTCGGCAAACCGCAAGGTAACGCATTGGCCTAGCTGGAGATCAAGGTCGTGGCTGAAAGAAGGGACATCACCTCCACCAGCAGGATAAATATCTATGCGCACTTTACGGTCACACTCAGGAGGCCCCATCGTGTTGATTAGCGTGACACCAGATTCCCATCCGATACCAACCAGGACAGGAGCAATCGAGCGCGGCGAACAGCCCATTTCTCTGTAGTCTGCACCTGGTATACCGGTCCATTCAGGATAGTTATGATTGTGTTCAACAGTTCCATGATTAACTGATATCGCCCCTAGAACTTGGTTCTGGTGCATGTAAAACATCCGGTGCATTTTGTATGGCGCCGTGACACGCAGATGACCGCGCTTTCCATCGAGAAAGGATACAGATTCAGGAAACACGTCACGTACATTGTGCCGCCGACCGGACAGACCAGCAGGCAAAGGCACGTCTGCCTCCAGACATCGCCCTTCCGCATTGAACAGCTCCACCGAAGCCTTCTCGACCGGAAGAGGATCATGACCACAATAGTGATTCTTCAGGTCGAATGACGTTTGCCAGCCATCATGTTCGCATACCGATATCATGTGCATACGCTGGGAAAAACTATAACCAACGAGCCCGCCTTGACCATGCACACTCGAAACAGAACGACCGCTCAATGTGTAGTCTACAATCAGCTGTATGGGATTCTCCGGAAGCAATCCTTCGCCTTCCAAGCGTAACACCGCTTCGCCTTCGATTTCACATATGCTTGATTCCGCTAGCCAGAGCCGAGCATCAATCAAGACATATCCATGAGGAGGGATGGCGAGTTTGCGCGCAACTTGAGTTTTGCCATCTGAATCCACAAATCTGATGTTCAGATCGATCGCCTCCAAGCGATAGTTCCAGCTCCAGTAGTTGTAAACAGAAATGAGAGTGTTCCAGTCTTCCGAAACTTTGAGGAAGTGCATCGCAGTCTGATAGCCCTTGGTGGAATCGGAGAGTAAGGAAGCGTCCACGCGCACATCCCCAGACCAGTACTTTGGTCTCATGCCTTTGCTCCTTTGAAACTCTTGTTAGGGACAGCTATATGGTTTGCTCTCTTATAGATCATCTGCGAATATTTCAGCGGAAGGTCTCGATATGTGGGCAGCGCCATAGAGTCTCGAATAAAGCCCCTTTCGCATCATAAGGTCGGTATGGGTCCCGCTTTCCACCACTTGCCCGCTTTCCAGCACTATAATTTCGTCAGCATCTTCCACCGTCGAAAGCCGGTGAGCAATGAGAATGACGACAGTCTCCTTGCGGATAAAATCGATGGCCGTATGCAGTGCGCGTTCCGTCAGGTTGTCCAGGTGGCTCGTCGCTTCATCCAGGATGAGGATCTCGGGACGTCTCATGATCGCGCGGGCCACGGCAATCCGCTGCCGCTGGCCGCCGGACAGCTTGACGCCGCGGTCCCCCACTTTGGTGTCGTAACCCTTCGGCAGCGAGACAATGAAGTCATGGATTTGGGCGAGCTGCGCGGCGCGCACGATGTCCGCCTGCGCGGCCTTGTCGTCCAACGCCGCGATGTTGTTTGCCAGCGTCGCATTGAACAAAAAGACATCCTGCCCTACATAGCCGATGCGCCAACGCCAGCCAGTCAGCGAGAACCGGCTAATATCAGTGCCGTTGGCGGTGATCCGCCCCGAATCTGGCTCATGCAGTCGAATGATGAGATCCGCGGCCGTCGTCTTACCGGCCCCGGTCTCTCCCACGATGGCCGTGACCTTGCCGCGGCTGAACGACAGGGACAGGCTACGAAAAATCTTGTGATCCGGCTTCTCCGGGTAGGCGAAGCTGACGGATTCGAAATTCAGTTCGCGCACCACGTCCGGCAGCGGGGCACGTCCCCGGTCTTCTTCCTGAGACAGGCGAGTCAGGGTCTCCTCGATCACTTCCACATGCCTGAGATACTGAGCCATATTGAAGATGTTCGTATTCAAGGCGGACGCAGCCGGCGTGATCTGGCGAAGGCCCAGAACGAACGCGGCGAGCGCGGGAAAATCCAGCCCGAGCGAGGGGACCCATCGAGCCAGGCCGATCAGCAGGACCACGATCAGCATACCGACGAATTCAAAGCCGATCTTGGGAATCTGAGGGAACCACAGACGGTCCACAGCGAACTTCATCCGCCGGCTGAAGAGATCGTCCAGCTTGGCCGCCAGCCGATCCGCGAGGCTGTGCGCCTTGACGAGACGCGCACCATCGACGGTCTCGACGAGCACACCAGAGACGGCCTGTTCTAGGGGATACTCCGCCCGGCCGAGGTTCGCTATGCGCTCCTGGAGGAAGGCCCGGGAGAGGAAGACATACAGTAATCCAACGGCGCCCATCACGAGCGTGAGACCCGGCGACAGCCACGTCAGGAAGCCCAGGATCAGCGCCAGTTGTCCGGCTGCCGCCAGCGAGAGCCCACAATAGTACACGACGTAGCCCATGCTGTCCGCCGGGCCCTCGATGTCCTTGACGATCGCCCCACGGTCCCGTCGCGCGAATTCGGCGAACCGGGCATGGGCGTAGGCCGTAAACATACGCACGGTCAGGCGCCGCTTCGTATCCCAGGAGACAAAGGCCGTGAGGTAGCCCAGGCCGAGTGACAGGACGCTCTTCAGCACGATGAAAAAGAGGACGCCGCCAAGCGTCAGCAGCAACAGGCCGGACGACCCCAGCGCAAGGCCGAGCCCGCGGGCGGCCGACTCCAACAACGGCAGAAATTTCTGGCCGCTCGGCGAGTTCGCTCCCGAGAAAAGAGCCACCACCGGGATCACCAGCCCGATGCTGGCCACCTCAGCCACCGCAGTCAGAAGCGAGACGGCCCCGATGAGCGCAATCTTCCCGAGGTTGGGTCGGATGATGATGCGCCAATACGTTGCGAGCATCGTTTACGTGGGAATTTAGTTTAGAACTTTAAGCCCTTAAGAGGCAGGAATGGTGGTTGCACGATTTAATTTCAGGACTAGCTCAGGATCGTGAAGATAGCGCAACTGAATGTCGGCATTGATTTGAGCCGCTTCTGGTTTCCGAGAAAAGAAATTAACAATTTGATGGAAAGCGATTGACTGGTGCCCTATCTGTAATTCCGAAAACATGAGATTGAAGAGATCCAAATCGGCTTGTTCATCCAGAGTCAGCCGCCATTCGGCATGCCGGTACGTTTCGGGCAGCGTGACGGGATTCAATTTGAAGCGCTGTGGATTATTGGTTAAGTACAGCAGGAGGTATTCACTGTATTCCGTACGCGGTACTAATTCCCGCAAACGGCGCAGCGCAGAGGCACTATAGACTTCACAGGCTGTCCCGACGGCAAAGGGTTGCTGGCAGTAGGTGACATCAGCCTTTGTCTCCAAATGCGAGTCGATCAGCATGTCAGCGATTTCATAGGAGACGACCGGACAATCTCCGGTTATGCGCAACAGAAGATCCGCATGGTAAAGATTCGCAGCCGTCAGAAAGCGCTCCAAAACGTCTTCCTCGGAGCCGCGCAGGAAGTCGGCTCCCGCCTCACGTGCCAACGGCTCCAGGACAGAATCGTCAGGATGCGTGGAAGTCGCCAGCACAGCCCGACTCAAGCGCTTGATAGCCATCGTGTTTAGGAGACACCGTTGAACGGAGGGAACGCCATGGATTGGCAAAAGCGCCTTGCCCTTCAGCCTGGATGACTTCAGCCGACAAGGCACAACGGCGACGATGCTGTGCGGTCGACAGTCCGAAAGACAGAGGGGCTTGCCCGACGGCATCGAATGTGCTGCAACAGCCGGCAAAGTGCCCTCGGCAACATCTGGTGTCATCGATGCCACATCTGCGGTGCGGCGGCACATGATGTCTTGCAGAGTCACGGTCTCTTCAGCCTCTATCGCGCGCCGAAGCACGACACGACTTGCTGCGGTCAAATACCTGCGTTGGGCCTCAGTGATCTCAGTACTCCCCATGATGGCCCGGCACTGCGACAGATTATCCACCATGCGACGAAACTCCGGCGGCTCCAGGGACGAGTAGTAATCATGCGGTCGGAGCGAACGGTTCAAGCAGATATGCTTCTCGATCAGGACAGCGCCGGCAAAGTAGGCGTACTCCGGCAAATGGAGAGCCAGTTCGGAGTCGCCTGCCTCATGGTCCGCGAAAGCGACGGGAATCCCATAGCGTTCTTTCAGGAACGGAATTCGTCGCAGCGTCGCATCCTCCCGCTTGGTTGGATAGGCTTGGACGCCGTGCTCGAGGATCAGGAAAGAGTTCGCCTGTCGGAGTTGGTTCACCTGCTGCTGGATAACCTCGTCGGAGTGTCCTCCAATCCCAATCAACGTGGGCTTTCCAAAGGCCACCGCGGCCACGGTCAGACGTCGATCAAGCAGAGCCGTCGGCGGCACCTTGAGGCCATAGATCTTTTGCCGGGAGATTTCAATCTGGTCGAGCGCCCACTCGTCGACGACATCCACCCACACATCCAATCTGAGCCCATTGGCCAGCGTCACAGCTTGCAGCCACTGGTCCGTGGTGAACACCAGCGTCTTGTATACGGGGTACCACTCGTAATCGGGCATCGCGAGAGTATCCGGCTGGAACCACTGGAACTTCACCCCCTGGGCGCCCGCCTTCTGAGCAGCCTCTATCAAAGCAATCAGTTGGCCGAAATCGCCGTTGTGTGCGTTGGCGATCTCAGCCAGCACATAGGGCTGCGGGCTGTTCTCTTCTAAAACGAACGCAGCCATCTGCTACCTTTTGTTCATAGACGATCCAACGCGGCTGTCGCCTGGTTCATAGACCATTGCGATGGAATCAACGGCAGCTCCCTCCCCTGCCGCGGCATTGCGAAAACCTGCGCGACGGAATGCCGAAGCCGAGATCACATTACTTTTTTTGATTCGAGCCACAACACGACGCCCCTTAAGATCATCAACCGCGTAATTTGTAACGGCCTGGATGAACGCCACGCCAATTCCCTTCCCGCGCTGATGCTTATCAAGACTCAAACTGATTTCGGCCTGATCCGCGGAAAGATCCAACCGTGCATAGCCAAGGTTGCGATTCTCCTCGTCCACCGCAATCAAGAACCGCACATGCTGATCGGAGAGTTTTTGTTTCAACCAACGGAGATGATCCTCATATCGGATGGGCAATGTATTGAATGAAGCCCGGCGAGTCTCAGCGTCGTTTCGCCAATCGTACAGTTGCCGGGCATCGTTCAAATCGGCTTTTCGAAGACGGATCACTCAAAATCACCCGTACAGATCGCCGACTCGGCAGGTATCCGGCGCAACGCGCGTCGTCCAAGAATGTCATGATAGAACCGCGGTTCCAGACCTGGCTTCAATTTCCCGCACCTCAAAACTGCGATGTTTTCGGATGTGAACTGCTCACCATGTTGGATATCGCGCACCGCGAAAATGCTACGCCTCGCAAATGAACGCAATTCGGTCTCGACAGGCAAAACCTCCTTGGAGCCGGTTCCCAAAACCTCCTGGACCTCTCGGACCCGACGTACCAACTCGCGCAATTCATCAGGTTCGACCGCAAATTGGTGGTCAGGCCCAGATAATTGGTTGCTCAGCGTGAAGTGTTTCTCAATCAAGCAGGCGCCGAGGGCGACCGCGGCCATTGGAGCGACGATCGGATCTCGGGAATGATCGGAGAGGCCGGTGAGAAAACCGGTGGCGTCGCGCATCGTCACAAGTGCACGCGCATTGACAGTCTCTAAGGCGGCAGGATAACTGGCCGTGCACTGCAGAAGGATAATTTCGTCGTTTCCTTCCTGAGTGATCACATCTACTGCACGCATGACCTCGTCAAGCGATGCCGTCCCGGTGGAAACAATCATCGGTTTGCACTTGCGTGCGATGTGTCGAAGGAGTGGCACATGCGTCATCTCGTAGGACGCGACCTTGAACGCAGGCACTTGCAGGTCCAGCAGGTCAGCTGAGTCCTCGTCAAATGGAGAGGAGAGAAACGCCACGCCCCGCTCCCGGCAATGCTCCGCCAATAGTGGCACCCAGCCGTCCGGCATCTCCATGTTGCGGATAATCTCGTAGATCGGCTGGGGGGTATTGAGATAATCACTTGTCCCGGCGGACTTCGGGTACATCTTGGCTGCTTTGAAGTGCTGGAACTTAACAGCGTCCGTGCCAGCATCGGCGGCTACATCAATCAGTCGCAGCGCCTGCTCGAAGTTACCGTTGTGGTTGCTTCCGGCTTCCGCGACGATATAGCACCGCTCGCCTTCACCTACCCAGCGATTCCCAATCTTGATTCTCCCGGCAGTCATCGCGAACAGAGTTCCACGATCGCTTGGGCCACCCGTCTGGCGCCCAACCCGTCCACGACCCTGCGTCCGGCTCGACTCATGGCTTCTCGTCGATCCTTGCTCCCGGACAGTTCGGACATCGCAGTGACCACTTTCGTGGAGAGATCCGCGTCACGCGCGTCCCCAATCCAGATCAGCGAACCCTTGGCCGAGAGACCGATCACGTTGCCTGTCTGGTTGTCGGCTATTCTGATCGCCACGGCCGGCGTCCCTGCGGCGGCTAACTCATACGTGGTCTGGCCACCTCCGGTCACGGCAATGTCAGAGGCCAGCATCAGGTCACGGATCGCACCCGGAGCGCGGTGCAGTCTCAGCATGTGGCTTCCGGCAATCACTAGTTCGATCTCGCGCACGGACTCTTCGCTGAAAAACGGGCCAACGACCACATCGGCTTCCACAGGGCCCAGCGCTTCCTGCGTCCAGGCCATGAGCCGGGACGTGAGGCCGTGCGGGTCCACCCCGCCGACCGAGATCATAACTCGTTCTACGCGGTCCCGGATCGACCGCTTGGGCTCTTCCGCGAACTCCTCGCGCAGCAGGGGACATCCGATAGGGCAGCGTACGCGCGTTAGCCCCGCCGTTGATCACCAGATCGACCGACAAGGGCCGATCGGCCAGATCATCGATGACCACGACGGCCAGGCCGCGCACCTGAGACAGGCATTCCCCCGACACCTCGTACGAGTCAACAACCAGGGCCCGTGCGGCCCACTGATGCAGGTGCTTGAGAGTCTGGCTAAGATCGCTCGTATCCCCCTCGTCGACTCCCACCACTTCAAATCCATGCTCGCGCAAGAACTTTAAGAGACCGGGCTCCTCATTGACCACGAAACGCGTCTCCGCCTCCTGCTCCCGGAGTTGTTGTGCCAGCGCCATGCACCGCCGGAGATGGCCCAGACCGATGATTGCGCTGCCGTTCGTGCGGAATGCGATGACCGGTCGCTTCATGCAACTCCGTATGCGGTGACGACTTTCCGCACCGCGGCGATGACGTCCTCGACATCCCGATCCGTCATTGCCGGAAAGATCGGCAGCGAAACGATCCGCTCGTAGGCCGCCTCCGCGACGGGACAGGTTCCCGGCCCGGTGCCGAACCGCTTCTGATAGAACGGATGCAGGTGCACGGGGATATAGTGGACGTTGACTCCGATGCCCTCGGCGCGCAACGCGACGAAGATCGCGTCTCGCTTGACCCGTAGCTTGTCCAGGTCAAGCAT
>Ga0209055_1002851_pt1 | contig 10739 bp, 9 predicted proteins | sample GraSoiAngelo_110_FD_185875 | JGI IMG/M metagenome (GOLD analysis project Ga0209055, IMG submission 185875) | Grasslands soil microbial communities from the Angelo Coastal Reserve, California, USA - 14_0903_12_30cm (SPAdes) (version 2) | ecosystem: Environmental > Terrestrial > Soil > Grasslands ...
TTCGTTTCTCGATGTAACGTTTCACCATCTCTTCGCCGAGATTGTAGTTGATCACGTAGCCTCGGTAACGCTGGATGAATTTCACCCGTTGCTGCGCGCGCGCCGGCTCGGCCACGGTGTATTTTTGCAACCAGTGGGCCGCGGCGTTCTCATCGATCTGGCCGTTGATCAGCCTGCGGGCCGCTTCGTTTACCGCGTAGTTGAGGTCCTTCATCAAATCCTGCACAGCGTAATATTCGTCTGCGCGTGATGCATCGATTCCTGCGGCGGGAAACAAGACTTCCTTCTCGAACTTCATTCGCTCGATCTTAGTCGGGAACGCAACGTCTCTGCCAAAATTCGCCGTCCCTTCGGCGATGAGCGATTGCGGTGAGAACAGAGCGTAAACTGAAAACTCCATCCAGCCGCGATCGCGGACCAGGTTCTTTTCCAGCAGCGAATTGTAAACGTGATGGCCGGGATAACCCTCGTGCGCCGCGAGATCGACCGCGCGATCGATGTAGATCGGGAGATCAGTATTCACTTGAATCACGCTGTGGAAATTGCCTTTGTACCAATTGTAACCGCCCCACGGCTTATTGGTCACGTACTCGACGGTGAAACTCTCGTTCGGCGGAAGCGTAACTGACCCAGCGTCCGCGCGCGGCATTCCTTGATCGCGGCTTGAAACACCGCATCAAGTTTTTCCTTCGGAATCACGAACGGTTTGCGCCGATTTTCGTAGCGCTGCCACAACGAATCGTCAGTCCGGCTCGGACCCGGAATTTTTGCCTCGAGCTGTTTGATGATCTGGATAAAATGCGAATCCGAATAAGTCGGCGCAACGGCGTCGTAAAGCGCGCGCGATTCGTCGTCGAACTTTAATTTTTCGCCCTTCAACATCCGCACCCGCGCCGCGAGTGCGGAGATTTGTTTCTGCAAATATTCGCGCCGCAATTTGAGCACCTCATCTCCGCTTGTTCCCGCGTCGGGCGTTTTCGCCAGCGTCGCGCTCAATTCCGCCGCCTCGGCGCCGATCACATCTAGCGATTTCTTTTCCTTCTCCGACTGGGTCTTCCACTCGGCCGGTCCGTAAAACGCATCAACGTAATCCGGATCATGTTGCCCGAGGGCGAGCACGAGATGCACGTAGCGCTCGGCGACAGCATTCATCGCGTCGGCCGCGCGTGCGCTTCCGCTCAACATTACCAATGCACACACGACAACGACCGATAGGCCATCCACGATTGGAGGCTTTTTTATTCGACCACGAATAGACACGATTTCACACGAAAGAGGTAGGGGCGATTGGCGCAATCCCGGGGCCGTCAGCGCGTCGGCCGTCTGCCGCGCGCTGCGTTCCAGAAGCGCAGAATCCGCACGGCGCGTAGTCCCTCATCCAGCCGATAAATGATCAGGTAGGAACCGACTGGAAAGAATCGCGTGCTTGGCCTTTGTGGTAGTCTCGGGCCCATCTCCGGCGCAGCAGATAGCTGTTCGATTGCTAGAAGAACCGGGCCTTCCAATCGAACGGCCAAGTGAGCGAATCTTTGACGCCCGCTGTCTGCTTTATTCCGTGAAATACTTCGCGGCGAGGGATTGCGCGCCAGGGCCTAATACGCTAACCGCTGCTTTGCTACCCAGCAGTCTTCGCAACAAAGTTTTCGCTTCATTTTTCTCTTGCTCCGACACATCGGCTTGATTGATCGCAGTGATCACTTTCTCCAGTGCCTTCATAATCACTTGCTGCTGCTGCGGAGTGCTCGGCGCGGTCGGCGTTTGCCGCCGGGGAACAGTGGTTCGCCGGCTCTTATCGATAGAGATCGAAATCGGGGGCGCGACACCACCTTCGAGCACTTTGACTCCGAAGTCGTTTATCTTAGCAAAGCCGGACAGCAGGCCCATCCCGGTCTGATCCTCAAGAGCGGTCCAGTCGATGAGGTGATACTCTGAAAGCTGGGCCAAGGCGCGCAGCCAGTCACGGTGATTTATGCCTCCTGGCGGCAGGACCGCCTGCTCACCTTGGCCGAACGGAATGGAACCTTCGCTTCGACGTTCATAGAGAAGCTGCAGCAGGCATCCTCTGACGACAGAATCCTTCATAGACTTTGCCAATATGCTCTGCATCCCGCGCACCAACAACTCACCTCAAGGGTGCAAGTCTGTACTTGGAAATGCGGTTCGCGCCTAAATTCCGAAAGCGTTGAATAGCCGTTCTGATCGGAAATTACGATCGGCTCTGGAATACTCCAATTCCGGTGAAGTCGCCGCGCGTTCGCCTTCGACGGGGCCTGCTCGCTCAACGTGCGCAAGATTCGGGTCGACTCTGACAATAAGTGGTGAGCGCAATGTACCGAAATGGCTTTAACTGACTCCAGAAAGGTAAAAATATGAATAAATTAATAACATGGAATCCACTCCGGGAGATGGAGGAAGCTCAGAACCGCTTTAGCACATTGTTTGGCGGCTTTCCGACTTTTCCCATTCGTTTCCCGAATAACGGGGAGAGCTTCAAACTAGCCGATTGGTCGCCCTTGGTGGACATCACCGAGGATGATCATGAGTATCTGTTCAAGGCTGACCTGCCCGAGATGAAGAAGGATGACGTTAAAGTCACAATTGAAAACGGCATTCTTTACATTTCCGGCGAGCGCAAAGCCGAGAAGGAGGAAAAGAAGAGAAAATTCCATCGGCTCGAACGCTTCTTCGGCACCTTTGAGCGTACGTTCACCGTACCCGAAGATGCGGACCCAACCAAGATCGTGGCTGAGTTTCATGAGGGCGTGTTGCAGGTTCACCTGCCAAAACGCCCCATGCCGAAGCCAAAAACAATCGAAGTCAAAGTGCAGTAATGCGCTAACACTGACGGCGAGCGTGCGGAGGTTCCGTGCGCTCGCCCACCAGTGTAAGGCAGCTAAGTTAGTCGCCTGCTCCTTTGAACCAAGGAAGAAGGACCTCATGATCTCGAAAATTATTAGCCGCGCAGCATGTCTGAGAGAACTCGCTTCCAATCCCAAATCCTTCTCCAACTGTCCAGACTTGCACGGTGGTGTCCCGGACTTGCCAGGAGTTACTCGTCCAAAAGGAAAGGCTTGTATCGCTCGGTTAGGCTTCGGTCGAATACGTGCACGTCAACAACCCGATTCCGAAAGTTTCGGGGAGCCGAATCTCGCGCTTTAGGGCGGGATTCGCGCTTTGAATCCAGCTTTGCGAACAGCGACCCTAGACTTTTGAGCAAGAAATTTTTCTCACCCCTCTTGTATAACGGAGCCCGCCTTTGCGCAGAGCGGGTATGCCCACCCAGGGGGTGTCGTTGATTTCACTGCAACCGTCAACCCGTACTCAAACCGACGTCGGACCCTAAGCCTATGGAGCAGATAAAACCTAACTACTTCGGAGGCGGGAATTTCGAAGCCCGCACAGTTAAGGACATCATCGAGCCTGCGAAGAGCATTTGTAATAAGGTTTCTGTAAGGGCGGCTTTAGACCAAATGCAGGCGCAGGCAACCGATTCGTCACCTGTAATCGATCAATGCGGCGAATTATTGGGTATCCTATCGAAGAACAAAATGAACCGGAACGTGGGTGGTTTCGGACACGACCCCAAGGCAGAACCGGTAGAAGCACACATCGAAAAAAACAATGCCTATTGCTTCGAAGACCAGACGATTGCGGAGGCGGAGCAAATGACGCTCAACGCAAAGCTCGGCGAAGTTTTTGTAGTAACCCGCGAAAAATTGCTGGTAGGAACGATAAATATTGAAGCGATTGCGCAGGAGAAAAGATGGAGAAAACGCTTGGCACCTCCGAAATCACGCGACTGAGAGCGCCACAATCGGCTGTTCGATCCGCTACTCCACCACTTGGTAATCAACAAATCTCTCAAACGCTGAGAGCGTCGTAGCGTCGGGCGCAGACCGCCGTTTACCTGGTAACTTGTTCTTTTAGAACTGAGCGGAACAAACCTAACTTACTCCTCCTATAAAACCAGGGAGCGAGAATAATAACAGCTAAAAGGACTAACTGAATTACCAAGGTAGATGCGTCGCCGGTCATTTACTTCGCGTAGGCTACGATAGCCGAGCCTCCTAAATAGGTGATCCCCAAACAGAATAAGAATAGCTCAACTAGCTTAAAAGCATATTCCATAAGTCTTTAGCTTCCAATCACTGCCGGTTCGAGCGCGCGATGAGGAGGAACGATCGATCCGTTGGATCCTCTTCGAGTCAAAGTGCCGAGCATTTCCGTGAGACACGCGTCGTAAGAATCACACATGGGGGATTTGCCATTTGACTGGACCCAGTCGGGATGTTGGATTCGCAGATCGTCGTGAATCTGTTGCTGGAGTTCGGTGTACGTGTGGATTGGAGGAGACATTGCAATTGGCCTCGGTAAAAGATTCGGTAAAAGATTTAGGCGCGGCACGGGAGGTATCCGACGAAGGGCTCGGCGCGAATGGCGGACGGGCATGGGTGCCGTAAGCGCCCGCCACGGCCAGGTGAGGGTACTCCAAAGAACGGCGCGCATGTGCTTGCGTTGTCCACGACGCCAGGCCAACTGGACTACTTTGTAGCGCTGACGTTGCAGTAACACGGCCAGCAGTCCGCTTTGTGTAAGGGTTGGGGTTAATTTTCTCATGACGTAATCTTTCTATTTTTTCCTTGTCCGAAGGACTCTGTAATTTACCTCGTCTTTGAGTACGGTCTGGTCGTATTTTCCGAAAGACTCACCGTTTCTTGTCTTGCGAATCCCAGACTCGGCAAGGGAGCCAACGACGCCTTGCGTCCAGCATCCCAACTGGGTCGAGCCCAGCGGCGATTGTCCCACTTGCGACTCATATGAGTCACGCCTCGCGAAACTGCTCGGCCTTTCTCACCAGATGAACAGAGTTATACCGAGTGTCGCAGCTTCGGAAGCGATTCGCGAAATTGCGTGGGAGAGCGACCGACAATTCGCTTAAACTCGCGATTGAAGTTCGTCATGGATTGAAATCCGCATGCGAAGGCAGCTTCGCTGATTCGCGAATTGGGATTGAGCAAAAGCGTCTTCGACTTCTCCACTCGAACTCTCGAGAGATAGTCGGTGAAATTTATCCCAGTCGCTTTCTTGAACATCTTGCAAAAGTAATGCCTGCTAATATTAGCCACCTGGGCGATCCGCCCGAGCGATAGCGGCTCTGCTTGATGATCCTCAATAAATTGTCGCGCTCGCGTCATATTTGTGGCCTCATCGTTTTTGCGGCGTACGGCTAGTTGATTGGACAAGATCGAAAGGTGTTGTGCAAAAAGACTCAGGAGCCGCAACATCGCGCGGTACCGGACAGGCGATAAAACGCACGACCGAAAATAGGCCCGCTCAAGTTGCTTCCAATCCGTCTTGTAGCCCCATGCGCGGAGTTGCCGGGTAATGCTAGCGAAGTGTTTCTTTGTCGGATTCTTGAGCATTACTTCACCCGTCTCGAGAAAACCGAGAATGTGGTCACCCACATACACTGGCACTGCGCTTTCTGAGAGTCCCGCAAACCAAGTGACGGTGCGGGTCGTCGAAGCCGATTCTTCGGACGCATCGGTTTGGGCCCTTAGGCATGCGGCGCGGGCCTGGTTGAAACGAGCCAGAATCGCCGCGAATGAATCGTGATCGGTTTTGCCATGGTGTGAAGGCGACCACGAATTGTGTGCTCGAATATTAAGCGGCAAACCCACCGCTTCGCTGAAAGCCTGTTCGTAATCTTTGAAAATCTGAGAACGCGATAGATGTAGCATGACTTCCTGATCAGAGGATCGGGCTGTCGCGCGCCGTCCACGGGCGTTGCGGATCAGGCCGCTTCTTTTTGAGCGTGTCATTGGCGTCAATTATTTTTCGACACTGGGTTATCAACGGGGATTGCGCCTTCGACAGCGGTGGCGCACTGTCCATTAGCGATACTCTTGCGCTCTGTTAAATCAGCAGCAGTCATATCCAGGAGTTCGTAATCTGAGCTACGTTGGCAGCCCTCGGCAAGCCGCATGCGATTAGGGCTTTGGTCGTGTCGTTTACAGTTAGGAGCTACTTGCGCACAATAGGATGAATTGCGTATGCGACTTCGGCATCTCGCATTATTTCGCGGAATTGGATTAGATGCATGTGCCGTTGACCTCGGTAGCAGAATGCCTTCAACGCGCCCCGCGCCGGACCGGTTGTGGCCTCTTCCTTCCGATCATCACACGGTAACTGTTGAAGTTGCCCCGGATTTCCCCCTTCGTTTTCCCAACGTCCCTCTGCGGCAAAATCGCTTTCTTCGTTCTGTGAACTTGCGAAAGTCAGGGGACCCATGATGCAATCAATGAAGCGGCTCAGCGCCCGTTGTCCTGATGAAGTCGTTGTACGATGAATAATTCGCCAGAGGTCAGCTGCCGCCGAACATCCGGCCTCTGCTTGCGGGCCGCAGCGCGAAACCTCTTGAAAAGCGCCGCACGTCGTTTTGAAGTTTTATGTTGTTGCGCGTAGTAAAGCGCGCAGTTGTGAGTCAATGTTGGTTCCATGTTTAATTCTCCGTTTATTTGCGCTGGCGGCGGATTGACGCGGGCGGCTGATGTCAGAGCAATTCGTATCGAGGCGCGTGATATAAGCATCCAGGAACGCCACGAAACCTATCCCTGAGACGGCAGTGTCGCCCGACAAGTTCTCGAGCAATTTTTTAAGCTCATCTTTATGAGCAGCGATAGCATTCATGATGTTGTGTGCAGAGAGAAGGGCCCGCACACCTGCGCGATCGATTGACGCTGCGATTGTTAAGACAGGATACGGCTGCGACTGCCGATTAGCTAATGGTATTTACCGCCACAATTCGCCCCACGATATTTCCAGGGACTCCTCGAGTCTGCTCGGAATGATATTTGAAAAAGCAAAACAGCCGGACCCTTTCGAGCCCGGCTGCTGTGATTCATTTGTTGTTTCGGCTTAGCCCCGAAATTCTTCGGGGTTTTCGGATCAATAATCCATGCCGCCCATGCCGCCCGGTGGCATTGGAGGAGTTTTTTCCTTTTCAGGAATCTCCGTGACCAATGCTTCAGTGGTGAGCAAGAGGCCTGCGATAGACGCGGCGTTTTGCAGCGCTGTGCGCGTGACCTTGGTTGGATCGACAATCCCCGCCTTCACCAGATCGGTGTATTCCTCGGTGGAAACGTCGTAGCCTTCGTTGCCTTTGCGCTTCTTTACTTCCTCGACGACAAGCGCGCCTTCCGCGCCTGCGTTGTAGGCTAGCTGGCGCGTCGGCTCTTCAATGGCGCGGCGTACAATTTGCACGCCAATCTTCTCGTCGGCCTCGAGATCCTTCAGGTTATCGAGCGCTTTCTGCGTGCGCAGGAATGCCACGCCCCCGCCAGGGACGATGCCTTCCTCGACTGCGGCGCGCGTGGCGTGCAACGCGTCTTCGACCCGAGCTTTCTTCTCTTTCATCTCAGTCTCCGTCGCAGCGCCGACGTTGATGACCGCAACGCCGCCCGCGAGTTTCGCGAGCCGCTCCTGCAGTTTCTCTTTGTCGTAATCGCTGGTCGTCTCTTCAATCTGACGGCGGATCTGGGCAACGCGGCCCTTGATATCGACCTGTTTGCCTTCGCCTTCCACGATGGTGGTGTTCTCCTTGTCCACCGTGACGCGCTTGGCTTTTCCGAGGTCCTCGATCTTCACGTTCTCCAGCTTGATGCCGAGATCTTCCGTGATGCAACGCCCGCCGGTGAGCACCGCAATATCTTCCAGCATCGCCTTGCGACGATCGCCGAAGCCGGGCGCTTTCACCGCGCAGACCTGCAATGTGCCGCGCAGTTTGTTCACGACCAGAGTTGCGAGCGCTTCGCCTTCCACGTCTTCAGCGATGATGAGGAGCGGACGGCCGGCCTTGGCCACTCTCTCAAGCAAGGGAAGCATGTCCTTCAAGCTTGAGATTTTTTTCTCGTGAATGAGGACGTAAGCGTTTTCGAGCGCGGCTTCCATGTCCTCCGCGTTGGTGACGAAGTAGGGCGACAGATAACCTTTGTCGAACTGCATGCCCTCAACCACTTCCAGCGTGGTCTCGATTGACTTGGCTTCCTCGACCGTGATCGTGCCGTCCTTGCCAACCTTGTCCATGGCGTCGGCAATGATTTCGCCGATCGTCTTGTCCCAGTTGGCCGAAACGGTCGCCACCTGCGCGATCTCAGTGCGATCGCTGACTTTCTTCGAGAGCTTCTTCAGCTCCTCGACGATTGCCTCGACACCTTTCATGATGCCGCGCTGCAACGAAGTCGGGTTCGCGCCGGCGGTGACGTTGCGCAGACCTTCGCGGTAAATTGATTCCGCGAGGATCGTCGCCGTAGTCGTGCCGTCGCCTGCCACATCGGACGTTTTGGAAGCGACCTCGCGCACGAGCTGGGCGCCCATATTTTCATACGGGTCCTCGAGCTCGACCTCTTTCGCGACGGTTACACCGTCCTTGGTAATGGTGGGGCTGCCGAATTTCTTGTCGAGAATGACGTTGCGACCGGACGGGCCAAGCGTGGCCTTCACGGCCTTCGCCAGTTTCTCGATACCGCGCAGCAACGTGTGCCGCGCGTTTTCATCGAATTGTAGTTGTTTAGCTGCCATATAATTAGTTCAGAGTTGTTGGTTGGTTGTTGAGAGATGAATCAGGAACACAGGAACGCAGGAAAGACGAACAAAACAGAAAACTCTTTTCTTGTTTTCCTGCTTTCCTAATTCCCATCTTCTTCACCTTTCCTTATCCGATGATGCCAAGGATGTCGTCCTCGCGCATGATCAGATAATTTTCATTGTCGATTTTGATTTCGGTGCCGCCGTATTTCGAGATCAGCACCTTGTCGCCCTTTTTCACGGTGAAATCGATTTTCTTACCGTTTTCATCGATTTTGCCCGTGCCAAGAGCAACGACCTTCCCCTCTTGTGGTTTTTCCTTGGCGGTATCGGGGATGATGATCCCGCCCTTTTTCACTTCCTGCTCTTCGAGCGGCTGCACTAGCACCCGATCGCCAAGCGGTTTTACGTTAACTGTTGCCATAAGGTATTGTTATCACTCCTTCTGTTTTTTGGTTTAAGCCGGCTACTGTCGATCCTTCGACAGCCGCCAGCAAAATTGTTTTCGCTACTTCTCTTTCGCTACCGCGCGCTTCCCATGATAATCCGGATGATCCGCGACAATTTCCGGGATTTCGAAAGCATAGTCCGGCGCAGTTCTTCCTTCTGCAGCTTCTTGGGCTGCAAAGTGCCCGCGCGAAGAAACGCGGGCAAAGTCTCTTATCTGTTCATCGGTCAGTATCCAATGATCACCCCGATTAGTTATTACTTTTTCGACGAATTCCTCACAGGGGAGGCCGGCCTCGTCCTCGCCAAAAAGATCGACGAGTATTGAATAACCGACATTGAGATCGCTCCACGAGAAATCTGTCAAAGACTCATTGTTCGGGTGGCTCTTCACTGATAGTTGATCTCCGTTGACCGTGACACTTCTCTGACCCGCAATGCTGTTGAATTCGTACGTCTTATTCACAATATTTCCGTCATTTCTTCTTGTCTTCGTCCACGACTTCGAACTCCGCATCGACGACGTCGCCGCCGTCGCGCTTACCTGCGCCCTCTTGAGCGCCGCCGCCTGGCTGCGCTTCAGGCCCGGGTTCCGGCCCTGGGCGCGGACCAGCCTGCGCTGACGCTTGTTTGTAAAGATCGGCGCTGACTTCCTGGAACTTGTTCTGCAAGTCGTCGTAGGTCCGTTTCATCGCATCGACGTCGTTGCGATTGATCGCATCGCGTACCGCGGCGATGGCGTCTTCGACTTGCTTCTTTTTGTCGCCGGAAATCTTGTCGCCGAGTTCCTTCAACTGTTTCTCGGATTGATAGGCGAGCATGTCGGCGTTGTTCTTGATCTCGATCGCTTCCTTGGCCTTCTTGTCTTCGTCGGCATGCGCTTCGGCTTCGCGCTGCATCTTCTCCACTTCCTCCTTGGAAAGACCGGAGCTGCCGGTGATGGAAATTTTCTGTTCCTTGCCGGTGCCCAAATCTTTGGCCGAGACGTGCAAAATACCGTTTGCGTCGGTATCGAACGTCACCTCGATTTGTGGAACACCGCGAGGGGCGGGTGGAATTCCGTCGAGGTGGAAGACGCCGAGTTGTTTATTGTCGCGCGACAGTGGCCGCTCACCCTGTAACACCTTGATCTCCACGCCTGGCTGATTGTCGCTGTAAGTCGAGAATATCTGTGATTTTCTCGTAGGGATCGTGGTGTTCCGTGGAATCATCGGTGTGGCAACGCCTCCGGCTGTCTCAATCGAAAGCGTAAGCGGCGTAACATCAAGAAGAAGCACATCTTTGACGTCGCCCTTGAGAACGCCACCCTGAATGCCAGCGCCGATCGCGACCACTTCGTCGGGGTTTACTCCCTTGTGCGGTTCCTTGCCGATAAGGTCGCGCGCAATCTGCTGCACCTTGGGCATGCGCGTCATGCCGCCCACCAGCACGAGCTCGTTGACCTCCTTCTCCGTGACGCCTGCGTCCTTCAAGCAAGCCTTCACCGGCGGAATGGTGCGTTGGAACAAATCATCACAAAGCTGTTCCATCTTCGAGCGGGTCAACTTCTTCTGAATGTGCTTCGGGCCGCTCGCGTCCGCCGTGACAAACGGCAGATTGATTTCGTATTCCTGCGTGGATGAAAGCGCGATCTTGGCTTTCTCAGCTTCCTCCTTGATCCGTTGAACCGCGTCGGGCTGCTTGCTCAGATCGATGCCCGTATCCTT
>Ga0209055_1002856_pt1 | contig 10720 bp, 8 predicted proteins | sample GraSoiAngelo_110_FD_185875 | JGI IMG/M metagenome (GOLD analysis project Ga0209055, IMG submission 185875) | Grasslands soil microbial communities from the Angelo Coastal Reserve, California, USA - 14_0903_12_30cm (SPAdes) (version 2) | ecosystem: Environmental > Terrestrial > Soil > Grasslands ...
AGCAGTTGCTTGGACATCCAGCCGTGGGCCAGAGCTGGGAGAGCTTCGTGATCGAAACGCTGATTGTGGCCGCCCCACAGAGCACCGAAGCTAGATTCTATCGTACCTCGGCTGGGGCCGAAATCGATCTCGTTCTCACCTTGCCAGGCGGGCAGTTGTGGGCCATCGAAATCAAGCGCAGCTCTGCGCCAACCTTAGAGAAGGGCTTTCATTTCGCCTGCGCAGACCTCAAGCCAAAGCAACCGAATCCCACCGGGAACCGGGAGCGACGGCGCGTGCATGCACCAGGGCGAGGACTTCCTTTATATATATGCTGGAGGGCACGTTGCGAAGTGTGGCTCGACGAAGTCGAGTGCCACGTCCTTGAGCAGGGCGATAGCTTCTGGTTCGAGAGCAACCGTGGCCATCGCTGGTTCAATCCCACTAACAAGCAAACCGTAATTCTGTGGGTGAATACGCCGCCCACGTTCTGATTTTTTCCGTTCCCTTTGTCAAGTCCTAGAAACCGAACCGTAACGAGAACTGTTGCACTCGAGGAACTGTGAGAGTCCTGCGATAAAGGCCAAATGAGCCGTCATCCGAGCCGTTATCCAGGGAAGTATTCGTATTCGTGTCGAAACGAACGGAGTTCGTTATGTTAAAAACCTCCCAAGCAAACTTTAGGTTCATATTCTCGCGGATTTTCCAACTTTTCGCCAAGCCCATGTCAATCCCGAAATAGCCTTGCCCACGAAAGTTGTTGCGGCTCCCGGCCTCCCCTGGATAGGCAAAGCGCATCGGGGTCAGTGTGGCCGGAACGCCGGATGTAATTTGTACGCCGGCCACCACAGCGCTGGGATCGCGAAAGGCAAATGGTGCTCCGTTCACTAGGAATAAGCCCGGCTGAATGGGAGCGGTCTGCACCATGTTGCTGGTGAAAAGGAAATTCTGCGTGAAGCCCCGCGTATCAATCACGCTAAATGGAAAGGCACTGCTCCAACGATTCAAGCCGGAGAGTTGCCAGCCGCCAATAATCCCATCCAGCAGACCCACCGCACCTCCAGCGAACGCTTTGCCCTTTCCGAAAGGCAGTTCGTAAACCCAGTTAGCGGTGATTACGTGGCGCAGATCGAAGTCCGACGGCGCACGATTCAACCCCGGATTCCACGGATTCGCAATGTAGCTGAGGATCGTGCTCGTGCCGAGTGGGATCGCGGATGTGGTGGAAGTCGTGCCCTGCGAATTCACGCGTTCTGTGTCCGAGCCCAAATCGAGGGATTTCGAATAGGTGTAGCTGAAATCTACCTGCAGGCCGTGCCTCATCGGATGACGCATGATGAACTGACCAGCGTTGTAGCTGCTGGTCCCAAGAGAGGACCACGCAAAGAGAGAGGAGAACTGCGGATCCCAGAAGGGCACCGGGGGCAAATTGGCGCAGACGGGCGAAACTCCGCCATTGGCAAGTTGGGTGGCGAGCAGACCAAGACGGAAAGGTGCGCCAACTTCTCTTCCCGGGCGGTTCGCCCAGCGGAAGCCTGAAGGACAACTGTCGGAGCCGCCGGACCCAGTGTAGATGTTTTGCGTTGCGCTCAACCCTCCTGCGGCTGCGGTTGGAAACAAGTCCTCGAAGTAAGGAATTGGCGATATGGTTGCTGACGGGTCTTCACCATGCACTAAGGCAAACTGTGACATCATCCGTGCAGCAGTGTAGTAATCCACTCCTGACTTGGGGTCCACAAGATTCGTTGCAGCAGCTAGATCGCGCTGCTGCAATAAATGCCTACCAAAGCGCCCTACGTAAGCCGCTTCGAACGTCCAGCCCTTCCCGATCTGCCGTTGGATGGAGAAGTCAGCTGCAATGGAATATGGGGTCTTGATTCGGCCGTCAATTCCATTGGAGTTGAAAGTAAATCCCGTAGTGCTGGGGTCGTTGGGCGGAAAAGCAGGGTACGTCACCCTCGACGGTGGCGCGCCGCCTGGCAACGCCGGTACGTTGTTTCGGCCCGTATAGCGGGGTACATCGTCGGGAGTGAAAATGTTGGACGGAGCCGCCTGCGTGCTGGTCAGACCGAACGAACCAAACTGGCTGAAACCGTCGACAATCCCTTCACCGAAATGGTCGTAATACATGCCGATACCGCCACGAACCGAAGTCTTGGAATCTGGAGAATAGGCAACTGCAATGCGCGGGGCAAAATTCAGTTTATTCATAGGCCAGTAGGGCCTGCCTCCTCGGCCCTGGCCGGACGGAGCAAACGAGAATTCCGGCTGATTTCCCAGCCCCTGAGCAGCCGCAATGGCTCGATTGATGAACCATTGGTCGAGGTCGACTGTCGGAGCAACCTGTTGCCCGTTCACTTCATACGGGGTCTGCAAGAGGGTGTGTCGCACACCTATTGTGATGGTCAGATTGGGTCTTACCCGCCAGGAATCCTGCACGTACCATTCGAATTCGTTGGCCTTGAAGCTACGCGGAATCAACGTCCCAATCGGCAACAGTGTAGCCGTGGTTGGGGCGGTTACCCTGTAGTTGTTGTGCACATTGATGGTGCTTAACAAACCTGCGATGTTCGTGATTGCATTGTCGTAGCTGGTAGAAAAATCTCCCGACACCGTCTGGAATCCGAACGCAGCCGGATCAAGGCTCTGGCCGGTTCCGGCGATCGCGGCCTGGCTGATGTTTGCACCACCAGTGGTAGCTGAGCTGAAAGAGACGCTGTTCGAAGATACGTTGTTGTGGACCAGCCGATAATTCGCGCCAAACTGCAGCGTGTGTTTACCCTTCACCCAGGTAAAGTCGTCGACAAAGTTGTGCACGGGAACATTCAGGAGCGTGGTAGTGTTTTCGGAGGTGAGAGGGCTGATTCCCGCAAAATCTGAGAAGGAATTGTTCCCTGCCCCGACGTTGTTCAAAGCCTGGCGAATGTAGCCATAGCGGAAGTTGTTGATCAGAGTGCTGCTGACGGTCCAGATATGACCAATCGCCAGCCCCTTGGAGGTACTTACGAGCGAGGCACTGGCAGGACCGCCCGGAAACTGAGGCGCTAGGGAACTTCTGTCTCCCTGCAGATTGCCGCGCACGAACAGTCGCTGGCCTGAGCTCAACTGATAGTCCACTTTGGCGATGTAGGTATTCAGCCGGGCAGGATCCGGAGCAGACCAGGTAAAGCCGCCGGTGTTCAACCCATCCCCTCCCGGAGAATTGGGGTCGGGGTAGGCGTTCAGTGTTGCCAGAGCGTTTGGGTCCTCACCGCGCCCCCACGGACAACTGCTCGTGCAATTCGGGTCCATAGTCTTTATGTCGGCCGGGGTCAACGTGACGACGTTGCCGCTCCCATGGGTGTACCGGACGTTGCCTGCCTTGAATGACGGAGTCGGCACCGTCAGATTCTGCTGCTGGTTCTCTTGCGTTTTCTGGCCTTCGTAGTTCAGAAAGAAGAACACGCTGTCCTTCTTGATCGGTCCTCCGAAGGTCACTCCAAAGGTGTTCCGAATCAATTGGCCGGGCCTGTTCGGCAGCCCTGCCGAAATCTGGGCTGCCTTGTTAAACCAGTCATTGGCATGGCCCACGTTATTGCGGTTGTACTCGTAAACGCTGCCATGAAAGTTGTTGGTTCCGCTCTTGGTCACGAGCGTCACCTGGGCGCCTGACGACCGTCCGCTGTCGGCGTTGGAGTTCGTTGTAGTGACTCGAAATTCTTCCACCGAATCCAGGGTTGAGCGCAGCACACCGGCGAAGGCGTAACCCTGCCTCTGGTCGTTGTTGTCCACTCCGTCGAGCGTGACGTTGCTTTGGTCGGAACGAGCGCCAGAAACAGCGCCGCTTCTGCTGTCTTGGTCAGGGTTGGTCGCGCGCGAATTTAGATACACGACGCCAGGCTGCAGGCTGAGTAAATCCGGCACATTACGCCCTTCCATGGGAAGAGCCTGAATGGTTGAATTGCTCACGGCGTTTCCGATCGTCGCGTCAGTGTTATTTACCGTCTGCGCGATGTCGCTAACCTCGATGCTTTCAAGTATGGCCTGAACCGAGAGCGCAAAATTTATCGTGGCAGGCTGGCTTACGAGCAGTTCGGCGGTTTTTACCTGTTTCCCGAAGCCTGCTTTGCTCACTGTAACCGTATACTTGCCAGGCGAGATTTGAGGGAACTCGAAAGCCCCGTCCTGATCTGTGGTGTGCGCTACGCGAAACGCGGTGGCGGCGTTTTCAAGAGTAACGTCTGCGCCGGCAAGCACGGCACCCGAAGGATCGGTAACCGTGCCGCGCAGGAAAGTAAGGCCGGTCTGCGACCACACGACAGTGGAAGAGCTCAACATCAACAACAAGCAGAGTCTTGTCCATTTTCGGTCATTCATAAGTGGTCTCCTGCACAGCGATTCCAAAAATTGCCAAGCAGCAAGAAAAGGAGCCCCACTCGCATCAAGAGGAACAACCAGCAGAACAAGATCAGCCAATAATTGCTTGCCAACTCTACTAAAGTTGTAACTTCATGCTGTTTTCTTTCTTTTTTGTTTGGCTTTCTTCCTACGAGCTATTGCGGCGGCTTTGGAGGCCTTCGTGGCGATTCGGCGGCGTTCTTCCGGAGTCATAGTCCTGAGCCGCGCCCGGCCGCCCTTCCTGCCCAATTCTGAGAGGTATCTGGAGACTGCCGGATCCATGGCCGCTAAGGTAGCACCGTAGCGGGTTTAGAGACAACCCTGAAAATGTTTACAAAGACGGGCGAAAAAAGGAGGAATAAAAGCAGAATTTGCTTTACATATCCACCTAAGCGGCCTAGGATGTCAATCGGACCGAGCGAGTGCTGAAACACTCACCCGGCCCTAACCAGATGAACCTACGTAGGAGGCTCACGTGGCTAGACCTACTTTAGCAGTTTTTCCCTCCTCTCAATTTTTACAATCTCATTTCGACATCGACCCTTTCGGACAGTTGATCGATCAGGCCGACGCCCATTCGCTACTTACCATCCGCGGTTGGGAATCAGCGGAGGGCAGCTTTACCTTGGCGACTAGACCTGCTTTTTGGCGATGGATGGCTACCTGGCTTTTAGCCGAAATGAAAGGCCGCGTGGGAAGGTGGCATTGGTCGCTACTGATCAGGTTGAGAGAGGCGCTGAAGTACCATCCGTGCAAGGTGTATCGCGTCATGTACTATTCCAACCGCCTTGGGAGCGTTGTCGATTGGCTCCCGAGCCAGCGGATCGCGGCAATAAGCGAAGAAGCGATTAGCAATGCTCCCTTTTGCCTGTTACTGATTCTGGGCCGGGAGTGAGGCCTGGACCGAGATGGTTCCTTGTGTAAACACAACCTGCGGACGGTTTGTTGACCACGTGGCGAGGTCGGGGAAACTCTGCCGGAGTCCCCTGGGCATCTCCAACTTTCCAGCCTCGCTCCCACCGAAGGCGTGCGCCTGCGTACCTCCAGAAACTCGCCAAGCGAACGGATTGTTGAGGCTCTCCATCACTCCATTGCGAGGGCGCCTTTTCCGATAGTAGCGAGCTCAGATAAGAGCGCGCTTTTCACCTCCTGTGATTGTCGCTCGCCCTTTGCAACCCTACTGACGTAGGAGGGATCAACTCCAAGTTTCTCGGCGATGCGAGCATAAATGCCAGAGTGAAGTCGATGGACCCGGAGCAGCGATTCCTCCGTTACTTTTGTGCGCTGGCGCTTCTTCCTATTTTTAGTCAAAGGGACCTCCTGCTTCAGTTAAATGAGTCCTTGTGGAAATGAGAAGTGCTATGTGTCCCGCATTGGCGGTCGTTCATCCACCGAGCCAGGGCCCCCATCCAAGACGTGGAGCGGGTAACGAAAGCCCGAAGGCGTACGTATACGTCCTCCATCGCGAAGCAAGAATCAGTTTTCTGTCTTTCTTCGTTGCCAGATCAGGGGCGATTAAACCGACGCCTCAGGGGGTGTGCACTCCGAGTGGAGAGAACTGCTCTTCGGAGAGGCGATTTAGGGGGATTGTCCTCCCGAAAGGGACGAGAGTCAACAGGAAAATGACAGGAAAAATGACAGGAAAATGCTCGGCGACTTGCCGGGCGTTTCGTTCGTCTCTTGCCCTGGTCTGCCGGTACTACGCCGTGAGGCATTCGGGAGTGGATTTGATGGTAGAGGTATTTTTCTTGGGGGCATGCCTTATCTTTGCTTCCGATTGACGGAGGAATTTTTAGGGTTTACTGGAACAGGTCCGTAAATTCCACCTCTCTGCCAGGATTATTCGATCTCCTCAACGATATCACGAGTGTGCAGGCCCTCATCACGGAAGCGGTCAGAGAATCTGAAGTTCTCGAATACAAGACCGCCTCCTCGAAGTTTGACGATGCCGCCAGAAATGAACTCGCGAAAGATGTCTCTGCCATGGCAAATTCGGGGGCGGCGTCCTCGTATGCGGCTTAGCCACCGATCCAGCGGATAAGACGAAGCCGGTCTCCATCCAAGCCATCCATGTTGCGAATATTGAAACGTTCGATCGCGTGGTCAATTCGCAGATAAAGCCACCAATCAGAGGCATGCGGAAGAAGCTCATTCCCCAAGATGCACCGCAAGTGATGGTTATTGATATTCCGGAAAGCGACAATCCACCCCACCAAAATTTGTATGACAAAAAATACTACCGGCGTTCCGGTACCGAATCGTTGCCCATGGAGCACGATTTGGTCGCCTCGTATTTTGGCAGAAAGACCGGACCGATTTTGAAGGCGAACTTCCACGCTCTTGCCAAGCCGACTGAATTTACCGGTGATCCACCGTTTTCGAACGAATTTAGGGTGCGGGTGACGATTGATAACAGTGGCAAACGCGTTGGGAAATATGTCGAAGCAATCTTTATATTTCCCGCGCCGATCACGTGCGCCCGGTCGGACGGAGTGGAATTTGGAATGACATCAGTAGCCTGTATCCTGGCCTACAGGCCAGGCAATTCAGCAACAACGTCGAAGTTTTCCATCCTAGAGATGTCCTCAAGCATTCTCGAGATCGGATTTACGGTAAGCAAAACGTACCTGGACGGTCATGCCGACGACACTTTCATTCTCTGGACGATTTATGCGGATGAAATGGAACCACAGCAAGGGTCCATAACGCTTCGCGAAGTTTTGACTTGAAACAATTATCTTCCTGGAACACCGAAGCCGAATTCGGCGCGGGATCTGAGGCGGGCGTAGGATTCGAGGTTTTGTTCTGAATTTGGAACAGGATTCCGAGTTACGCAAACAACCTTGCCGAAAGCTCACGAAGGTACCTACACATGGTCGCCTCTCTTTACAAGCCCGGTAGTTCATCCCCCTCGAAATGCGGGTCATATCCGTTAAAAAGGAGGCACTCCAGGCGCTCAGCATCTCGAAGAACGTCACCTGGAACGCGCTTACGTTCTCCACTTCGAGGAAATCGAGAAGTCCATTAACAGCACCCGCGACACTCCTATGAATCAGAGGATCAGATCTTGTCAACTCGGCGTAGCGTTTTGTGACCTCCCAAAAAGCTCGGAACTGTTGCACGGGATATTTCCGCTTTTCCGAGGAAAGGCCTTCCTGGAAATCGACCCAGCATTGCATCGCCTCAGCAGCTAACCGATCCTTCTCTGGAGACGGCACGTTATCTGTTTTTCTCCCGGAGGCACCATTCGAACATCGTAGTGTATCCTTCCGCACCAGTCTGATGGGATGCCCGGCCGGAATCTGAGGCCGCCGCACTGCCGGTTGGGTTAGCGACCATGCGGAAGCGCCGAACCGCTGCCAAGAGGGGCGAGTCGACAATCTCCCGGTCGATCCGGTTGAGCCGAAGAATCATCGGCTACAAGCGCGTGAGGCGTTACTTCCGCTTTGCTCGTTATCCGGGATGTGGCTGCAATCGACTTCTCACGAGCCGATTAACGAGAAAAGGGATTTTGCTGCAAGTTCCGGCAGCACAGGTAATACGTCGGATACAACGGCCCGGCCGCATGCCGATTATTATTCGCCCGGTTGACATTATCGGCGACACGAGTAGGATGGTCGCCGCCGGATTTCTATCTTTGAACACGAGAACCCCATAGCACTAGCGGTTCTATCGATGCCATACGATGCCATTAACAGGCAGCAAATCCCGGTTTCTACATTGGCGTCGAGCTTTTCTGGATATACGGATCCAAGCGCATGATGCTGAGGAAATATGAGCAAATCAGAGACAAAAACGGATCGGAGGAGTTTCCTGACCGGATCAGCGGCTCTAATCGGCGCCGCGGTTATGCCCAACGCGGTTTCATACGCAAGAATTCTCGGAGCCAACGATCGAATATCCCTAGCACATATTGGCCCGGGGAACCGGGGCCAGGAGCTGGCTTGGATTATCGCTCAACATAAGACCACTCATAATGTAGAGATGACCGCTGTTTGCGATTTGTGGAACGTCCGCCGCGAAAAAGCCGTCCAGCAGAACACGAGCCACTATGGCCGTGCGCCGCGAGCCTACCAGTATCTGGAAGATGTTCTCACGCAAAACGATATCGATGCGGTCGTCATTTCCACCCCAGAGCACTCGCACTCGCCCGTTTTGAGCATGGCTGCAGAAGCGGGCAAAGATGCGTACGTTGAGAAGCCAATGGGAAACATCCTCGCGGAGGTGAAGACGGCGCGTGATGCGGTCAAGCGACACAACCGCATTGTGCAGGTGGGTACACAGCATCGCAGCGAGCCTTACCCGCGTGCGGCGCACGAGTTGGTGAAGACCGGGGCTCTCGGAGACGTGACGAAAGTAGAAATAGTTTGGAATTATCACGGACCCAGGTGGCGTGGGCGCCCGGAATCCAAACAGATCCGAGAGCAAGATACTGATTGGCGCAAATGGCTAATGACGAAGTCATATCGTCCCTTTGATCCGCAGGTCTACTGCGAATTCCGCTTATACAAGGATTTCTCGAGTGGCATCCCTGACCAGTGGATGAGCCACGCTACAGACCTCGTGCATTGGTTCATGGATGACAACTTTCCTCGGTCCGTTGTGGCCCATGGCGGAATTTTTGCCTGGCACGACGGCCGGGAAAACGCTGATACCTTTCACGCGTTACTGGAATATCCGAAAGGCTTTCTGGTGAGTTATTCGACCAGTTTTGGAAACGATGCCCCATCGTTCACACGGTACATGGGCAAAAAGGCGACGCTCATCAACCATGGCGGGGAGGGCAGTCCTCGCTACAGTCTGGTCGAGGAGAGGGGAAATCACGAAGATAATCCAGATATCGATAAATCAAGGACGTCTCAAGACGTTCTCTTACCGGGTGAAACCAAGCTGCCCCCCATGGGCATGGGAGACATGACGCTGGAACATACGGCCAACTGGTTCGAATGCATGCGCTCACGCGGGCAGCCTCATTGTACTGTTGACGAAGGTTTCTCCCATTCCGTGGCATGCATTATGTCGGCGGAATCCTACTGGTCGGGCAAAAAGCAGTACTGGAATGCCGCAGCGGAGGTGATTCAGGACCACCCCGTCGAGAGCTAAAAGATTCTTCGCAGAGTCCTATGTTCGCGTCCGAGTTGTCTTGGCAATCGACGCTTTCACGGAAGACTACCACGTTATCGGCTTCGAATCAGCCGCGTTGAGATGAACCTTTGCTGGGGCTGCAAGGGCTGCAAGCACATCGAAGTCGAAATCGCGAAATAAGTCGAGGCACATCAATTCCGGCACTTCGCTGTACTTGAGCGGGTGCTCCAGTACATACTCCAGACTCGGGATAGAATGCCGCGCGTCGACCGAGGCAAACAATTGCGGTTCGAGCGCCGCAGAAGTCAACGCGACCGCTTGCGACCGCGGACCCGAAGTGAGCAGCGCGACCGGCCGATGCGCGGTTTTTGCAGCAAGGGCCGAACCGGGAGTTGGGCTGCCATGCTGTAATCCGGTGTTCAGCCATTCGGCTACCGCGGCCACTTGAGCAGCTTCCAAACCGAGCGCGCGTTCGCCAAGTCCATTGAGCATCTGCGAATAGGAAGAAATACCCAAATCGCCGGTGCCGGGAATGTTCTGACCAAAGAAGAGCGGTTCGAGCGCGAGGACGCGCTTGCCGCTGGAGGCGAGGTTGGCAACGTCATCCGTCGTTGCCTTCATCCCTTCATCGGACATCAAGATCGCTGCTGACGCATCATCCGCAGTGGCCAAAGAGCGGAATAGTACACCGGTCGCACTCAAACCGTTGCCGAAGTCGAAGCGATAGGCATAACTCTCGACGCCTTTTGCCGCAAGGCTGTCAATGACCGTGGCATGCTCAACCTTGACCGGCTGATACCTTGTGACGGTGCTAAGCAGTTCCCGTTTCTTGATGGCCGGGCTCGCTCCATCAGCGGCTTTGTAATTGGACTTTGCAAGCCTTCGCGCCAAACCGAGAATCGTCAAGTTGTCCTTGGGTAGGCCCACCACAAGATCGTCGTAGCTTCTGACTTCTCCGTCGGTGTCTCCATCTTCAGCCGGCGAGGCGTTGAGTCCAAAGACGGAGTTCAAGAAACCGTAAAGCGCTTCGCGGTTGTCGCGCTGATAGTTGTGCGTACCGGGCTGGTAGTTCTCATGCCAGCGAAGGTTCTGTTCCTGGCTGAAGAGCTTGAAGAAAGGCTGAATGTCGAAATAAACGCCTTGTTTAACCACTCCGGCGCGAAAGCAGCAGTCGTCCTCAGCATTGTAGATAAGGAGAGTGGGGCGCGGCGCGCGCATGGCCACAAGCTGGGCGTAATCAGTGCCCTGGCGAAAGTCACTGGCGTTTTGCTCGGCGTCG
>Ga0209055_1002862_pt1 | contig 10708 bp, 9 predicted proteins | sample GraSoiAngelo_110_FD_185875 | JGI IMG/M metagenome (GOLD analysis project Ga0209055, IMG submission 185875) | Grasslands soil microbial communities from the Angelo Coastal Reserve, California, USA - 14_0903_12_30cm (SPAdes) (version 2) | ecosystem: Environmental > Terrestrial > Soil > Grasslands ...
ACCTCGGCCTTGCACTATTGCGCCGAAGGTTTCGCAAAGCGAAGCGGGATTCACGTCAGTCTGGATGTGCCCGCCAAACTTGGCCGGCTGCCTCGAGAACTGGAGACAACGGTGTTTCGAATCGTACAGGAGAGCCTGACCAATATCCATCGTCACTCCCGAAGTGCAACAGCCCGGATTCGGATCGCGCGAAATGCCACCGATCTCACGCTGGAGGTCAGCGACGAAGGAAATGGGATGTCTCCCGCTGTTTTGGAGAGATCCAATGGGGGTGGTGGTGGCCTGGGGGTGGGCATCGCGGGAATGTGTGAGCGGGCCAGACAGCTCGGGGGCCAACTGGCAATCGATGCCAGCGGCCACGGCGTTAAAGTCCGGGCCATACTGCCGCTCTCGGGAGGCCAATGATGGCCACAATTCGTCTCCTTGTAGCCGACGACCATGAGGTCATACGGCGAGGAGTGCGCTCGCTTCTGGGAACCCAACCGGGGTGGGAAGTTTCCGGCGAGGCAGCCACCGGCCGGGAAGCGGTGGAAAAAGCGAAGCAGTTGAAGCCCGACTTGGTGGTTCTGGATATCACCATGCCAGAATTGGATGGCCTGGAAGCAACACGTCAAATCCTGGAAGCTGTTCCCAAAACGAAAGTGCTCATCCTCACCATGCATGAATCGGAACAGGTGATGAGCGAGGTGCTGAAGGCAGGCGCCCTCGGCTACGTGTTGAAGTCGGATGCTGCGGACAATCTGGTGCCCGCCGTGAAAGCTTTGATCCACGGCAAGCCTTTCTTTACCTCCAGCGTGTCAAAGATGATGTTGAAAGGCTACCTGAAGCACAGCACGAGATCCATCGAGGACAGCTCATCAGAAAAACAGTTGAGTTCGCGCGAACGCCTGATTGTGCAGCTCTTGGTAGAAGGCAAGAAGAACAAGGAGATTGCTACCGCTTTGAGCATCAGCATTCGGACCGCTGAAAGCCACCGGGCCAACATCATGCGCAAACTGGGGTTGCACTCCATCGTGGAACTCGTTCGCTATGCAATCAACAACAAAATGATCGAGTCCTAGGGTACTTGCCTCCGCTAGCGCAGGGGGAGTTTTCGGCTTGCTGCCACCTCTGGGCAATGCGGGAGATAGTAGAACTCTCCTGGGCGAGGAGAGTTCCAGGCGAGGCGAGAGCCAGCCATCCGAGTTCCACACACGCTTGCACGCGATCCGTACAGCGGGCGCGCATCGGGCCCAAGCGCGTCCGCCGTTTGAGCTCCCTAAACGTGATCACAACCTAGTCGCCGCACATGCGGCTGCGGATGTCCGTATCTCCCGTCGTACCACTACGCATCCCCTCCCAAATCTCTAAACGTAAACTTGCAGGTTGACCGGATTCCACTCCCGAACGCTTTAGTCTACCTTCCACTCATCTGTCCCCGCTGATTGCAAACGACTGGTCCCTGGAAGGTCGAAGTCATGGCAAAGCCAAAAGGAAAGGGATTGTTGCGATCTTTGCGGCTCGCGGTCTCCACCGGCCTGCCTGTGTCTCTTATCGGCGGTGGAGGAGGCATTGCGCGGGCGCCGCGACGTAGCGACTCCCTTCTGGCCTTCCCAATTTCTTTTTCTGTCCCCACCGGATCTGGGACTCGGGGCCAGTACGCAGCGTTCGATTCAAGGAGGATTCATGTCCTTTGCAGGGACTCCATCGATCAGTGATTCCATGCCATATAGAGACAAGCGGAAAATCCACACCAACAACCTGCAGGGTCCAGCTCGGATAATTCTCGCGACGAACGGCAAGTGGGTGGCCTGCATCGGCGCCGGCCGCGCCTCGCTGGCCTGCGCGGCGGAGCTGGCCAAGAGGGGGTACGCCGCCGGCATCTTCGATCCGAACGAGCTGCCTGGCGTGCACCCAACTTACCGCACACGCCCGTTGCGGGTGTCCCTTTCTCGCGTGGTACCACTACGCATCCCCTCCCAAATCTCTAAACGTGAATTTGCAGGTCGACCGGATTCCGCTCCCAAACGCTTTAGCCTACCCTTCCGCTCATCTGTCCCCGCTGATTGCAAGCGACTGGTCCCTGGAAGGTACAAGTCATGGCAACGGCAAGAGGAAAGGGATTGCTGCGATCTTTGCGGCTCGCGGTCCCCACCGGCCTGCCTGTGTCTCTTATCGGCCGTGGAGGAGGCGTTGCGCGGGCGCCGCGATGTTCGATTCAAGGAGGATTATGTCTTTTCCAGAGCCTGTATCCAGCAGTGGTTCGTCGCAGTGGAAAGACAACTTCAGCCAGATGAGTCCGCTGATGGCCAGCAGGGAGGCTGTCGTCGAAGCATCCAGGTGTCTGTTCTGCTTTGACAAGCCTTGCATGCTTGCCTGCCCGGCGCGCATCGATGTGCCTGGTTTCATGCAGCAAATCCGCAGCGGTAACCTGCAGGGTTCGGCTCGTATAATTCTCGAGGCGAATATCCTGGGCGAAAGCTGCGCCCAATTGTGCCCCGCCAAGGCACTGTGCGAGGGCGCCTGCGTGATGCACAAGACGGGTGAGCAACCCATTCAGATCGCCAGGTTGCAGCGCTACGCAGTGAAGGATGTGCTCGACCGCAAGATAGGCGTGCTCCACGCAGGCCGGCCCAACGGGAAATGGGTGGCCTGCATCGGCTCCGGCCCCGCCTCGCTCGCCTGCGCCGCGGAGCTGGCCAAGTGGGGGTACGCGGTCAGCATCTTCGACCGGAACGAGCTGCCCGGCGGGAACCCAACCTACAACATCCCCTCCTATAAGATAAGCGCCTCCAATCCGCTCCGCGAGGTTGAGCTATTGCGCCAGCTCGGCGTCGACTTCCGGCTGAACACTGAAGTTGGCCGGGACATTTCGTTTGCCGAGCTCGAAGAACAGTTCGATGCCATCTTCGTTGGCATCGGCCTGGGCGACACCTCCTCGCTCGAGTTGTCGGGCGAGGATTTGCGCGGTGTCCACGGAGCGAAGCAGTTCGTCCGACAGACCAAGATGGGACGGCCCCACAAGGCTAGCGTGGGGCGTCGTGTTGCGGTCATTGGGGCGGGCAACACCGCAATGGGCGTCCTGGTCGCGCTCAAGCGCCTCGGCGCCGAAACCACCCATTTGATTTACCGTCGCAGTAAGGAGGAGATGCCTGCGTTCAAGCACGAGTACGAGTTCGCGAAGGAACATGGCGTCATCTTCCACTGGGAGGCGCAGCCGGTGCGCATCCTGGGCAAGAACGGCATTGTCACCGGCCTCCAGTGCGTGCGTACGCGCCCTGGCGAGCCAGACTCGCGGGGCCGGCGCGAGCCGCAGCTGATTCCCAACAGCGAGTTCACTCTCGACGTGGATATGGTCATCGGGGCCGTAGGCCAGAAGCCTGCCACGGAGTTCTTACGCGCAGTTCCTGGCGTGCAGTTGCGCAAAGACGGCACCATCATTACGAACGAGTATCAGACCGGCAATGAGAAGTATTTTGCCGGGGGCGATTGTGCACATGGGGCCAAGTTAGTAGTAGATGCCGTAGCCTCAGGCAAGGCTGCTGCCCGCAGCCTCGACGCTTGGCTTGGCAATCCCCGCGGCATACCTGAAGAATTTGGCAGTCCAGCTTCGTGGACTCCTCTGTCGGCACCTCCACAAGCGCCAGAGCACCCAGCAAGTTAATTACTGCCCCCGCATTGACCCGGTTGCAGCCACGGGAGTACCCTGCGCAGGATCTTGGGGTGGAGATTCCAATCATGCGTTGGAAAAGTTGGATAATCGCCGGGCTGGTCCTCGGAGTTTTGGCAGCAACCAGCTTCGGCTCTTCAAGCAAGGGGGAAAAGGCCATGACCTTGGAGCTGAAAAGCGCCGCTTTTGCTCCCGGAAGCGACACCCCCAAGAAGTTCACCTGCGACGGACCCGACGTATCGCCTGCGCTAAGCTGGAGCGAGCTTCCGGCCAACACACAGAGCATCAGTCTGATTATGGATGACCCCGACGCACCCGCGGGAACCTGGGTGCACTGGGTCCTCTATGATTTACCCGCGACAATGCGCGAGCTTCCCGAAAACGTGCCCAAAGATCGGGAGCTGAAAAACAGCGCGCGCCAGGGGAGCAACGATTTTGGCAGGATCGGGTACGGCGGTCCGTGTCCCCCGCCGGGCCGAGCGCACCGCTACTTCTTCAAGCTCTACGCCCTCGATGCCAAGACCAACCTCGGCCCGGGGGCGACCAAGGCCGAGCTGGAGCGGGCCATGAAAGGTCACATCCTGGCGCAGGGCGAGCTGATGGGCCGGTACAAGCGCTAGCGTGCCCGGCGCGCAGGTAGACAAATGACCCCCCTCTGAAAGCGGTGGGCTACGGGTCTCTGCCTCCTCTTGCTCCTCTCCATCGCGCTTCAATTGGGCCAAACCACATGGGGCCTGAAAGCTGTGCCCTGACGCAACCGAGGCCCGGAACATTTGTGTCACGACTTCCAGTAGGCCGGGATGCAAGAAGCCCGAACGGAACAACTAGCCCGTGTCGTGCGTAGCAGAAACAGGACATGCGAGGCTAACGAAGGGTCGAGCGCTGGCGTCTTATGATCGGTAGCTCGTCTGCTGCGTTAGGACTGTGGCCTACGCGCCTCCAATTCTACGAGGGGCTGTCGTGCTGCTCGCCGTGGGACTCGGCGTGGTCGGCAGCGCCACGGCTGGCGGCGATACAACCCCCGCCCGCAAACTCACCATTCCCAGGATCTCAAACCCTCCGGTGCTGGCCGACTTCCTGAGCATGGAGCCCACCAATAGCCATGGCATGGTCGCGGTAAAAGAATTTGTGCAGCGCCGTCCCGATGACGGCAAGCCGGCCACGCAGCGCACCGTCGTTTATCTCGGCTACGACGACAAGAACCTTTACCTCGTCTTTGTCTGCTATGAGGCGGACCCTGGGAAAATCCGCGCCAACATGGCCAAACGCGAAGAGGTTTTCGATGATGACATCATCCTCTTGGTGCTCGATACATTCCATGACGGCCGGCGCGCGTACTTGTTTCTCGTCAATCCCCTGGGCATCCAAGCGGACGGCTTGGTGGCCGCAGGCCTGCCCGACGATTACTCCTTCGACGCGTTGTGGTATTCCCAGGGCAAGCGGACCGCGCAAGGCTATGTTGTCTGGATGGCCATACCGTTCAAGAGTCTTCGGTTCTCCTCTGAGTCAAAGCAGACCTGGGGCATTGCCGTGGGTCGCAGTAGCCCTTACCGCAACGAACAGAGCTGGTGGCCTTACGTCACCAACCGCGTAGAGAATGTAATCTCGCAGGCCGCTACCCTGGACGGCCTGGAAAACATCTCACCTGGGCGCAACCTTCAGTTTATTCCCTATGGTTTCTTCCGCTCATTCCACTCCCTCGATACCCTCAACACGCCTCCGCGGTTTGACACTAAACCGGCCAAGATGGATTTGGGTCTCGACACCAAAGCGATCCTGAAAGACAGCTTGGTGCTGGATTTCACGCTGAACCCCGACTTCAGCGAAGTGGAGTCCGACGAGCCCCAGGTGACTGTGAATCAGCGTTTCGAAGTCTTCTTCCCCGAAAAGCGGCCTTTTTTTCTGGAGAATTCCACCTTCTTCCAGACGCCCATCAATCTGCTCTTCACGCGACGCATCGCCGATCCGCAATACGGAGCGCGCATGACAGGCAAGCTGGGACATTACGCGCTCGGAGCTTTCTTCATTGACGACCGCGCCCCAGGAAAGCGCGTTCCCGCCAGCGACGCATTATTCGGCAAACGGGCCTACAACGGGATTTTCCGCATCGCCCGGGACAGTGCTGGAAGCGGCGAGCTTTGCTTTCGCAAAGATTTCGTTCCGCGCGCACATGGAGACCGGCACAGATGTCAATTTTTCGCCTGCCACAAACTTGCCGCCCTTTCTCGGTCGCATCACCACCTTCCGCTTCACGAACACGCTGCGCCCCACCAACGGCTTGCGCATCGACAATACCTATATCTTTGATCGGCTCAATCAGCGCGGCACCGGTGCCAGCGTCTTCAACAATCATATCGCGCGCACCAAGTTCAACTACCAATTCACGCCGCGCCTCTCGCTGCGCAGCATCCTGCAGTACCAGGCCACCCTGGTGAACCCCTCGCTCACCTCCCTTCCGACCACGCGGCGCTTTACTGGCGACATTCTGCTTACCTACCTGGTCCATCCCGGCGCGGTCCTCTATGTGGGCTACAGCGATATCGTCGATAATCCCGACCCACGCCTCTTGCTATCCGGAACTCCCCCTCCGCCACCGCACACGCGTTTCCTCGAAACCGGCAGACAATTCTTCGTCAAGTTCTCCTACCTCTTCCGCTCTTAAGGCTGTCAGCAATTCGTTTATGGTAGTTGCGAAATCCTACCCTCGGTCGGCTGCTGGTTGCCAGACAAACGCAACAGGGCCCGCTATTCTCGGGATCGGGTTAGAGTTAGGGGAGCCGCGGGAACTGCCGCTGCAAATGGGGGGTTACAACTTGCCGCAGCGCACTATTTCCGATGACCAGATACGCGCCCGGGGTGCCGTTACGGCGATGGGTCAGTTTCCTGGCGCCTTCTTCGAGGCCTTGTCGCCCGCCGAGTCATAGCCCAATTTCAACGATCCGGGAGCCAAGGGGAGCCGGATAAGCTGGCCGGCCGAAAGCTGATTCGTATCTGCAAGCTCTGGATTGAGAGCGCGGATTTCCTGGACGAGCTTGCCATCGAATCGCCCCAAATAGCGGAGGCAAATCTCTTGCAGTGTTTGGCCGGGTGCTACCACGACGGGGAGGGTCTGTGCTGAAGCGCTGTCCTGCGACGCTGCGCCCGGACTGTCAATTTCTTGCACGGCAGTGGGAGCAGCTCCGGTTTGCACGGCCTCAGCGAGTTTTTTCATGATAGTAGGATTGGTCAACAGGCCCCCAAGTAAGAGGATGCCGATCAAAATGGCGGAAGTCCAGGGCCGCCTGCGCTCGTCGTTCGGTTTGAAGGTAACTTGAGGTGAAAGGTGAGCAGAAGCAAGTGGAGCAGGTTTACTAGGAACCTGGGGCAGGTTCGGTCGCCGGACAATGGTGGTAAGGTCCAGGGTCTTCACTGCTTGCTGTACGATATCGGAGCTGATGGTCTTGCGTCCCTGGGCATAGCCCAAGGCCATGGCGTTGAAGCAGATATTGTTGATCTTGCGCGGGATGCCCTGACTGGCCTCGGCAATAAGTGCCAGCGCATCTGCTGTGAAGGGCATGTCCCCACTGTAGCCGGCCACCTGAAGCCGATGACCGATGTAGCGGACTGTCTCGGCTTCGCTCAAGGGCTCCAGGCGGCCTAAGATGGCGATGCGTTGGCGCAATTGAGAGAGGCTGGGGCGCGCCAGCTTAGTTGCCAATTGAGGTTGGCCGGCAAGAACGATTTCGAGCAATTTCGCATGGGTGGTTTCGAAATCAGATAGCAGGCGTATTGTCTCCAACACGGAGTCGTGGAGATTCTGCGCCTCGTCCACAATCAGCACAAATCGCCTGCCTTCGAGCATCTCGTGAAACAGGATCTCGTTCAATTTATTGTGCATCGTGACGAGGTCCATGCGGTGAGTATCGACACCTAGTTCACTCAGGAGATGGCGAAAGAACTCGCGAGAATCACATTGGGTCTGGAACAAGAAAACCGTGCGGGCTGAATCGCGCAGTTCCCCGAGCAGTTTGTTCAGCAGAGTGGTTTTACCCATGCCAGGTTCGGCGATGAGCGCCATAAATCCCCGGTCGTTTTGGATGCCGTTCCAGAGCGATCTCCACGCCTCGCGATGCGCCGGGCCGAGGTAGAGATACGCGGGGTCCGGGGTGACGCCGAAGGGCTGCTCCCGCAAACCGTAAAAGTCTAGAAATCTGGGTGGGACCAACTCTTTGTCAAGATCAACATCGCCGGGTGTAACTGGAGGCGGAGGAACTTCACCAGCTTGTGAGGTGTGCTGAAGGGGAGGCAAGCTCGTCTGCTCGGCGTCGCCGCTCGCAAGTGAAGATTGCGGGATCTCCTCAAGTCGTTGGGTCTCCTGAACGGGAGGCAAGCTCGTCTGCTCGGTGTCGCCGCTCGCAAGTGAAGATTGCGGGATCTCCTCAAATCGTTGGGTCTCCTGAATGGGAGACAAGCTCATCTGCTCGGCGTCGCCGCGAGCAAAAGGGAATTGGGGAACCTTCTCGACCGCCATCGTTTGCGGAACGGATGTTGCGTGCCCTTGCGCAGCCTCGCCGGGAGCGAGGGAAGCTTGAGCGACCTCCTTAACCTGTGCGGCGTCCTCAACGCGAGAAAAACTGCTGGCTGAACCGGTGTTCTCGTTGCGCGGCGCCTCACGCAGGGCTTGTGGGGCTAGTTTGGCGGATTGAAACTGGATGCAGCGGCAGACCGCCATTCTTCCCAGTTCTCTGACCCACCGACTTTCAGAACAGTGGCCACTCGAATTATGAGTTCTTCTCGGGTGACCACAAACACAGGAATCAGAGGCAGAGCCTTGGTTTGAAACAGGTCTGGAGGCGACCCAGGAGGGCGCTGCTCTTTTGTTCTTCAGGGCCCTATACAGAAACGGGATTGTCAGGATCCCTATCGCAAAGGCTGCCAGGACTAGCATGTCCGAACTGAATGAATTCATGGTCTCTCTAGGCCGATGGGCTGGATATTTGACCGCTTCGTCCGTTGGTCTCGCCCGGGGCAGGAGCGCCCAGGGTGATCAAAGCCTTCGGAATCGGCCGGGGATGCTCCTTAACCAGTCTGCTCATCTTCGTGCCTTTATCGATACGCTCCGCAAGACTAGGCAAGAGCAACTAAGCAATGCGCGCGAAGACGACTTGTTCCCAGGCCCGGTAAGGGCCTGAGCTTGCGAGGAATCCCGATCTCCCTCAACACACCTATATTGGGTCCGCGTCGCCCCGCGCCAGATAGCCGAGTGCTCTCAATTTTCCGTGACGGAAGTACTGGTACCGCGCAGGGCGAGACCTGCGAATACGAGGGGATAAGCAACAAGGGGAGTCGAGTGATACAGATGCACGATGCTTCTTGACCGGGCAGTTCGCGGGGCGCACTCCGGTGAAGGGGAACACGTAGCGCAGCGGTCCATGATGTGCCGAAGCAAGGTGGGCATTGGAGCACCGAGGTAGGGATAGGTTGGAGTTTGGGTGTGCCGGAGAGAGGCTGCTATAATACGACATCGATTGCTGAAGTGGGTTTGCGTTCTGGCCGGGGAGTGCGGCGACACTAGCGACCGGAGGATAATGCTCGAATGCCTGTCGTGCAACGTCATGAAACGGTAGGAGTGAAGGCCGGGCACGTCCAGGTGGGAGGCGGGGCTCCCGTGGTCGTGCAGTCGATGACGAACACGGATACTGTCGACGTCTCCTCGACGGCCCGGCAATGCATCGAACTCGCCCAGGCGGGTTCCGAGCTGGTCCGTGTTACGGTCAACGTACCCGAGGCGGCCGCGGCTGTGCCCGAGATCAAGAAACGCTTGCGCGATGCCGGCTGTGACGTTCCGCTGATTGGCGACTTCCACTACAACGGCCACGTGCTGCTCACCAACTATCCAGCGTGCGCCGAGGCGCTCGACAAGTACCGCATCAATCCAGGCAACGTGGGCAAGGGGAAGCGCCGCGACGAACAGTTCGCCACCATCTGCAAGGTGGCGCGAGACTATGGCAAACCGGTGCGCATCGGAGTCAACGGCGGCTCTTTGAACCAGGAACTCGTCATGCGCAAGATGCAGGAGAACACCGACCTGGAGCTAGGACACTCCTCGGAAGAGATCATCAACGAGTGCATGATTCTCTCCGCGCTGGAATCCACCGAGCTGGCTCTGCAATGCGGCCTGCGCAAAGATCAAATCATTATTTCCTGCAAGGTTTCGCGACCGCGCGACCTCATCGCGCTGTATCGCGAACTGGCGCAGAAGACCGATCAGCCACTGCACCTGGGGCTCACCGAAGCTGGGATGGGCGTGAAGGGGATCGTCTGGACGGCAGCGTCCGTGGGGATTCTGCTCAATGAAGGGATCGGCGATACCATCCGCGTTTCGCTTACCCCGCGGCCGGGCGGTGACCGTCGCGAAGAAGTCTATGCGGCACTGGAGCTTCTGCAGGCGCTGGGGCTGCGTCAGTTTGCTCCCAGCGTCACGGCGTGCCCTGGCTGTGGCCGGACGACGAGTACTACCTTTCAGGAGCTGGCCGAACGGATTCAGGGCTACGTCCGGGACAAGATGCCCGAGTGGAAGAAACAATACGAAGGCGTCGAGAACATGACGCTGGCGGTGATGGGTTGTATCGTGAATGGGCCCGGCGAATCGAAGGCGGCCAATATCGGCATTAGCCTGCCGGGCACCGGCGAGGAGCCGAGCTGTCCCGTTTATATCGACGGGCAGAAGTTCACCACCTTGAAAGGAAACTACCAGGAGCTTTCGTCTGCCTTCCAGGCTCTGGTGGACGATTACGTGGCGACGAAGTACCCCAGGCGCTCCGCCTCACATGCGGGCGCAGAGAGCGTCATCTCTCGCACCCAAGCGCGCAGCTAGATTACAGGTTCTATAGCAGTCGGCACACCCCCTGCCGTAACACCGCTCAATGACCTCCACTTGTCGAGTGCACTCCCCTAGCAGTCCGTGGCGGAACTCCTTCTTTTTGAGTGACGGAAGTGATAACGGAGATAGCGGCTCATTCGAGATGGATGAAGCCGCGGAGGCGAAGAATAAAGGTTTATGCTACCGGTGCACATCGG
>Ga0209055_1002870_pt1 | contig 10685 bp, 7 predicted proteins | sample GraSoiAngelo_110_FD_185875 | JGI IMG/M metagenome (GOLD analysis project Ga0209055, IMG submission 185875) | Grasslands soil microbial communities from the Angelo Coastal Reserve, California, USA - 14_0903_12_30cm (SPAdes) (version 2) | ecosystem: Environmental > Terrestrial > Soil > Grasslands ...
ACTGGAAATACCGCTCGGCATTGTAGGCCCCCGGCGCCGCGAACTCGAACTCGAAGGCGTCTTCGGGGTCCACACTCCGCATCGGGGCACGGGAAGCCGCTGCGGTGACGACGTTGAAGTTCCTCCAGGTCACGTTGTTGTTTTGCCGGATGTACGCGCAGTAGTAGTCGAAGTTCAGGAAGTTGGCCCGGGTAGGCACCGGATCCTGGGTGTTGCCGACGAGTGCGATCAAGCAATAGTGGCCGGGCCCTGGCACTGCGGCGCTGGGCCATCGGATCGCATCCGAGACGGTCATCACGTTGCCCGCCGGCACGTGGGCGATCGCGACGGAGCCTACGAATTTCCAGTCGTCGGCCGTCACCAGTGTCGCGGGCTCGGCATAGAAAACAGTCGCGGTCACGTTCGCCGCCGCCACCGCGCCACGGTTCCAGACCCGGACGTACACGAAATTGTCCTGACCGCTTGTGACCGTCGGGCCCAGCATGAGGTCATTCGCGGTGCCGGGGCCGAACGTCACAGCGGGGGCGGGGTCCGCCACGGGACGTATGATGACATCCGGGCTCAGTGAGATGGCCCCGGCGTGAACGTCGCCCACATCGCCGAGGTAGTCGCGGATGTAGACGTCCGGAGCGACCCCGAGCGCGTCCTGGAGAATGTGCTTGAGGTTGGGCATCACGCCGATCAGGTCTACCGGCGGATCGTTCGACGGCGTGTTGGCGTTCAGCGTCTGGTCGGCGAGGAGGGCCCGCAGCTGCGCGGGGGCCAACCGGTGACCGAGGGTCGCCTCCGCGACACCCTCGACCAGGAGCGCCGCGCCGGCCACGATGGCCGAGGCTGCCGATGTTGCGCCGAAGGCAGCGCCGTAGCCCTCCTGCCCGGTGAATGGATCGACGTAGTACGTGGCCACGTTGAACGCCCACGCGAAACAGTCGACACGGTGCCCGTAGCAGCTGGCCTGACCGGCGAAGGCCGCGCGCTTGTACGGGAAGTTGGAAGTGGAGCCGCCGACCATGATCGCGCCCGAGTCCGGGCGTCCGCCGGGACGCGCCAGCACGAACTGGCCGCTGCTCGCCTGCTGGAAGTCGTCGAGGTTGTGGTCACCGTTGCCGGCCGCCTCGACCACGACGATCCCGAGCGCGGTCGCGAGGCGAATGAGCTCGTAGTCCGCCAGCGTGGTTTCCATCGGCATGCCGTTCCACACGCTGGTGTCCACATGCGTCAGGGACACGAGATCATTCTGCGAGCCGAGCTCCACTTCGAGCAGCAGCACCCGGCCGACGGGATCCTCTCCAGGCTGCGTGAAGTGGTCGATGACGGCTGCGACCGCGTTCGGACGATCGACGTGACCCAGGTTGTCGATCACCTGGCACGCGTAGGCGACCTCGGCGACACCGGGGGCGATCCCGATGACGCCGATGGCGTTGTCCACGGCTGCCACGACGCAGAGCACTTGCGCGCCGTGGACGCGGTCGGCCGGGTTGTTGATGCCATGGAGCTTCTGGATGTTACGAGCGACGATGTCTTCCTGGTCCAGCTTCGCCCCGCGCTCCAGGTCGACGATCTTCTGATTGGCTCCTGTGCCACCTGGCTGAAGCCAGGCGAACTCTGCATCGATCGCGCCCTGCGGCGCCGGGGGAGCGGCCGTGGCCGGCGGCTTGAGGTAGGTCTGCAGGGCGTAGAAGGGATTGGTGCCTGGCGGCGCGGGCGACGCGTCGAGTGGATCGATGTACGCCTCCTCGACCTGCGGCCACTCTCGCAGCGCGGCGGCCAGCGCCTCCGGGTCGACACCCGCCGGCGAATCGATCACGAAGAACGACAGGAGATTCGGGGCACGGTAGTGGCGGTCGCGCTCGGTTGCCCGCGACACGAGCTTCCCGATGCGCTCGGGCGATATCACCGTGAAGAGACGATTGAGCCGGACACCCTGGTACCGCTGCGCCAGCTCGGTCCATGGCCCGACCCCCAGGCGGACTACGTGGCGCTCTGCGCCGTCTTCATAGGGGAGGTTGACTGCGTCGCGGAACTTCACGACAACCCGCCGTCGAATGTCACCGTTCGGCATGGGGCACCTCCGTCCGGAATGGTTGGGACGCTACGCCGCCCGCTCCGCAACGGTTGAGCGGATCGGCGCTCGGCGACCAAACGTCGCCCACCGCAGCACCCATTCCAGCGGGCCCGTCGCAAACCGCCGGAGCCACCAGGGCGACACGATGAGCTGGATCGCCCAGACGAAAACCACGAAAGCGAGCTGGCCTACACGATCCACCGAACTGAAGAGACCGAGACCGTGGCCATAGAACACCGTCGTGCACAGGAGTGTCGCGAGCACGTAGTTCGACAGCGCCGTCCGTCCGACCGCGAGGATGGCGTGAGGCACGATCGCGCGGCGGCACAGCAGCAGGATCGCCCCCACCCAGCCGAGGCCGATGAGCACATTGCCCCAGTACTCGAGGTGGACGACCACCAGCATGTGGTCGCGTAGATCCCAGTTGTGCGCCCAGCTCCGACCGGCAGCCAGCAGCATCAAGGGGATGCCGGCGCCGAAGCCGCCCGCGGCCAGGGTGGCGTACCACCGTGCCGGGCGCTCGCCCGTCAATGCGCCAGTGCGATAGAGCCCCATCCCGAGCAGCATGAGGCCGCTCGTTTGCCAGACGCCGCGCAGCACCAGATACGAAGTCTGGAACTCCCAGGCCGTCGGCACGCGGTGGGCCTGCTGACGGAGCCAGCCGCCACGATAAGCGGCGATTTCGCGGGCCACGGCCTCGCGAGTAGCTCCCGAGCTGGCCGCTGCTTGTGCAAGCACGTCGGGCGCGAGCCACGCGAGCTCGGAGCTCAGTAGCGGCGCGACGGAGAGGATGATGACCCCGGCCACGATCAGGCGCGTGGGGGCCAGATGTCGGTGCTGGAAGACGAGCGCTCCGCACAGAGCGAACATGACGAGCATGTCGCCATACCACAGCAGATACGCATGCAGCACGCCGATGAGGAGAAGGGCCGCCATTCGCCGGTAATGCGGGGGGGCAGCCGGTAGCCGGTTTGCCTCACAGCGCGAGGCCTGCATCGCGATACCGGCGCCGAAGAGCATCGCGAAGATCGCGATGAATTTGCCGTCCGCCAGCACGTAGGTGGCCAGCCATACCGCGCCCGCGGCGCCGTCGAGGCTCCCGGACACCGTGGGGTTGGACCGTGCCGCCAGCGGCATCGCGAAGAGCTGAATGTGCACAGCCAGGATGCCGAGTATCCCGACGCCCCGAAGAGCGTCGAGCGCTACGATCCGGGAACCCACAGCAGCCATTCCGGGTGGGACAATCTAACACGCGCGCGCTACTAAAAGTCGGCGCCGTTGTGGTACAGACTGGACGGGACATGCGTTGCTTGGGCTGCGGCTCCGACAACCCCGGGCAGGCGAGGTTCTGCCAGGCATGCGGCGCGCCCCTCGTGTGGCGCTGCGCCGGTTGTGGGACGCAATTGGCGCCGACCGCGAAGTTCTGTGCCGAGTGCGGTCGCGGGGTTACCACCGACCTTCCCGTCGTGCCGTCGTCAACGACACGGTTCAGCTCGCCGAGCGCCTACACGCCCCGGTACCTCGCTGACAGGATACTCACATCGCAAACAGCTCTCGAGGGTGAGCGCAAGCAGGTGACGGTGCTCTTTGCCGATCTCCAGGGGTCGATGCAACTTCTGGTGGAACGCGATCCAGAGGAAGCCCGGGAGCTCCTGGACCCCATCCTGGAGCTCATGATGGATGCCGTCCACTGGTACGAAGGCACGGTCAACCAGGTGATGGGCGACGGGATCATGGCTCTGTTTGGCGCCCCCCTCGCCCAGGAAGACCATGCCCTACGCGGGTGCTACGCGGCGCTGCGCATGCAGGAGGCGGTGAGGCGTTACGCCAAAGAGCGCTCGGCCATCGGAGTGGCCGTCAATGTCCGGATCGGTCTGAACTCCGGAGAAGTCGTCGTGCGCTCCATCGGCAGCGACCTCCGCATGGACTACTCCGCGGTCGGCCAGACGACGCACGTCGCCAGCCGCATGGAGCAGCTGGCGGCACCGGGAACGACGCTCATGGCCCAGGCGACGGCGGCTCTGGTCGAGGGCTACGTCCGCGTGAGGTCGCTCGGGGCTCGCGCGATCAAGGGCCTGGCCGAACCGCTCGAGCTGTTCGAGCTGTTCGGCGCTGAACCGGTGCGGTCGCGCTTGCAAGCGCGAGCGGAACACCTGACGAAGTTCGTCGGACGCGCCGAGGAGCTGGACAAGCTGGCCGTCACACTAGAGCGCGTTCGTCGCGGTCACGGACAGGTGGTGGCCGTCGTCTCGGAGGCCGGCGTTGGCAAGTCACGTCTGTTCGCGGAGTTTCTGCGCTCGCCTCACACGCGCGACTGCCTCACGCTGGAGAGCGGCTGCGTGTCGTACCGAAAGGCACCCTACCTGCCGGTCATCGAGCTACTCCGGGCTTACTTTCAGGTGGTTGAGCACGAGGCGCCATTCAAGACGCGAGAGAAGGTCACGGGCAAGCTGGCGTCCCTCGGGGTCCCCTTCGACGCCTTCGTGGCGCCGTGTCTCTGGATGCTCGACGTCCCGGTCGATGATTCTCGGTGGGAGCGGCTCGACCCCGAGCAGCGCCGTCGGCGCGCTCTGGAGGCGGTGCAGCTGCTCCTGTTGCAGGAGTGCCGCATCCATCCCGTGGTCATCGTGTTCGAGGATCTCCACTGGATCGACGCCGAGAGTCAGGCGTTTCTCGACAGCCTCGTCGTCGCGCTGGGAGCGGCGCGTCTGTTACTGCTGGTCAACTACCGGCCCGAATATCAGCACGGCTGGGCAGGGCGCTCGTACTACCGGCTCCTGCGCATCAACGGGCTTCCGCCGGAAACGGCTGACGAGATGATGGACGCCTTGCTTGGCCCTGATCCCTCCTTGCGGCCGCTCAGGCGGCTCCTCGTCGAGCGCACGGACGGTAACCCGTTCTTCATGGAGGAGATCGTCTGGACGCTTCGCGAGACGAACGCTCTCGAGGGCACGCGCGGCGCCCATCGCCTGGCTCGTGCGGTCGATGATCTTCGCGTCCCGGCGACGGTCCAGGCTGTGCTCGCCGCTCGCATCGACCGACTGCCCGACGAGCTGAAGCGGCTCCTGCAGCACGCGGCGGTGATCGGGCAAGACGTCCCGTTCGCGCTGCTGCGTGAGGTGAGCGACGTCGGCTCCGACGACCTTCGTGGCGCGCTGGCTCGGCTGCAAGCCGACGAGCTCCTCTACGAGACGCGGCTTTTCCCCGATATCGAGTACACCTTCCGGCACGCGCTCACCCACGACGTCGCGTATGGAAGCGTCATCACGGAACGACGTAAAGCGCTGCACGCGCGGATCGCCGAGGCGATCGAGCGGCTCCACGCCGGACGCCTCGCCGAGCAGATCGAGCGGCTCGCGCATCACTCGTCGCGTGCCGAGGCCTGGGGCAAGGCGGTCGGCTACCTTCGTCAGGCGGGTGACAAGGCGCTCGGCCGATCCGCGACCCGGGAGGCGGCAGATTGGTTCGTGCAGGCGCTTGACGCGCTCGGGCGTTTGCCGACCGACTCCGACACGCTGCGCCTGGCTGTCGATATCCGGCTCGACCTGCGAGCGGCGCTGTACGCGCTCGGTGAGTTCGAGCCGATGGTCGCGCGACTCCGCGAAGCCGACGAGCTGGCGTGCAAGCTCGACGACCCGCGACGGATCGCGTGGGTCTCCATCTACATGGGCGAGCACTGGCGTCAAACCGGAGAATTTACGCGGGCGCTCGCGTTGATCGAGCGAGCTCTGGGCCTCGGCGGGACGGTTGGCGATCCGGCGGTCAGGCTCGCGGCGCATCTGTACCTCGGTCTCGCCTGCTACGCCGTCGGCGACTACCGGCGGGCGGCAGCTCTCATGCGGACCGTCGTCCAATTACCACAGGACGACGTCGTCGCCGTGCAGTTCCGCCCGACACAGGCCGGCTCGCCCGCGGGGTTCCGGGCTGTCTCGCTCGGCTGGGTCGCGCGGTGCCTCGCTGAGATCGGCGACTTCGACGAAGGTCGGGTGCACGGCAGGGAAGCGGTCCGCATCGCGGAGAGCATCGACCATCCCTACAGCCTCGCCTCCGCATGCTGGGGCCTCGGCTGCCTTCACGCGCTGCAGGGTGACTTCGGGAAGGCCGTCCCCGTGCTGGAGAGGGCCCTGACGACGGCTCGAGAAGCCGGTGTCACGCGCCTGTTGCCCCAGGTGATGCGCGAGCTCGGCCTCGGGTACGCGCTGTCGAGACGGGTGAGCGACGGCATTGGCTTGCTCGAGGATGCGCTGCGAATCGTGGAGTCGATCGGCCTGGTGGTCGGGCACTCGAGCACGCTTTCCCACCTGGGGGAAGCGTACGTGATCGCCGGGCGCATCGAGGAGGCGGCGACGGTCGTGGAGCAGGCGCACGCCATCGCGCATGACCGCGGACAGCAGGCCGACAAAGCGGCCGCGCTCCGGTTACTCGGCGCCGTCGCCGTCGGCCGCGGGTCCGGCAGCGACGCGCGGCGTTGCTATGGACAGGCGATCGCTCTGGCCGAGTCGCTCGGCATGCGGCCGTTCGCCGCACGCGGCCGCCTCGACCTCGGTATTCTGCTCCACCGGGACGGCGACCCGGCGTCGCGTCCGACGTTGGAAGAGGCGCGTGCCTCGTTCAGGGAAATGGGGATGCCGTTCTGGGAAGACGCGGCCCAGACGGCGCTGGACGCCCTCGGGTGAGGGCTATCTCTTTCGCCACCAGCAACACGCCAGGTTGAGGATCAGCAGGATCACGATCAAGTCTAGCCAGTACTTCATCGGGATGGAGAGCAGCCAGTCGGGCCCGCCGGCATAGGCCACGTCGGCCCCGAGCAGCACCGAAGCCGTGGCAACAGCAGACACCAGAGTCTTCATGCGTTTCCTCCTTGTCCGCTTTCCCCAGGAAGTCCGACCGTGAATCGCACAGTCGGCGGGAGTTTAGGCTGCCACTCGCGGGCTGTCAACCAAAGGTACTGGTTCACCTCACGGCGTCCTTCAAACGCCCTTGAGGAATTCGAGCATGACGTCGTTCACCTCGCGTGCCCGCTCCTGCTGCGTCCAGTGCCCGCAACCGGGCAGCATGACCGTCCGCCCGAAGCTGAGGCACGAACGTCGAGAGATTCGCGATGAGCTGCTCCATTCCAGGGAACCGGACAACGAGATCACGGTCGCCGGCGACGTAGAGCGCCGGGACGGTGACAACGGCGCCGGCGAACGGCGCCAGCAGCTCCCAGTTGCGATCGATGTTGCGGTACCAGCTGAGCCCGCCGCGAAAGCCGGTGCGGCCGAACTCACCGGCATAGAATTCGATGTCGGCGGCGCTCAGCCACGGCGGCAAAGTATCCGGATCGGTTGTGTGATCGAGAAAGCCACCGCCCCGAGAAACCATGGCGATGCTATCGCGCCCGGGCGCGTTGCCCGAGCCGGAGTACGCGAGCCGGCGTATCGTCGCGCGCACGTCGCGCTCGAGCTCGGCCTCAGCCACTCCCGGAGTCTGGAAGTAGAGCTGGTAGAAGATCGCCTCATCGGTCCGTGGCATGGCGGCGGTGGGCCGCACTGGACCGCGCGGTCGGAACGGCACGCTGAGGCCGATCACGGCGCGGAAGAGATCGGGGCGCAGTAGCGCGGCGTGCGTTGTAGATCGTCGGGGTCCGCAACCCCTTTGCGTACTCCATGAAACCGGCCTCGTCGCCGGGAGGAATATCGCCGTGGCGTCCTCCTACTGTGACGATCCAGCGGTGCCCCTCGAGCGGCAACATGAGCGATCCACGGCTGGCCCGCCCCGCGCCCGGGAAGCAGAACACGCCCTTCCAGTCGACGGGCGCATCGTCGGGAATCGCGAACACGGCGGACGCATAGGCCAGGTCGACGCCGATCGTCGTCTCGTCGGGTGGTACCCGACCCAGTGCACCGAGAAGGTCGAGCGTGGGCATACCGCGGCCGGAGGCGTCGATCACCAACTCGGAGCCGACTGTTTCGGTCCTTCCCGCCGGGTCGGTATATCGCACTCCCGTCACCGCGGTGCCGTCAGGCCGGTGCACGAGCTCCTGAACGCGGCAGCCCTGGCGCAGGTCGATGGCGGATAACTCCTGGACCCGCCGGCGTACCGCCAGCTCTACAAGAGGCCTCGACATCGCGTGTGCGTCGAAGCCGAGATCCCGCTGCGGGAACGGGTCGAAGCCCGGGCGCTCGACCCGCACGTCGAGCCCGACGCGGAGCCGAGCTGCGCCCGCGTGGGCGAGACCGTCCTCGAATCCCGGAAACAACTCCGCGAGCGCGCGCTGTCCGCCGGCGAGCAGAGCGTGAACGTGCCGGCCCTGCGGGATACCGTTGCGGTCGAGCGGATCGGCGGGCAGGACATCGCGTTCCAGCACCAGCACCCGTTCGAAATGGTCCGCGAGCACCCGCGCCGCGGTGAGCCCTCCCATCCCGGCACCGATGACTACCGCTTGCTGTCCGATGAAGCTCGGCATCGGTCACCTCCAAATCTGCAGGGCGCAGAGGAAGGAAGTCTATAATCTCGGCCACGCCACGGAAAGGGGAACGACGATGGGACAGAACAGGTTCGCACGGCTCTCTCGCGTGCTCGCAGGGCTCGTCGTCGCGATGGTGCTGGCGGGCGCAGCCCTCGTGGCCCAGGCGCAGCGGGAACCCATCAGGATTGGCCTGCTCAATGCCATGACGGGTCCGCTCGCGGTCAATGGCACAGAGATCAACGAGGGCATCCGGCTCTACTGGGAAGACGAGATGAGCGGCCAGGTGGCGGGCCGACCCGTGCGGCTGCTCGTCGAGGACGAGGAAGGCAAGGCGGACGTGGGGCTCACCAAGGTCAGGAAGCTCGTCGAGTCCGATCGCGTCCACCTGGTCCTCGGGCCGGTGTCGAGCGCCGTGGCCGTGGCCATCCGCGACTACGTGCACGAGCGGACGATCCCCACGATCATCACCCAGGCCACCGCGAACAACCTGACCGCCGAGAAGGCCAGCCCCTCGGTCTTCCGGAGCGCGATGTCGAGCTATCAGCAGGAGGCGGCGGGCGGCTGGTACGTGGCGGCCAAGCTGGGTCACAAGCGAATCGCGGTCGTCGCGCTCGACTACGTCGCCGGCCACGAGCAGGCCGACGGCTTCATCAAGGCGTTCAGGGAAGGCGGCGGCCAGTCCGTCGAGAAGGTGCTAATGCCGCTCGGGGCGATGGATGTCGCGCCCTACATCACGCGCGTCCAGGACAAGGCGCCCCAGCTCGACGCCGTGGTCGGCATCCTCTGGGGCCCGAGCGCGCCGCAGTGGATCAAGGCGTGGAACGAGTACGGCCTGAAGGGCAAGCTGCCGCTCCTGACCCTTGGCGAGACGGTGAACGAAACGTACCTGCGTTCGGTCGGCGACGCCGCGCTGGGTGTGGTCAGCTGGCTCTCGTACTCACCCGTGCTCGATACCGGGGAAAACAAGCGCTTCGTCCAGGCGTTCAACAAGAAGTTCCGGAAGGATCCCGTCTACAACAACCACCTCGGCTACCTCGCCGCGAAAGCGAGCGGGGAGGCGATGAAGGCCGTCAACGCCAACGTCGAGGATAAGGCGCTCTTCCTGGCGGCGCTTCGCAAGGTCAGCTTCGAGGCGCCGGGCGGCTCCTTCCGGTTCGACGAGAAGCAGAACGCGATCATCCCGACCTACATCCGGCGTGTCGACAAGGTCGGCGGCAAGCTCCAGAACACGGTGCTCGATGTCGTCCAGGACGTCGACCAGTTCTGGAAACCGCCGAAACCATAGCGGCGCCGGACCGCCTCAGCCCGGCAGGTCCCTGAGGACGGCCCGGCAGGGCGCGCCGTCGAGGCCGCGGAGCCGGAGCGGAAAGCAAATCAGCTCGTAGCGCCCCGGCGCGACCTCCGACAGGTCGACGCCTTCGAGGAGCACCACACCGTGATCCAGGAACGCCCGATGCACGGGGACTTGCTGGTCCGCGTGCGCGACGGAGAGGTAGTCGAGCCCGACGAGCTTCACTCCGCGTGCCACCAGGGCGCGCGCCGCCTCGACGGAGAACGCGACGAAATCCGGCTCGAATTCGCGCAGCTTGAGCAGCTCGGAGTTGCGCGTCTTGAACAGGACGCGCGTCGCCCCGTCGAGAGGAATCGCGTTCACGTGCGCCTCGGTGATGAACCGGTCGGCGTCGACAGCGTGCACCAGCGCGGGGCCGATGAACCGCTCGAGCGGTACCGAATCGATCCCGGCCCCGTCGGGCACGAAATGGAACGGCGCGTCGACATGCGTGCCGGCGTGAACGCTCACGGTGAGGGCGGAGGCGTTTGCGTCGTCGCCCCGACTCATCCGCCGGCGCTCGTGAACCTCGAGCGGCGGCGCGACGACCCAGCGGACCGTGTCGGGCGAGAGATTGAGCGAGATGTCGTAGTACCTCACGCGAGCCTCCCTTAGAGCTCCTCCAGCAACGCCTTCGCCTCTCGGAGATCGCGCGTGTCGAACCCCTCGGTGAACCAGCCGTAGATCTCGCCGAGCATCTGCCGCGCCTCGCTCCGCCGGTCCTCCAGCTGCCACAGCCGGGCGAGACTCGTCGTGGCGCGCAGCTCGAGCAGGCGGTCGGAGCGGTGCCGAGCGAGGTCGATCGCCTCCCGGAGTTGTCGCTCGCCCTCGCCCCGCTC
>Ga0209055_1002874_pt1 | contig 10682 bp, 11 predicted proteins | sample GraSoiAngelo_110_FD_185875 | JGI IMG/M metagenome (GOLD analysis project Ga0209055, IMG submission 185875) | Grasslands soil microbial communities from the Angelo Coastal Reserve, California, USA - 14_0903_12_30cm (SPAdes) (version 2) | ecosystem: Environmental > Terrestrial > Soil > Grasslands ...
CGGCCGCGCGATCGTGAGGACTCTTCTCCCCTTCGAGGTGAGCCGCATCGCCTTGATGCGCCCGTCGGGGTGTGGCACCCGCTCGATCACACCGCCCCCCTCGAGCAGGCCGAGGCTGCGCGTCAGGGTTGTCTGGTCGATGGCGAGCTCGTCCTCCAGCTGCCGGAGGTTCGCCTCGCCCCGGCGCGCGAGAGTCGCGAGAATGCTGTACTGAGTCACCCGCAGGCCGCTCGGTCGCAAGATGTCGTCGTAGAGCTGCGTCACGGTCCGGCTGACCATGCGCAGCGTATTGCAGACGCAGGGGGACAGCCGCTGGCGGTCTTGTCCGGTGGGCTCGCTGGTGTCCGGTCGACTCATGGACGTCATCCTACCAGCCGGAGGCGTGCGCGACAAGAACTCTATATGTAGATACATCATAGTCCAGCCGCCTCCATGGCGGCTGCGAATCCTCCAGGGTGGACGCGGCGTCTTAGGGACAGGAGGCGCCGCACAATGAGTCCGAGCCAGGGTCACGGAGTGGCGGAGACGATCCATCTGACCGAGCAGGACTTCGACAAGACGCTGATGGCCGCCCAGGGTCTCGTGATGGTCGACTTCTGGGCCGAGTGGTGCGGCCCGTGCCGGGCGATCGCGCCGGTCCTCGAGGAGCTGGCGGAGGCCTCCGAAGGCCGGGTGACGCTGATGAAGGTCAACGTCGATGAGAACCCCGACCTGGCAGGTCGGTACGGCATCCGGTCGATCCCGACGATCCTGTTTTTCAAGCAGGGCGCGATTGTCGACAGGGTCGTCGGTGTGGCGCCCAAGGCCTTGCTGCATGACATCGTGAACGCGCGAGCCTGACCGGTGACCCTGCGCAACGGCACATCGGTAAGGCTCCGCGCGATCCGTCCCGACGACGAGCCTCGGCTGATGGCGCTGTGTCGTCGGTTGAGCCCGCGCACGGTGTACGAGCGATTCTTCTCGTTCCGTCCGCTCCTTCCTGAGCAAGCGCACGCCTTCGCCAACGTCGACTATCGCCAGCGGATGGCGATCGTCGCCGAGGTCGACGACGGACGGGCGCCGGAGCTGGTGGGCGTGTCGCGGTACGGCCCTTCCGACGTAGGGACCGCCGATATCGGTCTCGTGGTGGCGGACGCCTGGCAAGGACTCGGCCTCGGCTCGCTCCTCCTCGAGGAGATCCTTCATGCGGGAGAGCAGCGCGGCATCCACGAGTTCAGCGCCGAGGTGCTGACGGACAATCGCCGCGCGCTCAGCCTGCTCGCCCGGCACACGACCATCACGCGGCGGACGGTGGGCAACGGCGTCACCAGCGTGGTGCTCACTCGCCGTGCAGACGCTCCCGTCGAGGCCACGAGACAGGAAGGCTCATAGCATGCGCATCGCGGTGCTCGGATCGGGTGGGATCGGCGGATATTACGGGGCGCTCCTCGCCAAGGCGGGGCACGACGTCTCGTTCATCGCGCGCGGCGCGCACCTGGAGGCGATGCAACAACGCGGCCTCACGCTGCGAACCCCGGACGGGGACTCCACGATTCCCGTCACGGCGGTCGCCGACACCGGGACCGTCGGGGCCGTCGATCTCGTCCTCTTCTGCGTGAAGTCGTACGACACCGGGCCTGCGGCTCAGGCGCTGGCGCCGCTGATGGCCCGGGACACGGCGGTGGTCAGCTTCCAGAACGGGGTCGACAACGTCCAAGCGATCGCCTCCGTCGTGGGCTCCGGGGCGGTGCTCGTCGGCGTGGTGTACAACGCACTCCAGCTGGCCGGCCCCGGGCTGGTCCAGCGCACGGGCGGGGATGGCAAGATCGTCCTGGGCGAGCTCGGCGGGGCCCTGACCGAACGGGTCCAGCAGATCGCCAGCGCATTCCAGCAGAGCGGCGTTGCTCACCAGGTCTCGACCGACATCCATCGCGTCCTGTGGGAGAAGTTTCTCTTCATCGCCGGCGTCGGCGGCGTGACGGCGCTCGCGCGCTCGGGCATTGGCCCGCTCCTCGCGAGCCCCGGAGGCCGCACGCTCCTCACCACCTCATGCGAGGAGATCGCCGCCGTCGCCCTCGCAGAAAGGGTTCCGCTTCCGGCGGACGCGGCGGATCGCGCCGTCGAGCAGGCCGCGACGCTGCCACCGCAGTGGCGATCGTCGCTGGCCCGAGACCTCGAAGACGGCCGTCGTCTCGAGGTGGAGGCCCTGAGCGGGGCTGTCGTTCGGCGAGGTCTGAAGCTCGGCGTCCCGACACCGATCCACCGGACGATCGCCGCTTGCCTGTCGGTTCATCAGCCGTTTGCATCGGCCAAATAGGCGCTCGCCTGGAAGGGAAAGAGCCTCCATGGAGGTCCAGGTTCGAAGCACCGGCGCGGTGATGTCCCGGACCGGCCGCAACGGGCGCGCCGGCGCTGGATCTCGCAGCGAGGGCGCGGCGCCGGCGACAGCGCCGCACTTCGACGCGCGAACCCGCCTTCTGCTCGAGGGGCCCATCGTGAGCACGCTCCTTCGGCTCGCCACGCCGAACGTGCTGGTCATGTTCGTGCAGGCGTCGGTCGGGCTCATCGAGACGTATTTCGTCGCCAGGCTCGGCACCGATGCGCTGGCGGGCGTGACGCTCGTCTTCCCCGTGTTGATGCTGATGCAGATGATGTCGGCGGGGGCCATGGGCGGCGGGATCTCGTCCGCGATCGCTCGCGCGCTCGGCGCCGGACGCCGGGCCGACGCCGATGCGCTGGTGGTTCACGCCCTCGCCATCGCCGTCGGGTTCGGGCTCCTCTTCATGCTCGCCGTGCTGGGGGGCGGCCGCTGGCTCTACAGTGCGATGGGCGGGAGCGGCGCGTCTCTGACCGCGGCGCTGACCTACTCCAATGTGGTCTTCTCGGGAGCGATCCTGATCTGGGTCTTCAACTCGCTCGCGAACGTGATCCGCGGCACCGGTAACATGGCGGTGCCCGCGGTGATCACACCTGTCGGCGCGGCGGCGCTGATCCCCCTGTCCCCGTGCCTCATCTTCGGCTGGGGGCCGTTCCCGCGTCTCGGCGTGGCCGGTGGCGCCGTTGCGGTGATCGTCTTCTACGTCGTCGGAAGCCTCGCCCTGGTCGCTTATCTTCTCGCGGGGCGCAGCGCCGTCCGTCTTTCCTTCGTCGACGTCGGCTTCCGCTGGCCGCTGTTCCACGACATTCTACGAGTGGGCGCGGTCGCCGCCCTGATCACCGTTCAGACGAATCTGACGATCGCGATCGCGACCGGATACGTCGGCCGCTTCGGACCCGCGGCGATCGCCGGCTACGGGATCGGCTCGCGCCTCGAGTACCTTCTGGTTCCTCTCGTATTCGGGTTTGGTGGGCCGCTCGTCGCCATCGTCGGAACCAACATCGGCGCGGGCCAGCGTGAGCGCGCGCTGCGCGCGGCCTGGATCGGTGCCGGGATCGCGGCGGGCCTCACCGAGATCATCGGGCTCGGTGCCGCTGCCGTCCCGCACGCGTGGCTCTCGCTGTTCGACACGGACCCCGCGATGCTCGACGCCGGCTCGCGCTATCTGCGGGCGGTCGGTCCGTTCTACGGCCTCTTCGGCCTCGGCATGGCGCTCTACTTCGCATCGCAGGGCGCCGGGCGGCTCTCGTGGCCATTGCTCGCGAACCTGACGCGCCTTGTGATCGCGGCCGGCGGAGGCTGGCTGGCCCTGCGATGGAGCGGCGATGTGACGCACGTCTTCGTCGCGCTCAGTGTGGCGCTGGCCGCGTTCGGGCTGATGAACGCCGGAGCTGTCGCGAGCGGCGCCTGGTTCGGCCCGATCGCCTGGCCGCGGCCGCGTTCTCGTTCGTGAAGGACCAAGGAAGGCCTCGCGACCGCGAAGGCGTTCGTGAGCGAAGGCGCGTACGTCTTCATCACGGGGCGGCGTGATCCCGAGCTGGCGGCGGCGGTGAAGGAGATCGGAGGAAATGTCAGCGGTGTCCGAGGCGACGCGTCGAACCTTGGCGATCTCGATCGCCTCTTCGTGCAGATCAAGCGCGAAAAGGGCAAGCTCGATATCGTCTTCGCCAACGCCGGTACGGCCGCCTTTGCCTCCCTGGGCAACATAACCGAGGAGCACTTCGACTCGATCTTCGACATCAATGTGAAGGGCCTCCTGTTCACGGTGCAGAAGGCACTTCCGCTGATGCCCGACGGTGCCTCGATCATCCTGAATGCGTCCATCGTTGCCAGTAAAGGCTCCCCGCAGTGGAGTGTCTACAGCGCCACGAAGGCCGCCGTGCGCTCGTTCGCCCGGACGTGGCGGTCGCACAGGTGTAGGCCCGGTATTGCCGTCAAATCAGCCCGTAGGCTTTGAGCTGCCTGGCGGTGCTGGAGACCAAGACTTTGACGACCGTGATGGTCGGAACCGCAAGGAGCATCCCGACCAGTCCAAACAGGACGGCTCCTCCCAGGACCCCGATTACCACCACGAGCGGGTGAAGGTTGACGGCGCCCCCGAGGACGATGGGCTCATACACAACGTTTTTGAGCAGCTCGGCAAGGGCCACCGCCACGATGACCCAGATCACGAAGTTCTCGCTGCTCACCATCGGCAGCGGCGGACGGATGTCCTCCGCCAGCAGCGCATAGGCCAGCCCACTCAGCAATGCCGCCGCGAAGCCCATGTACGGAATCACGTTGGTCGCGCCCGTGAAGATCCCGATCGCGATCGCCCATTGGAGAGGAACGCCGATGAGGGTCAGTAACAACACCACGGTCAGGCCGAGCAAACAGCACTCGAGGAAGAGGCCGCGCACGTAGTCGCCCAGCGCACGGTCGAGATCCGCGAGTACGTTCAGCGCCGGCTCGAACAGCCGATTGGGGACGGCCCTCAGCAGGCCGCGCTTGATCTCGCCGGTATCCCGCAGCAGGAACAGAAACATCAGCGGCGCGATGATCCAGGTGGAGAGGATGTCGCCCAGCGCGGCGAGAGGGGTCTGCGCGGCCGGGGTGGGCGCGGAGGCCGCAAGCGAACGCGGAGCGCTTTTCGTGGCCGGCTCAGCGAGCGCTGCCCGAGCCCGCCGTTCGAGCGTTTCCACGTTTGCTCGTTCGTACTCGACCAGCCGATCGGATCCGGCCGGCGCGTCGTGGGCGCCGCGAGGCCGCGAGGCGACGAACTGGGCGCGCTCTTCTGGCGTCAGGGCGAGCAGCTGGCCGACACGATCCAACAAGGGGTCCAGGTCGTCATGCATCAATCGGTAGATCCGATTGCCTCGCGTCAGCGGCCGATCCAGCCCCATCAAGGCTTCGTAGCGATGGTTCAATGTGTAGAGCGCGCGGATCCTCAGCTCGAGCGCGTCCGCGTCGCTCGGCATGACGGCGCGTATCCGGTTCACGATGACGAGCGCCGCCAGCACGAACACGAGCAGCAGCAACACGATCGCCACGCCTCGCGGTACCCGGCTGCGCTCCAGGCGGGCGACGAGGGGGCGACAGATGTACGCCAGCAGACCACCGACCGTCGCGGGCACGATCAGGCTCCGGAGTCCCCACACAAGGTATGCCCCCAGAACCACTCCAGCCGCAGCGGCGAGAGACTTGAAGACCACTCCTGCCCGGCTCGAGGTGTCGGCGAGCGTCACTGATCGGTCTCCTGAGGCTTCTCTGACTCCTTGAGGTACTGAGCGTCGAGGAGCATCCGGAAGCGGATGGCCATGATGCCCGCCAACCTCATGAGAACTTTGTTCGCCAGCAGCGGGAAGTTGACGCTGAGCGCGTCCAGGTCGGATTTCCCGAGAGTCAGCAACGAGACCGGGCCACGCGCCCGGGCCGAGAACCAGCGAACCGACTCCGCTCCCATGGCCGCCGACTCCTCGAAGGAGGCGGGCGGCTCCAGCATGGCGAGGGGGACTTCCGTGCCGCTGCTGCCCTCCCTCACGACCTCGATCAGGCCTCGCCGCAGGACAAAGAACGTCGCGCCGGGCTTTCCTTCCTGGAAGATGTACTCGCCGTCGTGGTAGTCGCGCTCGTGGACGATGCGGGCGAGACGCCGCAGGTCCCGGCGACCAAGGTCTTCGAAGAGGGTCACCTGTTTGAGGAAGTCCACCAGGCTGCTGCCTTTCTCGGCCACCGCCGTTTCCGGCGTCGGTCCGAACAGCGCCCGTGCTGGAGCCGCAGACGCGTCCAACGACTCCGTGTCCGCGGGCCGCCGGAGCAAGAGTTTCTTGATCCCGGGGAGATCGAACTTCGTCTTCATGTCAGGGCCTCGCCTCCGTCACGGTCATGGGGCGACGTCCAGTCTCAGCCGGCCCATTGTGGCACACGGATCGTCCCGGTACCTGACGGCGAGGAGGAAGGAAGCCACACCTCCTTTTCGCAGGCGCGGCGCCAACCAGGTCCCTCCGCCACTCTAAAGACCGGAGGGTCCTATCCATGAACCTGAAACTAGCTGACAAGACTGCCCTCGTCTCGGGCTCCACCAAAGGTATCGGGTTTGCCATCGCCAGCGGGCTGGCCCGCGAAGGCGCACGAGTCATCGTGAACGGTCGTTCGGACAAAGCGGTCGTTGAGGCGAAGAATCAGATTGATCAGACCGTGCCGGATGCCCGGATTGAGAGCTTCGCGAGCGATCTCTCGACGGCCGCGGCGACAGAGACGCTCCTCCAGCGGTTCCCGCGCGTGGACATTCTCGTGAACAACCTCGGCATTTTCGAGCCCAAGCCGTTCGAGGACATTCCCGATGAGGATTGGCGGCGGTTCTTCGAGGTCAACGTGCTCAGCGGCGTGCGTCTGAGCCGGGCGTATCTGGCCGGCATGAAGCAGCGGAACTGGGGGCGCATCGTCTTCATCAGCAGCGAGAGCGCGATCAACACCCCCGCCGAGATGATCCACTACGGCATGACGAAGACCGCGCAGCTTGCCGTGTCGCGCGGCCTTGCCCAATCGTGTGCCGGCACAGCCGTCACCGTGAATGCAGTGTTGCCCGGTCCGACACGTTCCTCCGGTGTGGAGGAGTTGGCGGGACAGCTCAGCGGCGGCAAATCGTTTGCGGAATTCGAAAAGGAGTTCTTTACGACCTTCCGTCCGTCTTCGCTCTTGAAGCGGTTCGCGATGACCGAAGAGGTGGCCAATCTGGTCACTTACGTGTGCAGCCCGCTCTCCGCCGCGACCAACGGTGCCGCCCTCCGGGTGGACGGCGGAGTGGTTCAGGCGTGCTTTTGATGCTGACCGCGCGATGAACGTCCCGCTCTTCGGCGCGACCGGCATGGTCGGGCAAGGTGTCCTGGCCCGATCTCTCCGGCTTCGTGGGCCAATAGCGTCCTTCAGGAATCTGTACGGCTCGGCTGCGCTCGCCGGCCGCCGCCGGCTAGGGCGGCGAGCCGCATGATCCCGGCCCGCAACGCCTCGGGCGATGACTTGTAGCCCGTCCAATCCGTCGCCCAGCTGCTTTCGACAATGGCACCGTCCGCGGTATCGACGATTTCCCAGCACCAGAGACTGGGCTCGCCCAGCAGCACTAGTCTGACAGTCAGTTGCTCGCCCTGATGGGTGTCCATGCGGCTCTCCCGCGAGAAATTCTGGCTCAGCTCCGCGCAGCCGGAGCGCGAAGGGCTCGGAATCTCGATCCGCGCATCGTCAAGCTCCTCTAATCGTGAACCGCACTCACGCTCTTCTAGATGCTGATGCAGGCGCGTTCGTCGCGGGCTCTCGATTTCAGCAGAGATCCGCCACGGTCCTCGGAGGGCCACCGGCCTGGAAGAACCAGCGTGCCCCTCTTGCCCGGCGCCAACCCCGGTCTGGGCCAAGGGCGGGCCGAGCGAACGCCCAAGCTAAGGAGGGCAAGTTACTGAGGGCGCGAGGGGCGACGCATACCCAAACATACCCAACGGCGTAGCCGGTGTGTCGTTTGATGCGGACGGGCGTGTGATCCCGTACGACCTGTATCGAACGACACGCACTACCGAGCGGTGCGGTTCCGGCACCTCAGGTAACCTCGTGAGTCTTCGAGCGCAGCCTCTTAGGCTGTCGTCCGGCAAGCTTGATGCACCTACGCCAGTCACCATCGACCGCCTTGGCCGTTTGCCGCCGCCGTCTGCCGTGCTCAGCGCGCGAAGGACGTGGTGACGATGTTGGAGCCGAGAGAATCGTCCCTCGCCGATCTGCTCGCCTGCATCGCGGCGTTTGGCCGCTCGATGCAGGAGGTGTTCGACCCGCAGCGCTTCCTGGCCGAGTTCTCGGCACGCGCGCAGCGCCTCGTCGCGCACGATCGCGTGATCATCACCTACCTCGGGGAGGATGGCCGTACCTTCACGATCTTCGCGGAACATTCGGGCAACGGACCCGCGTTGCACGAGGGCCGCTACACGACCGACTTCGATCCGAGCGGTAGATATATCGTCGACGACTCGGACCTCGCGCGGGTGTTCGCAGGTGGCGTCTTCCTCCTCGTCGACGCTGAGCATCATCCGGGCATGCCGCTGAACGCCACGCAGCAGGCACGGTTAATGGCCGTTGGTGTCCGGGCGGGGGTCGCGGTGCCAATGTACGCCAGCGGCCGTGTCATCGGAGGGTTCGGCGTGGCGAGCTTCCTGCCAGACATGTACGGCGCCGAGCACGCGGCGGCGTGTCGCGAGATCGCGGATGTCATCGGGCCCTTCGTTCAGAGTGTCGTGCTCTTTCTCCGAGAGCGACGGCGTCGGGCCCGGCTCAAGGCGGTGGCGGCGTTGGTGCCGATCCTCGGCGCCAGCCTCAAGGTCGGCGATCTTCTCGAGCGCCTCGGCGACGCGCTGCATCCCGTCGTCGCCTTCGACGCGATGGCGGTTCGCGTCGCGAATGCCGACGGCCGTGCGCTGGAGATGATTGGCGTCCCTGACACGGACGGAGAGCATCTCTACGCAGGAATGGCGGCGCCGAACGAGTTCTCCACGTCCGACCACCTCGCCCGCGGTGAGACCATGCTCATCCACGACGCCGAGCGTGAGCTCGATCCCAGCCGGCCCGGCGACGCGTGGATCCTCGCGACCGGCCGACGATCCGTGCTCATCGCCCCCCTTCTGTTCGGCCAGCACCTCGAGGGGTACGCGTACTTCGCGAAGCGGCAGCCGGGCTGGTACGACGACGCGGACGTCGAAGTCGTCGAGGCCATCGCCGCGGCGCTGGTCATCGCCGTCCAGCATCAGCGTCTCGCCGAGGAGCAGCAGCGGGCGGGTGCCGCCGAGGCGAGAGCGCGGCAACTGCAAGTGCGTGTGGAGTCGCTCCGGACCACGCTCGACGATCGCCATGACTTTTCTCGCATCATCGCCCATGCGCCGGCATTTCTCGCGGCGCTCGAGCAAGCAAGAAGAGTGGCGGCGACCGAGACGACCGTGCTCCTCACCGGTGAAAGCGGAACCGGGAAAGAAATCGTCGCCCGGGCCATTCATCACGCGAGCCCTCGTCGCGAGGGGCCGTTCGTCGCGATCAACTGCGCGGCGCTCCCGGAGACCCTCATAGAGTCGGAGCTGTTCGGCCACGAACGTGGCGCCTTCACCAGCGCCGACAAGCTGAAACGTGGGCGCTTCGAGCTGGCCAACAGCGGCACCCTGTTCCTGGACGAAGTGGCGGAGATGACGCCGGCGGCGCAGGTGAAGCTCATGCGCGTCCTGCAGGAGCGCCAGTTCGAGCGTGTGGGCGGGACGGCGACGCTCACGGCCGACGTTCGCCTCGTCGCCGCGACGAATCGCGATCTCGAACAGACGGTTGCCGATGGCCGGTTTCGCGACGATCTCTACTATCGCCTGGCCGTGTTCCGCGTTCATCTCCCGCCGCTGCGTGAGCGAGGGAGCGACGTGTTGCTGCTTGCCGAGCATTTCATGCGCGAGCTCGGCGCAAAGATGGGCAAGGGCGATATTCGTCTTGACGACGCCGCCCGCGACGCGCTGCTCACGTACCGCTGGCCCGGCAACATCCGGGAGCTTCAGAACGCCATCGAGCGTGCCCTGATCGTTTCCGACGGCATGCTCATCACCGCCGAGCACCTTGGGATCGGCGGGAGGCGTGAGGCATCCGGCGACTCGGAGCGTTCTGCGCCGCCGCCGTCCACCGCGGGTATCGCTCCATCGCAGCCGCCGAGGGTGGAGTCGCTGGCCGAGCTGGAAAAGCGCGCGATTGCCGACGCGCTCGCCGCCGCCAACGGCAACAAGTCACGCGCCGCCGCCGCGTTGGGTTTGACGCGCTTCCAGCTCTACGCACGCCTCAAGCGCTTCGGCCTGACCGAGTAACCACTGCGCGCGGCGCGAACCGCGCCACACCCGTCGATGGTGTGTTTCCGCACATTGGTATGTGCGTCTACACACGACCGATGTGTGCCCACCACACCGATCCGGTTCTCCAAATGCCATCTGCGCCCTGCGGCGGCGCTAACACACGGATTCTTCGACCCGGACCTCCGGACTCCACTTCGGCAAGGCTGATGCACTGAGGTTGAGCGGAGGAGCAGTAAGAGTGAGACGTCTCGCCTCGGTGAGCGTGATCATCATTGGGCTCGGCGTGATGGTTGCCCTACCGTTGGTCGTGCTCGAGCTCGTCGCGCCGCGAGTTCACCCTCTCGATCGCGTCGTGAGTGTCATCGACCCCAGCGAGCAGCACCACGCCTACACCTGCATTGCGGGCGCCATCTCCACCTGCTTCGAGCCGTTCGATCAGGATCCGGACATGGTCCCGAAACCATGACGCGGTCAGGTCCTGCCGGGCGCGATCTCTTTCG
>Ga0209055_1002875_pt1 | contig 10680 bp, 11 predicted proteins | sample GraSoiAngelo_110_FD_185875 | JGI IMG/M metagenome (GOLD analysis project Ga0209055, IMG submission 185875) | Grasslands soil microbial communities from the Angelo Coastal Reserve, California, USA - 14_0903_12_30cm (SPAdes) (version 2) | ecosystem: Environmental > Terrestrial > Soil > Grasslands ...
AGGTTGTAACCAGCCGAGATCACACGCCGCGCTCCTTCGCCAGTTTCCGGGTCGCTGCGAAGCGGCTCGTCGTGGACGCTTTGCTTAACCTCGAAGGTACGGAGCGGTTTGGCCGGATCGGTGGTTTCGTAAATGTAAGTCGGCATCGCGACAATCTACTCGTAAACGGGCTGGGCGCATTCCTTTTCGGGAAAAGAAAAATTCTTCGCCGACGGTTGAGGCGGCAGCGCGGGCGGATCAATTATGTCCATCACGCGTTGCAAAATCGTCACGATGACCGCTTCATGAACGTCGAGTCGCTATTTCAGTTCCTTTTCTAACGAGGCGAGTTTTTGAGCCAACTCGCGCTCGTCACCGAGCAATGCGCGCATTTTCAGAAAGGCTCGGACGACAAAGACTGCCATCTGGACCGCACGTGGGCTGTTCAGCACATTCGCAGCCATAATCGCGCCGTGCTCAGTGAAAACATAGGGACGGCTGCGGCGGCCTCCGTGGCCCAAACTTGAGGTACCAATTTGGTACCTTAAAGATTGATGCTCCCGGCCAGAACTTCAGGTGCTAATTTGGTACCTCAAGTTCTTCCATTCATCCTCGGAGAGTTGAAACATGAAATCTTTCGGAAAGCGATGCCGATTGCGTTTCACTGCGCGATTCAGCGCCTTCGTTTCAACGCCGTAGATCGACGCGAGATCGGAGTCCAGCATTACGCGTTCACCGCGGATTTCGTAGATAAGTCGCCCAAGCTGATCAGCGTTAGCTTGTTCGAAGACTTCGGCATCGAGCGGAACAATTAACCGAAACTTTTTTCGATTGGAAGACGCTTCGCAAAACAGAAAGCACAATGAAAGCGACCCTGCCAGTCCGATGCTCATCAAGACCGAGCAGGGAATCGATTACCGCTTCATCTCCTATGAAGCGTTCTAAATGCGCAGGCAGCGAGTGGCTCACTTGACTGCCGCGTCTGCCAGTCAGAAGATTTCGCCAGTTCTTTGTTTCGCTTAATGGGCTGGCGAGTGGCCGGTCCAACGGGGGAACCAAATTCCGTCCCGCGAATGCGGTGCGGATCGGGGCGAACGATGCGCGGCATCGAGAGCATTTGATGGCTCCAGCCCGACAGCTAACCTCGTCAGCATCATTAAAGGGCAAGGGATGTCGTGAAATCCGACTCCTGGAAGTGAGGCGCCTCGTCGCGCGAGTAACGCTTCGTTTGAGTCGAAGGAATTTAGTTGAGAGTAATAAAGATTGGGCTGGTGGCCGGGATTGTAATCTCGAACGCTAGCGCCGCAGACAACCCGGGGTGGTTCGGACAGAGATTGTTCGACGCGTTCGCAAACGATTTGCAATCGCCAGCGTACGAGGAGCCAACACCAAATGCGGCGCCGCCGCAGCGACGCATTCCGCCCGCGCCATTCGATTCGCCGCCGTTTCCATCCTCTGATTGGCAGATTGGCGGCACACCAATCATTGGTGATCCAGGCAACGTGGGGCCATGGCCCCTGATGGAAGCGATCTACGCTGGACCCCACGGCGAAGCGTGGCAGAAAAGCCGCATCCAGATTTATGGCTGGGAATGTTTCTCTTGGAACGTAAGCACGTCCACAAGCACTTCGCGCGGACCGAATGCGAATTTTCCATTGATTTACGACCTGAGGCCGAATCGGTTCGAGCAAAATCAGTTCGTCCTCTACATCGAGCGTATGCCTGATGAATTCCAGAGAGATCACGTCGACTGGGGCTTCCGCGTCTCGGGCGTGTACGGGCTTGACTACCGGTTCATGATCTCGCGCGGGCTCTTTAGCGATCAACTCCTGAAGCACAATCATTACTACGGCTTCGATATGCCGATGGTGTACATCGATTTCTACATCCCGCGGATCTTTCAGGGAATGAATGTGCGCGTCGGTCGCATCATTTCTGAACCGGACATCGAAGCGCAGCTCGCGCCTAATAATTTAATGGCGAGCCACTCGCTCGTTTACGGATTCGATAATTACACACAGACCGGAATCTTCACGACCACGAAGCTGAACCAGCAGTGGACGATTCAACTTGGACTTTCGAATGGAACGGACGTTGCGCTCTGGCAAAAAGATCCCGGAAACCAGCCGACTGGTACTGTGATGGTTCAATGGATTTCGCCTAGTCAAACGGATTCGTTCTATGTCGGCGATAACGCGTTTAACAACGGCGAATTCGGGTACAACAATCTCCAACAGATCGTCGGTACCTGGACGCACAAGTTCAACGACCAGATCTACACCGCGACGGAGGCGCTTTACATGTACATGCTCGATGCGAAAACCCATCCCACTCCGGAAGTGCCATTCCAGAGCGGTTCGTTTCCGGTGAAACCGGGCTACGCGCCGGAATGGGGCATCGTCAACTACACGATGTTCCGGATCGCTCCGAGCGCGTTTCTCACATTGCGCAACGAATTTTACGATGACATCGTCGGAAGCCGCACCGGTCACGCGACGAAATACTCGGAGCATTCGTTCGGCCGAACGAATGCTCCGAGTATTTCGTCAACTACACGATGTTCCGGATCGCTCCGAGCGCGTTTCTCACATTGCGCAACGAATTTTACGATGACATCGTCGGAAGCCGCACCGGTCACGCGACGAAATACTCGGAGCATTCGTTCGGCCTAACCTGGTGGCCTGACAAAATCGTCACGCTGCGGCCTGAGCTGCGCTTCGACCACTCCTACGACACGGCCGCGTTCGACAACGGCACGCGCAGAAACCAGTTCGTCGCGTCAATGGACTTCATCATTCACTACTAATGATCCCGACAGACGTTAAGCGACCGCGCAATGTGGATTGGAAGCGCGCGGCCGCGATCCTTTACGGCGACTGGGGAACCAGCAAGGCCTACGTTATCGGGCTTGCGTTCGCCGTCGCCGGCTACAGTTCATTTTGGCTGATCGCGGCAATGTGCGTGTTGACCGCACTCGTGGGCCTCAACTACATGGTCATCTGCCGCCTTTATCCGGACGGCGGTGGCGTGTACGCAAGCGTGCGACATCGCAGCGAAGTCATTTCGATCGTTGGCGCCTTTTTGCTCATCGCCGATTACTTGGTCACAGCGGCCATCAGCGCGCTCTCCGCGTTTCAATATCTCGGTGTGCCGCATCCGGAAAAATTCGCCGCTGCATCGATCCTTATCGTTGGGTTGCTCAACCTGCTTGGACCAAAACAAACTGGCGGGCTCGCGTTTCTTGTTTCGGTTCCCACTGCGATCGTTGTCGTTGTGCTCGGACTTTTCAGCTTGCCGCATCTCGGTACCGCGCTCGGTAACCTGCAACCATTGCACGGAACACTTGGGCAAAACTGGGCCGGTTTCGTTGGCATCGTGCTTGCGCTTTCCGGTGTGGAAGCAATCGCCAACGCCACCGGCGTAATGAAGCTCGATCCCGGAAGCACCGACGAGAATCCCTGTGTCGTTAAGACATCCACGCCGGCAATCTTGATGGTGATGATCGAAGTCTGCATTTTCACTGCACTGCTCGGGCTTGCCATGCACGCCCTGAACGGATTGCAGATCGTAAACGGAGATGTGAACGCCCCGGGCGCCGAAGGCGTGCGCGATTACATGCTGCGTTATATGGGCCAAATCTTTGTCGGCGGCGCGTTAGGTCCAGTTCTTGGTCACGCCTTCGGTTTCATCGTCAGCATCGTCTTCGCGATGCTTCTATTGTCAGCGGTCAACACGGCAATTGTCGATCTAATCATGATCCAATTCCTCATGTCGCGTGACCGCGAGGTACCGCCCATTTTCCATCGGCTCAACAAATGGGGCGTGCCAAGCGCAGGCATGTTGCTCGCTACGGTTGTGCCGATGTTGCTCGTGTTGCTTGTCAAAGACATGGCCGGCCTCGCCGATCTTTACGCTGTTGGTGTGGTCGGCGCGATAGCAACCAATCTAGGCGCCACCTCGACCGATCGGAAATTGTCGATCAAAACCTGGGAGCGCACACTCATGTTCGGAACTTTTCTGGTCATGGCTGCGATCGAAATGTCGCTGCTCATCGACAAGCCGAATGCGCGTTATTTTGCGGTGACGATTCTCGCTGTTGGATTGATTCTTCGCGGACTTGTGCAGGAACGCCGAATGAAAAAGGAAGCTGCGCCCACGCTGGCGCCACGACAATTAGGTGTCGATGTTGCGCATCCGTTGTCCAAAGCGCCGGTTCCTTCAGGGGGCGAAGCAATCCTGTGCGCGGTTCGCAGCGCAGGGCGTACGCTCGATTTCGCGTTGCGAGAAGCAGCCACGGCCGGCGCGCGTCTTTACCTGCTCTTCGTGCGTGAACAACCGTTCATGACAGAAGAGGATGCCCGCCGCAAATGGCAGGAAGACGCTGAGGCGAGCGCGATCTTCACCGAAGCGAAGCAAAAGGCCGCGGATTTCACGCCACTGTTTTGTTATGCGGTGAGTCCCTCGGCTGCCGAGACCATTGTCGATGTTGCGGCGACGCTCGGCGCATCGCGCGTTATTCTGGGCGCGCCACAACGTAGCGCGCTGATGAATCTGCTTCGCGGGAATGTTATCCGCGAAGTATCCAACTCGTTACCGGAGGAAATTGATCTCCTCGTTTACGCGTGAACCCGAAGTGTCGATCGCTCGGAACGATCTTGCTGATAATTTTTTTCGCGGCCGGTGCGTCGGTCTGTTTGGTCACGATGCTGGCTCTGGCGTTTCCGGGAAGTCTTCTGGAATCGATCTGGCAGTTGAAACCGGAAGCGCGTGTCCAGTTTCTGGAGATCGGTCGCGGCGCGTCGATCGCGGTGATGGCAGTGGTGGGCGTCGCGTGTGGGTCAGCCGCGATTGGCCTTGGAAGAGACGCCGAATGGGGGCGCCGGCTCGCGATCGGAATTCTCAGCGCAAATCTCGTCGGCGACTCGGTCAATGCTTTGCTTCGGCACGATCCGAAAACCCTTATCGGTCTTCCGATCGGAGGACTAATGATCTGGTATCTTGTTAAGAAAAAAGTCTCAGCGGAAAAATAGTATTGAGATTACGACAAAGATCGGGATTAGAATCGGCATCGCGAACTTCCAGATATAGCCGATAAAGCTCGGCGTGGGCACGCGCGCATGTTCGGCGATTGTTTTCACGAACAAATTCGGCGCGTTGCCGATGTAGGTGAGCGCGCCAAAAAAGGTGGCGCCTAATGAAATCGCGATCACCTCGCGGCCATTTTCGGAAATGAACCTTACCATGTGCGACGAATCATTAAGGTCGTACCCATGAAGTCCGAGCGCCGCCGCGAAAAAAGCCAAGTACGTTGGCGCATTGTCGAGCAATGCAGAGAGGAAGCCGGTTGCCCAAAAGAACGCTTTCTCTGAAGCCAATCCCAGTTTGTCGGCCGATTGTTCCATGAATTCCAAAACCGGAATCATCGTTCCGAAAATACCGAGAAAGAGCCAGCCTACTTCCTTGAGCGGAGCAAAGGTAAAATTGTCGGCTTCGCGAATGCGCTGTGGCGTAGCAAAATACGATCCCAGCGCAATCAATACCATAAGCGGCTCGCGCCAGCCCGGGCGCATGGCGATGAGCGCAGCCAGAAGCGCAAACAGGAAAAGGAAATTCTGGGCGCCGTCGCAGCGCCATTGCGTGATTTCGCTTTCGTGAATGGTCCTTTTGCGCGCGCGCAGATTGACAAGATCGAGAACAAAAAAGACGGCCAAAACAATCGCGACCGTCAGCAGCCATTGGAGCCAGCAATTTTGCAGCGTCCAGCCAAACGGCACGCCTTTGAGAAATCCCAGAAACAAGGGAGGCCCGACCGGCAAGAGTGCGCCGCCGATGTTACTGACCAGAAAAATAAAGAACGCAATATGCATCGGCGCGGCGCGCCCCTTGTTCATCGCGATCCACGGGCGAATCAGCAGTATCGAGGCGCCGATGGTGCCGATTAGATTGCCCAACAGCGCGCCAACAAAGAGGAACAGAGTGTTTCTCATCGCACCGCTCGGCGATTTGACGCGCAAATGAATTCCGCCTGCGACAACGAAGAAAGAACCGACGACGACCATGAAGGTCACATAATCGATTCCCGCGTGAACGACCCGCGCGGACTGCTTAACAACGAAGAGATGATACAGACAAACTATGCCGGTGAGAGCGACGCAAAGCTTGTGGTAATGCCGCTCCCAATGATGCTGAGCGATGAGTGGAGCGAGTGCGATCGCCACGAGCAAGATCACAAACGGCAGCATGATCGGCCAGTTCGGGCGTGCCGCGACGAGACCCAGGACCCAAATCATCTTGCCATTGGACTTATCGCCGTACGATCCGTCAATGAAACTCGGCTTTGCGGTGCCTACTTTGAGGAACGGTTCGAAAACGCCGGGCGCGCGTTCTTTAGGAGGCCAGTGGCACAGCTCGCAGGCATGCGCCGACTTCGATCTCGGCGGTTTGCGGGAACATGTCGAGCGGTGTGACTGACTCGATGATGAACTGATCCTGCAACTCTGCCAAATCGCGCGCTAGTGTCGGCGGGTTACACGAGACGTAAATGAGCGTCGAAGGCGCAAGATCAAGAATCGCTTTTCGCACCTCTGCACTCAGTCCGGTAGCCGGAGGATCAACAATGAGCGTGGTAGGGGCGATTGACCTCAATCGGCCGGCTTGTACGTCGTTTGCGCTGACTGGGCGGTTCGGGTGAACCGCCCCTACCTGTTGCAATTCACTTTCTACGTCGCCGGCAATGTAGGTTTCTTTGTCGGTCGCGTCTTCTTTTGCGGCGGCAATCGCGAACCGGTCCCAATCGATCCCGATCACACGCTCAAATTTGTCGAGCAACGCTTTTGCAAACAATCCGGACCCGCAATAAGCGTCGATCAACAGTTGCTGATTCGGCGGAACCAGATCGACGATCAAATCGCGCAAGGCATTGGCCACCGCGTCGTTGGTTTGGGAAAAAACGCGCGCGCCGGCGGAAGCCCGCAAAGTGTAATGTCCATCGCGGATCCCGCGATTACGGGACGCCCGTAACTCCGCCAGCGCGCGATTGACTTCGTCACGCGAAATCGGGCATCGCTCAATGTCAAGCAAGGTATGCGAATCGCGCCGGAAAAAACCGATCACGCCGTCCTGCGCGTGCACAGTGATGCGGTTGCGATATCCATACTGCTCCGGCGAAGGAATGATTGGTCGCATCGGAACGTCCTTGAGTTTGCCGATCCGCTCAAGAGCGTCACGAACCTGCCGCCATTTGATCGCAAGCTGATGTTCGTAGCTCATGTGCTGGTAAGCGCATCCGCCGCATCGGCCGAAATACGGGCATTGCGGTTCGACACGATCCGGGGAGGCTTGCTTGACCTCGACGAATTCCGCTTCGGCAAATTGCTTTTTCTCGCGCACGATCTCGGCCGAGACGAGCTCGCTCTCGATGGTGTACGGAACAAAGACGGCCTTGCCTTGTTCTCGGGCGACGCCTTTTCCGCCGAAGGCTATGTCTTCGATTTTTAGATCGACAACGCGCATATTCATTAACACCCTGCTTCAGCCGGGTGTCCGTGCCAACAAAACCTGCGGTTGTGCTTGGTAGAGCCTCGTGTCACCGCGCTGAACAGCGGTGATAATGAGACGTCGCCACTTGTCACGTTAGCCCAATAGCGCGCTCGATGGCGGCTTCGAGGTCATCGAGCTTGATGGGTTTGATTAGATGCTCGGAGAAACCCGCCTGCAAACTTCTTTCGATATCGCCGTTGTTGCCGAAACCGCTAATGGCAATTCCAGGAATTGCCGAGATCGCGCGCAATTGCCTCATCAGATCCACGCCGCTTCCATCCGGCAGAGCAATATCGCTGATGAGCAGGTCGAATTTGTTGCGCACGGCGGTTTCCATCGCCGAACGAACATTATGAGTTGCCGCTACGAGATGCCCGCGACGGACCAGCAATTTCTCCAGAGCAGCGCACGTGTCCTGGTGATCGTCGACGAGCAGAATCTTCAAGCCCTGCTGCGCAGTTTCGCCGGTCGTTTTATGCAGGACGGTCCCTACTTCAGTCGACGACAGCGTTTGCATCGACAAGATGAATGTCGATCCGCGATCGCGTCCGTCGCTTTGCGCCGTAAGGGTTCCGCCGTGCGCCTGCGTCAGAGATTTTGAAATCGCGAGGCCGAGGCCCAGACCGCCAAATCGGCTCTCAAACGAGCGGTTGCCTTGTTCAAACGGGTCGAAAATACGTTGTATGACTTCTGGTTCCATCCCGATACCGGTATCGCGCAGACTGATGCTCAGGACGTCTTGCGAGGGATTGGAAGAAGAGATCAGGATCTCGCCATTCTCCGGTGTGAACTTGATCGCATTCTTGAGCAGGTTCCAGATGATTTGCTGAAACTTTGCCGCGTCTGCCGCGACGAAATGCGTATCTGCCTGCAAGTTGAGATGCACAGGAAGTCTTTTGGATGCGGCCTCCGCGCAGCAAATCTCTACGACATTTGAGATAGCCAAATGCGTATCAACCGGCGCGAACCGCATCTGCATTTTGTCTCTGGCGATTCGCGTGAAATCGAGCAAGTCATCAATGAGCTGTGTTTCCAATTCAATGTTGCGACGGATCATTGCCAGAGCGGACTTGGTGTCTTCCGTTTGCGCCGGTTCTGTCTCAAGCGACTGCAGTGTGGAGATGACCGGGGTCAGCGGGGTGCGCAATTCGTGCGAAAGCATCGCGAGAAAGTGATCTTTGGTTCGATTGGCCGCTTCCACAGCCGACTTTTGCTGCTGGAGCTCTTCCTCAATGCGCCGTCGCTCAGCCATGCCCGCAGAAAGGGCCAGCGCCGTAATCGTCAGGACCGCTATCCACGATTGTAACGCGACTAGCGATTCATTCTCGGTTTGTTGAACGAATGGTCCGAAGCCACGCAATGTTCCCCAGACTGCAATCGCGGACAGAATGAAAATCCCAGTGGCAGTTTCGCGTTGAGTGAAGCGGAACGCCATCCAAATCACAACGGGTCCGCAAACAAAGGTGATTGGATAATTCTTGGACGAAATTTCAAGCCAGCCGCCGAAGACGACGCCGCTCAGCAGCACTAATAATAACAACAGTGTGCCGACTTCGAATACTTCCTTTTCATGCCAACGCTGCTTCCCGGCGGCACTCCAGAGCAGAATGAGCGGGGTAACAACGAGATCGCTCGTTACATCGCCCAGCCACCACGTCAGCCAGATGGCGTTGTAGCTGCTCCAATTCGCAAAGCCCGCGAGGGCAAGACTGGTCACACCAAGAGCGGCACTGATCAGCGCGCTGATCGCTGCTGCAATCGCAAACTTGAAGACACCTTGCGGACGATCACAAAAATTCCTGCCATCCCCGAAGCGATTGACTAACCACGTACCGGCCAGCGCCTCCAGCGTATTGCCAGCGGCGATGGCAACCGAGGTCGCGAAATTTCCCGCAGTGGTAAGGTTAACAAGAAATGCCCCAACAAGAATTGCCGGCCAGACGCGGTAACCGAACAAGAGCATCGCAGCGAGTGCGATCCCGGCCGGTGGCCAGACTGGCGAGGCACTCGCATGTAATGAGGCGAGCATTAAGCCAAGTTTGCCGGCGATGATGTATGCAATCGCCAATAAGCCGATGAGCGGCAGGCCAGAGAAACTTCGCGATCGCATTGCCTAACGGCCGTTACGAGTCGCCTACTTTTACGCTGGCGTGGAACGACGTCAACAAACGTTGAGAACGTGTTAACACGGACCAGAGGATTGCGCTCAGGCATCGCCCAACGCGCCTGAATTGCCGCCTCAATGCGATAGGCAGGAGTCGCTTAACTCGCCGGGAGAAGACGCAAGCTGAACAGAATGCCCAACGGGCTAGTTGAAATCGTGATGCGTATCGCGCACGTAGGGGTATTTCGATTCATTGCCGACTTCAGGCGGGAATTCCGCGTACCCGGCATGAATGTAAGGAATGTCTGACGGCAGCAAGGGTTGATAGCCGTTGTGCCATATTGGAAACGGAAAGGTCAGGATTTCAATAAGACCGGCCACGTGGCGTGCGGCTGCGCGCCCCGCTCCCTTCCAAACGCCGTAACCAGCCCCGGCGGAATTACCTTCCGTTTGGTTGATTTGGTTAACCGTCACGAAAAACTCGGTAGGAGCGATGACAAAATTTGAAATACCGCGACCGAGTTTGCGCGTTGGCCCATAATCGTTCCCCGGCGGATCTTGAATATCGGCGAAGGCTACGCTAGCAAGGCCAGCGACCGCAGCGAAGGCAAGAATAGTTTTCATAGGCGTTCCAGAGCAGTTAAATGATTCCGAACAGCAAAGGCAACACTTATTTTCGGTCTTCGCCTGCAACCTGATTCTGCGTCTTCAACATCGAAATACCCATGGTGAGTGTGAGAATCACCACGATTACCCCGAGTGAAAGGCTCCTCGGTATCGGAAAATAATCCACGAGAATCATTTTGATCCCGACAAAGCCGAGCACGAATGCGAGTCCTGTTCTCAAGTAAACAAAGCGATCCATCAAACCGGCCAGCAGGAAGTAGAGCGACCGCAAGCCCAGAATCGCGCAAATGTTGGACGTGTAGACGATGAAAGGGTCGCGCGTAATCGCAAAGATCGCGGGGATCGAATCAACTGCAAAAATCAGGTCCGTGATCTCGATCACCATCATGGTCAGGGCAAGCGGCGTTAGCATCCAGCGGCCATCCACGCGC
>Ga0209055_1002880_pt1 | contig 10673 bp, 15 predicted proteins | sample GraSoiAngelo_110_FD_185875 | JGI IMG/M metagenome (GOLD analysis project Ga0209055, IMG submission 185875) | Grasslands soil microbial communities from the Angelo Coastal Reserve, California, USA - 14_0903_12_30cm (SPAdes) (version 2) | ecosystem: Environmental > Terrestrial > Soil > Grasslands ...
GACCGTGCGCGTGCCCGTCGTCGGGATGCCCTGGAGCAGGTTGCGCACCTGGACGGTGACCGCGACGACCAGCGCGATCGCCAGCACCGTCGCCACGACGGCGACCACGGTGCGGGCCCAGCGCCTCCGCTCGACCCCGAACGTCTGTGGAGATTCCAAGGCGTCTGCGGTCCAGTCTAAGAAGGGGAGCCCGCGCGCCGCAGGTCGGGGTTGCCGCCGCCCGGCCGGTACCCTGGGAGGCACTTCAGGGAACAAGGAGGGAGGATCGCATGCCCGTGATCGACGACCTGGTCCGGCTGCTCAGGGACCGCGAGGTCGGCCTCTGGTGCAAGCGCGCCGCGTGGATCATCGCGATCGTCAACACGGCGCTCGTCGTGTTCCAGCTGCTCGGGATCCTGGTCCACGCGGACCTCGCGACCCTGCCGGTCGCGGTGCTGACCACGCTGCTCGGGTACGTGGTCACGACGCTCTGGTACTTCTTCGTCCTCTACGCGCTGGGCGCGATCCTGGATCGCCTGGCGGCCTGATTTCAGTTCGAGTCATCGGAGTTTTCGGCCTCGGCGGCCTCCGTCGGCTCGCCTTCGCTCACGAAATGCTCACGGTTGTCGAACGTGGGTGACAGCCACTCCCGGACCCGGGCCACGGCCACGGACTGGCCGTGAGGGGTCACGTGCCCGTACACGCGGAGGACGGTGTCGTCGCGGTCGCCGAGCCGGAGCGCGACGACCTTGAGGCTTACGCCGTCTTCCAGAAGCAGGGTCGCATGGGTGTGGCGTAGCCCATGCAGGACGATCCGGGAGAGCCCGGCGCACCCAGCGACCGTGCGTCGGAAGCGATCGGTCACGACGTGGCCGATCTGAGGCGTCCCGTCCTCCTTCGCAACAGCGCTCTGGGCTTCTCCGGGAAGCAGCCGGTCGAGTGGATACACTCCGCGAATGAGCCGGCCTGAACCAGCGGCATCGCGGCTGAAGCTGCCTCCCGGTTACCGGAACCCGCCCAGGAATGCGTCGCTCCTTCCCTGGGCGCGGGCCCGGGTGCGCTTGGAGCAGGCTGAGACCTACTGGATCGCGACCGCCGGCCCGGACGGTCGGCCCCACGTCGCATCGCTTTGGGGCGTCTGGGTCGAGGACGCCCTGTACTTCGATGGCTTCTCTGGTGCACGTTGGGCCCGCAACCTCGCGGCGAACCCAGCCGCCGTCGTCCACTTGGACGACGGGAACGACGTTGTTATCGTGGAAGGCCGCGTCGACGACATCGTCCCACCCCTGGCGACTGGAGAACAGGTGGCCGACGCTTGGAGCCGGAAGTACAGGCGTCTCGCGCCGGAACCGACCAGCAGTATCTACCGCTTGACACCGCACGCCGCGAGGGGGTGGACGTCATTCCCGGACGACGTCACTAGCTGGACCTTTCCGGAGGGCTGAGCACCAGAGCCTGGCGAAGCTCCCCGCCTCCTCGTCCCACCGCATCCCCAGCTCCTCGCCGAGGCCGATCGCGTCCAACGTGGCCAGCGCCGCCCACTCCCGGACGCCGACGTCGGCCACCCGCTGCACCTCCGCGAGCAGCTGGTCCAGAGCTTGGAGCAGGCTTGGTCAAGTACACGCGACAGCGCGAGGATCGACTGGCCAGTCCAGGCGGTCTCAGCAACGGCCTACTGCGGCGGCTGACGCGTCCGAAGATGCGGAAGCCGATCGAGTCGCCCGGACGCTACGTGCCCGCCGCCCCGCTCGGCCTGGCGGCGCTGGATGCGACCGATGTCGGCGCGCAGCGGGCATGCTCGTCGACACGGACGCGGAGCCGCGCCGGGTGGTGACGCGAACCATCGGGCCCGGTGCTGCCGCCCGCGCGGCCTCCAGGAACCGTGGATCGACGCCACGGCGCCGATCGGCGGCGCGATGTTCCGCATGACGATCGCGTGGGCCGGGATGGAGCAGCAGACGCTGTCAGCACAGGCCGCGAACTTGCACGATCACGCGAGTCTGAGCGACGCGGCCGTCGGCTACAGCACCTTGCGCAACTCGACCCAAGTCGGCTGATCGTACCCGGGGTGGGCGTGCTCGCCGGCCGGGTGGTAGCCCAGCCGCCCATAGAACGCCCGATTGCCGGCCAGCGCCAGCCGTACCCCGACGGTTACCTCGGACAGGCCCCTGCGGCGAGCAGCGGACTCGGCCCAGGCCATCATCGCCCTGCCGAGGCCCCGTCCCTGGAGGTCACGACTAACCGCCAAGCGGCGGACGTGGAGGTGCCCTGCGTCAGCGACCATGCGCATGCAGGCCACTGGTCGCGAGCCGAGCCAGGCAAGGGCAGCCTCCCCACGGGCGAGGTCGTCGCGCACGTCGTGGACCGACTCGCTCGCCACGCCGCTCGGCGGATCCAGCGCCCGGTGCGGTGCGAACGCCTCCTGCGTGAGCTGGTGGACGATCTCGGCCTGCTCGGGGCCGCAGGGCTCGATGCGCAGCGCGAAGTCGTCCTGCGCGGCGACGACAGCCTCGTCCATGGCATTGGACTCTACGGCTTCGACTCCGCCTGGCGACCGCCCAGAGCCGGCCGTCCTCGTCGACAACCCACGCGGCGATCCGGCCTGTGCGGCGGTGGCGGCAGTGGCGGGCGCCGCTCGGGGCCCGCAGCCGGGTCGGTCAGATCGGCGCCTTGGCGTGCATGGTCGATCGGGAGCTCGCCCTGCACTTCACCCTCCGGCCCGACGACGGCGTCGAGGTCGGCATCCTCGGCGGCGACATCGTCGTGCGCCGCGCCGGCCGGCTGGCGTGGCGCTGCGGGAGTCCCACGCGCCCCTCCCCGCCACTGGTGCTCCTGGTCGCGGAGCGGCCGCTGGCGATGGCGCTGGCGACCGCGCGGCGATGGGTGGGATCGCTCACGGATCGCTCACGGCGGTGCAAAATCCGATGGGATGGGCCGGGACGACGGGCCTCCACGCGCCACGTGCGGACTGCCTGGCGAACTCGGCGGCCAGATTGGCGGGACGGACCGGGACGAGCCGGAACGGCTACATCACTTCTTCGTCCTCTACGCGCTGGGCGCGATCGTGGACGGCCTGGCCCGGTGAAAAGGGGGCTGGCGGGCGCACGGTGCGACCCGCCAGCTTCGAAGAAAGAGGGGGTGGTCGGGAGGAAGCGCGCTACGCGAGCGCGGTGGACAGCACGTTGGTGAACTCGGACGTCGCGTCGCCGAGCGCCACCAGGCCGATGCGGCCCGGGCTGGTCAACGTACCGGTGGCCTGGAGCATGGAGCCCCCGTCCAGCGAGCAGGACATCTGGCTGCCCTGCATGACCATCTTGATGGTGTGGAACACGTTCAGCGCGGCCGAGACGGGCTGCGAGGCGAGCAGCTGCTGCTGGCCGTTCACGACCTGCCAGAGCTGCAGCGTGTTGGGGCCGTTGAGCCCGCACATGATGCTGTTGTTCACGTCCTGGAAGCGACCGGCGACGCCGACGAACCCGCTGCTCCGGCCGAGCATCTTCACGCTCGCGCTGGCGGTCGAGTCCACGGTCATCGGGCCCGCCGCGAGGTGCGACCAGGAGCCGGACTGGCGCGAGAGGACGTGGGTGCCGTCGTTGACGACGCTGGGCACCAGGCTGGTGGTGCTCGAGGTCAGGCCGCCGAGCAGGCCGCCCACGATCGGCAGGCCGCCCAGGCCGCCGCCGGAGGAGGAGCTGGTCGGGTCGGCCAGCAGCCAGCCCGTCGGCAGGCCCAGGCCCAGCGGGTCGCTGGCGAAGTTGTCGAGGAACAGCGTGCGCCCGACGTTGCCGACGGCCGGGACGGCCGGAACCGCCGGGAGCGCCGGCAGCGCGGCGGAGCCGGTGCCCGCCTTGGCCGAGGTCGAGCTCGAGGCCGACGCGGAGCCCGAGCCGGCCTGCGCGCCGGTGTCGGACGACGCCGAGCCGTCCGCCGGGGCGGCCGCCTGGCTGCCCGACTGGTCCGAGCCGGGCTGCTGCGCGTCCGGCTGCTGGACCACCACCACCGGGTGCGCGGCCGTCCCCGCGGTGCTGTTGTTGTTCGCCACGTCAGCGGCCGGGGCGGCGACCAGCGACGTCGCCCGGCCGTGGGGGCCGAAGAGGACGATGCCGACGATCAGCAGACCCAGCACCGCGAGGCCCACCTGCCACACGGTTCCGTGCTTTCCGAACATGCGAGACGTTTCCCTCCTGTTTCCGATATCGCCGTGCCCGCGCCGTGCGGCAGGCTCATCCCGAACAACCCGGCCGGTGGGGGATAGGTGAAGTCAGCTTGTGACTCGGACGCCGCCGAACTCGGCGACCTCGCCATCCGACGCGACGAGCGCGATCCGGCCGGCGGCGAACGTGCTGTCCGTCGCCTGCAGCGCCGGGGTGCCGTCGAGCGAGCACGTGAGCACGTTGCCCCGCACCTGGAGCGCGACCCGGTGGCGCGTGCTGAGGTCGAGAGAGGCCGTCGAGGCGGCCAGCAGCCGGCGACTGCCGGCCCGGGTCACCCAGAGCTGGAGCTGCGCGCCCACGCCGCCCAGGCCGCACTCGTAGTCGTCGCCGGGGTCCTGGTACCGGGCCGCGACGCCGGCGAACCCGATGTCGAGCAGGGCGGTGCTCACGTCCGCGCTCACCGAGTAGTCGGTCCACCGCGCCGAGCCGGTCACCAGGTGGGCGAGCGGCTGTCCCCCGTTGTGGCGCACCACGGGGCCACCGTCGTCCACGACGCCCGCCCACGCGCCGTCGTCCACGCTCCAGCCGGCCGGGGGGCCGGCCCCGACCGCGTCGCCGGAGAAGTCGTCGGAGAGGGCCGGCGGCGCCGCGGCCGACGCGGTGCTCCGGGGTGTGGTGGGCCGGGGCCGGGAGCTCGGCGGGGCGCTGGCCCGGGTCGCCGGCGTCGCCGTCTGGGGCATCGAGGTGGTGGTCGCGGCCGTCTGGGACGCGAGGGTCGGGGAGGGGACCACGCCGAGGATGCGACCGGGGCTCGGCAGCACGGCGTGCCGGGCGTCGTACACGAGGCCGGCGAGGACGCCCACCGCGAAGACGGCGGTCACGAGGGTGGCGGTACGGAGCGGGAGGGCGCGCCGGCGCGGCTCCCGGAGCCGGCCATAGCGGGCGCGATGCGGCGGCGGGGTATCCACCACCTGGGGGTCGAACTCCTCGTGGAGCTCCGCGTGAAGCCGCGTCTCGAACCTATCCAAAGTCCTTCTCATCCACAGGAACCGCGGAAGAGGCCGTTGGGTGAAGTGACCCGCCTTCGCCCCAGCGTTCGCCCAGCTCCTCGAGGAGGAAATTGCGCGCCCGCTCGAGGCGGAGGCTGACCGCGCGCTCGGTCAGGCCGAGCATGGCGGCCGTCTCGGCGCGGCTGTATCCGTGGTAGTGGCGCAGCATCACGGCGGCGGCCTCGCGCGGCGGGAGGCGGGCCAGGGCCTGGCGCAGCGGGCTGGCCGAGATCCGGAGGTCGGGGCTGCCGTGGCCGGGCCGGAGCAGCCGCTCGGTCACCTGGCGCAGGCGCGACTTCCGGCGTGCGCTGAACGCGACGTTCAGCGCAATCCGGTACATCCAGGCTTCGACCGGCGCCTCGGGCCGCCATCGCGGCCATGCCTTCCAGGCCCGCACGAACGCCTCCTGGACGCAGTCCTCGGCGGCCGCGGCGTCCCCCAGGACCGCGGTCAGCGTTCGCACCAGACGGGGATGGGTTTCGAGGTACAGCCGATCGAAATCTTCAGGCGACCCAGGGCACAGCCCTGTCAAGCCCTCCCCCACGGGGCCGCCATTCTAGACGGGGGTACCGCGGCGTATCAAACGGTTGCCGGGACTTCACCTTTCGCCCGGGCGCGGAGTTGTGTATCTAGATGGGGATGGATCAAGCCGCGATCACGAGCTACATCCCCGGCGTGGACGCCCAGGTCGGCTCGGAGGCGACCGGCGCGCCCGAGATCGCGTGGGGCGACACGTTCTTCATCTACGACCCCGACCGGGACATGGAGGGGGCCGGCCGCTTCCCGTTCGCGACGATCGTGACGAAGGACTACGGCGAGTTCGACGACGCCTCTGACCTGGACCGGCCGGGCGTCTTCCGCCTCAACATCGGCCTGAGCGAGGAGACGTACGAGCGGCAGGTCGCGGCCGGCGCCGAGCACGACTTCACCGCCCTGGACCGGCTGATGCCGCACCCGGTGTACGGCACCAACCACTGGGTGTGCGTCCTCAACCCGAGCGAGGCGACGTTCGAGACGCTGAAGCCCCTGCTGGAGGAGGCGTACGGGCGCGCGGTGCGCCGGCACGCCGGCCTCAGCAAGGGACGTCGCGTCACGGAGTGACCGCGCGCCGGCCTCCACCGACCGTTCGCGGCCAGGACCACCACGGTCGCTCGCGCGGTGGATCCCGGCTCAGCTCACCACCCGGTGCCGGAACAGCCGCAGGCCGGCGCCCAGGATCACCACGAGCGAGCCGCACAGGACCACCAGCACCCAGCCCATCGGCAGCGTCTCGATCGGGTGGCCCGCGATCGGCGGCAGCATGGCGTGGCGCAGCCCCTCCGCCGCGTACGTGAGCGGGTTGAACAGGGTCACGACCTGGAACCAGCCGATGCCCCCGAGCGTGGACCACGGGTAGTACGTGCAGCCGGTGAACAGCAGCGGCGTGATCAGCAGGGCGGCGCCGACCAGCATGCCGATCGCGGCGCCCAGCAGCGCGGTCAGCACCATCATCCCGGCCACCTCGCCGACCAGGTCCGTCCGCACGTGGTAGCCGCTGCCCAGGACCAGGTAGGCCAGCGGGAAGACGCAGGCCCCCGCGATCAGGCCGCGCAGCGCGGCCAGGCCGAACTTCTCCAGCGCGACCAGCACGTTCGGCAGCGGCGCCAGCAGCCGGTCGTCGATCTCGTGCGTGAAGCCGAGGTCGCGGCCCAGGTCGATGGAGACGGCCTGGAGCGGCGTGAGGAAGCACGTGAACGCGACGATCCCCGGCAGCAGGATCGTGCCGAAGCTCGGCGTCGCCGTGCCGATGCCGGTCAGCACCTTGCCGAACACGAAGAGGAAGAAGAGGGGCTGCACGAGCGTCTGGACCAGGAAGGAGGGCGCCTCCCGCCGGATCACGAGCAGGTCCCGCTCGACGATCGCGAGGAACGAGCGGGCGGCCGCCCCCACGCGGCCGTGGGCGGGCAGGGTCGCATCGAGGGTGGTCATGCGCGCAGGTTGCTCCCGGTGAGGTGGATGAACACGTCCTCCAGGCTGGGACGGGCGAAGCGGAGGTCGAGCAGCTCGGCCTCCTCCCGGACCACCGCCTGGGCCGCGCTGGCGAGCAGCTGGCCGGCGTCGCCAGTGGCATACAGGCGGTACACCGCGGCGTCGTCGGTCCCCGATCCGGGCCGCCGCTCGACGGCGGTGACGCCGGGCAGGGCGGCCAGCGCGGCCTCCACCGGCTCCGCCCCCGCCGGCGCGCCGGCCGGGACGGCCTGCGGCAGGCGCGTCCGGACCTCGAGCATCGTCCCGCCCGGGATCAGGCGGCGCAGGCCCTCGGGCGTGTCCAGGGCCAGGATGCGGCCGTGGTCCATGATCGCGATCCGGTCGCAGAGGCGGTCCGCCTCCTCCATGTCGTGCGTGGTCAGCACGACCGTCACGCCGCGCTCGTGGAGCGCCCGGATGCGGTCCCACAGAAAGAGCCGGGACTGGGGGTCGAGGTTGTTGGTCGGCTCGTCCAGGAACAGGACGTCCGGCTCGTGCATGAGGGCCCGGCCCAGCATGACGCGCTGCTGCAGACCACCGGAGAACCAGTCCAGCTTGTCCCTGCCGCGGGCGGCCAGGCCCAGCTCCTCCAGCAGCGCGTCGGCGCGGGCCTGGCGCTCCCGGCGCGACACGCCGTGGTAGGCGGCGTGGAACGTGAGTATCTCGCGCACGCGCAGGCTGCGGTCCAGGTTGGAGGTCTGGGGGACCACGCCGATCCGCTGCTTCGCGGCGATGGGGTCCGCGACGACGTCGATCCCCGCGACCGCCGCGCGACCGCCCGTGGGCAGCACGCGCGTCGTCAGGATGCCGATCGCGGTCGTCTTGCCGGCCCCGTTGGGACCGAGCAGCCCGAACGTCTCCCCGCGCAGCACCGCGAACGACACGTCGTCCACCGCGTTGGCGCGGCCGCGCGGATAGCGCTTGACCAGGTGCTCGACCTCGATGGCGGCGGTCATGGCCGGAGCATCCGGAGCGCGATCCGCGGGTCGGGGAAGTGGCCCTGCAGGTCGGGGTGGTTGATCGAGAACCGGGTGACGCCGTCCACGTAGGCGACCATCGCGGCGACGAGCTCGTCGGGATCGTCGCCGGCGACCTCGCCGGCGGCCTGGCCCTCGACGATCAGCTCGCGCAGCAGCTTCACGAAGCCCATGCCGCGCTGCCGCACCGCCTCGATCACGTCGGGCGGCGTGGACGCGTCGTTCAGCACCTGGTAGAGGAGCTGGAACATCTCGGGGTGGTCGCGCCTGGCCTCCAGCAGCCGCGTCAGCAGCGGCACGAGCTGGGGGCGGGCGGCATCCGGAGCGGTCCCGGGCAGGTCGTCCGGCCGCATGGCGTCGGCGACCAGGGCCCGGAACAGCTCGTCCTTGCCGGCGAAGTAGCGGTAGGCCAGGCCCTGGCTGACGCCGGCCGCGGCGGCCACGTCGGCCATCGTCGCGGCCATGCCGCGGCGGGCGAAGACCGCCCGGGCGCCCTCCAGGATCCGGGCGCGCTGCTCGTCGCGGACGCGCTCGTTCTCGGCTTCGGTTCGGGGCACTCGCAACAGACCTCCTGATTGGATGAATGATTCATTCATTCTAACAGAAGGGCGGCCCCGTCGCGCACAATCCCCTCGGCATGAACGGAGGGAACACGGAAGTCACGATCTGGGCCAGCCAGATGCGGCCGGGCGGTCTCCCGGCCGTCTGCGTCAAGACTGGCGAGCCCGCCGACGCGTGGGTGAAGCGGACGTACGCGACCGCCCCCCAGTGGACGTACGTCCTGCTCATCCTGGGAGTCCTGATCGTCGGCGTCCTGCCGTACATCGTCGTGCGGGCGATCGTCAGCGTCCGGGCCACCGGCCAGCTGCCGTTCACGAGGGCCACGGCGCGGCGGCTGCGGACCTTCTCGGTCGTGGGCCTGGTCGCGCTCCTGGCCGGGATCGTCCTGTTCGTCGCGGGCCTGGTGGTGAACTCGGGCGTGGTCACGCTCCTGGGCGTGGCGCTGTTCATCGGCTCGCTGGTCCTGCTGATCCTGGCCGGGACGATCCCGCCCCGGGCCGAGGTGCGCAAGCTGCCCCACGCGCCGAACGACCGCGTGGTGGTGCTCAAGCGGGTCCACCCCAACTTCGCGCGGGCGGTGCTGGCCTGGCAGCAGGCCGCGCAGCAGCAGCAGCAGGCGGCCACGGCCACGGCGCCGGCGACCTGGCCCGCGACGACGAGCTGACCGGCGTTCCGGCAAGCGCAACGCCCGCGTTCGCCGGGCCGCCGGCACGAGCTATGGTGACGCCGTGACCAGCCCGACCTGGCTCGAGGACCACGTCGAGGCCGACGGGTTTCGCATCAGGTACGCCGAGGCGGGCGAGGGTTCGCCGCTGGTGCACCTGCACGGCGGCGGCGGCCTGACGCTGACGCCGGCGCACGAGCTGCTCGCCCGCGAGCGCCGCGTCATCGCGTTCGAGATGCCCGGCTTCGGCGACTCCCCGGAGAACACCCGCCACCAGGCGATGCCGGACCTGGCCCGGACGATGCTGGAGGCCGTCTCCGCGCTCGGCATCGAGGAGCTCGACCTGATGGGGACCTCGTTCGGGGGCAAGGTGGCCCTGTGGGCCGCGCTGATCGCCCCCCCGCGGATCCGCGCGCTGGTGCTGGAGTCGCCGGCCGCCATCCGGCCCGACGGGGCGCGGCCGCCCGAGCCCGCGACGCCCGAGGAGCTGGTCGCGATGCTGCACGCCCACCCCGAGCGGGTGCCGCCGCGGCCGCCGTCGAGCCTGGACCAGCGGGCGAGGACGCGGCCCCTCCTCGCGCGGCTGATCGGGCCGTCCCGCGACCCGGAGCTGGAGGAGGCGATGCGGGGCCTCGAGGTGCCGGTGCTGGTGGTCTTCGGCACGGAGGACCGGCTGACCCCGCCCGAGCTCGGCCGGATCTACAAGGAGCTGCTCCCGCACGCCCACCTCCTGTTCGTCTACGACGCCGGCCACGCCACGGCGGCGGACCGGCCGGAGGCGTTCGCGGAGGCCGTCGCCGACTTCCTGGCCCGGCGCGAGCAGTTCGTCGTCAGCGCCCGCAGCTCGGTGCTGTTCCCGTGAAGGCGGCTCTGTTCAACATCGCCCCGTACCTCGGCGAAGCCGAGCGCCGGGCGTGGCCGGTGCCCACCCGCACGTACTCACACGAGGTCGCCGGCAGCTCGCTGGACATGGCGCTCGAGCAGTTCGAGCTGGCCGACCAGCTCGGCTTCGACTGGGTCACGCTGGCCGAGCACCACTTCGCGCCGCTCTCGCTGAGCCCGAACCCGATGGTGCTCGCCGGTGCCGTCACGCAGCGCGTGAAGCGGGCGAAGATCGCGCTGCTCGGCGCGACCATCCCCATCCTGAACCCGGTCCGGGTGGCCGAGGAGTTCGCGATGCTGGACACCCTGACCGGCGGCCGCGTCGTGGCCGGGATGCTGCGGGGCACGGCCAACGAGTACGTGACGTACGACGTCAACCCGGCCGAGTCGTGGAGCCGGT
>Ga0209055_1002883_pt1 | contig 10670 bp, 12 predicted proteins | sample GraSoiAngelo_110_FD_185875 | JGI IMG/M metagenome (GOLD analysis project Ga0209055, IMG submission 185875) | Grasslands soil microbial communities from the Angelo Coastal Reserve, California, USA - 14_0903_12_30cm (SPAdes) (version 2) | ecosystem: Environmental > Terrestrial > Soil > Grasslands ...
TCGACCCCGACGGCGAGCTGCACCTCGTCGGTCGACGCAGCGACGTGATCAACCGGGCAGGCGAGAAGCTTGTGCCCGAGGAGGTCGAGGACGCACTCGTGCGCCTCGATGGTGTGAGCGATGCAGTCGTAGTGGGGGTCCCGTCGGCACCATGGCCGAGCGCATTCTCCACGATGGGGCGGCCCACGAATGAGATCTCCCCGAGCACGAGCAGTCGCACAGCGGGCCATACGATACCGCACCGCATCGACCAGCAGGCCGTCGCGGTCGACGCGCAGCACGCGGCCCTCGACCTGGTCGGCGTTGCGGGGCGGCAGGCGGGCGGCGGGGTGGATGTGGGCATCGGCCGTAGGCGTCCGTCGTGGCCTTGCCCGATCGTGCCACTTGGAGTCGGCGGTAAACTGGGCGAATTCGACACGAAGCAAGCCCCTACTCAACTGGTGGCGGGGGCACGGTATTTGAGCACCATGTTGTTGCTGTCTGCTTGGCAAAGTGCCTGCTGGGCAGTCGGCTATGGGCGCCCGGCTCGGTAACCTCGGTTCGGGCACAGCAGCGGCATACAGGCGCATTCTTCGACGATGTGGTGATCGCCAGCGAAAGCGACGGGCACGAGTACATCGCCGAAGCGCAGATACGTAGCCGACCTCGCCTGATCGCAGGAGACAAATCGTTCCGTGAACTAGTGCGCGCAGGCAACGATTCAATCGCAGTCCGCGCAGAGGAGTTTACGATCGGCCGTCGGCGATTGGTATTGGTGGTCGCGGGCGATGCGATGACGGCTGTCCATCTGGCCGGCTTGACGGAGCTGGCGCGTGCCATCAGTGATTATGAGGAATTCGCTCAGGACGTTCTGCTGCCTCGACGCCATAGCAGTCAGGTGCGGGAGCGATGGCGGCAGTTGGTTAAGACTATCTCAGGGATAGGACTAGCTGACACCGATGAGGCAGGCGTCATAGCGTGGCGCTTCGCGCGCCACCTCTACGTTGTTAGATGGGACCTTGAAGGAAGCGTCGCGCAGACGCGTGCAGACACTATCAACGAGCTTGCAAGGATCTGGTCGCCCTATGACGATGCGCGGGCAGTAGCGTTGTTTCGTCGGCTGGATGAGACAGCGAGTAGCCTCGTTCCGTTGGGAGGGCGAATGGACAGCCCTGCCTTGGTAACGCAGCTAGGGGAACTTCTGGCGGACTCTCACCTGCTGTCCAGCCCGAATCGCCGCACCGTCCTTGCGGCACATCTTCGACGGCCGGAAGCGAGAATCGCGGGACGCCTGCGCGAACTCGGGGTGGTTGAGGAGCGCGCCGACCTGATCGCTGAAGCGATGATGCAGTCAGACTTGCGGGCAGATGTGTCCTCGTTGTCGCCAGGACGAGTCATCGGATTCAGGGAAGATGTCGGTGCAGGAAAGTCTACGTTTGGTGATCTCTTGCTCTATGGGAAGCTGCGAGAGATCGAGGAAGGCGAGGCTACTGCGATACCAGTCCTGATTGACGCCCAGACGGTTGACGGGACGTTGGAGTCGGCAGCGCGTGCCGCTGCGTTGGGTCTGGGCGATCCGTGCCTGGTCGGGTGCACTCTGATACTCGACGGCATCGACGAAGTCGCCATTAGTCGGGCGAGATCTCTCATTTCGGAAGCACATGCCCTGGTCCGTCACTGGGCTAACACGTCGGTCGTATTGTTGAGTCGACCATTGACCGGCGTCACCGAAGGAACAGATTGGCGCGCGATCAGGCTGCTATCGGAGGGTGAGGCAGCTGCGTTGCTGGTAGCGGTTACCGGCGACAAGCCGCATGTCGCGTTGTCCGGCCAATCCATTCAAGTGCGGGAAGCAATTCTGCGTCCTCTGTTTGCCGTCCTATTGGGCGTGTGGCTTACGAGACAGTCGGGCCGCAGCCCAAGTTCATCGGCCGAACTCATTGGGCACTTGGTGTCACGCACTCTGGATCGACTTGAGGGCATGCAGACTGAGGGCCATGAACTCCTCAGACGACTCGCAACGCGATCCCTGATGGCCGGTGGTGGTCGTGTACCGCTCGGCGATGTGGCCGGAGGTATCGACGGAGAGGGAATCCTGCGGCGTACGGGATTGGTGCGGATTGACGTTCGCGGCCAAGCCTCGTTGTCGTTAGCAATTCTGACCGATTGGTTCGCAGCTCAACACTTGCTCGTAGAACCGGGTATTATCGATACCGTACGGTCTGACGCTGATGGTCTTATGCGTTGGCGATATGCGATCGCCAGCGCTGTGAGCCGTTCATCGTTCGACCGAACTGCCCACCTCATTGAGGCGGTCGCAGAGGTCGCACCGGCGGTTGCCGCATGGATAGTCGACCACGCGATTGTCAACGGCCATACACCGCGGCAAGACCCTACAGAAGGTCGCGAATTGGGCCGTAGACTGGTGTATGCGAGGCAGGCTTGGGCTCGGGTGCTCGGTCCCCTGGGCGCGGCCGTAACGCCAACGGCACGTGATGGACATTCCTTCGCCACACTGGGTGTCCGAGCGCATGGCGGCTGGCTGAGTGGAGCGTGGTACTGTGGGGCCGAAGCATTGCCACCAGTGGTCGACTTGCCGCCCGGCCTGAACCCTTTCACTGCCGATCCGGAGGGTGAGTGGTACGGCTTCTTCGGCAGCATCGAGGGGCATCAGGATAGCTGGCCCTGGCGTTGGTCCTGGGAGCGGGTTGTATCCAAGCTCGCTGCCCTGCTGCGGTCCGGTGCCTTGGTGGAAGGCGCTGAGGCGCTGCGCGACGAGAACGACTGGGCGCTGGCACAGATCATTGTTGGTCGTCGGCCGAGCGCTATAGCGCCGCCCATTCACATGCACGAGGTCGAACAGGCGGTCCAGGCAGTCCGTAGTTTGGGGGCCAGCGGGGGACGAAACTTCGCAGGCATATGGACTATCAGAGCGGCCGAGCGGCTTATGGTCCGGCTCCGTGAGCAGGCAAGGGATGAGATCGGATCGCCTTGGTACGGACCTACGCAATCGGGAACGCATGTGCTGGAATGGTGGAGCATAGAGGCGCACATTCGTCGTGCCCGGGCGATCACACGGGCAGCATTGAACGCTTACGAATACGCCGTCGCGACTTGGCTACCAGCGTTCAGGGGTCAGCTGCGGACCGTTCGCTTGGCGCCCCTCCGAGTGGTTGGCTCGGTCGCCCCGACGCCTTTGGGTAGCATTCAGCCATACACATTCCGCTGGTACTTGGAACCTGTCGCCTGGCGCGATGGTATAGAGGACGATTGGCGTGTGATGTCGCTTGATGAGATGCGGAGCGACGATGAGCGACTGATGACTACGTACGATCGACGAATGGCTCAAAGACCAGAGGCTCCATCGATCACCATACATAGTGGAATGCCAGCCTTGACTTCGGGACGGCCGGCGGCTGTTCTTGCCGTTGACATGCTGTGGTCTGACCTCGGTGAGTGGGGTTGGGTGTCCGGAGCCGCACCGTTCGAATTGGACATGTTGCTGTCCGCAACGATGTGACGGCCACGGTTGGATCCGGCTCAGCATGCCGTACCGTCGGCGCTCATCGCGCCGATCCCGGGCCCGACGAGGACGGACGCCTGTTCGGACACGAAGTCCTCGAACTCGCGGTCGGCGTACCCTGGTCGGCCACGATGAGCAGGCTCGGCCATGGTAGCGAGTTCTCCAGCATGGCCTGGGCGACCTCCTCGATCATCGAGTTTGGGGTCGGCCAGAGCCGAGACCGCCACGGCGCCGTCGGGCGTGGTGAGCAGGCGCAGGCGCCAGATGTAGCGCCAGAGCGAAGGGCAGTAGCCGCACTTGGCCCAAGTGGCGAATTCTGCAGAGTCGTCATGACCATCCGTCATCTCGTGCAGAGGTGAGTGGTTGATATTGGGTGTTCGATTGCGCATGAGTCTTCATCAGATGTGGGGTCGTACTGTCGAGGCGAGGCTCCATATCGAACTCGTGTATTGGTTGTTCACATCTATCGTCGCCGGGGCGCTTCCTCTGCTGCCGCATCTGGTCGAGATCCCAGCGTGCACTTGTTCCTCGTCGGGCACTCCGGTGGGTCTCGATGCCCTCTTGGAGCATGGCGAACTGCTGTGGTCTGGTGTGATCGGATTTGGATCGGCATTACTTCGCTTCAATCTTGATAGACTCGGACCTGAGGCGGTGACGGGCCTCCTTAGCATTTTCGCGATTTCCGGCATCGTTGGTGGGGTCATTGGCGTTGCCAAGATCGATCAATTGGCGAAGCAAGGGGTATTGGTGGAGACATCTCTGGTGATATATGGGCTAGGTGCCTTGGCAGCCTTGGCCTCCGTGATGTTCACGACACTGGGCCGTAGGCGATAGCGACGTGGACGCTGCACTGCTGACAATCGGACTCGCTGCGGTGGGCGGTGTCGGCCTCTTAATTGCTTTGTTGATCAGCGCAGCAGTTTTGCAACGACCGCGACGTAAATCGGACCACATGCCAGGTCGCACAAGGGGCGGCACCTCGCTTTATGGCACGGTTGTTGCTGTTTGGCTGGATGCATTGGAAATATGGCTTCAGCTCCTTGCCCGCCTCCTCCTGGTCGCTGCTGTGGCTGCAATCGAGTATGTATTGACCTGGTTGCTCGACGGGCTCCCGCGTTGGCTGGGATTCGCTGCGTCGCCTGGGATCAGTCAGATCACATTTGTAGTATCGATTCTTCTTTATCTGTTCGACATCCTTGTGCTCATAATGACCATTGTGTTGGTCGGCTTCGATACAGTTACGATGCTATCGGAGCGACACGTAGCCCATCGTGAGAAGTCAGAGATTACGAATGGAGCCGGCCGGCAATAGGGTTGCTGCACACACATATGGTTCAGTGAGGAACCGTTGCGTAGTGAATGGCCTGCGTGAACTGATCACTGATTCGTGGGGCCGCGCCCGGCGGCGGTGCTCCGTCCACCTGCCATGTGAACAGACCGCGATATCAGAGGCAACGGCCCCCAGGAGCGCCGCGGCGCCGGGCGTCCCATACATCGCCCCCGTTGCTTGGACGCTATTGGCTGGCGAGCGCCAGCCCATGGGTTCCGGGCCACAGCCCTTCCGTCATTGTCGAGGTGATACCCCGGGGTCCGAGACGGACGGCCCTCCGAGGCCCCGAGACGCAGGACGGCGGGGGCTGATGAGCCCCCGCAGGGGCGGCGACGAAACCCTCAGACAGCCGCCGCAGCGCCGACGACGGTTGGTGGTAGGCCGCACGCCTGCAGGCCGTGGCCGAACCTCGAACGCGCCTTGCATCGGTCCGATCAACGCGATCTCGTCGGAGTCGGAAGGCATAGCTCTGGGGCAGGAGTCCGACCCCGTCCCAGTTCACTGCCCGTACTCAGGGCAGACAGATCGGAAATGCTTCGATCCGAGCGAAGCGGTTCGCATGCTGTACAACAGGGTCCACCATAGTTGACATAAGTCGAACCGGGGGTTCCGCCGGGAGGCGGAACACGGGGTGGATCGCCTCCCGGCTCTCGACGGTGATGCTGGCCACGAGCATCCGGAGCAGGGCCTTGCGTTGGGCCGGAGTGCCCGCTCGGATGGCCTCCTCGATCGTCTCCTTCAGGTCGCCGAGGTCGGTCTCGGTCGGACCGGTCCATCGCTCGTGATCGATGGCATCCAGGAGTTCCTGCCGGCGGGTGTTCAGCTCGTTGAGCCGTTCGTCCAACTCGGCGACTCGGCCGGCGAGGCGCTTGGCCGAGAGGGTCTCACCCTCGAACGCCGCGAAGTAGCGCTCGACCGCCCGCTCGGTCTTGGCGATCACGGCCTCCACCGTAGCGAGTTCGTGACGGTGCTGAGGGAGGTCCTCTTCGGCTCGCTGGCAGGCGTCGGCGACGGCCCGAGCCATGCGGCTCTCGTCGGCGTAGGTGGCGAGCATGGTTTGCAAGATGGCCTCGTCGAGTTCGTCGGCCGGCAACCGGTCAGCCTGGCAGCCGTGCTCTCCGTAGCGCTGCCTGGAGAAGCACACGTAGTACCGGTAGCGCGCGCTCCGGCCGTGAGCTGCCGCTCCCACGTAGTGGTTGCCACACCGAGCGCACGAGACGAGCCCGCTCAACATGTAGTCGGTGTTGTTCGTGCGACGCTTGGAGAAGTCCTCGCCCCTCTCGTCGAGCAACCGCTGCGCGGCTTCGAACGTCGGCAGGTTCACCAGCGGCTTGTGCATCGCGTCGTACGTGTTGCCACGGAACGCGATCCGGCCGGCGTAGACAGGGTGGCGCAGCACATTGAACACGGTGACGTGGCTCCAGTGCCGACCGGCGCGCGTCCGGTGGCCGCGCTCGTTCAGCCATTTGGCGACTGAGCGAGTTCCGAGCCGCTTCTCCACGTACTGGGCGAAGATGAGTTCCACGACCGGTCGCTCCGTCTCGTCCACGATGAGCAGCCCGGTCTTCGGCTGTACCCGATAGCCGAACGGCACAGGGCCACCGAGGAAACCTCCCCTGGCGGCCTTGCGCTCCATGCCGTTGATCACCCGGTCGATCAGCGTGGCGCGCTCGAACTCGGCGAAGATGCCGAGGAGCTGCACCATCATCCTTCCGGCCGGTGTGGCGGTGTCGAACGGCTCTGTGGCGCTGCGGAAGACGACCTGGGCCCGATCGAGCTCTTCCAGGATCTGCGATAGGCCTCGCACCGATCGAGCGACGCGGTCGACCCGATAGACGAGTAGCAGATCGTACCGCCGGAGTCGTGCATCAGCCAGGGCGCGCTGCAGGTCCGGCCGGTCCAGGGTGCTGCCGCTCATCCTATCGGTGTAGCGGCCGGTCAGCACCCAGTCTTCCTGGCTCTGGATGTAGGCGCCGAGGCGCTGGTCCTGCGCTTCCAGCGAGTACGGCTGGTGGTCTTCGTCAGTCGAGATGCGGGTGTACGTTCGTATTCGCATAGTGCTTACCTGCTCCTCAGGCCGCGAGCCGCTCCTGCCGGCAGCGGCGCACCACCGGCACGAGTATCTCGGCAACGAGGTCGAGGACGGTCGCCCACTCCGCGTCGGACATGGTCGTGAACGTGGGCTCGGCGACACGCAGCGTCGGTTGCTCGGTTCGCTGAGTCGGTAGCACGACCAGGTTGCCGTCTCGGCCTACCGGCACCGCCTCGTCCTCGCCCGCTTATGGGCGGCGGTCCTCGCCCGATGGCTCTCGCGCTCGTATTCGGCCATCGCTGCGAGGAACTGTGTCAGCAGGCGACCAGAGGGCCAGCGGAGGTCGACCGGCTCCGCGACCGAGCGCACAGTCATGTCGGACGACTCCAGGAGCCGGAGGATGCGGCTCATCTCCACGATCGATCGCGACAGGCGTGTCAGCGAATGGACGAGCAAGAAATCGTACGCGCCGGTCCGAGCCTCGCATAGCGCACGCCGGAGCGACTGGCGGGCCTCGCAGTCCGACAGCTCGCCCACCAGCTCCCAGCCGTCATGATCGCGGACGTACTGGCGCAGGAGCGCCGACTGAACCCCGAGCGTGCGTTGATCGCAGTCTCGAGCGTATGTCACGACTCGCACGGATGGAGTGACGTCTGCCTCCGCGTGATCACTCCTCATCGTCATCGAGCTCCCATCTGTCGACGCCCGGGATGAGCCCGAGCTTGCTGCCGTCGTCCCAGTCGACGTGGACGGTGTTCAGGCCATCGACGAAGGCGACGCGTCCTCTGGCACCCGGCCGAAGGAGCGTGTGCTCGTCCTCGCAGCTCAGGAGGCGGATGCGACGGCCCTCCTGCAACTTCAACGAGCCGGCTACGTCATCGACATCGCGCTGCTCGTCCATCACCAGGTCGACTCCCACAGGATGGTCACGACGGGTTCCCACCGATCGGACTCGGGTACGTACTCGTCGCACTGTTGGAGGATCACAGGCCCCTTCGCGCCCTCCAGCAGCTCTGGCAGGCGTGTCCGGAGTTCAGGGCTCGCGTACGTGACCGGGCGCCCCTCCCACGACCGGGTGTCTGCTGCCCTTGGCAATGCACGCTGCGACTGTCGCAGCCCGCCGGTTGACGCCATGGCTCTCGTCGCCGACTCCCACTCGACCTCCTGGTAGTGGCCCTCCGTCCACGCCCTGGCGCGGTCCAGAGAGCGGACGATGTGGACAGGAGTGTACCTGCCGTTGTCTTCTCTCTCGAAGACCACGCCGGCGCCGGGCCTGTCCAACATGAAGAGTCGGACGCGCCGCGAAGCATCGCCGGTCAATGGGTCACCTCCTCATCTCTTGGAGTTGGGCCGCGGCCTTCAGCACACTCATCGCGAGGTTCTGGAGCTGTGCTTGAAGGTCACGGGCGTGTGCCATCGCCTCGCGAGTATCTGCTGCGATGTCCTGTAGCTGCTCGCTGATTCGCTCGACGTCGCGCTTGCTCCTCGGCGTCTTGCGTGCTCGGCCTGCGCCACTATGCATGTGAGAGTCCTCCACTGCCTTCGTGGCCGATCGACGTGCACATCGCGACCCGAATGACGGCGCGATCGACCCGGGTACACACCTGTACCACCGATCGCGCTGGCACTCATCGGACGCGTGTCATGTCGCGGCTGCCACCACACGGACGATCGCGCGCGCGATGATGTCAGCCGCGTCGGCCGGACTGTCGAGAAGCACCGTGTGAACACCGTCGAGCGGAGTATCGGAGGCCGACTGCGCGAGCCAGAGCACGCCGCACCCGGCCTTCATCAGACGGGCTACACGCTGCTGGCCGGCCAGACGGTGGTCCGGTGGCAGCTCGCCGTCGGAGGCGATGACCAGCAGCCGGACGGCGCCCGGTAGCGAGAGGTCGAGCGCCGCATCGACGGCATCGACGGCATCGGAGAAGGCGGTCGTGCCGCCCGCAGCTTTGAACTCTCGAACGCGCTTGGACACAGCGCCGGGGTGCGTCAGCGGGTGGACGCCGCCCGCGAAGACGACGGTGGCCGACCTGGCGTCAGGAACGTGCGCCGCCGCGCGGGCGAGAATCCAGGCGGCGGAGGCGACCGGCCGAGCCTGCGCCGCCATCGACGCCGAGGAGTCGCACACGATGCCGACCCGCACCGGCGGCCACGGGACGTGATGCCGGACAGTGCGAGTGAACGGCTCCGCGACCGGCATCTGCCCCGCCGCACGCTGCGCCTCGGCCGCGAGCGCCTGGCGCATACGCAGACGGCCAGGCGGCGTCGGCGACGTGACGCTCGTCGCTACGCGCTCCCGATGCCCGGCCGCCCGTAGAGCGCGAGCCAGCCGGCGGGCGGCGGTGTGCTCGGCCGGAGTCGGCTCACGGAGCCACTGGCCAGGCGCCTGGCTCTGCTGCCGGCCAGCGCCGCCCGCCGGGAACACCGTCGCGGCGATCGTGGCGGATCGCCTCCGGTGCTCCCTCTCGGCCGCTCGCGCCGCCGTCTTGTTCGGTGTCGATGCCGAGACAGGCCGGCAGCCGGTGGCGACGACGCCCACCACCTTCTCGACGGCCTCGGCCAAAGGCGTGGGCGGACCGGACCGCCTGGAGCTGCACTCCGGCGCACTCCGATCTGGAGCGATGCCAAGGGCCTTGCACCACCGACGGCCGAGCTCCAGCATCCTGGCGCCGTCGTCGTCGGCTGTGCGCTGCCCCCTCCGCCAGATGCGGCGGAGCCTGGTCAGGCGGGTGCGGCCCAGCACCTTCTGGACGACGGCCGCCACGGCGGCGATCTCGTCCTCATCGAGGACGCCGCTGTCGACGCGGGCCAGCAGCAGCCCGGCCGCCTGGGCAGCGTCCCAGCGTGTCATGGCTGCGTCGGCGAAGTCCGCGAGGATCAGCGCGCGCGCTGCCGCCCGAATCCAGTAGCGGTCGCCTGGCCGGCGGCCGAGATGCACCCCCTCCGCACGCGACTCTTCGAGGAGGAGAGCGGCGCTGGCAACCGCCTTGGCGGCATCAGCCGGCACTCGCCAGAGGGTGTGGTCGGCGTGGGCGACCTCGTGCACGAGCAGGCCCCAGAGCGCCGGGTACCGGTCCCGATCGGACGGCTGAGCCGGGTCGCAGGTGCTCGGCTCCACGCCCAGGTGGTTGCCATCGACCTCGACGGAGGCGTGCGCGGGTACGAAGCAGGCCGGCGCCCCGCGACCGGCGCCAGGCGAGCAGGTCACCAGCAGGTCCTGACGCTCGGCGATCTCGGACACGCACTCGGTCAGGGCCGACGAGAGCCTGAGCCAGGGGCCCTTCGGCGCGATCGCGGGACTGGCGCTGATCGTCAGGTGACCCATGGCCATGGTCAGATCTGCCTGCCGAGGGCCAGCGGAGCGACCCGGTCGGTCGCGAATGCGGAGGCGACCACCTGGGCGACTACGTCGCGGTCCTCTTCGGGGGCGATGCCGGTGAGGTTCGCGACGGCGGCGCTCTGACCGAGGACGCGCGCGATGCGCTGGAAGTCGATGAGTTCGCGCAGCTGTGGCGCCCAGCCGATCTCGCCTGATGCCTGACGGGTGGCCAGGTTCTCGGCCGCCCGTACCGCCTTCGGCTCGATGCCGAGCGAGCGGGCCAGGTCGTAGTCGGTTGACACCTGGATCTGGGCGGCGAACCGAGACGAGAGCGCCTCCGTCAGCACCGCACCGTGCACGCCGGGTTCTCTGAACTTCTCGGGCGTGGAGTGCTCGGCGGCGCAGATCTCCCCGCGACCTACCGGACGCGTCCAATCTGCCATGCCAACCACCGGAACCTGATGGCACGATGTCCGTCGACCAA
>Ga0209055_1002884_pt1 | contig 10667 bp, 6 predicted proteins | sample GraSoiAngelo_110_FD_185875 | JGI IMG/M metagenome (GOLD analysis project Ga0209055, IMG submission 185875) | Grasslands soil microbial communities from the Angelo Coastal Reserve, California, USA - 14_0903_12_30cm (SPAdes) (version 2) | ecosystem: Environmental > Terrestrial > Soil > Grasslands ...
TTCGCCGCCATCGATTCGCATCAGATAGAGCTGGTTCGGGCCTTCCCGGTCGGAAAGGAAACCAATCGTTCGGCTGTCACGAGCCCACTGCGGCTGCGTTTCGTTCTTCTCCTTGGTGAAGGTCATCTGCCGCGGCGGCACCGAGCCATCGGTCGCGGCCACGAAAACGTCGGTGAAGTTCTTTCCCACCTTCCATTGCGGGATAGAGACGGTATAGACGACGTACTTGCCGTCGGGCGAGATTTTGCCCGCGCCGACGCTGCGCATCTCGATGACGTCGATAAACGTCATCGCCCGCTTCTGCTGCGCCGTGCCGGGTGCAACCGCCGCTATCGCCACCAGCCACGCGCACACCGATACGATCCCGCTCCTGGTATTCGTTTTCACCCTCATTGCCAATTGCCCTCCTGGCTCTACCCTGCTGGCCCGGGGGAGTGTATGCAGGAGTTCGGCGCCGCGCAATGCCATTGGTTTCAAACAAGGCTCTGCGAGCTTGGAAACAGCGGCCGAAAATGTAATCATGCGGGGTCCTTTAGCCCAGCAGCACGTGATTCTTCGGAGAGAAAGAGATGAAACGCGCGAAACGATTGGTTCCGATTTTATGGGCGTTTGCGCTGGCGGCAGCAGCACCCTTCGCATTAGCACAGCCACCAGGCAAGCCTGCGGTCCAGACTGCAGCGAAGCGCGCCATCACCTTTGACGATCTGATCAGCTTGCACCGCATCAGCGAAGTACAAGTCTCGCCGGACGGCAAGTGGGCGGCCTACAGAGTAGCCACTCCGGACCTGCAGGCCAACCGCTTGGCAAGCAACCTTTGGATTGTCTCCACAGCGGGTGGGCCACCGCAGCAACTCACGCGCAGCGGGCGCGATTCGCGACCCCAGTGGTCACCCGACGGCAAGCGGCTCGCGTTCACCTCCACCCGCGACGCCACTGCTCAGGTGTATCTCCTCTCGCTCGAAGGCGGCGAGGCGTCAAAGCTGACCAGTCTTTCCACGGGCGCAGACAACGTGCTCTGGTCTCCCGACGGCAAGACGCTCGCGTTCACCTCCGAAGTTTATCCCGACTGCCGCGACGACGCTTGCAACAGCAAGCGCGACGCCAAGCGCGAAAAAAGCAAAGTCAAGGCGCGGCTCTATGATCACCTTCTCTATCGCCACTGGAATGTCTGGAGCGAGGGCAAGCGGAGCCATCTGTTCGTCATCTCGGTGGAGGGCGGCACGCCGCGCGACCTCACCCCCGGCGCCGACTACGACGTGCCGCCGGTGCAACGCGGCGACGCGGAGGACATTGCCTTCTCGCCGGACAGCAAAGAAATCTGTTTCACCGCTGTCACTGACAAGATGGAAGCCATCAGCACAAACGGCGATCTTTTCCTCGTCCCGGTGTCCGGCGGCGCGGAACCCAAGCGCATCACAACGAATCCCGGCTTTGACGGTCACCCGAGCTACTCCCCTGATGGCCGCACCATCGCCTACCGCGCGCAGTTCCGCGCGGGCTATGAAGCGGACAAATGGCGCCTGATGCTCTATGACCGCCAGACCGGGAAGCATACCAACGTCAACGAAGGCTTCGACTGCAGCGTTGAGGGGATGGTGTGGTCGCCCGACAGCAAGACAATCTATTTCCTCGCGGAAGACCGCGGACACAAGCCGGTGTTTTCGGTGACGGCGACGCCGGGCGCGGAGCCAAGAGTCATCCTGAAGGATACGTTTAATAGCGACCTGACACTGAGCCGGGACGGGCGCACGCTGGTCTTCACTCAATCAAGCCTGGTAACGCCTGCGGAGGCCTTTGCGGCCAATGCCGACGGCTCGGGCGTGCGGCAACTGACGCGGCACAATGCAGAAAAGCTAGCCGCGCTGGATCTAAACCCCGCCGAGCATTTCTGGTTCGACGGCGCTGAAGGCACTCGCGTGCACGCCATGCTAGTGCGTCCGCCCGGATTTGATCCTGCCAGGAAATACCCGCTCGTTCTGATCGCGCATGGCGGCCCGCAGACGCAGTGGAGCGACACCTGGGGCTATCGCTGGAACCCAGAAATGTTTGCCGCGCCCGGCTACGCCGTACTGCTGATCAATCGCCGCGGCTCGACCGGCTTTGGACAGAAATTCACTGACGAGATCAATGTGGACTACGGCGGAAAACCCTTCGTGGACTTGATGAAGGGCGTGGACTATGTCTTGGCGAAATACCCCTTTGTGGACGGCGCGCGGATGGCGGCAGCCGGGGCTTCCTACGGCGGGTACATGATGAACTGGTTCGAATCACAGACCAAAGGCCGCTTCAAGGCCATCGTGACCCACGCCAGCCTTTACAACCTGGAGAGCATGTACGGCGCCACCGAGGAGCTTTGGTTTCCGGAATGGGAGATGCAGGGCACGCCCTGGACCAACCGCGCTGCGTATGAGAAGTGGTCGCCTAGTCGCTATGCCGGCGAGTTTGGCAAGTACAAGACCCCGACGCTGGTGACGCATGGAGAGCTTGACTTCCGCGTGCCCTACACCGAGGGCCTGCAAATGTTCACCGCACTGCAGCGGCAAGGCGTGCCATCGAAGCTGCTGATCTTCCCGGATGAGGGTCACTGGATCCTGAAGCCGCAGAATAGCGAGCTTTGGTACAAGACCGTGCTCGACTGGCTGGCGACCTATCTGAAGTAGAGCCAGAGTCCATCAACCTGATCCGCTCCTGTTCCATTGGGCCTCCCGGCCCCTAGAAAAGCGGACATTTCTACTTTGCACAAACCGGACATTCTCATTTTGCGGCGACAACTTTGCGTTGACATCCATCCGGATCTGGTGTTTTCATCTCTCGGCCTGTGCCTTGCGCAAGCTGCCTTCCCTGACTGCGGCAAATTCGCGCTTGATTCGTTCCACATTCAAATCTACTGGGAGGATTGGCATGCGAAGACTTGGAATCGTTATCAGTGTTGTTCTCATGCTGCTGGCGGCGCTGGCGCCGATGGCGCAGGAGAAACCTGGCAACATGGGGCGCGTATTCGTCACCGTACCCAGGCCGGGGATGGCGCAACAGTATGAGGAGGGACGCAAGCGCCACATGGACTGGCATCGCAAGCAGGGCGATACCTGGACGTGGGATACCTGGCAGGTAGAAACCGGCCAGGCGAGTGGTGCGTACGTGACCGGCACTTTCGGCCACCAATGGAAAGACTTCGACGCGTGGGAGGCGAAATACGGCAAGGGAGACCTCGCGGACGCGGCCGTGAACCTGTCGCCTTCCACTGGTGGCGGAACCAATGGCTTCTGGATTTACCTCGCCGAGGTCAGCCGGCCGTCCGACAGCAAAGAACCCCCGAAGATGGCCGAGGTGCTCCATTTCATGGTGAACATGGATGACGAGAAGGCGTTTAACGGTGCGATCCGTAAGGTCCATGAGGCCATCGGCAAGACCAACTGGCCGGTCCGCTATACCTGGTACGAGCTGTTCAACGGCGGCGAGCACCCCCACTTCGTGCTGGTGTTTCCGCGTAACTCCTGGGCAGAGATGGCTCCGCCGGAAGTCTCATTCGAGGCCATGCTGGAGAAGGCTTACGGAGAAGCGGATGCGGAGACCATCCTGATGTCGCTGCTTAAGTCGGTTCACCACGAGTCGAGCGAGGTTCTGCTTTATCGCCCTGAGCTCAGCTACCGGCCCGGCTCGAAATAAGAGTGACACTCTCTAAAGACGATAGGAGGTTGAAGATGCAAGTGCGACTGCTTGACAGAGGGATTCTAGCGGGCCTGCTCGCGCTAGCCATGGTGACCTGCTTGGCTGTCAGTGACGGCGCGCAGCAGAAACCTAAGACGCTCTACGAGCGGCTAGGCGGCTACGATGCCATTGCCGCAGTGACGGACGATTTCATCGGCCGCCTGGTTGCCGACAAACAGATCACGCGGTTCTTCACCGGCGCGAGCACCGATTCCAAGAAGCGTATCCGACAGTTAGTGGTGGATCAGATTTGCGCGGCAACCGGCGGGCCGTGTATTTATATCGGGCGCAGCATGAAGGCATCGCACGAGGGCCTCGGCATCACCGAGAGCGATTGGCAGGTTTCTGTCGGGCACCTGGTCGCCGCTCTCGACAAGTTCAAGGTGCCACAGAAAGAGAAGGACGAGCTCTTGGCCGCCGTCTCGAGCCTCAAACCCGACATCGTGGCCCCAGCCATGAGCAAGTAGGATCTGCGCGGACCATTTGGCATTCGTCCGTGGATGGGGGCAGGCCGCGTGCCTGCCCCTGATAGTCTTGCCGCTGCAAACACGTTGGCAAAATTTACGGAAGTGAATCAACACGGCGCGGAGGCGGCATGATCTCATCGTGGGAGGACAAGGCCACTATGCCTGGAGTCGCAGTCGAGCGCTTCCAGTTCTTCACGATTCGGACGAAAGATTTGCAGGCTGCCTATAGATTCTATGTCGAGCTTCTTGGGTTCCCTGTCATCCGAGAAGAGCCGGGCAATTTCTTTCAGGTGTCAATTGCCGGTGTGCCCGTATGCGTCGACCTTCACCCAGATCAACACGGATGGCAACCCAATCAGATCGGGGTCGAGGTCCGCGATTTGGCAACAACCCTCAAGTTTCTCCAGGGAAAAGGCTGTCAGGTGAGTGAAGGTTCGCGTCCCGACTCAGGAGAACGCTGGGCGGCGATCAAAGATCCCGATGGTCACGAGATCATCTTCCTGGCTCGCTCTTCGTGAATAGCGCCGTGCACAAGGCAATGCTTCCGGGGCCCTCTGTGAGCAGGCACGGCATTAAGTCTCATGGCGCCAAAGTGCGGCAAGCGCGTGGCAGCGGATGAGGAGCAGGTTCCTCATGATTGCCAAGCCGCAGAAAATGAAATAAATTAGCTTATGCGCGCCCGTAGCTCAGTTGGATAGAGCGTCTGCCTTCTAAGCAGAGGGTCGGGGGTTCGAATCCCTCCGGGCGCGCCATTCTCCCACGGCTAATCCTACTTGAGACCCTTGCAATGTTTGCTGATCGCACGAACTGGAACCTCGACACTAACCGCCTGAGTGAAGCTCTTGCCCGGCATCGCGCGATTAGAAGGCCGTTGCTTGACCTTACCGCCTCCAATCCTACAGAGTGCGGATTTGACTATGACCGGCCAGCCATTATGCGAGCCCTCTCCGATGCAGACGCCCTCGACTATAAGCCTGATCCAAAGGGCCTGGAAACAGCTCGCCAGGCAGTTGCCGCATATTACGCCGCCCGCAGCAACGAGGTTTCCATCGAGAACATATTTCTCACCACCAGCACCAGCGAGGCATATTCCTTTGTTTTTCGGATGCTCTGCAATCCCGGTGACGAGCTGTTGATCCCAACCCCCAGCTATCCGCTGTTCGAGTTTCTGGCCGACATTCAGGATGTAAAACTGATGCGCTATCCTCTGGTCTATGACTACCACTGGCAGATCGACTTTCATGCTTTGGAGCAGGCGATCACATCCCGCACGCGCGGAGCGATTGTTGTTCATCCCAATAATCCCACCGGGCATTTCTGCAAACCTGAGGATCTGACAAGACTGAATGAGGTTTGTTCAGCGCGGCAGATGGCCTTGATTGCTGACGAAGTGTTTTTGGATTTCGCGCTTACTGGGGCGCAGCCGCTCAGCTTCGCTACGAATACCGGGGCACTTACCTTTACGATGAGCGGCCTCTCCAAGATCTCCGGCCTACCCCAGATGAAAACTGCTTGGTTGATTACCACGGGGCCGGAGCACTTGAGGAAACAAGCCTTGGCGCGGCTGGAGGTAATTGCCGATACCTATCTTTCCATGAATGCTCCCATGCAGCTGGCAACTCCTGTGTTCTTGGAACAGCGGCGCGGGTTTCAGAAGCAGTTGATGACGCGGGTGCGGAGAAACTTGTCCGAGCTTGACCGCCAGTTGGCCGGGCAGAAATCCTGCAGCCGTTTAAGAATGGAAGGGGGCTGGAATACGGTGCTTCGTGTGCCCGCAACGCGCTCAGATGAAGAGCTCGCTATCGAGCTGCTGGCGACAAGGGACGTTTATGCGCATCCCGGGCACTTCTATGATTTCCCGAGCAACGGATATCTCATCGTGAGCCTGATAACGCCGGAGCCGGAGTTCGCGAAAGGGATAGAACGGTTGCTTTCAATATTTTAATGCCTTCCAAGCAGAGGGCCGGGGGCCCCCCGCCGCGGCGCGGCCTCCGGGAGCGCCACTTCAAATTTTTCCCGTCATAAAGCTACTCGTATTGTTCTGCACCACATTCCCGGCCCCCGATGACCGAATCCAGCGGTAAAATCTCAGCGTGAGCGTTGCCATTGAAGTTCTCGGGCCTTCGTGTGTCTGGGGATTTCTAGGTAGCTAGCCGCGCGATGCTCTGAGACGTGACGGCAGGTCTGCGAGGGCTGGAGTTGAGGCTTCCTCTTAGCAAATTTTTCGGTCTCATCGGGCTTCTGATGCTACCTGCCGCAGCCCAGGCTGCGCTGCCGGCAGCGCAGCTTCTGGGAACTGTCGTGGATGAGAATGGCGTGGCGGCTGCAGGTGTTGAAGTCGTCGTCCGAGCGCCCAATGGGCAGAGGCAAGCAACTTACACGGATGTCGCGGGCCACTTTGCGTTCCGAGCCCTGAGCGTCGGCAGCTATAGCGTGAGTTTGAACAAGCCTGGTTTCTTTCGTCTTGCCCACCAGGGGGTTCAACTTCACGAAGGTGTAAACGAGCTCTCGTTTACCCTGAGCCACGAATTCGAGATCCATGAAAAAGTCGAGGTCGTTTCTTCCGCCCAGGGTATCGAGCCCCAGGAGTCCGCGCATCAGGAAATTCTGGTGGCGCACGAGATCCGAGACATCCCTGTTCCCAGCACACATGATCTGAAGAACTCCCTGCCCGCTATGCCGGGTGTGGTGCAGGATCCCTCCGGCAAATTACACGTCGCCGGCGGGCGTGTTGGCGAGACGCAGTTCCTCCTCGATGGATTTGAGATTGGCGACCCTGCAACCGGAGATATAACCTTTCGCGTGAATGTGGATACCGTTCGGGCCGCTGAGGTTGAGAGCGGGAGGTACAGCGCTGCGTATCCTCACGCTGGCGCGGGCGTGCTCGCGCTTGACACCACTGCGGGCGACGACCGGTGGCGCTTCGGTACCACGAACTTCGTGCCTGGCCTCCGCGTTGAGCGCGGTGCGCATTTAGGGAATTGGTATCCGCGGTTCACCTTTTCTGGACCGCTGCGCAAGGGCCGGGCGTGGTTCTCCGAGGCAACCAGCCTCCAGCACACCTTCGCTCTGATCTCGCAACAGCCGCCCGGCGCGGACACCATTACACAATGGGCCGGCGATAACTTGCTCCGCCTCCAGCTAAATCTGACGCCCACCCACGTCCTGCAGGGCAGCTTTCTGTACAATCAATCGAGCGCTTCCCATCTGGGCCTGGGCCCTTTTGCTCCGCTTTCCACAACCACCCACCTCGCTGCGCGCCGCTATTTCGTCTCTCTAAAAGATCAGATTTGGTGGAAGAACATGCTTCTGGAGGTAGGCGCCGCGGCGGACACGGGGCACAGCGAGAGCCAGCCTCGGGGCTCGGACACGTATGTGATCACGCCAAGCGGAACATCAGGGAACTTCTTTGAGGGCTTGCGCTTGCGCGCCCGGCGATGGCAGTTCCTGGGCAACTTGACCATGCCCTCGCGACGCTGGCATGGGTCCCATGACTTCGCCGTCGGCGTCAATCTGGATGCCATCGATTTCTCTCACCTCGCTCTGCGGCACACCATTGAGGTCGAACGGTCCGATACAACCTTGTCGCGCCGCACAACTTTTTCCGGGCCATCCCAGTTCCACCTCTCTAACACGCAGATCGGCGGATACGCACAGGACTTCTGGCGTCCGCTTCGGTCACTGCTGCTCCAGTTTGGAATACGTTCGGATGGGGATCAGATCATCCACCGCGCGCTTGTCGAGCCACGGATCGCGGCAAACATTCTGCCGTTTCGAGATGACCGCGCCAAATTGGCACTCGCCTGGGGTATCTATTACCAGCCAGTTGAACTTGCCGTGCTTGGACAGGGGCTTGATCAGCAGCAGACCGACGTCTTTTTCGACAACAGCGGAAAAAGTCCGGTGTCGTTGGCAAGCAGCTTTGTCTTGCCGACGGGTGGCTTGAAGCAACCGCGTTTCTACACCACCAGCGTCGAATGGATACAAAAGTTCGGGGCTAACAGCCTCGCCTCCGTCCATTTCAGCCGCCGCATTGAACGCTTTGGCCTAGCTTATGAGAAGCTGCAACCCGCACAGCCCGGAGGCTTATTCCTGCTCCAAAACAATCGCCACGACCGGTATCGCTCGGTCGAATTCTCACTCCGCCATTCCTTCGGCAGAAAAGCCGAGTTGTTTGGGAGTTTCACCCGCTCCCGCGCTTCCTCCAACGAGGTCCACGACTATGCCCTCGGCGAGCTGATCCTCTCCCCGCAGGCTTCGGGCCGGGTATCCTGGGATGCTCCCAATCGCTTCCTCTCCTGGGGCTGGGCGCCGGCGCCGATCTGGGGGCTATTGATCAGCTATTTCTTCGAGTACCGGACAGGATTCCCCTTCAGCGTTATTAACCAGCAGCAGCTGCTAGTCGGTCCCCCCAATCGCCTGCGATTCCCCGACTACTTGAGCCTCAATTTGGGGATCGAGAAACGCTTCCGGTTCCGCGGCTACGAGTGGGCAGCTCGGCTGGCCACTGTCAATGTCACCGGTCACGCCAATCCGAACGCCGTGATCAACAATGTTGACGCTCCCAACTTTTTGAGGTTTGCCGGTGGCCAGGGACGCGCGGTCACCGCGCGCCTCCGGCTGGTGGGGCGCAAATAGACTCCTCTTTACACAGGCCTGCCGAAAGGATTTTCTTCGGGGAATGACTTGGAAGGGTGCCTGCACCCTATCGGCGGATTTCGACAGGCAGATCAAACACCCGGAAAATCCCATCGAACCAGCGTTCGGAACAAACATGCAGTAGCGAGTTGGCGCTTTTCGCTAATTCATAATGGTTGTTTTTTTCACTTCTGGGGCAGTTTCACACAGGACCTAATAAGGGGCAAGCTCGCATCGCCTTGTTTGGAGTCTTCGCAAGTGGTTTATTCCATTGGCGTTTAGCTCTGGAGTGCCGTGAGAGTACATGCTTTGGCTCGAAAGGTCGGCAAACGGTTTTGGACTTGCGCTTCCCTTAGGTGGGGGGTTCCAGGGTGTCTATTCGCATTCGTACCCCCGGGCTGTTCATTAAGGTCTTTTTTATCAAATGATTGCAGAAGGTTCTCGAACCATGTTCTACCTGACTGTGGGCAAAAGACTTCGGTTGCGATTTGTGTCTAGATTCGCCCTCTGTGGCTGGTTTCTGGTCAATGTCTCCTTGGCATTCGCAGCCCAGTCGGCAGCTACCTTTCCCGAACGCGAACCCCCCGCCGTGGCAACAGTTTATGGCCGCGTAGCCGGCAAAGACGACCACGCCCTGGCTGGGGTCTCGGTTCTGCTTAGAATGCCGACAGGACGACAAATATCGATCCGCAGTGATGCTAGCGGGCACTTCGAGACCACCCTAGAGGCGGGAGACTATCAGATCTGGCTCAGGAGACGCGGATACGTGCCGATCGCCGCACGCTCGCTTAGCCTACACCTTGGGGAAAATCGAATCCGATACGTGCTGCGGCCACAGCCGAAGGGGAGCGTAACGTCGTTGTTCGCTGCTCTGTTCCCGGCAAATCAGAACCCTCAAGTCAAACCCAACAGCACAACCGAGGCAGCGAACGACTCTCTAGAAAACTTGCCGAGAGTTTCCGAAACTCTGCTGGATCGGTACGGTGAGATCCGGACGCCGGGCTCGCAGGTTACTAGTAGCAAGTACTTGGTGGATCGTCCGTACCAGAGCAAGCCGCAGGAGTTTGGCCTAGCCAGTCCGCTGAACGCGGAAAGCATGCAAAGCCTGGAATTGAGCGCCAGCAAATCAGGAACCGTCGGCGCGGGAGCGGAGTACACTCCGGCGAGCAAGGGCCTGAGCCTGGAACCGAGACCCGGAGGGGATCACTCGAGCTGGGACCTCAAAAATCTATTTCCTCCGCTTCAATTCCAGCGCGGACTACACCTGGGAAACTGGAGACCCCAAGTGACCTGGGCGGGGCCGCTGCGTTCGGAGCGCGCCTGGTTCTCGGACACCATTAGCGCCGAACATGATCTTGTTATTGTTCCCGAACTACCGCGGCGCCAAGATTCCGTCAGCGCCTGGGAAGGCTCCAACCTGATTCGAACACAGTTCAACTTGTCGTCCAATCACCTGGTCAACTTGAGTTTTCTATCCTCGCTGCGAGACGACACTCACATCGGTCTCAGTGCGTTCACCCCCCTCTCAACCACGGTTGATCTCGGCTCGCGGCGGCTTCGGTTCTCGGCGAATGATCAGCACGCCGTGGGCAAGACAGTGTTCGAAGAGGGTATCACTCTGGAGAGCCTGCGCTCGACGCTCACTCCCCAAGGCGGTACTCCCTACATCCTCTTTCCGGGAAGCAGCCAGGGGAACTACTTTGAGACTCTCCACGGAGACACGCGACAGGGTCAAATCTTTGGAAATGTCCTCGTGCCCACCCAGAGCCGGTTGGGAAATCACGACCTTCAGTTTGGCGCCGACCTCACCCCAACGCGCTTTGAACATCATGCCTGGCGGAGTCCTTTCCAAAT
>Ga0209055_1002885_pt1 | contig 10666 bp, 11 predicted proteins | sample GraSoiAngelo_110_FD_185875 | JGI IMG/M metagenome (GOLD analysis project Ga0209055, IMG submission 185875) | Grasslands soil microbial communities from the Angelo Coastal Reserve, California, USA - 14_0903_12_30cm (SPAdes) (version 2) | ecosystem: Environmental > Terrestrial > Soil > Grasslands ...
CAATTCCGGCGTGTAGGCTTCCTTGAACCGGTGCACCATCGCGCGCAGGACATCCTCGGGCTTGGTCCGCCGCGGGAAGTGATACGTGTCGGGGAAGAGGTACCCTTCCAGCGTCTTGGCCTCGACGCCCAATGACTTCACGAACGCGGCATCCGCCGCCAAGCGGGCCACGTCCGTTTGCTTCGCCATCCGAGCCTCCTCCAGCAGCTTGCCGATCTGCTGGGCGGTGAGGCCTTCCGGAACCGTGACGCTGTACTGAATGACCCGGCCTTTGACCAGCGCGTTGAGAATCTCCGCCGGCAGCATCGCCGTATGCAGGTCATACTCTCCCGGTTGGATCTTCCGCTCGGCGTCCTGGACCTTGCCCAGGACCCGGAACCAGAACGGGCTCACGATCAGGCCCTTCTGTGCGAGCTGGTTGGCGACTTCCTTGAATGCGGCCCCCTCGGGGACCTCCACGATGTGATGGATTGCGGTCGTCTGGCTCGGCAGGGCGAGGGCGCGATAACCGTAGGCTGCCATCGTGCCGACGAGCACGAAGGCTCCCATCACTGCCAGCGATTCCTTCACGCGCCCGCTTTCCGCTTGACCTCCTCTTCCACACGATCGAACGCTGCTTGCAGTCGCTCGATCACCTTTCCGCCCGCCTGCGCCATCTCCGGCCGTCCTCCGCCAGACCCTCCAATCTCAGTTGCCGCAGGCTTAATTAGCTCACTTGCCGGAAACCGAGCCGCGAGGTCTTTGGTGACAGCCACCAGCAGCGAGGCCTTGTTGTCCTTCACCGAGCCCAGCGCGACGATCCCGGACTTCAGCTTCTCGCGCACCGTATCGGCAAGCGCCCGCAAGTCGTTCATCTCCAGACCGTCCACCCGCTGGATGTACACCGGGACGCCGGCCACCATGCGTGTCTCGCCGCCACCCCCTCCAGCCCCGCCCGACGCTAAGCGGGCCTTCAGCTTTTCCAGTTCCTCTTCTTTCTCCTTCAGCGTCGTCACAAGCTTGCGCGCCTTCGTCACGACGTCGGCCGGGTTGGTCTTGAGAATGTCGGCCAGCGCGCGGAGCTCGGCTTCCCGCTGCTTCAACAGCTCGTAGGCCCCCTCGCCTGTCTGCGCTTCGATCCGGCGCACGCCCGCGGCCACGCCGCCCTCGGAGACGAGCTTGAAAAGCCCGATCTCTCCGGTGTGGCGGCAGTGGGTGCCGCCGCACAGCTCCTTGCTGAAGGTGTTGATCTCGACGACGCGGACTTCCTCCCCGTACTTGTCGCCAAAGAAGGCCAGCGCGCCCTCCTGCACCGCTTCGGAGATGCCCATGATCTTCGTCTGCACCGGCGCGTCGGCCCGGACCCGCTCGTTGACGATCGCCTCCACCTCTTCCAGTTGGCCTGGCCGCACCGGGGTAAAATGCGCGAAGTCGAAGCGGAGCCGGTTGGGCGCCACCAGGGAGCCATACTGTTTGACGTGCGGTCCCAGCACCTCGCGGAGCACGGCATGCAAGAGGTGCGTAGCGGTATGGTTGCGCGCCGCGCCAAGCCGCAGGCGAGGGTCCACATGCGCCCGCAGCCGATCCCCCTCGCGGATCCGCCCGCGCGTCACGACGCCCTGGTGCAGGAACAACTCCGGCGCCGGCCTGGTCGTCTGTCTCACCTCGATGATCCCGTCCGGACCGGTCAACACCCCCTGATCACCCACCTGCCCGCCGCCTTCCGCGTAGAACGGCGTGCGGTCCAGCACGATTTCGATCTCGTCGCCCTCCACCGCTTCCTTGACGCGCGCATCTTGCTTCACAATCGCCTGGACAAAGCCCTCGGTGTCCAACTGGGAATAGCCCACGAACTGCGTCGGCGCCACGATCCCGCTGAGTTCGGTGTAGATGTCCTTGGTCTTGGCCGCGGCGAAACCGGCGGACTTCCGTGCGCGTTCCCGCTGCTCGTTGAGCGCGGCCTGGAAGCCCGCTTCATCCAGCGCCAACCCGTGGTCCTTCGCCGAATCAGCCGCCAAGTCGAGAGGGAAACCGTAGGTGTCATACAGCTTGAACAGCGCCTCGCCTGCGATCACCCGCTGCTTGGCCTGCTTCGCCTCGGCGATGATCTCATCGAGCAGACGAAGCCCCTTGTCCAGCGTGTCCAGGAACCGCTCTTCCTCGGCCTTGGTGACCTGATCGATCGTGGTGCGGGCCCGCTCCAGCTCCGGATAGGGCCCTTTCATCAAGTCGATGACGGGCGCAGTCAATCGGTGCAAGAACGGCCCATCGAGGCCCAAGTCTAGCAGCCGGCCGTAGCGCGCCGCCCGGCGGAGGATGCGGCGCAGGACATAGCCGCGTCCCTCGTTCGACGGGAGGAGGCCTTCCGCGATCATGAACGCGATGGCCCGCAGATGGTCTGCGATGACGCGCATCGCCCGGTCATCGTCCGCCGACGCGCCGTACCGCTTGCGGGCCATCTCGCCGATCGCTCGGATGATCGGCTGGAAAAGATCCGAGTCGTAGTTGCTGGTCTTGCCCTGGACCACGGCCGCGAGGCGCTCCAGGCCCATGCCCGTGTCGATGCTGGGCCTAGGGAGCGGATGGAGCATGCCCTTCTCATCCCGGTGATACTGCATGAAGACCAGGTTCCAGAGCTCTATGACCCGGTCGCCTTCGCCGTTCGGGAACGGGTCTCCGGGTACGCCGGGCCCTTGGTCGTAATGGATTTCAGAACAGGGCCCGCACGGGCCGGTGTCCGCCATCTGCCAGAAGTTGTCCGCCTCCCCGCATTTGACGAGGCGGGCGGCCGGGATCTTGACCTTCTTCTCCCAGACGGTATAGGCCTCGTCGTCCTCCTTGTACACCGTCACCCACAGCCGCTCCGGCGAGAGGTGGACGACGCGCGTCAGGTACTCCCAGGCGTAATGGATCGCCTCTTCCTTGAAGTAGTCCCCGAAGGAGAAGTTGCCGAGCATTTCGAAGAAGGTGTGGTGCCGGCCGGTATGGCCGACGTTCTCGAGATCGTTGTGCTTGCCGCCGGCCCGGATGCATTTCTGCGAAGAGGCAGCCCGGGTGTAGGCGCGGCGCTCCTCCCCGAGGAAGACCCCCTTAAACTGCACCATGCCGGCGTTGGTGAAGAGCAGCGTGGGATCGGCCTGCGGAATCAGCGAGGAGCTCGGGACGATGGCGTGGCCATGCCCTTTGAAGTAGTCCAGGAACCCTTGTCGCAATTCGTTCGCCGTCGGCATGGATCACCAACCAGGATCATGAATGGTTCGCCGTGACTCCCAGCACGCTCTCGCTGACGTCGGCGGAAAACCCCCGCCCCTGGAGCAAGCCCGCCCGCCGGCGCGCCTCGCGGCTCGCATCGCTGAACCGGCGCGGCAGGGACTTGAGAAACCGTTGCGCCACGGCTTCTTCCGAAAGCCCGGCATACGCGCGCTGCACCGCGCGGGCCACGGCTCCGGCTGAAAACCCACGCGCCTCGAGCTCGGCCGCCAAGGCCTCGCGCGCCATCGGACGGCGGGCCAACCGGGCTTCCGCCATGCGGAACGCGACCGCCTCGTCGTCGACGTAGCCCAGCCGCTGCAGGGTGCGGAGCGCGCGGCGGACCTCGGTGCTGGAGAACCCGCGTCCGGCCAGATGACGCTGAACCTGGGCCGCGCTCCGGTCCCCTCGCGCCAGATATCGGACCGCTGCCGCAATAGGATCTGGCTTAGGAAACACCCTTGCCGGTCGGCGAGCGCTTGTCATCGGGTCGCTTCTCGGCGGCCGGCCGGGCGTGCGCCGCGGCCTTGGACCCTACGCCGGCAGCCTCGCGGATCTTAACCTCGATCTCGCGCGCGACGGCCGGATGGGCCTTGAGATAGTCCCTCGCCGCCTCGCGCCCCTGGCCGATCCGCTCGCCTCCGTAGGAGAACCAGGCCCCGCTCTTGTCGACGATCTTCCGGTCCACGCCCAGATCGATGAGCTCGCCAACTTTGGAGACCCCCTCGGCGAACAGGACGTCGAACTCGGCCTGCTTGAACGGCGGCGCCATCTTGTTCTTCACCACCTTCACGCGGACCCGGCTGCCCGTGACGTCCTGGCCCTCCTTGATGGACTCGATCCGGCGGATATCGAGCCGGACCGAGGCGTAGAACTTCAGCGCGTTCCCGCCCGTGGTCGTCTCGGGGTTGCCGAACATGATGCCGATCTTCATGCGGATCTGATTGATGAACGCCACGGTGGTCTGCGAGCGCGAGATCGACGAGGTCAGCTTCCGGAGCGCTTGGGACATGAGCCGCGCCTGCAAACCCATGTGGGCATCGCCCATCTCCCCTTCGAGCTCGGCGCGGGGCACGAGCGCGGCCACCGAGTCGATGACGATGATGTCCACGGCGCCGCTGCGGACGAGGGTCTCCGTGATCTCCAGCGCCTGCTCGCCGGTATCCGGCTGCGACACCAGGAGGTCGGCGGTGTTGACGCCCAGCTTCTCCGCATAGGTCAGGTCCAGCGCGTGCTCCGCGTCGATGAAGGCGGCCGTGCCGCCGGCCTTCTGGGCCTCCGCGATCGTGTGCAACATGAGCGTGGTCTTCCCGGACGATTCCGGGCCGAAGATCTCGATGACGCGGCCGCGGGGCAGCCCGCCCGTGCCCAGCGCCAGATCGAGCCCCAGCGAGCCCGACGGGATGACCGGCACGTCCGGAGGAGGAGCTTCGGTGGCCCCCAGCTTCATGATGGATCCTTTGCCGAACTGTTTTTCGATCTGGGCGATCGCCAGTTCCATGGCGCGTTTCTTTTCTTCCCGCTCGGCCATCGCGTTCTCCTTTAACTGTCAGGTCGGTTCAAAAGCAACCGGATTATACTCCAGCGCCGAAGGGCACTTCCACCAAGGTTGTATAGACGGCGCCGCTCGGACGCAGCTCGCTCTTGATGAGCTCCACCGAGGACGCCGTGAACCCTCCCACCACGCGGTTCTGCTGGACGGTGAGGACCGGTTCCAGCGCGCCCGCCTCCACACGATCGCGAATGCGGGCCAGGGTCAGATGGGGCGTGAAGGCGCGCGCCTCTTTCGCAAACCCGAGCGCCGCTGCGCCGTCCTCCACAGCAGCCTGAAGCCGTTGCAGCTCTGCCATGTCCTCGCTCTTCCCGTGCAGTCCCAGCCAGATCACGCGGGGCGCGCGCGGATTCGGGAACGCGCCCAGCCCGCGGGCTTCCAGCGTGAAGGGACGGGCCGACGCAGCCGCTTTCGAGAGGACCGCGCGCAGGGCGTCCACCTGCGCCTCCTGGATGTCTCCCAAAAACTTGACCGTCAGATGGATGCCCTCTGGCTGGGCCCATCCGATCTTGACGGCCTTACTGCCCCGTGCCGAACCGGAGACCTCCCGTTTCAGCTCTGCCTGTACGCTTCCTATCTGACGCTTCAACTCGTCGGAAAGTTGAACGGCGATAAATGCCCGCAGCATATTTTTTTCTTTTTCCCGTTTTACCTTTCGCCGAATCACCGTGTCTTATTGACACGGAAGGCTTATCCTCTTACCTTTCACATGGCGGCGGAACCGTATGGAGCAGCAACTCATACAGTATCTTGATGAACGCTTTGGTCGTATCGAACAGCGACTGGACGGGCATGACCGGCGCTTCGAATCGATTGATCAACGGTTCGATGAATTGAAGCGGCACACCGGAGTGCTGGTCGAAGGTCTCCGCCATGAAGTGCACCTTCTAGCCGAAAGCCTGGCGACCCATGTTGAGGCTGAGCATGTCCGCCATCAGGCCATTCAAGAGCAGTTTCGCGAAACACGGGCTCTCATCCATCTTTCCTACGACCAACTCCGCCAGCGCGTAGAGAATCTCGAACGGGACAGACCTAACTAGGGCCCATTCCTCCGGTATGCCCCCAATCTTGCTGTAGGGGCGTCGCATGCGGCGCCTTTTGTCATTGCGAGCGCAGCGAAGCAATCTCGCCTTCGTCCGCCTATCAATTTCCTCCCCTTTTCAACAGGAGGCAAGGGGAGAGCGCGTCGTTTCCTACTGTTGCGAAGCTCGCGCTGGTCTTGTGTCACGGTGCCATATTGTGACCGCTTAGGGTGAGTCGGCAATATTGCGAGAGGGAATTTGCAAGAGCATCAACCTCAGCAGAAGATAGGACCGAGGATTCATGGGCCAAAAAAGAAGACAGTGCCTTCTCATTGAGAACCCACACACGGCGCTTCTCTTTAGAAGCGATATTCTCTACCCACCATCCAGTGTAAAGAAGAACTGGCGTCACGGTATAGACTTCTTTCCTGCCCTGATTCAGCAGATCAGCTAGCCACCTAGTCTGCGCACAAGCCTGGTCTAGATCTTCATCCATGCTCAAACCGTCGTCTCTCCTAAGGTTGTCGCCGTCATAGATGATCTTCGACTGGCCACGAAAGGGCTTACTGAGGGTTTTGGTCTCTATAGTGTAAATCCCTGTGGGACCGATAATGACATGATCGATATTGAAGTTCGCGCCCGGGATATCGTGAAACACGCGGTATCCCTGGACACGAAGTTCTTCCAATACAAAACCGACGGTTCTTTCTCCTGCAAGGCCCTGCTTAAGATTGGCCATCGCCCTCCGATGCCTGAATACAGTTCGTACAGCAAAGGCAACTACGAGAATCGTAACGAGAGTAATAAGCCCGGGATTCGGTGGCAAAGAGAACCACCACGTGTACCATTCCAAAACAGTGATCACAAGGAAAACAGCCGCAAGCACAAGTCTATCGTTAAGTTGATCAGACAGACGTCTGATCTCCTCTTCAATGGACTGTCCTGCGACGCGGAGCGGCGGGAATCTAATCGGTGAACGGCGCAGGGCACTCGTATTTTGGGATTTGGCAAAATTCATTTCGCCGGCTTCAGTCATCTTTTCTTGCCTGCTCACCGGCCCGGAATCGTATCACTCCTTTTCCTTATTGTCATGCAAGGAGAAATAGGAGTGGAATGCTTATTCGGTACGGCGGGTTCATGGGGACAATGCTTCGACAAGCCCAGCACGAACGGGATTCCTCTTTCACCCCTCACCCTTCCCTCTCCCTCAAGGGGAGAGGGTAAAATTTCGCCCCTACTCTATGTTCTTCCCGGATAAATAGCGCCGCAAGAGATCCAGGGCCGCTTGGGAGGCGCGGTACCGGATTCCGTCGCGATCTCCGCTGAACAGATGGGACCGCACGACCGCCGTTTTCTTGTCGTCCAGGGCCAGATACACCAGGCCCACCGGTTTCTCCTTCGTCCCGCCCGTCGGTCCGGCGATACCCGTCACCGAGAGACCGAGATCGGCCCCGCTCAGCTCCCGGACTCCTTCGGCCATGGCTTTGGCGACCTCTCCGCTTACCGAGCCCTTCGCGCGGATGAGCGCCTCCGGCACCTTCAACAAGTCCACCTTGGCCCCGTCGCTGTACGTCACGACGCCGCGCTCAAAGTAAGCGGAACTACCCGGGACGGACGTGAGCCGCTGGCCGATCAGCCCGCCCGTGCAGGATTCAGCGACGGCGATCGACAGCCCCTTCCCCTTGAGCCTCAGCGCGACGACGTCTTCCATCGTCTGATCCTCGGCCGCGTACAGGAAGTCCCCGACCCGATCCCGCACCGCCCGCTCCATTCGCCTCATCGCTGCCTCGGCCGTGTCCGAATGCCGGCCCTGGACCGTGATCGAGATGTCCACGCCATAGACGCCGGCCTGCAGGCCGAGGACGGCGTTCCGCTCGGCCGTGTACAGGTCCCTCAAGCGCGCATCCAGCTCCGACTCCACAAGCCCGAACGTCCGCAGCCGGCGGCGCAGCAGCGCGCCGCGCGCCGCCGCGCCGACGAACGCCGCGAGCAAGGCGTTGCCTCCCTCGGAAAAGATGTGCTTCACCTCCATGGCAACGCCGGGCAGGCACATCAGCGCGCGCTCCGCCTTGCCCTCGTGTTTGAACCGGAGGAAAAACCCCGGCGCGGTGCCGACGGGATTCGGGATGACCTGGGCGCCCTTCGGGACCAGGGCCTGCGTGGCCTGCTCGGACGTCATTCGGCGACGCCGGGCCGTGAGTCGCTGGGTGATGCGCTGAAGGGTCTCGTCGTGCAGCACCAGTCGCCGGCCGGTCATCCGCGCGACGGCCTTACGGGTCAGATCATCCTGGGTCGGGCCCAGGCCCCCGGTCGTGATCACCACCTCCGCCCGCCCCACCGCGTGCTGGAGGGCCGCTTCGATGTCCTTGGTATCGTCGCCGACGACGGTCTTGTAGCGGACCTGGATGCCGACCTTCAGCAGTTCGTCGGCGAGGTAGAGCGAGTTGGTGTCGGCCACGCCGCCGAGGAGCAATTCGGAGCCGATCGCGATGATCTCGGCGCGCACCATGGGCCGGCTCCCTTACCCCGGCCGTTCAGTCCGGAAAATGCTCTTGCCCGTAGGCCTGGACCTGTGCATTGAAGCGCTCGCCCAGGAGATAAATGATGGTGCCCTCAAGGCTGCGGTACATGGGGGGCCCGATGTGGTTATTGAGGCACGGAACCCCGGCGTGGCCCGGCTCTTCCTGCAAGGCCAGCACCGTCCGGCCGTCCTGCTCGTAGACACAGAGAGGATATTGCACGCAATCCGCCTGTTTGAAGCTCTGCCAGTCCATGCCGCGCTCCAACGCGTAGGAATGCACGGCACAATACTGCACGGGTACACTGTGGCCGTTGCCAGGCGCGGGCTGGGTGGCTGGATACAGGAAGACACACCCGTCGTCCACGACCCAGGTGCAGCGCATCTCCTCGGGCGACTTGAAGAACCGAATCATGGCCATGGTTTCCTGCGGGAGCATGTCGGTTCCCTGCCGGTCGGGATCGCCCACAAAATTCCCCCCTTCTCGGCGGAGGAACTCACGCTTGGCCTCGGGGAGATACCGCACGATGCCGTCCATGTGAGGGGTGAGGCGTTCGACGTCCCCGCCCGTTACGACGCACCCGCGGTGGCAACACGCCGAGCGACACTGCTGGATGACGACATCGCAGATGAAAGGGGTGGTGAAGATCCGGCGATCCACCAGGACACCGTCGATTTCGACGAAGCTCTCCGGAAGGGCTCCCACGGTTGGAGTTAGAGTATACACCCCAAGGGCCTCAACGTGATAGAAAATTTCACGCGCTACCCCCTGGCCACGGCGATTGACAACACTCTGCGCCTGGTGCTACAAGGAGGGCTCTGTTAGGGAGGAAGGGGCATGGCTGGACCTGAGCAGCAGCCGCAACGGCGCCAATTCGTCAATTTCGTGTTTTACAAGGTCGATCCCGCCTGGCGGCGCCTGCCGGAATCCGAACGGACTCAAGGGAAGCAGGAGTTCATCCGGGCGGTCGAAGACTATTCCGGCAAGGTGATGGTCATCCCCTACTCGACGGTCGGCATCCGCGGGGACTGCGATTTCATGCTCTGGCGAATCAGCTATGAGCTGGAACTCTTCCAGGAAATGACCACCAAGATCCTTGCCAGCGCGTTGGGCAAGTACCTCTCGACGCCGTACTCCTACCTCGCGATGACGAAACGCTCCATCTACGTGGACCACCACACCCACGACAACCAGGAGAGCAAGCGTCTGACCATCGTGCCCGGCAAGAGCAAATATATCTTCGTCTATCCGTTCCTGAAGACCCGCGGCTGGTTCCTCCTCACGAAGGCGGCCCGGCAGGGGATGATGGACGAGCACATCGAAGTAGGGCATCGGTTCCCGTCGGTCAAGCTCAACACGACGTATTCGTTTGGACTGGATGACCAGGAATGGGTCGTGGCCTTCGAAAGCGACAAGCCGGAAGACTTCCTGGACCTGGTCATGGCCTTGCGCGAAACCGAGGGGAGCCGCTACACCCTGCGCGATACCCCGATCTTCACGTGCATCCACAAGAGCCTCAAAGAGACCCTTGATACCCTCGGGGGGTAACGAGGCTACCCCTCTCCACATAGAAACTCCGTACCTCAGAGCCGCCGTCCTGTCCGCCGTTCTGCCCGGCGCAGGTCAGTTACTAAAGGGCCACTCTGTCAAAGCGGCCGAAGTGCTCACGCTGGGGATCATGGTAGGGGCCGCGTGGTACTTCGGGTACGCCTTCGAAGGCCCCTTCACCCCGTTTCTTCTGTATGTCTTCGTCCCGATCGTCGGGGCGGTCTGCTGGGCGCGACAAGTCCTGGACGCCTACTCGTCCAGCAGCCCTGGCTCGCTCTTCCCTATCATCCCTCTGTCGTCGCGCGGCAGCGTGGACCTGCAGGCCATCGGATTTCTCTTCCTGCTCACTGCCCTGACCGACCTGTACATCATCCAGGCGAGGCCGGACTACGGGCTGAAAATCCTCGGCACGACCCCGCCCGGCGTCTGGGGGGTCCTCTCCAAGGCCCAGTCACCCACCCTGCACATCCTCATCGGCGTGGGTTTCCTGCTGGTCAAGCGGTGGGGTCTTTTCGTCTATCTGCTGTACGCCGGCTTCGGCATCATCAATGCCGGCGTGAACCTGGCCGTCCTACCTGGTCCCCATCGCATCCGGATCGCCTTCCTGCTGTCCCTCGCCCTCTTCACCGCCTACATCCTCTGGCGCCGCCAGCGCTTCGCGCCGTAGGAATACAACTCTTCCCCTTGTATCTTGACCACTGACATCGGACATGAAGGGATAATGCTGAATCCAACCCGGACATGGCAGACCGAATTCCCTCTGGTCGCGAGAGGCCGTGGGCGAGTCTTGGTCGTCA
>Ga0209055_1002889_pt1 | contig 10656 bp, 6 predicted proteins | sample GraSoiAngelo_110_FD_185875 | JGI IMG/M metagenome (GOLD analysis project Ga0209055, IMG submission 185875) | Grasslands soil microbial communities from the Angelo Coastal Reserve, California, USA - 14_0903_12_30cm (SPAdes) (version 2) | ecosystem: Environmental > Terrestrial > Soil > Grasslands ...
CGATCGGGCTGTGGGCGAACCGGTCCTCGCGCGTCAGGTACTGCGGGTTCGACGGGCCGTGCCTGGGGATGATCTTGAAGCTGAACTTCGCGAGAGCGTTCAGGATCGGGCGCTTGAGCGTGATGACCACCGTGTAGTCGCCGGTCTTCTCGACCTTCTCGATGAACTCGTAGCGCACCTTGAGCGGCGTGATGGTCTTCGGGTGCATCATGATGTTGTAGGTGAACACCACGTCGTCGGCGGTAAACGGTCTAGGGGCTTCGCCCTCGCGCGGGTGCCACTTCACGTCCTTGCGCAGGAAGAACGTGAATACGCGGCCGTCCTTGGACGCCTCCCAGCGCTCGGCCAGCTCAGGCACGATTTCCTGCTTCTCGTCGATGCCGACCAGGCCGTTGAACACGAGCTCCGTGATGCGCAGCGAAATCGTCTCGTTGCTCGTGATCGGGTCGAGCGTCGCAGGCCGCCCGTACTCGCTGTAGTTGAGGACGCCGCCGTCGGGGCGCCCGTCGCCCTTCGGCGCGGCATGCGCCGGAAAGCACGATGCCATGGCGACGCCCAAGCTCAGTACCGTAATAGTAAGGATCCGTTTCATAAGTTCCTCGCTCGTTGACTCCGACAGTTGCGATTCATCTTGCGGCTGCTCAAAGTATCTTCACGTCGCCGGCGCTGCGCTGCTCCATGGAGTAGACACCCTGCATCGCCTCCTGAATCTGGCGCACCACGGGAAACTCCTTGCTCATCTCGAAGAAGATCTCGAGACCTTCGGAGAATTTCTTGGTCCGATAGTAGGCCTCGGCCAAGCCGGCGAGCATTTCCGGGTCGTTGGCCTCGATCTTGTTCTTGTTGCTCTTGTCGCGGCCGGCCTCCATGTAGGAGATGGCGCGCGCGTAGTCCTTCTTGCGAAGGTAGTAACTGCCGAGAGCAAAGTTGAGCCGCTGATAGCGCCGCCCGTCACCCGCCTCGGTCACCTGGCCGACGCGCGCGAGCACCTTGGAGCACTGGGCCTGGGCTTCGGCGCAGCCGAGCACGATGTCGGCCAATACCTCGGGGTCGCTGCCGCTCTCCGCCATCGCGGTCCACGCACTCTCGGCTTCGACGCGCCGGCCCTGGCGGTGTGCGATCAGGGCCTGGCGCACCCGGGCGCGCTCGCGGTACTGGACCGGCGTCTGCGCTCGGGCGAGAAAGGCCTCCACGTACGTCGAGGCCTCGTCGCGGCTACCCAGGTCGTTCAATACCTCGGCGAGATAGTATTCCGCGCTCGGTTTCATGCGCGCGTCGGCGGCGGCCTGCTCGAGCTGACGCCGCGCGAGCTCGCGATAAAGCCGCGTCAGGTCCGTGAGCAGCGCGAGATCGTAGAGGTTGATGCTCTTGGCTGTCCCCTTGACCGCCTTGAAACTCTCGACGTAGGAAGCCATTCCGAGGTCGCCTGCGCGCGCCACGGCGAGCGCCTTGTCCGGCGCGCCGGTCGCGGTATAGATCTCGATGAGGTAGCGTCGCGAGCGCGGCGACAGCTCGGGTGCGCGGGTCGCCTCGTCGGCTACGCGCTGCAGGGATTTTGCGGCCGCGAGCTGAGCGCCGCCCTGGGCCGCGGCTCGCGCCAGCGCGATCTCCGCCGCTCCGCCCGTACCGGCCCACATGCCGCGCGCCCCGTTTGCGTCGCGCTGCGCCCACAGGACGCTCCCGAGGCCGACGCCGGCGATCGCCTGGTAGCGCTTCTCGATGCCCGGGTCGGAGCGGACCTGCTCGAAGTGGCGCCGCGCTTCGGCCGAGTTTCCGCGCGCGAGCAGGGCTTCGGCGAGGTGCAGCCGCGCGTAGCGGCTGCGGTCTTCGGTGCGCGTTTTGAGCAGCTTGTCGAGATAATCGATCTCGGCTGCCGCGGCGGTGCGGCCGAGCGCCTCGTGCAGGTCGGCGTTGCGCAGGTAAATCATGCCGAGCACGAGTTGCGCCTGCGGCCGGCGCTCGGCTTCGAGGCGGGCGTCTTCGAGCATGCGCGCCGCCTGCTCGTAGCGGCGCTTCTCGTAGAGCTTCATCGCCGCACTCACCGGGTCGTCGGCGCCATGTACCGGCGCGCTCGCGACTAGGGCCACCGCGAGCGCTACCGCGAACAAAGGGGCAAACGACGGGGGATGGGCGCGGCGCTTCACGGCGTCAGTCCTTGAGCTTCGCGAGGTACACCTGGTCCCACTGATCGACCTGGGCACGAAACGCAATCACGCCGCTCGACGAGCAGGTGACGTCGTGGTTCATCTTGGTTCCCGTGCGTACGAGCGTGCTCGCGCGGGTGTCGACGTCGGCGATGTAGATCGGGTTGTAGGCCTGCCGCTCGTTGCGCACGTACACGATGCGGCGGTTGTCGGGCATCCACGCCGGCCCGCGCTCGACGTCCGGGACCACGTCGGTCGCCACCACCCGCGCCGCCAGCCCCTCGCCCTCTGTCGGGTCCGAGCCGTCTGCGGCGACGACCACGATGGCCCAGGTCTTGGGATCGTCGGCGGGGTTGTAGTTCGTGTAGAACGCGACGCGCTTGCCGTCCGGCGACCACACCGGCCGCAGATCATCGTAACGCCAGGTGCTGAGCGCCTTCGGGGGCGCGGGCGGAATACGCCCCGGTTCCAGCACGTAGACGTCGTGGTTCTCGTTGGTTCCCTGGATGACGGCGAGGCGCTTGCCGTCCGGGGACCACTGCGGATAGAGGTAGGGCCATTCCCCGTGCGTCACGCGGGTCGTGGCTTTCGTGGCGACATCGAGCAGATAGACGTCGCCTTGTCCGCTACGGCCGGAGATGAACGCGATCTGGTCGCGCGCGGGCGACCAGTGCGCGTGCCCGTCCTTCTCCCTGTGAGTCGTGATGCGCACGATGCGGCCGTCGGGCTCGCGCAGGTACAGGTCGTAGTTGCCCTCGCCGCCGTTGCTCATGAACACCAGCCGCTTGCCGTTCGGCGACCAGCTGATGCCGGAGTTATAGCTCGTCTGCTCCACGACCTCCGGGAAGAAGAACGCGCTCTGGCCCGGCGCGACCGGGGCCTGTTGCTGAATGGTCTGGACGACCTCGCCGTTGACGCGCACGATCGCGATTTCCTTGTTGTCGCCGCGCGAGCGCTCGAACGCGACCAGGTCTCCGGCGGGCGACCACACCGGGTTCGAGTCGTTGCGCCCCCGGGCGATGGGAACGAGCGGCCGCACGAATTCCGGTTCGATCCCGGCCGGTTCTCCAGCTGCCGGCGGTTCCTCGGCGGCCGCGGGCAAGGCAACTGCCGGCCATGCGGACGCGACGAGCAAGGCAAGCGAAAAGCGCCAGGTGTGCATCGCGTTCGGGCCGGCGCGATTACTGTTCCTGGATCTGATCGCGGTATCGGCGCGCCCCCTCGCGAGCCTGCACGAAGGCCGGATTGCCCTCGAGCTTTTTCGGGAAGAAGTCGAAGTACTCTCGCCACGCGAGGCTCGCGCTGTTCATCACCGCCGGCTGCTTGGTCATCAGATACAGCTTGTGGTACGAGAGCGCGGTGTAGTAGTAAGTGTCGTGCACCGCCTCGTCGTACTCCGCGCTCGGGAAGAAGCGCGTGTTCTGCTTGGCGGTCTGCAGCGCCTTGATGGCCTTGGCGAAGTACGTGGACGCGGCGGTGCGATCGCCGTCCACCAGGCGATTGCCCTTCTCGCAGTACGCGTGGCCGAGATTGGTAAAGGTGACGGCGAACTGCTTGTAGATCAGCTGCTGGTTCTCGGGCAGAGCCAGCACCGCCTCGAACTCGGCGATCGCGCGGTCGTAGTCCTCTTTCTCGTCGAGGTAGATATCGCCCAGCCGCCGGTGAGCTTCGGCGTAGTCCGGGTGCTCGCGCTCGGTGGAGGCGTAGGCCTTGATGGCGCCGTCGATGTCGCCTTGCTGGCGCGCGCGCTCGCCGATCTTGAGGAGATCCTTTTGCAGCACGATGCGGCGCTCGCCGGTGCGGTCCTCCTCCTTCTGGGTGAACTCCATCACCTGGAAGAAGTCGCGGTAGTCCTCGCCGTAGGTCAGGCGCACGCTGTGAAAGCCGAGAGTAATCTGCTTGCCGGCGATCGGCGTCTTGCCGATCTGCTCGTCGTCGATGTAGACGGTCGCCGAAGACGGCGTGGAGTCGACCTTGAACAGGACATTGTTGGCCGCGAGCAGGAACTCGCGCGCTTCGCCGCTCTTGCCGACTTTGACCTTGTCGGTGAGCTGCTGGTAGCCGTGGCGATACAGCGTGAGCGTATAGTTGCGGCCGAGCCGCAGCGGAACTTCCGCCTGACCGTTCGTCCCGGTGGCGCCTGCCCACTCGCCGTTCAAGTAGACGCTGGTGCCGGGAAGTGGATTGACGTCCGTGCCGACGCCGCCTTTCGCGGTGAGCAGGAAGTAGGTGCGTTCATCGCCTTCCCCGCCTTCGCGCGGGATGCGCCGTACCACGCGATCGCCGATCTGCACTTTCTCGCCCTGCTTGAGCGTCGCGACCTCGGCGAGCGAGCTCGCGTCTTCGCCGCGCGTGACCTCGATCCTGCCGGTCTCGCGATAACCCGCCACCTTGCCGCCCTCGGCGAACGTGGGCGCGGTCAGGGTGAACTCGGTACCGCGGCCGATGCGCCAGTTCTTCCCGATGTTGATGCGGTAGCGGTCGTCTTCCTTGCCGACCACCGTGCCCTCGAGCGGGAAGCGCTCGATCACGTTGCTCGCGATGTCGCGCACCGCGCCGTTGATCCCGCCGGCGCTGCGCGCACGCGCGATCTCCGAGAAAATGATCTTGCCGTTCGCGGTGTGGAATTTGACCTCGACCAGGTAGCCGCCGTCGTCCTTGGCGACGCTTCCGAGCACGATCATGTCCACGCTCGCGCGCAAGGGGCTGTCCTGCCAGCCCTTGGTCGTGATGCGTTCGATGCTGAGCTTGCGCTGGTTGACCTCCGCCTGCAGCCTCTCCGCCGGCACCTCGCGGAACGCCGGGAACTTGAACAGCTGCGTGGTCAACGCCTGCTCGGCCTGGGCCGCGACCTCCTTCAGGTCCACGCCCGGCGTGTTGCCGACGACGCGGTAGATGCCGATACGGATCGGCCTGGGCGCGGTCGGGTAGAAGTAGTGCTGGAGGTTGAGCTGGCCTTCGAGCCGCACGGTCGTTTTCCACGTCGCGGGAACGTAACCGGGCGCGGCGAGCGCGATCACGGCCTTCTTGCCCGGCTCGCCGCGGTAGTCGTACGTGTAGCTGCCCTGCGCGTCGGTCTTGCCGACGGTCTTTCCGTCTATGCTCACGCTCAAGCCCGGCACCCCGCTCACGCGGCCGTACTCGTCGGTCATCGCCTTGATCGCCACCACGGTCTGGCGGTTGAGCGCGACTTCGACTACCTGGCCGGGCTCGAGCTGACGTGTCGCGCGGTAGGTGCTGAAGCCGGTCTTGGCGACGCCGATCTCGGCGCCCTTCGCCGGCTGCGTCCGATAGGAGTACACGAATTCGCCCTTGGCATCGGTGACACCTTCTTCCTTGCCGCCCACCGTCACCTTGGCCTCGGGCACCGGCGTACTTCCTTCGCTCACGCGCACGGTGACGTAGCGCGTCGCCTTGAGATCGGCGTCCACGCGGTACGCGACGATCTGATCGCCCTTCGGAAGCTTCACGAGGAAGGCCGTTTTCCAAGGCTCGATGCGGTAGCCGGGCGCCTCCTTGCTCACCGTCACTTCGACTTCGGTGCCGGCCTTCTTGCGCAGCCGCTGCGTGAACAGGCCTCGGGCGTCGGTGACCCCGAGCTCCTCGCGATCCACGATGACCTTCGCCTGTGACGCGGGCTGGCCGTCGATGCTCGCTTTGACCTCGATGTCGAGGCGCTCGCCGCAGGCGCCGAGCAAGGCGGTGGCGAACAGGATGGGAAGGAAACGCGCGTGGGTTGTGGCCATGGTGATCCCTCGGTTATGGCGTCGTCGGGTCTAAAGGCGCGGCGGATGCCTCCGCTCACATCGCGGGCGGCTGGATGTTGACCTCGCCGGGATTGATGATCTTGTCTTCGTCGGTGGCCGAGCCTTTGATCGACTTGCGCTTGGCCTCCTGGATCTTCGGCAACTTGAACTCGACCTTCTTGCCGAAGAAGGAGCCGATCTCGACGGTCTCGGTCTGCGTCTCGTAGCCGATGCGGCTCGCCTCCACTTTGTAGATGCCGGGTTTGATGCTGCCCTTGGGCGACTCGAATTCGCCCTTCTCGTCCACCGTCGCGGAGCTCGAAGCCTGATCGACCGCGGCGGTCGTGTTGATCATGTTGACCACTGCCCCTTTCGGGTTCTCGTTCGGGACCGGCTGCTGGCGACTGTCGACGAGTTGCACCGTGCCATGAATCGTGGCGGCACAGCCCGAGACGAGCAGCAGGGGGGTGATTAGGACAACGAGCGCTCTTGCGGTCATGAACTTTCTCCAGTTGATCGTCAGCGAGTTCACGCGACTGCGGCCAGTCCTCGTTCTCGCGATTCGGTGTTCGCTTTGATTTCCAAATTGTGGATCCGGGTTCGGCACAATCAAGCCGCGGCGGCGCGAATGTCCATAGAACATTCGCGATAACCCCACCTGACCCGTGGTCTGGTGCTCGGCGGCGCGGGTGCACGATGTTCAGTGTGCCCGCTACATCTCCCCCCCTCGCCTAGCCGAGCTACAGGCGCGTGTGGAGCGGCGATTATAACCGAGATTCGGGAAAGTCTAAGGGAGGAGCGGTCGGCACGTCCGGATGAGCACCGCTCATGCCGACGCCACCCTGTCGCGGCCCCGGGACTTGGCGTCATACAACGCCTGGTCCGCAGCGCGGATGACCGCGTCCGGAGTCGTGCCATGCTCCGGAAAGGCTGCGACGCCCAGCGAAATGGTGATGGCGCCCAGATTGTGGCCGTCGTACTTCAGCCGCAAGTCGTGCACGCCCCCGCGGATATTCTCGGCGCGCTGTGCCGCGATTTGCATCGATGCCTCCGGGAGGAGCAGCGAGAATTCCTCCCCGCCGACGCGGCACGCGATATCGCTCTCGCGAACGTACCCTTGCAACAGGAGACCTACGCGCCGAAGGACGACATCACCCGCGCCGTGGCCCAAGGTGTCGTTGATACGTTTGAAGTGATCGATATCCAGAGTGATTATGGAGAGAGCGTGCTTCTTGCGATCCGCGCGCGCCAGCTCCCGCAGGAGGAATTCCTCCAGAAAGCGGCGGTTGTACAAACCGGTGAGCGGATCACGGATCGATTGCTCGTGCAGGGTATCGCGAACTTTCAAGTTGGCGAGCGCTAGCCCGGTTTCTTCTGCCACAGCCGTCGCGAGATTCAAACAGGACTCTATCGAATCGCCGTCTTCCGGCGACGTCGATGCCTCTTTCACGCGTCGCAAGTGCAGCAATCCGAGCGTCTCGCCCTGCGCGAGGACCGGTACGCAAAGGTAGGATGGGACGAAGTTCGAATCCGAGGTCACGTGTCCACAGAGCAGCTCGGTCCGCGGATCCCCGACCGAGTGAGCTTGCGTCTGGCGCAAGGCCCAGCAATCCTGGACTGTGAACGTCTGCTCGCCCGGCGACCTGTCGCCCCAGCTCGCGACGCTCTCCAAATGCTTTCCAGGAGAATGGACGAGATATAACCTGCCGCTCGTTCTCTGGAACAGCTGAGGACCGAAACATTCGACGGCCGCATAAACTTCGGCCGGCGTCACGCCGGCCTTCAGATAGCGGCTCAGCTTGCGAAAGACGAGGTGTTGATGGTGCAGTTGGTCCAGTTCGCGGATCTGGTCGGCGTACAGGCGCGTCATGCGCGCAATCGCGAGACCCTGCCCGTCCGCAGCCTTGCGTTCTTCGGCCTGCTTCATTGCGCGTCCGAATGTCCACGGAAGATTGCTGGGGTTCGTCTTGAAAACGTGATCGCCCGCCTCGCTCGTGAACGTTTCGACAGCGGCTTCTTCGTCGGCGGTTTTGAAGACGAAGATGAACGGCGTACCGGGGCGTAGGCTTTGCGCCATCGCCAAAGCAGTGACTGCGCTGAACCGCGGCACGGAGACGCTGCAGAGTATTGCATCGGGAGCGTAGAGCTCCAGCTGCCGCGTGAAATCCTGGGGCGTCTCGACGCGCCGCGTTTCAACCGCCGCGCCCGCGCGGATCAGCTTGAGAATCTGTAGATCGGCGACCGCTTCGACATCCTCGACGATCAGGATTTTATGCATTGGCGATCGTCACAGGATGAAGCGCTGCCCCCCAACGAGTTACCGCACCGCGCGAACTTCCCGCTGTCGCTCTGTCAGGGCCCGATCGGCGAAGCAATGGCTCCCTGGACACGAGAGAACTCTGAGAGTGTAATTGAAAACCGGTCTAAAGTGAGCACCCGTGACGGAACAACCTGACACCTTTCCGCGCCTTCTGTTGCAGCAGGCGAGGCTACGGCCCGCCAGGCCGGCCTTCCGCGAAAAGGACCTGGGCATCTGGCAGACCTGGACCTGGGCTCAGGTCGCGGACGAGGTCCGCATTCTCGCCTGCGGCCTCGCTGCGCTGGGATTCGAGCGCGGCGACCGCCTGGCGGTGATCGGCGACAACCGGCCGCGTCTGTACTGGGCCATGATGGCTGCGCAGGCCCTGGGCGGCGTGCCCGTTCCGCTCTACCAGGACGCCGTGGCGGTCGAAATGGCCTTCGTGCTTCAGGACGCTGACGTCGGTTTTGCGGTCGTCGAAGACCAGGAGCAGGTCGACAAGCTGCTGGAAGTCCTGCCGCGGTGCCCGCGGCTGAAGCACATCTGCTTCGACGACCCGCGCGGGCTGCGCCATTACCGGCAGACGGAGCTCACCGGCTTCGAGGACCTCCGGGCGGCCGGCCGGGAGTTCGCGCGGCGCAGTCCGGGCTTCTTCGCCGGCGAGCTCGAAAAGGGCCGGCCTTCCGATGTCGCGGTGATTCTCTACACGTCGGGCACGACGGGTCACCCCAAAGGCGTGTCCCAGACGCACGCTGCCATGATCCAGACGGCACGGGTGCTCGTGGCCTTCGACGGCTTCGTCGACAAGGACGAAATCCTGTGCTACCTGCCCATGGCCTGGGTCGGCGATTTTCTCTATTCCTACGCGCAGATGCACGTCGCGGGGTTGTGTCTCAACTGCCCCGAGTCCCCCGACACCGTGATGACCGATCTGCGGGAGATCGGCCCGACTTATTACTTCGGGCCGCCGCGGGTGTACGAGAGCATCCTGACCCAGGTGATGATCCGCATCGAGGACGCGGGCTGGATCAAGCGCCGCATGTTCCACGGTTTCATGGCCGTCGCCAAGCGCGCGGGGATGGGAATCCTCGAAGGCAAGTCCGGGATACCGCTCAAGGACCGGCTGCTGTATCGGCTCGGCGAGATCCTCGTATACGGGCCGCTCAAGAACGTGCTGGGCATGTCGCGCGTTCGCGTCGCATACACCGGCGGTGAGGCGATCGGTCCGGACCTGTTCGATTTCTACCGCTCCATCGGCATCAACCTGAAACAGCTCTACGGAATGACCGAAACCTGCGTGACGGTGTGCATGCACGCTTCGGGCGACGTCAAGCTCGAAACCGTGGGGCCGCCCATGCCCGGGGTCGAGGTACGCATCGCCGACTCGGGCGAAGTGCTGGTGCGCTCCCCGGGTCTCATGAAGGAATACCACAAGCGGCCCGACGCGACGCGCGAGGCAATCGACGCGGAGGGTTTCTTCCACACCGGTGATGCGGGTTACTTCGATGCCGGGGGTCACTTGAAGATCATCGACCGCGCGAAAGACGTGGGCAGGCTCGCCGACGGCACCTTGTTCGCGCCGAAGTATCTCGAGAACAAGCTCAAGTTCTTCCCCTACATCAAGGAAGCAGTGTGCTTCGGCCAGGGGCGCGACAAGGTCTGCGCGTTCATCAACATCGACATGGCCGCGATCGGCAACTGGGCCGAGCGGCGCAACCTGCCGTATACCGGCTACGCGGACCTTGCCTCGCAGCCCGCGGTGCTCGATCTCGTCCGTGAATGCGTGGAGAAGGCGAACCGCGATCTCGCTCAGGACTCCACGCTCGCCAACTCGCAGATCCGGCGCTTCCTCGTCCTGCACAAGGAGCTCGAGGCCGACGACGGCGAGCTCACGCGCACGCGCAAGGTGCGACGCCGCCACATCGCAGACAAGTACGCGGTGCTGGTCGACGCCCTCTACTCCGGCAGGACGAGCTGTTTCGTAGAGACGCAGATGCGTTTCGAGGACGGTCGCAGCGGAACGGTGTCGGCCGACCTGCGGATCGTGGAGGCGAAGACCTTCGGCGCCGCCGCGGCCAGGAAGGCGGCCTGATCTCCCTTTCGCCTGACATGACGGCAGGCAGGGAAATCGGGCGGCCGATCCTCGAGATCGAAGGCGTCTCGCTCGCTTTCGGCGGGGTGGTTGCGCTCCAGGGCGTTTCCTTCGACGTCCGGGAGCACGAGATCCGCGCCATCATCGGCCCGAACGGCGCCGGCAAGTCGTCGATGCTCAACGTCATCAACGGCGTCTACCACCCGCAGCAAGGGACGGTCGCCTTCAAGGGCCGCAAGCGCCGCAACGTGGATCCTCACGAGGCCGCGCAGCAGGGTATCGCCCGGACCTTCCAGAACATCGCCCTCTTCCGCGGCATGACGGTGCTCGACAACATCATGACCGGGCGCAACTTGAAGATGAAATCCAATTTCC
>Ga0209055_1002895_pt1 | contig 10648 bp, 8 predicted proteins | sample GraSoiAngelo_110_FD_185875 | JGI IMG/M metagenome (GOLD analysis project Ga0209055, IMG submission 185875) | Grasslands soil microbial communities from the Angelo Coastal Reserve, California, USA - 14_0903_12_30cm (SPAdes) (version 2) | ecosystem: Environmental > Terrestrial > Soil > Grasslands ...
ACGCGGCGTTGAGGTCGGGGTCGAGGAGCGGGCAGAAGTGCTCGCCGACCGGGATGTTGATCGCCAGGTCCACGCCCGCCTCGACGAAGAGCTGGCGGCCGGCGAGCGCCGGGTCGGAGCCGGTCGGGCCCTCCGCCGGCTTCGCGTCGAGCCGCATCGCGCCCGTGTACGGGTTGTAGACCGGCGCCTTGGTCAGCGCCCGGTGGAGGTTGCGCCGGCTGCGCCAGGGCTCGGGCAGGTGCTCCGTGATCGCCTCCGCGGCGACCGGCTTGAAGTGGACGTCGCAGTCGATGACCCGGATCGGCCGTTCTTCCCGCACTGTCACCTCCTCAGATGAGTGGATCCGAACTCCACGCCCTGGCGAGCGGCGCCGACTCGGAACGGGTTGCCACCTGTGATCTCTTTCGATCCACTCGGATCGATCACCGGCGCCACCCTGGTTTCCAGGCGTCGGCGGATTGGAATCGACCTCACGCCTCGAGCACCACGAGGCCGTCCTCCGTCGTGACCCGGAACGTCTCCACCTCCACCCGGTACGTCGCGACGCGCATCCGGGACGTGAACACGGTCCGGCCGGTCGTGATGTCGAACTCCCAGCGGTGCCAGGGGCAGCGCACGATCTCGCCGTCGCGGACCCACGCGAACGAGGGCGCTGCCCCCGGCTCCTGGACCGCGACCGTGGTCCCGGTGATCGGGCCGGAGCAGAGCGGGCCGCCCTGGTGCGGGCACACGTTCTTCAGCGCGTAGTAGGTGCCGCGCACGTTGAACACCCCGATCCCCTGTGGGTTGTTCGCCGGGACGATCCGGACGGACCCGGGCGGGAGCTCCGACACCCTGCCGACCACATAGCGCGTCACGTAGTACCGTCATATCATATGCTCGACGATCTGGTCTGCGTCGCCGACTTCCGGCGGGCCGCGCGCCGGCGCCTGCCCACCGCGATCTTCGACTTCGTGGACGGCGCGGCCGGCCACGAGCTCACGATGCGCGGCAACGAGGAGGCGCACCGCCACTACGCCCTCCGGCCGCGGCTGCTGACCGACGTGTCGAGCCTGGACCCGGGCCTCGACCTGCTCGGGCGCCGCCTGGAGGTGCCGCTCCTGCTCGGCCCGTCGGGCATGCAGCGGCTCGTCCACCCCGAGGGCGAGCTGGCGGCGGTGCGAGCGGCCGCCCGGGCCGGCGCCGGGTACGTCCTGAGCGTGGGCGCCAGCCGCACGCTGGAGGAGGTCGCCGACGCCGGCCGGGGCGCCGTGCTCTGGTTCCAGGTCTACCTGTGGGAGTCCAGGCGGTGGACCGAGGACCTGGTGCGCCGGGCGCGGGACGCCGGCTACGCGGCGCTGTGCGTCACCGTGGACTCGAAGGCGCCCGGCGCCCGCAAGTACCGCGACCTGCGCAACGGCCTGGTCGCCGGGCCCCGGATCGACCTCCGCTCCTCGCTGGACGCCGTGCGTCGTCCCCGGTGGCTGGCGGGGTACCTGCTCTCGCCGCCCATCCGCGCCGTCCACCTGGTCGAGGACGACCGGCTGGGGGTGTCGCTGTTCCGGAGCCCGGCCGTGATCCAGCGCCGGATGTCGCCGGCCGCGACGTGGGACGAGATCGGCTGGCTGCGGCGGGCGTGGGACGGACCGCTGGTGGTCAAGGGGGTCCTGACCCCCGAGGACGCGCGCGAGGCGTTCGCCCGCGGCGCCGACGCGATCATCTGCTCGAACCACGGCGGGCGGGTCCTGGACGGCGATCCCCCGACGCTCCTGGCCCTGCCGGCGGTCGCCGAGGTGGCGGCCGCGGCGGGCCGCACCGTCCTCGTGGACGGCGGCATCCGGACCGGCGCCGACGTCGTCCGCGCGATCGCGCTGGGCGCCGCCGCCTGCCTGGTCGCCCGGCCGTTCTGGTGGGGGCTGGCCGCCGGCGGCGAGGCCGGGGTGCATGCTGTGCTCGACATCCTCCGCCGCGAGCTGGTGAGCACGATGACGATGCTGGGCCGGCCGACGCTCGGCGACGTCGACGGGAGCGCGGTCGAGCGGATGCCGTTCCCGTTCCCATCTCCGTAATCTCGTATTATCGTTTGGATGTCTCGAACCGACATGCCGAACGGCGCGATCTACGTGGAACGGGAGCCGCCGGTCGCGCGCATCGTCTTCGACCGCCCCGAGCAGAACAACCCGATGAACGACGAGTGGCGGGCCGACCTGGAGGCCGCGCTGGAGTCGCTGCGCCCCGACGCCGAGGTCGCGGTCGTCATCGTCAAGGGCAACGGGCGGAGCCTCAGCAGCGGCGGCGACCTCCAGGCCCTCAACGGCGTGTTCGGCGGCTCCCGCTACGACGACCGCCAGAACAGCCTGCGCATCGGCCGCTTCCTGTACCGCACGCTGTGGCAGTACCCCAAGCCGATCGTCCTCCAGGTGCACGGCTACTGCATCGGCGGCGGCATCTCGCTGATGGGCGCGTCGGACGTCGTCGTGATCGCGGAGGAGGCCCGGATCGGGAGCCCGGAGGCGCGCGCGCTGGGCTTCGAGCCGTTCCTCGGCTTCTGGGCCCTCACGCTCGGACCGCGCTGGACGAAGCTCCTGGTGTTCACCGGGGACTCGATCGACGGCAGGACCGCGGAGCAGATCGGCATGGTCAGCAAGGCGGTGCCGGGCAGCCAGCTGGAGAGCTACGTCGAGTGGCTGGCGGCGCGGATCGCGGCGGTCGGCGTGGAGACGCTGTCGATCCAGAAGGAGGCGGTCAACTCGGCGTTCGAGATCCTCGGCATGGAGGCCATGCTGAAGTCGACCATGGTCTACAACCACCTGGCGCACGGCACGGACCGGGCCGGCGCGTTCCTGGAGAAGATCAGGGACGAGGGCATCCGCGAGGCCGTGACGTGGCGGGACGCGCCGTTCGGAGGCGCCCAGCGGATGGGCGGGCGGATGCCGCTGGTGGACGGGCCGGAGCCGCCGCCGGAGCCCTCGCCCGAAGGATGACCGGGGCGCCGCTGCCGCGGTTCGACGAGCTGCCGCTGCTGGGCGGCCTCGGCCTGCGCCACGCGTGGGGCGTGTTCGGCGAGGACGACGAGCTCGGGACGCTCAACCTGCTCACGCCAGAGCGGGTGCGGGAGGCGCTGGCCCTGCCGCGGGAGGGGGTCTCGTTCAACCTCACGCTGCCGCTGGCCGCGTTCGACCCGCCGTTCTACGGCCGCGACCCGCTCGTCCACACGATCTTCCGGGTCGATCGCAACTACCACGACGACCGGCTGGACAACGTCTTCCCGCAGGCCTCGACGCACTGGGACGGGCTCCGGCACATGCGGGCGCGGGAGCACGGGTTCTGGGGCGGCGTCACCGACGATCCCGAGCCCGGCGCCGGTCGGCTCGGCATCGAGCGGTGGGCCGAGCGCGGGATCGTCGGCCGGGGCGTCCTGCTCGACGTCGAGGGCGGCGACCCGTTCGCCAGCCGCTCGATCTCCCCGGAGGAGCTGGAGGCGGCCGCGGGCCGGCAGGGCGTCGAGCTGCGCCCGGGCGACGTGCTCTGCGTGCGCACCGGGTGGATGGCTCGGTACCGCAGGCTCGACGCGGACGAGCGGCGCCGGGCGGCGACGTCGCACGCGTTCGCCGGCCTGGCGGCGGGCGAGGAGATGGCGCGCTGGCTGTGGGACCACCGCTTCGCCGCCGTCGCGTGCGACAACCCCGCCGTCGAGGTGTCGCCCGGCGATCGCGACGTCGGCTCGCTGCACCGGCGCCTGCTGCCGCTGCTCGGCTTCGCGCTGGGCGAGCTGTTCGACCTCGACGCGCTGGCGCGGGCGGCCGTCCGCGACGGGCGCTGGGACTTCCTGTTCGTGTCGGTGCCGCTGAACCTCGCCGGCGGCGCCGGGTCGCCGGCGAACGCGATCGCGATCCGCTAAGCGCGCGGCGCGAAGCGCCGGTCGACGTGGGCCGGGCCCAGCTCGGCTGGCGAACCGGCGCCGAGCAGCAGCAGCGTCCGGGCGAGCTCGGAGCCGAGCGCACCGAGGTAGGCGCCCACCGTCTCGCGGCCGCCCGCCGCCAGCGCCCACATCGCCGCCTTGCCCACGCCGACGGCGCCGGCGCCGAGGGCCAGCGCGAGCGCCACGTCGGTGCTCGTGCGGACGCCGCCGTCCAGCACCACGACGGCCCTGCCGGCGACCGCCTCCGCCACCTCGGGGAGCGCGTCGATGGTGGCCAGGCAGCCGTCGAGCTGGCGCGCCCCGTGGTTGGAGACGACGATCCCCTGGACGCCGTGCGCGACGGCCAGGCTCGCGTCCTCGGCCGTCATGATCCCCTTCACGAGCAGGGGCAGCCCCGACCGCGATCGCAGCCACTCGATGTCCGCCCACGTCGCCGGCTTCGCGTAGACGGCCGGGTTGGCGTAGCCGCCCCGGACCGCCTCCTCGGACGCCGTGGGGACGCCGACGCCGTGGCGCAGGTTGCGGCGGCGCAGCGCGGCCACCGGCACGTCGACCGTGACGCAGGCGGCCAGGTAGCCGAGCCGCTCGGCGTCCTCGACCAGCCGGGCGGCCGCGTCCCGGTCGTTCAGGTAGACCTGGCACACGAGCGCGTCGCCCGGCAGCTCCAGCGTGTCGACCGAGCTGGCCGACACCATGTAGCCGACCCCGGCGGCCGCGGCCCCGGCCGCCGCCTCCCGCACGCCGCCCGGCCAGGCGAGCTCGTGCGAGGGGCCGCCCATGGGCGAGACGAGCACGGGCGCGTTCAGCCGGCGCCCGAAGAGGAAGGTCTCCGTCGTCGCCGACTCGACGCCGGTCAGGACGCGGGGCCGGAGGCGGAGCCTCGCGAAGGCGGCGCGGTTCTCGCGCAGCGTCAGCTCCTCGCCGGCGCCGCCGGCGATGTAGTCGTAGGCCGCGGGCGTCAGACGACCGCGCGCGATCTCCTCCAGCTGGTCGGCGGACAGCCACGACGGCAGCATGATTCTCGTAATATTGTATGACAGTGATAGCGACAACTCACACCGGAAGCCTGCCCCGCCCGGCGGACCTGGCCGAGATGCTGCTCGCGCGGGAGCGCGGCGAGGAGGTGCCCGCGCTCGCGGCGCGCGTGGAGAGCGCGGTGGCCGACGTCGTGCGGCAGCAGGTGGAGGCCGGCATCGACCTGGTCAACGACGGCGAGATGGGGAAGATCGGCTTCGCGATGTACGTGAAGGACCGGCTGACCGGGTTCGACGGCGAGGGGGAGTGGGTCGGCCGCCGCCGCCCGGAGATGGAGGCGCACCCCGACTTCGCCGGCCGCTGGCAGGCGACCAACAACCAGGCCGTGCTCGCCAACCCGGCCTGCACGGGCCCGGTCGGCCCGCGGGACCCGGGCGCGATCGCGCGCGACATCGCGGTGCTGAAGTCGGCGGCCGCGGCGGCGGGCATCGGGGTAGACCGCCTGTTCCTGACGGCCGCCTCGCCGGGCGTGATCAGCCACTTCTTCGCGAACCATCACTACCCGACGCGGGAGGCGTTCCTGGGCGCGCTGGCGGACGCGATGCGGCCCGAGTACGAGGCGATCGCGGACGCGGGCATCATGCTCCAGCTCGACTGCCCGGACCTGGCGATGAGCCGGCACTCGGTGTTCGCTCACCTGGGCGTGGAGGGGTTCCGGCGGGAGGCGGAGCTGGCGGTGGACGCGCTCAACGCGGCGGTCGCCGGGATCCCGGCCGACCGCATGCGGCTGCACGTGTGCTGGGGCAACTACGAGGGCCCGCACGACTACGACGTGGAGCTCGAGGACGTGATCGACGTGGTGCTCCGGGCCCGGCCGGCGGGGATCGGGCTGGAGGCCAGCAACCCGCGGCACGGCCACGAGTGGCGGGTGTTCGAGGACGTGCGGCTGCCGGACGACCGCTACCTGGTCCCGGGCGTGATCGACTCGACGAACAACTACGTCGAGCATCCCGAGCTGGTCACCCAGCGCCTGCGCAACTACGTTCGCGTCGTGGGCGCGGAGCGCGTGGTCGGCGGCTCGGACTGCGGCTTCGGCACGGTCGCGACGATGGCGATGGTGGCCCCGAGCATCACGTGGGCGAAGCTGCGCTCGCTGGTCGAGGGGGCGCGGCGGGCGTCCGAGTAGACCCTCCGGTACGGGCCGTCAGGGCTGGAACAGCCTCCAGTGCCCTTCGGAGATGACCTGGGCGGCGCCGTCGACCACCCGGATGGCGCTCTCGTCGTCGATCGCGTACGTCGGCGCGGGAATCCGTGCCGCCCACGTCTCCGCATTGGCCAGGGAAGCGTCGGGGTGGTCCGGGTGCTCCAGGTGCGGGATCACCGCGAAGTCGACGAGTCCCGCTCCATGTCCCGTGACCAGGATTCTGTCGACGTCACCCCGGGACGTGGGGAAGACGATGTCCTCCGACTTCAGCGGTCCGTCGCTCCCGCGTGGCGGTTCGACGTAGGTCTCGACGAAGGTGGAGGCGGCCGCGATGCTCCCGGCGCTGACCCCCACGTAGACCGCCCCGGAGCGCAGCGCCGGCAGGAGCCGGGTCAAACCGGAGCGCCGCATCCAGTTGGCGAGAAACAGGGGGTCGCCGCCCCCGACCAGCAGTGCGTCGGCGTCCCGGACCGCTGGCACCCAGGCAGCCTCCTCGATGCTCGGCAGCGCCGTCAGCTCCAGCACCCCCAACGACCTCCAACCCAGTTCACACAACGGCGACGAAGCCTTGCCGCAGATCGCCCGCCACGCCATAACGGGCCCGCCGGGGAAGGGGTAGATGGCGGTGGGAATGAAGAGGGCGCTGGAATCGGCGATCGGCTTGCCCAGCAGGTCGACCAGGGCGTCGCGGATGCTGCCGTTCTTGATCCCGGCCGATGTGAGGAGCGCTCTCATGTTCCTACCCTCCAGAGTTGGAAACGCAGTCGAGATGCGGCGAGCCATGTCCACAAGCTCGACGTCCCCCGCGCGCTGCGCCTGGGTGACCAGCTCGGAGTCGAAGCCTGCCCGGCTGAAGAGGAGGAGCCTGGCCGCCGGCTCGCTCATGACTCCTCGAACGTGACGCAGGCGTTCCAGCTCACGGAGCCCTACCGGTTCTGAACGCCACTTGGCCTCGCCGATGGCCAGGATGCGCTCCGTGGAGTTGGGCGTGCGTTCGATCGCGACCACGTCGAGCTCGTGCTGGTGGCGATGTTCGGGGCAGTTGATCTCCGTACGTGCCACCCGGCTGGCGGATCCTCCCAGGGCATCGGGCGAGGCATGCTGCATGGACCACTCCCGAGCCAGGTCCTCGAAGTGGGGACCGTAGATCTTGCTCGAAATGGTGTCGGCCTGCTGAGCCCAGACTCGCTCGCCGTCGCGGCGAACGAGCCGCGCTTCGTTCGGCGCGATCACGAGCTGGTGGAAGCGGAGCATCGGTTCCGCGATCCGGTACGTCGCCCTGTTCTCGCGCAGAGCGTCGCTGGTCCGGACGACCAGCCTGGTTTCCTCCAGGACCGAGAGCGGGTGAGACAGCGCGCTCTCTTTGCGGCCGACGGCATCGGCGATCTGGCCGCGCCGAGTCCGCCCGGAGGCGATCGCCGAGAGCACAGAGAAGTAGAGGGACAACTCGCCCAGCTCCGGCTCCTCGGCCAGGAGCACCCGTCCTTCGCGAAAGAACGCCGTCGATGGGTTGAGCAGCCTGCGTGCCACCCACCGATCGAACTCCGCCGGGACACGCGGCTGGTCGCCCTCGCAGTAGTCCCGGTAGGCTGGCGTCCCTCCCAGCAGGGAGTGGAGGCGGAACGCCAGCTCGGGTTGCGCCGCGATCTCGCAGAACCGGGCCGATTCGCGAAAGCCGAACGGGTGCACCATCTCGCGGCTCGCCCGTCCGCGCAGCGCCGCCGTCTCCCCGAGGAGGCGGCTCATCACCGTGAGGGCACTGCCGCAGAGCACGAGGCGGGCACGTGAACGCTGGCGCGCCCGTCCCCGAGGACTCAGGGCACGCTGGATGATCGATGGGATCTCCGGGGCCGTCTTCAGCAAGTACGGGAGCTCGTCGATGATCACCGGCAGTGGCGGCTCCCGTTCCCCGATCGCCAGCAGCGCGTCCACCACCTGGTCCCAGCCGGCGAACGCGACCGGGGCCACGGTGCCGGTGAACGCCCGATACGCCTCGCTCATCGCCGCCAGGTTCTGCGCCGACGACTGCTCGAGGCCCGTGAACAGGAATCCTCCCGTGGCCTCGGCGAGCAGCTCCAGCATGAGCGTCTTGCCCTGGCGCCGCCGTCCATACAGGATGGCCAGGGTGGCGCCCGCCGCAGTGTTGGTGGCGAACGAAGCCAGATCGGACCATTCGACCTCCCGGCCGAACAGCACGTCGGGCTTGTCGATGGGAACCATAGGTGAAGTTATGGTAACTTCATCTATCGTTAGTTCGCTCCGGCCGCCGTCGCCCGAAACGATGCTAGCCTTCGTCGGCATGGTCGCCGACCCCAGGGACCCGCGGAGGTGGCGTGGCCGCGTGCGCTCTCGGGTGCCGGATGGGCAGCGGTACCTCGACCTCGCCAGGAGCCCCGAGCGGCGGCGGAGGCTCGCGGGCTAGGGCCGGCGTCGCGCATGGATGGGCAGAAGGTCCGGGAGGCAGCGGCGGCCGCCCTGTCGATCGCCTCCGGCCTCGGCCTCCCGGCCACGGACGCCACCCTCCTGCACAATTCGAACAAGGTGGCCCTGCGGCTGACGCCGTGCGACACCTTTGCCCGAGTCGCCGAGACGGGCGACACGCGCTGGGGCGCGTTCGAGGTCGAGCTCGCGAGGCGGCTCGCTGCGACGGGCGCTCCCGTCGTGTCCCTGGAGCCTCGGGCCCCTGCCGGGGTCTACGTGCGTGACGGCTTCTCAGCGACCCTCTGGACCTACTACGAGATCGAGGGCGAACCGCGAGCGACTGGAGGCCTGCTGAGCGGGGAGCTGGCCTCGGACATCGTGGCCGGCGACTATGCCGATGCGCTGGTCGAGATGCACGCCGGGATGCTCCGGGTCGAGATGGCCACACCTGACTGGACCGATCGCGTCGCGGACGCCCTGGCACTGGTCGGGAGGCCAGACCGAACTCCAGAGCTGCCAGACGGCGATCGCCAGCTCCTCGTCGGCTCCCTGCGCGCCCTTCGTCGTCGAATCGGTGACCATGGTGCTCGAGAGCAGATCCTCCATGGCGAGCCGCACCGGGGCAACGTGCTCCGGACGAAGCAGGGCCTGCTGTTCGTGGACCTGGAGACGTGCTGTCGCGGGCCTGTCGAATTCGATCTCGCCTACGTGCCCGATGACGTGGTTGCGCTGTATCCCGGCGCCAGCGCGGAACTGCTCCATGAGTGCCGCGCGCTGATGCTGGCAATGGTTGCGGCATGGCGATGGGATCGAGATGACCAGTTTCCAGACGGTGCCGGCTATCGTGAACCGCTGCTCTCCGAGCTGCGCGAAGCGTGCGAACGGCTCGCGCTGGCTCGCTGACCCCGACCCTCACCGATGCCCCCCGACCGGGCCGGGCCGGGCCGCCCACCCCGCTCGCTCCAGCGACGCCAGCGGTCGCAGCAGCAGCCAGCCGGCCAGGGACGTCGCGGCCAGCGCGGCGAAGCCGGTCTGCCAGCCGCTGGCCAGCGTGAGGGCGCCGAACGCCGCCGGCGCCACCGCGCCGGCCGCCGCCAGGATCGTGATCTGGAAGCCCATCGCCAGGCCGGCCCGTGAGGCGCCGGCCATCTCCCCGCTCGCCGCGTACGTGATCGCGACGCAGCTCATGCTGAGGACGATCGCGGCCACCAGCAGGACGCCGACCACGGCGACCGGCCATCCGGCGCCCGCCGCGGCGGCGGCCAGCACCGCCACCGCCCCCAGCGCGAACCACCGCATCGGCGCGATCCGCGACCGCACCCGGTCCGAGACGCGGCCGGCCGCCACGCGGAGGCCGGCGGCCGCGAGCTGCATGGCGAGGAACGCGCCCGCGGCCGCCGGCAGCGGCAGCCCGCGGATGTTCAGGTAGGCGACGAAGTAGGCCGAGAGGCTGGTCTGCGCGAGCACGATCAGCGCCGCCGCCACCCCGAGCCGCCACTGCCGGCGGTCGCGGATCAGCCCCCCGGTCGGGCGGCGAGCCTCGGCCCGGAGGGGCGGCCGCGGGCCCAGCGCGGCGAGCGCGACGAGGGCGCCGACCGTGCAGACCGCGGCGGCGGCGAGCAGCGCCGCCCGCACGCCCAGCGTGAGGGCGACCGCCGGCAGCAGGAGCGCGCCGGCCGCGCCGCCGAGGGGCACCGCCATCTGGCGGATGCTGATCGCGAACGCCCGCTCGGTGGCGTCGAACCAGGCCATCGCCGTTCGCGCGCTGGCCACCGCGGTGGCGGCCGAGAGCATGCTCCCCAGGGTGAACGCGAGCACGCCGTTCGCGAAGCTGTGCGTCATCCCGGCCGCCACCAGCGCCGCGCCGGCACCGGCCAGGCCGGCGGCGACAGTGACCCGGTCGCCCCAGCGATCGGCGATCATGCCCCAGCCGGCCACCGTCAGGACGAGGCCGAGCTGGATGCCGCTGAAGATCAGTCCGAGCTGGGCCAGGTCGACGTCGTAGTAGCGCTGCAGGGCGGGGCCGATCGATGCCAGGCCGGGCATCAGTCCGATGGAGACCGTCAGCTGGCTGAAGCTCGCGACCCCCAGGGCGACCCACCGGTAGGGCCGCCGTCCGGACGCCGGAGCTCCATGACCCACCGTAG
>Ga0209055_1002899_pt1 | contig 10643 bp, 8 predicted proteins | sample GraSoiAngelo_110_FD_185875 | JGI IMG/M metagenome (GOLD analysis project Ga0209055, IMG submission 185875) | Grasslands soil microbial communities from the Angelo Coastal Reserve, California, USA - 14_0903_12_30cm (SPAdes) (version 2) | ecosystem: Environmental > Terrestrial > Soil > Grasslands ...
CACTTTCTTTTTTCCAAAGATCGAGGTAATTTCTCGCGGCACTGTTTTGTTCCTCCTCAGTTTTCGCCAAACCATGCAAATCTAACTGATTAGGACAAAACAGTGCCTCTCAAAATCGGAATCGGGGCTGAAAGACCTCGCGCAGAAGCTCCTTGCCTATCTCCCGAAAAGCAGTTAATCCGTCTCTTATATCGCAGACGTTTTGGGCGGCTCACGAAGCGCGACGGAGAATCATCACCACCAGCCCAATAGCAACAAACACCAAAAAACAAGCGGACAGCACGTAATACAGAACCCGCACCTTGGGCCAAAGCCACATCGGTAACTTGTCGACAAACTTGTCGCTCCATGTCTCGCCCAAGCGTGGCGGCAGGATAGCTTCGTCCGACTCAGGTTTCCAACGCGAAGCAATCCAAGTCGCTCGGAGGTTGGAAAGCAGCAGCGCCGCTATGAGCACCCTCAGCACACTTGGCCCAGAGGCCAGCATGTCCGCAGCAAACAAACCTAGGACGACTGCCGCTGCATAACGGCTACGTTCCCGCACGCCTACACCACCCAGGTAGTAAAACACCAGGACAATCGCGCCGGCAATCGCATGACCCGAGATGGCGGAGAAAATAAAAGAAAAAACTGCCACCACTGCACAGACCCAGTAACCCTGCGCTCCCAGATAATCCACGTCACTACCCGTCTGAATGGAAGGCCAGAAGAGGCTCTTGAGGCGGCTCTCGGTCCGCGGCGTCGAATCGGACAAGCCAAGCGTTTGCATTGGCAGGATTACAACCCAGTTCCTCCATGCAGTCCAGCAGAAAAATCCGCAGAGCAGCACCGCCGAGATTGACAAATCGAAACTCGGCTGGGCTCTAGATGTCGCTCAACGCGCTTATCGGAAACTGGAGGTTCATCGTTCAAACCAATTATTTCCTTTCGACTCAGGAAGACTGATTTGCGTCGAAGCATGCGCGGCACGGCATGCCGTGCCCCTACGGCAAGGCCCTGTAGCCCGGGTCTTCAGACCCGGGGGCTTTTCGCCGGCAACGCCCCCGGCGAGCGGGTGAATACAACGGCGCGTCCGTGAAGAATCCAACAGCGTGCTCTGGTTCCGGAGACCATTTCGAACGAAAAAGTAACTTGTTGAATGGAAGGCGGAAAACCCTGCAACCCTCTCAGGTTCAACCGGTTCAGTAGTTGTAGCAAGTTGATTTGAATTGCGCCGAGATTCGCCAAGATGTACGAGAGGTCCCCACAGTTGAAGATTCTGTATCTTCGCTCTCGCGTCCCCATCGACAACCCGACGCATTGGCACGTGTGCCGAAAAGCGTCTACAGGGTTTTGAAATAGGCTAGCGCCTCTCCTGGAAAACACTCGCGACAATCGGACATAACTCTTCAAGCCATTGTGGGCGGGCTGGGAAAGCCCGCAAGGAAACGGTTTCGGAAACCTGAGCCAACTCTGATCTCGGACCTAGTAAAACTGCCAAAGAGAATTGCAGGTAAGGCTGAGCCATGCCTGTGGCGACGGCCCATTGCTCGCCAGCGCAGCCCTCCTGAGCCATTGCCCTGGCCGGCGCCGCTCGGTATGCTTCGTGACTACAAGGAGGTCCGGATGGCCCGCCTCGTTGCTGCAGCCCCTCTCGACTTTTGCCAGGCGCTGCTGGAGATTTACACGGTCAACGACCGAATCAACCAAATCCTGCTCGAGCATCTCGACCCTCACGCGTGGCGGGCCAAGCCGCCCGGCGGCAGAGGACGCACCATCGCCGCAATCTTCGCGCACATGCACAACATTCGCCGCAAGTGGCTGAGGCTCTCAGCCCCACATCTGAAGCTGCCGGCCCCGCTCGACCGCACTCGCTGTACCCAGAAGCAGGTCCGGGCTGCACTGGCCGAGAGCGCTGCGCGCTGCTCGCAGATGCTCGCGGACGCCCTGGCCGGTCCCGGGGGCCGCGTCAAGCACTTTCGCCGGGACGGTTGGGCGAGGCCATGGCCTGCGGGCGCCGCCATGTTTGCCTACATGGTCTCGCATGACGTGCATCATCGCGGACAGGCGTGCATGCTGGCGCGGCAGCTCGGATTCTCGCTGCCGGGCCCGGCCGCTTACGGAATCTGGAATTGGGAAAAACTGTGGAGGGAGTGTGGGTTCACGCACCCGCGGTGAGGTCCTGGGCGCGCCCCACCCACCTTCGGCGGTCCGCCCAAGCCTCGACCTCCTCTGGGTCGCTTCACCCGCCTGCGGTGCATCCTCGCGCGTGGCTGAGCTCGACCCTGGCGGGTTTCCATCTCAGGAATGTATTGACTTGTGCGGTAAACGTAGTATGCTCACGGCGCATCACATCTGGGCGCCTCCAAGAATAACCGGCCGTACGCAAAGCCCGCATCCCGCCGGCTACTGTTGTCCGCGCTCCGCTTGCACGTCCTAAAGGAGATCAAAGTGAAGAAAAGTGTATTTCTATCTGTCGCCGCGTGTCTGTTTCTATCCGCAACCTCGATAGTTTTGGCGCAAGAGCAGGCGCCTTCGAGCCCGCCGAAAGTGATTCAAATATTCCGCGAGGAAGTGAAGCCCGGAAAAGGGGCTGCGCACGAGAAAATAGAAGCCGGATGGCCCAGCGCTTTCGCCAGCGTGAAGTCGCCGACGCATTATATCGCGATGGTGTCTGTGACCGGCCCGAGCGAAGCATGGTTCGTGAGCGGCTTCGATTCATTGGCGGCCTGGGAAAAAGACCGGCTGGATAACGAAAAGAACGCGGTGCTAACCGCCCAGCTCGATCAGCTTGGTGAAAAAGACGGAGAGGTTCTCTCCGGCGTCCGCAGCATCGTGGCTCGCTATCGCGAAGACTTGAGCTACCGTCCGGGCGGCGTGAACATCGGGCAGATGCGTTATTTCTACGTGACAACGTTTCGCATCCGCCCGGGCCACGAGAACGATTACACCGAGGCCAATAAAATCGTCCGAGCTGCGCACGAAAAGGCCAACGTGCCCGAGCACTGGGCCGTTTTCCAGATCATTTCCGGCATGCCCAACGGGACCTACCTGGCCTTCCAGCCTCTGAAATCGCTCGCCGAGGTGGACGCTTTTCCGGAAACGCACGGAAAGGCTTACCAGGAAGCGACCGGCGAAGAGGGGCAGCGGAGGTTGCGCGAGTTGGCCAACGCCGGCACCCTGGACACAGAAACTAGCATCTTCCTTTTCAACCCGAAGATGAGCTATGTCTCCCAAGAAGTGGCCTCGGCCGATCCGGACTTCTGGACCCCGAAGCCGGCTGCAAAAGCTGTTGCCGCAGTAGTCAAAAAGGGAGCCAAAGTCAAAGAAGTCGCAGCAAGACCATAACCGTCGGATATCGCGATATAGCCGTTCCACAGGCAAGGGCATCCCGATCCCAATTGGGCCGGAATGCCCTTGCATCTTTGTTGACAGTCGGTCTCGAAGTCCGGCGAACGTTGTGCTCCCGCTACCTTTCGCCTGTCCTTAGGTGTTCTTTCTTCCAGCGCATGGCGGCGGTGATACGCGTGCGCCCGCTCGGATGGTCAAAGAAGAGGAACTCTTCGATGGGTCCCGGGTCCAGTTTACGGTATTCCCCCAACTTCAAGTCCACCTCGGCCTCGCCGTCGGGCTGTTGGCTGGCGTTTAGTCCGTAGAGGTCAGCCTCGTACTCCAGCGTGCGGATGATGGTGTTGGTGATTGGCGTGGTCACGAAACCAAAAATCGAGAAAATCAGTGCCACAAGTGGGATCACTGCCACGTCCGTCATTCCGTGAATGCCCCAACGCTGGCCCCAACGCGCGAGCGACCAGTTCTCTCCCCAGTTCAGAAACGCAAAGCCGCCAAGGATGATGACGCCGAAGAAGACCAGCCCCTTATAAGCATGATTCAGCACGTAATGCCCCATCTCGTGACCCATCACCGCTTGGATCTCCGCCGGCGAGCAGCGCCTCAGCAGGTTGTCGTTCAGTGTGATGCGCTCAGTGCCGAGAAAGCCGCTCACGTTGGCGCTAACGCGCGTGGTCTGCCGCGAGGCGTCCATCTCATACACTTCGGTGACCGGAATCCCGTTCGCGCGCGCCATGCTCAGAATCGTTTCCTTGATCTTCGGGTCTGCCAGCTTCTTGTAGGTGTTGAAGAGCGGCGCGATATAGACGGGGCCAATAAGTATGGCAAATGCGAAAAAGACAGTGGTTACCCCAGCCCCCCATACCCACCAGCTTTTCCCGACGCGACGCACGACGCCGAAGAGCGCCATCACGAGCAGGCTGCCCAGCACCAACGCGACCGTGAGGCCGACCACCTGGTCGCGCATCCATGGCCCGAACGTCTGGGTAGCTAGACCGTACTTGTGCTCGCGCACGAAACCCTCGTAGTACGTCAACGGAAATCCGAGCGCGCTGACGGCGACCAGGAACTGCACGAAGTAAAGGGCTGTCTGGGCCGGTTTCCAGGGTGCGATGCGCTCGGCGAAGTCACGCATCCGCACAGAAGCGCCCGTGGCCAGCAACAGGAGCATGATCGCGGCGCCATAAAGAAAATCCCACAGGGTCAGCCAATAGCCACCCTCGAAGTACGCATCGGACTTCGCCCGCTTGTCCGGCGGCACCTTAGCCAGGTAAGTGTCCACTGCCGCCTTCACGTCAAACTCCGGCGCAGCCGGAGCCACTACGCCCGTGTGGGCACCCGCCTCAGGTGGCACTGCTGGAGACGTCTGCTCTAGCTTCACAGGTGTCGTCACTCGTAGGGGCTGTGATCCTGCGCCCCCGGCAAACAGCAATAGCGAAATTGCGATCAGCAATCCGGTTGGCATGGAATGAAACACTCTGCTCTCCTCTTCGGCTACCCTTTCTCTTGCCCGAACAAGATACACCATGATGCTTTACGTGGGATTTCCGTCTTACGGCTCCGGCCCGACCTGAAGTATGCGCAAGTAGCTCCGTTGACCTAGGAAAGCAAGAAAGTGACAAGTGAGCCAGAGACCGCTTGTCGCCGCAGCCTGCCTAAGCTCCCCCCTTTGAGCCGACTCTCTGACAGACTCCATTCTGCCCGCCTTTTCGGCTTTGTCTCAACCGACAGATCAGACCTGCTGATCAACGAGGAACGTAAAGCGCCGACATGCGAGACCACAGTTGCGCTCCTAGACGAAGGGAAGACTCAGTGTCCCCGATTGACGGAAGCTTTTCCGCCAGCCGCTGCCCATCGGCGCCAAGTCCGCGGTCTTTCACAAGGAGTTCGGCAACTTCGCCGACCTGAGAAACTTTGTGACCCGGGGCGGGCAGAAGGGTGTACAGCGGCCGGTGCTGCCGCCGGGCACGCTCGTGCCCATCCATCCCGTCGGCTTCCTGGTGATTACGCGCAGCCAAGTCTACGGCCTGCCCGTCTCGTCCGAGTTGCGCAGCAAGATCGGCAAGGATGGCAGCCTCACCCCCACATCCGTCGGACTCCAGCCGGAACAGTTGGAACTGGTGCGTATCATGCCGCAGCCCCGCGGCAAAGATGGCAGCACGGTGGACATGGTTGGCATCGTCACCACCTACGAAGGGGACCCGCTGCCCTCCGGAGATATCGCCAACCGCCTGGGTGGCTTCGACGATGTGGATAAGCTCGAGCGCGCAGGCGCCAATGACGCCGAGATCATCGAAAGGTTGCTGGGAAGCAAGAATGAGCTGCACAACAACTTTCAGGACTACCAGGCCTTCCTCGACAACGGCGGGCGCATCGGGCTGCAGCACGACCCCCTGCTCTACGGCGCCTTTGCGCTCAATCCGTTTCTGGTAGGCGTCGAGCTGGTGCCCATGCTCTTGGTCAAACAGGGCCAGGTAGCGGTGATCAAGGCTTACGTGGGCCTGGCCACGCAGGACACGTCGGGCGCTGAGTTCAAGTACGGCTCGCTGGTGCGGCCCGGCCACCGCGGCATCTGGCAGGAGCCGCTGCGCACCGGTAAGTATCCGCTCAATCCGCGCTGCTACGAGCCGGAGATCTCCATGGTGGGCACAATGCGAAATCTGGTCAACGAAGTCCTGCAGGCGGCCGTCGGCAATCACTTCCGCGACAGCCTGCAGGGCATGCCAGCCATCCGTTTCATCGAGACCCGCCGGCAGGTTCAGGAGGAGGCCTTCCGGCACATCCGCGACCAGCTCGAGCAATACCAGGTGGAGACCAAGGGTGTGTACATCCAGGACGTCATCCTGCCGGAAGACCTCGTCACTGTGCTGACCCACCGCGAGATCGCGAACCAGGAAATCGAAACTTTCAAGAAGCAGCGCGCCGCCCAGGACGAACGCATCGAAATGGAGCAAGCCAAAGGCACCGCCGACATGCAAAGCGACCTAGCGCGCTCCAAGGTGGGTGTCGCCATCAAGAAGAACAACGCCGACGCGCGCGTGGCCGAGGCCACGGGCGAAGCCGCCTACATTCGCGAGACCGGCACGGCGAAAGGCGCGGAGGTCGAGGCCATCGGGCTGGCACGCGCAAAAGGATTCCAGGCCCAGGTGGATGCCCTTGGACCCAACGCCACGGCGCTGGTCAATGTCATCGCCGCGCTGTCGGAAGGGCGGGCCAAGTTTGTGCCCGACATCCTGGTGACCGGCGGCAGCGGCTCGAGCGCGCTCGATGGCCTCGCCGCGACGGCGATGCGCTTCCTCAACGGCGGTGGCTCAGGGAAGGCTGCGCAATCAGCGCCTGTAGCTTCTCCCGAATCTGCAGCGCCATCCGCAAGTGCTGCGCTGCCCGCGATGCCCATGTCGCCCACGGTACCGGAGAAACCACCGCAGCCGACGAAATAGTCTCGCTCCGACCGGGCGCCTCGACGGAGAATCTAGCATCTCCGAAGCTGAGGCGCAGCGCCTCCGTTGTTTTCCACTGTTCCGGCAAATCAGAGACCCAAGAGTTTGCTCCCTTGTTGTTCCCTCGGAGATTGCCCTCGGCGGGGAATGTGAACGTTGCCACTTGAGCCGCTGAACCGGCATCGCTCACGTGCTAGGCACTCCACGTAAGAAACATTCTTATATAGACATCAGGGTTTTTGCATAGCAATGTCAGTACGGATGACACCCAAGTAGTTGCGGGCAGTTTCGAGGGCTTGCTCGGCGTCATGATGCGAGACGAACCCGGTATCGTCATAGAGAGCCAAGTTCCTCTTTCGTCGAAGGCGGTCGAACACCGTGATTAGACCGGCGTGCTTCTTGTGGATGCGCGCCCGCACGAATTCGATAATTGCGATGTGATGTCCAGGCTGGCTCCTGGCGCGGAAGCCGTGGCTGAACATGAATCCCAAGGAGACCTTGAGCATCGCTTCGTAGGCTTGTTGGAGGCAAGCCTCCTAGTCAAAAGCGAGGATTTTATAAGCTGAGGCCAGCTTTCTCTCGGCGCTTTGCAAGAACCGTTCAATCTGCGCCCAGTCTACCCTATGCGGCTTGAGTTTCTTCACTCGGCACCGACAAGCGGGACCCGCTTATTGCGCCAGACGTTTTCGAGGAAGGCACCCTTGTGAGCACGTCGTGAGTCAAATTCCTTCCGACTGAGGACCGTGTAATTGATCTCTCGTCCGAGCCGGCGTTCCAGTTTCTGCATTGCGTCCGCCAGGGTGTCGCCTTTCGGGTTGCCGATCACGAGGACATCAATGTCGCTCGCGGCGTCCTGCTGGTTTCGCGCGAACGAACCATACAGATATGCCTCTTCTATTCCTGCGATTTTTTTGAGGGATTGTGCAATCAGCGGCATAGCCCCAATGGTTTTCCCGACGATTCCGCGCATTTCATCGAACAGGGGATACTCGTGGTTGAGCCGAAAATATTTCTGACGACCACTTACTTCGGACTGAAACAGTCCTTCTCGCTCCAGGCGCTGCAGCTCTTTTGACAGGTTGGACGGGTCAATGCTCAGCCGCTGCGCGAGGTCCCTCAGATGGTGCCGGGCTGCTGGATTCGTGAAGTAATAGGCCAAAAGCCGCTGGCGGGCCTTAGAACGCAGGTCAAGCATACGGTACAAGTCTACCACAAATGTGGTAACGCTGAACCATGATAGGAGAGCTGAGCAGCTCGCTCCCCTGGAAGCCGACTTCCCTCCAGGATCGAGAAGCAAGTGCAGAACCCCTTCACAAGATCGAGTACTTACAGTGTGGCGCTGACCCTTTTTTGCCAAGAATTGCATTTAGCCAGTCACTGCACTGACACACAATCCATTGCCGTTTGCCCCCCGATTGTTCGCCGGTAACCATTCGCCTATACTCAACCGTCGGAGAAGGTAGACATGAAGAGACTCTTCCTTGCTCTGGCTATTTTGGCGCTTGCGGCTACCGCTATAAGGTCGCAAGAGCCGCTCTCTGCAAGGGCCGCCCTCATTGCTCGCGCCAAATCGCTCGAACTCAACACGCCCTACGTGCCACCTCCTGGTGACGCCCTCGAGCACCACACGTCCGGCTTTGCGAAGATCATGTGTTCGGCCGTGTTCATCACTGGTCTCAACCCTGAGTTCGCGGCTGAGAATGTGGGCTATTTCACGAGCCCCTATGCGGAGCGCGCGAAGGTCGGGAAACCCGTGATCGATCGCGCGGCCAAGGCCGTGCACGTCACGCTCCCGAATGGCGTAACGCTCACGGCCAAGTACCTGGGCAGCCAAGGGTGTGTGACGCTTCCGGTGGGGAAGAACTCGGTGAATTTCACACCGATCGAAGTGAAGAGCAAGCTTCCCGATGCTTCGACACTGCCGTGGCCGATGGGCGATGTACTGCCGAAGGGCCCGCTCTCAAAAGAGGTCGACGCGGCGAAGGTGAAGCAGGCGGTGGATGCGGCGTTCGAGCCCGCGGCAGAGATGACCGCCGCCTTTGTGGTGACGTGGAGAGGACGGATCATCGGCGAGCGGTTCGGCGAAGGCATCACACCACACACGGCACTCGAGAGCTGGTCGATGGGCAAGAGCGTGACGGCAACGCTCATGGGTATCCTCATCAACCAGGGTGCCTATCAGCTGTCGCAGCCGGCGCCCATTCCCGAGTGGCAAGCTGCGGGCGATCCACGGACGAAGATCCGCATCGCCGACCTTCTGAACATGTCGAGCGGATTGCGGATCAAAGCGCCCCAGGATCCGGACTACGATCCCTCGGGCCCTTACCCCGATCATCTATACTTGTACACGGGCACCGTCAATTCGTTCCAGTACGCAGCCACGCGGCCGCTGCAGTGGCCGCCTGGAACGGTAGGGCGCTACCACAATAGCGATCCGGTGCTGGTCAATTACCTCATTCGTCTGGCGGTCGAGAAGCGCGGCGAGGAATACCTCTCGTTCCCGCAGCGCGCGCTGTTCGACAAGATTGGCATCCGGACGATGGTCATTGAGACGGACCCATTCGGCAACTTTCTGACTCAGGGATACGATCTCATGTCGGCACGCGACTGGGCGCGTCTCGGCAACCTCTATCTGCAGGACGGCGTGTGGAACAGCCAGCGGATACTGCCCGAGGGGTACGTCAAGTTCGTGAGCAAGGTGGCGCCGGCCTGGGAAGCCGACAAGCGTCCCATTTACGGCGGCTTCTTCTGGATAAACGGCGACGGCACGTTTCCGGTTCCCAAGGAGGCATACTACATGGCTGGGGCCGGTGGCCAGACCACGCTGATCATCCCGTCCCACGAGCTGGTCGTCGTGCGCCTTGGACATTTCAAGGGCAGTATGGCGGGCTCGACCGGTTTCAAGAAGGCACTCAGGCTTCTGATGGAAGCGGTACCGCGACAGAACTGAGGCGAATCGAGGGTTCTGGTGCCTCACTTGAATCCTTGGGGTGCTCTTACTGGAAAAATGCATAGCTTTCACCTTTACATCCAGAAAGTGTGTCGCTAGACTTCGGAGACTGCAAAGAAAGCAAGCACTCGTCAGCCGTTGACCGATAGCAGGCTGCGGAAGAAATGACGAGTCGCTGTTTTCTCAACATCCCGATAGGGCAGCATGGAACAGACAAAGGGAATTGTGCTAGCGGGGGGTACGGGCTCGCGGATGCTCCCACTCACCCGCGTAACGAACAAGCACTTGCTGCCGGTGTACGACCGTCCCATGATTTTCTATCCCATCCAGACCCTTGTAAACGCCGGCATTCGCGACATCCTGATCGTGACCGGAGGGCAGCATGCCGGGGAGTTCCTCCGGCTGCTCTCGGATGGGAAAGACTTTGGACTGGCGCATCTTAACTACACTTATCAGGAGGGCGAGGGAGGCATCGCACATGCGCTTCGGCTAGCCGAGCATTTCGCGCAGGGGAAAAAGGTTTGTGTGATTCTTGGCGATAACATCATCGAGGGGAACATCCTGGCGGCGAAGGAACAATTTGAGCAGCAAGAGCAGGGCGCGCACATCATTCTGAAAGAGGTGCCCGATCCTGAGCGCTTTGGCTGTCCCGAAATCGTGGAAGGCCGCGTCGTACGCATCGAGGAAAAGCCGAAGATCCCCAAGTCACGCTATGCGGTAACCGGGATCTACTTTTACGACGCTACGGTCTTTGAAAAGACGCGGCGGTTGCGACCGAGTTTGCGCGGAGAACTGGAAATCACCGACGTCAACAACATGTATCTCGAGGAGGGAGCGCTCACGTCCAGCATCCTCGAAGGTTGGTGGACCGATGCCGGGACCTTTGAGTCGCTTCGCCAGGCGACGAATCTGGTGGCAGGGACCAG
>Ga0209055_1002904_pt1 | contig 10632 bp, 8 predicted proteins | sample GraSoiAngelo_110_FD_185875 | JGI IMG/M metagenome (GOLD analysis project Ga0209055, IMG submission 185875) | Grasslands soil microbial communities from the Angelo Coastal Reserve, California, USA - 14_0903_12_30cm (SPAdes) (version 2) | ecosystem: Environmental > Terrestrial > Soil > Grasslands ...
CCGCGCCGAAGTACAGTCCGTTGAACACGAGCAGCAGCACCGTACCGATCCCGGCGGTGATCCCGAACGCGAAGCCCAGGAACGCCACTTGCACGTTGTTCGTGATGATCCCCGTGGCGATGACCGGCAGGTACATCGAGGGCTGCTGCGCATAGCCGACGCCTTGGGCGCGATGCTCGGCGCCAGCCCGCGCACGCGCCAGCATCTCGTCCGTGAGCACCTGTTCCGCGATCGCGGGGCGCTCGCGGATCAGGACGTATCCGGTCATCGCCGGAACGGCGAACATGAGCAGGGCCGTCACCACGTACGCGCGCGCGGCCACGACGGCGGCCGGCAGCTCCCGGAGCACCAGGCGGCCCATGTGGACGCGGTGGCCGATGTGCCGGCCGTACACGGCGTTGTGCCCCGCGCTCACGACGCGCTCCAGATACTCGAGCACTCTGGGGTCCACGCCGTACGTCCGGGCGCGCGCCAGATCGGCCGCCACCTCGCGATAGCGCGCCGCGAACCCGGGAATCTCGGCCGCCCCCAGCTGCTTCAAGCCGATCCGCTCCGCCCGTGCCGCGAGCGTCCGAAACGCCTCCCAGGAGTCCCGCTTTCGCGTCACGAATCGCTCGGCGACGACGGTGGTGCGTCCCACGCCCTCGGTCGGTCGCGCGGCGAGGCGGCCGCTCCGCTTCTCGAACTCCGCAGTGTGGAGCCGCACCAGGAACGCCTCCGGGTCGGCATCGCGCCGCGGAAAACGCGGGGCAAACCGGGCCGCCAGGTCGGCGGTAAAGCGGCGACGCAGCGTGCCGTCCAGTCGCTCCACGCGCTCGAGATACTGGTCGAGCAGGCGGAACTCCTCGTCGCTGAGCTCGGGCGGGCCGGCCTCGAGCGGCTCCGCCCGCGGCTCCCGATCCGGGGGGACGCCGGCGAGCTGCAGGTCCTCAGGCCGGTCGCGCGCCACTACGGTTCCAGCCACGATGTCGCCGAGCCGCTTGTTCTGCGGATGGAACAGCACGAAGGCGAGGCCCACCAGGCCGAACGGGAGCGCGTCGACGACGCGGATCAGGTTCCGCACCGCGGCCGCCGCGAACGTGATCGGGTGCCCGGTATCCATCACGACGCGAATGCCCATGAGCTGCTTGCCGGGCGTCCGGCCGTGGTTGAGCGCTTCGAACAGGAGGAAATAGCACCAGAACACCAGGAAGGCCGCGAGTACGACCAGCACCGCCGCCAGCGTCGACCAAGGGCCGGGGGGGCCGGTCCGCGTCTGCAGCGTAGCGACGCCGATGCCGAGCGCCATGTACACGACGGAGAGCAGCACGGCGTCGCACGCGGCAGCGGCGATACGGGATCCCACACCGGCGAGCTCGAGCTCGAGCACCAAGTGCTCCGGCGTCTCGATCGCGAGGCGCCGCGCGAACTGCGGGACCGTCGGGGCTCGCGGGGCGGGCATCCGGGAGTCATCTTAATCACGAAGGAGGACTCATGGCTACCACGCAGCTCCGGCCGATGGCGTTGGGCGAGATTCTGGATGCTTCGTTCGCGTTGCTGCGGCGTCACGCCGGTGTCTTCTTCGGCATCGCGATCGTGTGCCAGGGCCTTCCTACGGCGCTGGGACTGTTCGTCCAGTTCGGGGGTGGGCCGCAGCAGCACTTCGGTCTCTACGCCGCGTCGCAGATCCTGGGCTTCGTGGGATACCTGATCGTCACCGGCGCGTCCATCCGTGTGGTGTCGCAGGCGTATCTCGGCCACGAGCCGTCGATGGGGGACGCGCTCGATTTTGCCCTGTCGAAGATGGGCCGCAGCTTCAGCGCCGGCTTCGCCTCCGGCATCCTGATCGGCCTCGCGTGCATCCTCATCATAATTCCGGGGATCGTCGTCGCGTGCGGCCTTGCCGTCGCGGTGCAGGCCGCCGTACTCGAGCCACTGCCGGGGGGCACCGCCGGTGTGGGTCGCTCGTGGAACCTCACCAGCGGCTTCAAATGGAAGGCGTTCGGATTGTACTTCGTCGTCTTCGTGCTCTTCGGCCTCTTTGTCCTCGGGTTCGGCGTGATCGCCGGTCTCGCCGCGGCCCTGTTCCCACCGTTGATGGTTCCGGCAGTGATCGGCCTCGGCCTGATCTCTCTCTTCCTGTACCCGTTCATCAGCTGCGTCTTCACCCTGTTCTATTACGATCTGCGGGTACGCAAGGAAGCATTCGACTTGGAGCTGCTGAGCCAACACCTCGGGATCGCAGCCGCGAGGGCGTGAGCGTCACGCCTCAGGCCGCCGACCCGGACTCGCTGCGCGCGGCGCTCCGCACCGTGTTCGCGGCGCGCGAATACCGCTGGAGCGAGCCCAGCAGCACCTGGTCGTGGCTGCTCACGCAATGGCACCGGGTGCTCGACTGGCTCGAGGGCCTGCGCCTCGCGTCTCCCGTGCGCTACTACGTCGTGCTCGCCGTCCTGACCCTGGCGCTCGTGGCGTCGCTGGTGCACTTCGGCTGGGTGGTGTGGCGATCACTGCGGCCGGCCGAGCCGGTCCCCGCGCCGCTGCCTCCCGCCCCCCCGCCGCGCGACGCCGCCTGGTATGCGGCTGAAGCGCGTCGCCTGAGTGCTGCGGGTCGATTCGCCGAAGCGCTCGGGGTTCGCTTCGTCGCCGCCGTGCTCGACCTGGACGAGCGCCGTGTCGTGCAGTTCCATCCGTCCAAGACGCCGGCCGAGTACACGCTGGAAGCCCGGCTCGACGCCGCAGGGCGCTCGGGACTGAGCGAGCTGGTGGCGAGCCTGTATCGCCACGTGTTCGGGGGGACGCCGTGCGATGCCGAGCAGTGGCACCGCTTCGACGCGCTCGCCGCCGGCCTCAGGCTCCATGCTGCGACGCAGTGAGCAGGCCCTCGTCATCGGGGCGATCGGGGCGGTGGTCCTCGCCGCGGTCGCCGGCGTGCTGACGGCGCCCACTCGCGATCTGGAAGACCCCCGACTCTCCACCTACCTGGCCGGGCCGCACGGCGCCAAAGGGCTGGCGCAGACCCTCAGGCGCCTCGGCATGACGGTGGAACAGCGGCGCCACCCCTACTTCGATCTGGCGGGCGACAGCGCGCAGCCCCCTCGCCGGGAGGCGGTGCTGCTCGCGTTCCTGGACATCGACCCCCCCACGGCGCGTGAGCTCGCCACGGTGCGTGACTACGTGACGCACGGCGGACGCATCTTCGTCGCCGGCGTGACGGGGATCGAGACCTGCTTCGGATACCGTTCCCGGCGCCTGCGCCGCGGCGCGCAGGCGGACTCGAGCCCGGTCGTGAGCGGCGCTTGGCGTCTCCCCCGTGCCGGTCGCGTGCTGGAGCGCATCCCGGCCGAGTCGCTGGCGCCCGCGCCGGCGGAGCGTCCGCAAGGCGATCGGTGCGCACCCCGTCTCGCCGCTCGCGTGGACACGCTGCTGGGCGTCCGCGGCGGTCGTCCCTTGGCCGTACGACTGAGCTTTCCGACCGGTGGGGAAGCGCTGCTCCTGGCCGACGGCGGGTTCCTGACCAACCGCTCGCTCAAGGAGACCGATGCCGGGCTCGCGGTGCTGCCCTGGTTCGCGGACGGGCGCACGCGCCGGGTGGTCGTGGACGAGTATCACCAGGGGTTCGGCGCGGGCGGCTCGCTTCTGGTGGCGTCGGCGGCCTGGCTGGTGGGTCATCCACCGGGGTGGGCCATCCTTCAGGTCGTGGGGGTGGCGTTGGTGGCACTCGCAACGGTCGCCGTGCGCTTCGGGCCGCCGCGTGCGGGCGTCGAGCGGCGGCGACGATCGCCGCTCGAGCACCTCGAGGCGCTGGCGGCCGGGCTCGAAGGAGCCGGCGGTGTGGACACGGCGGTGGCACTCACGGTGTCGGGGCTGCGGCGGCGACTCGGTCGGGCCGGCGCGCTGTCGGTCGAAGGGCAGCGCTCCTGGCTCGCGGCGCTCGAGCTGGGGCTGCCCACGGCCACCGGGCGTAACGCGGTGCGGGAGCTGCAGCGCACGATCAACCAACCCGGCGGTCCCGAGCGTGCGCTCGCGGCCGCCCAAGCGGTGGAGGACGTGTGGGAGGAGCTTCGCCCGCAGACGACGCGCGTCGCATCCTAGAAGCGCTCGATCGCGTGATTCTCGGGCAGACCGCGGCGACGCGCGAAGCCCTGGTGTGCCTGCTCGCCCGCGGCCACGTGCTGCTCGAGGGCGTGCCGGGCACCGCCAAGACCCTGCTGGTGCGCACCCTGGCGCTGGCGCTCGACGTGAGATTTCAGCGCATCCAGTTCACGCCCGACTTGATGCCCGCAGACATCACGGGGGTCACGCTGCTGAGCGGCGCGCGGGAGTTCACGTTTCGACCCGGCCCCATTTTCGCCGACCTCGTGCTCGCCGACGAGATCAACCGGGCGCCGGCGAAAACGCAGGCCGCACTGCTCGAAGCGATGCAGGAGCGCACCGTCACCGTGGACGGTGTGGGGCACCCGCTGTCCGCCACGTTCACCGTGTTCGCGACGCAGAACCCCGTCGAGTTCGAAGGCACCTATCCGCTCCCCGAGGCCGAGCTCGACCGTTTCATGGCCAAAGTGCTGGTGGGCTACCCCGACTCGGACGCCGAGCAGGGCGTCCTCGAGCGCACCGTGCAGGGCTTCGAGGCGGACCGGCCGGCGACCTACGGCGTGAGCCAGGTAACCGACGCGGCCGGCCTCGAGCGGCTGCGCGCCGCGGTCGAGGCCGTGCGGGTCGCGTCGCAGATCACCGCCTACATCGCGGGCGTCGTCCGGGCCACGCGCCAGGCCGCCTCGTTCACGCTGGGCGCGAGCCCACGGGCGGGCGTGGCGCTCCTGAAGGCGGCGCGTGCGGCGGCGTTTCTGGACGGCCGCGACTACGTGATTCCCGACGACGTGAAGCACCTGGCCGCTGCGGTGCTGCGCCACCGCGTGAGCGTCGCGCCTGAGCTCGAGCTCGAGGGCGTCACGCCGGACGCGGCGCTGAAGGCGATCCTCGACAAGACCGAGGTGCCGACCGCGTGACGTCGCTGGAGTTGCTTGCCTACCTCGCGACCATCGCGGCGTTCTGGGGCATCTGGTACTTCGTCGGCACGCGCGCGGGCGTGCTCTGGACCCCCCGCGGCCTCTGGTGCGCCGCCGGCTGCGCGCTCGCCGGGCTCGCGAGCCTCGACGCCATGCTCATCGCCGACGTGGCGCTCGTCGCGGCGGTGTGGCTGGACGCGGTGCTCGCCGCCCGTCCCGGCAGCGCCGGGCTGGGCGTGTCGCGCGACGCGCCCCCCGCGTTTTCGGTGGGCCGCGACGCCGCCGTGTCCTACCGCTGGGTCAACGGCACCCGGCGCACCGCTCGCTTGCGGGTGCGCGAGCTGCGCCCCGACGTGCTGGGGGGGCCGCAGCCGCCGCGCCGCGTCGCCGTGCCGCCGCTCGGGACGGCGCGCGACCGCGTCTCCGTTAGGCCGGCGCGCCGGGGTCGGGAGCGCGGTGGCGGGTTCGCGCTGGACTCGATCGGACCGCTCGGGCTGGGAGCGCGCCGCGAGCGGATCGACCTGCCGTGGGACGCGGCCGTGTATCCCCCGCTCGTCACCGCCCGGCTCCAGGCGTCGGTGGCGCGGGCCCAGCGCCGTCGCGAGCAGGGCATCACGCCGCTGCGCCAGCTGGGCGAGGGCCGTTTGTTCGAGTCGCTGCGCGACTGGGTCCCGGGCGACGACCTGCGGCACATCGACTGGAAGGCCACGGCCCGCCGCGGCAAGGTGATCACGCGGCAGTACGAGGCCGAACGACGCCAGCAGGTGCTGCTCATCCTCGACACGGGCCGGCTGCTCACCGCGGAGATCGCGGGCCTGTCGCGGCTCGACTACGTGGTCCGCGCGGCGCTCGAGCTCGCGTACGCGGCGACGCAGCACGACGACAACGTCGGGGTGATGGCGTTCGCCGACGGCGTGCAGCATTTCGTCGCGCCGCAGCGCGGCCGTGCGGCGCTCAAGCGCGTGCTCGACGTGCTCGCGACGATTCAGCCGACCCTCGTCGAGCCCGACTACCCGGGGGCGTTCCGCTACCTCGCCGCGCGCAACCGCAAGCGCGCGCTCACCGTGCTGTTCAGCGACGTGATCGACCGCTTCGCGTCGGACGCCCTGGTGGCGAACGTCGCCAGCCTGCGGCCCCGCCACCTGCCGCTCGCCGTCACCCTGAAAAACCCGGAGCTCGAGCAAGTCGCGACGCTCCGCCCGGCCGTGGCGCACGACGCGTTCCGCAAGGCGGCGGCCGAGGAGTTGCTGCGGGCGCGGGAGGAAGCGCTGGCGCACATGCGGCGCGCCGGGGTGCTGGTGCTGGACGTCGCGCCCCAACGGGCCGCCGAGGCCGTGGTGGCGCAGTATCTCGAATTGAAGCGTCGGGGGCGGCTCTAGCCGGCGCTTATTAGATTGGCGCATGCGACTCGAGCGCGGCCGCGCCGCGGGAGCGCTGCTGCTGGCCGGTGTGACGATCGCCACCTGCGTCTACCCCACCGAGCACGACGCGGCGGTGCACGTGAGCCTCACACCGGTGCACATCCTGTTCAGCGGCCACGACACCGTCGCCACGGCGCGCGCCTGGCAGATCCGCGGCGCGGGTGACTCGGTCGTCATCCCGAACGTGGCGTTCACCTGGTCGACCAGCGATTCGGCCATCGCGACCGTGAGCACCGAGGGACGCATCGTCGGCATCAGGTCGGGCAGCGCGATCATCACCGCGGCCGCCCTCAACTTCGACGCCGGCCAGCGCGCGGCGGCCGACACGGTCCGTGTCTCGGCCCCGATCGAAGTCGACAGCATTCGCCCCAGGACGGTCCGCTACGGCGAGTTCCTCTCGGTGTACGGGATCGGGGTGGACTCCATTTTCCTCGCGAGCCTGGACAGCGCATCGCTCATCCCCAATACGGTCGAGGACACGACCTACGCACAGGGCACCCAGCGGCGCCGCTATTGGGTACCGTTCCCGGCCCGCACCGATTCGCTGGCCATCATCGGGATCTACAACGGGAACGGCGTGTTCGGCTTCGTCCGCGGCGACACTACCAAGGTGGTCGAGCGGGATCTCTACGAGCCGGACGACACCGTCCCGCATCCGATCGACCTGGATGCGGCGCCGCCGTTCGCCGCCGTGCCGACGCTGCTGTTCTTCAATCCGGCGCTCGCGTTCGAGCGCCTCAAGCGGGGCGAGAAGACGGGAGTGGACTGGTACCACTTCACCCAGGCGCAGCCACGGGACCTGACGATCATTCTGACCGCTCCCCAGATCGCCGGCACCTTCGTCACGTTCCTCACGGACTCGCTCGGCTGGAACGGCACGACGCAGAATTACTTCCTCGGCCGAGATGCGTGGACCTTCGGGCCGTCGTCGCACGCCTGTCACGGCCTGGGGTTCGCTCCCCCGGAAGCGGTGGCGGATTCGACCATCGTGGCGCTCAAGAACGCCCCGGCCGGCGCGCTCGACGCGATCGCGATCTATTCGGCCGCGGGGCGCTACGGCCTGGGCGTGATCGCCGCGTACCAGAGCGAGCTCCCCGCCGATGCGCACGAAGACGACAACTCGTGCAACGCGGCGGACCTGCGCGACACTGTCCCGGCGCCGTTCCGCGACACGCTCACGATCGAAAACCCGCACGACGTCGACTGGATCCGGTTTCACTACACCAACGGAGGACTCGGCACCACGGCGCAGTTCCGGATGCACGCGTTCCCCGGGACCCACCCGGACTCCCTCAAGGACCTCGATCTCTACGTCGTCAAAGTGCCGCAGCCGTCGGACACCGCGCTCCAGGTCCTGCTGGCCGACACGACCGCCGGCTCCGACGTGAACCGCACGGCCAACCTCGCCACCGGCGATTACTACCTTGTGATCGTGGACTTCGCGGGCGTGGCCACCACGTATGAAGTGTGCGTCGGGACCACCAACACCCTGCTGGGTGGCGGTCCGTGCAACAGCGGGTTCCCGGCGCCCCCGGCGCCCTCATCGCTGCGGCGCCGCTCGACTGTCGCGCGCGTCTCTGCGCGCACACTCCCACTCCCAACGCTCCGGCGCCGATGACCAACGGCGTGCTCGAGTGCTTCCGCTGCCACACGCCCATCCCGGAGAGCAGCCGGTTCTGCTCGTCGTGCGGCGCCGATATCTCCGGCGCGGGCACGGGGGGAGGCGCGAGCACCAGCAGCACCGACGTCATGGCCGAGCGGTTGGGACGCCTCGTCGAGGGCAAGTACCGGATCGAGCGGTTGTTGGGCAAGGGCGGGATGGGCGCGGTGTTCCTGGCGCACGATCTCACGCTCGAGCGCGAGGTGGCGATCAAAGTGTTGCCGCCCGATGTCGCCCAGGACGAGCAGGTGGTGCGACGCTTTCAGCAAGAGGCGAAGACCGCCGCCAGGCTCGACCACCCCAACATCATCCCCATCTACCGGGTCGAGAGCGAGGGCGGACTCAACTACTTCGTGATGAAGTATATCCAGGGCACCGCGCTCGAGGACCTGCTCGACAAGAAGGAGCCCCTCCCCGTTCCCGACATCCAGCGGATCCTGTGGGAGGCCGCCTGCGCTCTGGGGCACGCCCATCAGCGCGGCGTCGTGCACCGCGACGTGAAGCCCGCCAACATCATGTTCGACCACGACGGCCGCGTCATGCTCACCGACTTCGGCATCTCGAAGGCGCTCCAGGCGGCCACCGGGTTCACGGCCACCGGCATGATCATCGGCACGCCGCACTACATGGCGCCGGAGCAGGGAAAGGGAGCGCCAGTGGACGGGCGCGCCGACCAGTATTCGCTCGGCGTGGTCGGCTACCGCATGATCACGGCCGAGCTGCCGTTCGGGGGCGACTCCGTTCATACCATTATCTACAAGCACATCTACGAGGAGCCGCCGCTCGCCAGCGCCAAGCGTCCCGGCATCCCGGGCGGCCTCACGGCCGCGATCTCGCGCGCCCTCTCCAAGGATCCAGACCTGCGGTTTCCCACCATGGAGGACTTCGCCACCGCCGTCTGGCCGGAGCAGCCCGTCGCGTCGCCCGTGAAAGGGAAGGGGCGCGCTCCCGCGCGCCCCCGTCCCGCGGCCACGGCCGACGCGCCCACCCAGATCACCGGGGCACCGACCAAGCGGCTCTCCGGCGCGCGCCCGAAGCGGTCGCGCGCCGGGGCGGTGATCGGGCTGGCGGTCGTCGCGGCCGCCGGGGTCGGAGGCTATCTGGTCTTGCGGCGCCAAGGGAGCGGGGAGCGGGGAGCGGTACCCTCCGTCGACACGGTGAGGATTCAGGACACCGTGCGTGTGCCGGTGCAACCGAGCCCGTCCCTCTCCCCGAAGACGGAACGCCCCAAGCCTCCCAAGCCGCGGCCAGCCACGCCCGCGTCGCAGCCGCAGAGCCTCCTCACGATTGCCGCTGACCCGTTCGGCGAGGTGTACATCGATGGCGTGGATGCGGGCCAGACGCCGCTGGTCGAATATGTGGTCAAGCCCGGGCGCCACACGGTCCGCATCGAGCATCCCGGGTTCAAGACGGTGAGTGAGACCGTGCAGGTAGATGCGAGCAACACGGTCCGCAAGCGCTACACGCTGTTGCCGGAGTGAATCCCATGGGCCCCCTCCGCTACCTGCGCGCGGTCGTGTGCCTGGCAGGTCTTGCCGCTCCGTCGGTGGGAGCCGGCCAGGCCCCGCAGAACGCCACTCTGCGGCGCGCGCAGCAGGCGTACGACAACCTCGAGTATCGCCAGGTGCTGACGCTGGCGCGGGCCGCGCTGCGCGAGCGGCTCACGGGCGCCGAGCGCGCCCGCGCGTACGAGCTGCTCGGGTTCACCTACGGCGCCATGGACTCGATTCTCAAGGCCGTGGACGCCTTCAAGCAGGTCGTGCTCATCGACCCCGAGCGACAGCTCGATCCCAACCGCGTATCGCCCAAGGCGTACAGTGCCTTCGACGTAGCGCTGCGGCAGGTGCTGCTGGTGCGGCAGCTGCGGGTCGACAGCGTCAGCTTCGTCGGTGGGCAGGGGGCCGTGCCGATCCGGTTCACCGTCACGCAGCCGGCCCGCGTGGTCGCGCGCGCGATCGGCACCGGCGCCACCGTCGTGATCGACTCGGGCGCATGGAACGGGCAGGTGAACCTGCGCTGGCCCGCCCGGCTCCCGGGCGGCGATCCCGTGCCGGCCTGAGCCTACACGGTCGTGGTCGACGCGCGCCTCGGGCAAAACACGTTTTCCGCCTCGCAGCCGATCCGCGTCGGTCACGGCCGCGTGGACACGCTGCCGTCGATCACGAGCCTGCCCGGTTACCAGTTCCTTCCCGAGACCGAGATTCCGCCCCAGAGCTGGCGTCCGGTGGGGCTCGCCTTCCTTTATACGGGCGGCGCGCTCGTCGGCACGCTGGGACTCGAGGGCTCGAGCCTGGGCTCGAGCTCGAAGCGCGAGCTGGGGCTGGTGGGAGGAGCGGCGCTGGTGACGGGGTTCGTGATGATGCTCCGCAAGCCGGCGCCGCGCCCCGCCGAGGCGAACATCCTCTACAACCGGCTGCTGCGCGACCAGATCGCGCGGCGCAACCAGGACATCGCGAAGGAGAACGTGGCCCGGCGCCAGCAGGTGCAGGTCACGGTGGCCCCGGTGTCACCAGTGACGCCCAAGTGACGCGCGCGGCTCTGGGCCCGCTGCTGCTCGCGCTCG
>Ga0209055_1002906_pt1 | contig 10625 bp, 6 predicted proteins | sample GraSoiAngelo_110_FD_185875 | JGI IMG/M metagenome (GOLD analysis project Ga0209055, IMG submission 185875) | Grasslands soil microbial communities from the Angelo Coastal Reserve, California, USA - 14_0903_12_30cm (SPAdes) (version 2) | ecosystem: Environmental > Terrestrial > Soil > Grasslands ...
CTTCCTGCATGCCGTGCCGCACGCTGTAGCCCTTGCCTCGATTGACGCCGTTCGAAATCACGCGCAGTGTCGGAATCTTGATGCAAAAATATTCAGCCACCGCGGCCGTGCCATCTTTCGAGCCGTCATCCACGACTAGAACTTCCGCTTTGATCCCGGAGTCCGCAAGGTATTTGGCAATGCGCTCCAGCGTGGCTGGAAGGCGCGATTCTTCGTTGTAGGAGGGAATGATGATGGAGAGGTCGGGAACTGCTGCACTCATCGTCAGGAAGATTCCTGCCACCCATGGTAGCCGACAAGAGGCACAAATCGGCAGCCCTCCAGCATCTTGGTGGGGAAAGCATCACCGCGCTTTTCGATGAGCTGCAACTCCTGATGTTCCGCGCCTCCCACGGGAAGAATCAGCCGGCCTCCCTCGGCAAGCTGGGCAAGCAGAGGTTTCGGAACTGCGGGAGCGGCAGCGGCAACGAGGATGGCGTCGAAAGGAGCAAGTTCCGCCAACCCAAGCGTGCCGTCCCCGCAATGCACGTGCGCATTGGAGTAGCCAAGCTGAGTCAGCTTGGCCGCAGCGCTCGAAGCAAGCTCTGGCCGCCGCTCGATGGAGAAAACTTCCCTGGCCAAACGCGAAAGCAGCGCGGCTTGATAACCACAGCCTGTGCCGATTTCCAGAACGCGGTCCGCTGGCTGCAAATGCAGCGCAGCGGTCATGGCCGCAACGATGTAAGGTTGCGAAATGGTTTGTCCGCCGCCGATGGGCAAAGGAAGGTCATCATAGGCGTGCGAACGCACTTCCTCGGGAACAAATTCGTGCCGCGGCACTGTCGCCATCGCCGCGAGCACGACGGGATCAATGACGCCGCGCCGCCGCAACTGCTTTTCAATCATTTCCGCGCGCTGTGCCGCGTATTCTTTCTTTTCAAGCATGCGTAACCGCCGCAGCATGTTTTTCCCATGCGCCTGTTTTCAGGATCTCTTCCATTTGCGCGTGCGTAAAATCACATTCATCTTCGCGATTGTAGAAATGCGGCGAGATGCGCACGCCGGCTTTGGGACGGTAGTCGACGAGGATGTCCCGCGCGAGGAGTTCACGGCAAACCTCATTAGCATGCGGGCACTCGACCGAAACTGTCCCCGCGCGCTCCACGGGATTCTCCGGCGTGTTCACGCGCCAGCCGCGAGATCGGGCGCCTTCGATGAGCCCCGCGGTCATGCGCACCGATTTTTCGCGGATTGCAGCAATGCCAATCTTGTTGAGAATCTCCAGTCCGGGTTGGCACGCATACAGCGCGGGAATATGCGGAGTGCCATTCAAATAACGGAAAGAATCGTTGCGCGGATTGATCGCACCGGTTTCAAACGCAAAAGGATTGCGGTGCGCCATCCATCCCGTGAGCGCAGGGTGGAGCTTCGAGCGCAAATCTTCGCGGACGTAAAGATAAGCGACGCCCGGCCCTCCGCAGAGCCACTTCAGGACGCCGCCGACCGCAAAATCAACACCAAGACCGCCCACATCGAGAGGGATGGTTCCCGCTGCCTGAAAAACGTCAAGAATCACATGCGCGCCGACGCGATGCGCGCGTTCCACTATCGCGCGCGCGTCCACAATGTAAGAGCTGCGGAAAAGAACTTGCGAAATCGGGACGAGAAGCGTCGTTTCGTCGATAGCCGCAAGCAGCTTATCCAAATCAATTCGTATATGGTCCGGAGTCGGAATGACCTCGACGCGGGCGCCCAGCCGCCGTTGCTCGTGATAAAAATACTGAATCGAAGGAAACTCCAGCTCGACCATCACGATTTTGTTGCGCGGCCCGCGGAAATCAAAACAGGACGAAATCACCGCCTGAGTGAACGTCACGTTTTGGTGCAAAGAAATTTCGCCCGGGCCAGCTCCGATCAGCGGTGCGATCTTATCGCCAACGCGCACCGCCATGTCCCACCAGCCCTCTTCCCAGGCGCGCACCCCGCGTTCCGCCCAGGAATCCGCATAGGACCGCAAGCCCTCGTAGACGCCGCGAGGCATCGCGCCCAATGAATTGCTGATCATGTACGTGGTGCGGTCCAGGATCGGAAATTCCCCGCGCCACTTCAGTAACTCATCCATCGCGCGCTCCTCTCTGAGATGGATTGTGGGTTCGGGTTCTTCTCCAAACAAAGTAGCACACAGTTATGAATGCCAGCCAGGGCGCGCCGGCCTGCAAAGTGATGCGAAATCCCGGAACCCACCAGGTTGAAACCAAGACTGCGACGACCCCACCCAGCCCGATGAGCGAAGCCCAGGGCCCAGGCGGCCCCAGCCGAAGATAAGGTATTGCTTGCCTTTTGTGAAAGCGCCGGAACGCCAAGTGAGTCAGCAGCGTTATCAGCCAGGCGAACAGTGCCCCAAACGAGCTGAGGCCGATCATGAAAACGAAAAGTGAGTCCTTAAAATACTCCGACAGAACTAGTGCCGCGGCCATTCCCCCCGCAGAAGCCAGCACCGCAACTACCGGCATGTTCTTCCCGCTCAATCGCCCAAGCGCCGCGGGAAGATAGCCGCCACGCGCGAGCGAAAAAGCCAGCCGCCCCGCGAAATACAGATTGGCAACGGCGCTGGAAAGCGCCGCTGTCAGCACCACGAAATTCATGATGTGGCTCGCAGCAGGAATACCCACACTCTGAAAAATATGGACGAAAGGACTCTTGACGAGTTCGATCTGCGTCCACGGGACAATGCCGACTACCAGTGCGAGCCCAACAACATAAAACAACACCAGCACGATCAGCGTCCGGCGGAGCGCCTTTGGTACCGCCACTTTTGGATCAGCCGCTTCCCCGGCCGCGCTTCCGACAACTTCAATTCCAAAAAAACTGAAAAGCCCCAAGATGACACCCAGTCCGACACCCTTCCATCCGTTCGGAAGGAAACCTCCATGAGCCGTGTAATTTGCCAGGCCAACCTTCGGAAATCCCACACCGAACAACAGCGCACTCCCCAGAATCAGAAAGGCAATGATGGTCACTACCTTGATCATCGAGAGCCAGTATTCGAATGTTCCAAGATTTCCAATGCTCGCAGAATTGACGTAGAGAATCACAAGCGAGAACAATCCGATCCAAACCCCCGACGGAGTTCCCGGAAACCACAGTTTGCAATAAATCGACGCGGCCACGACTTCACTGCCGACCACCACCATCATGCAAAACCAGTATGTGAGACGGACCGCAAATCCCGCCCACGGATGCAGGTACATCTCCGCGTAGAGTCCGAACGATCCTGCCGCCGGATGCGCCGCGGTCATCTCCGCCAGCGCCCACATCATCGTCAACGCGATGCACGCTCCACCGACAAAGCTCAGTATCACCGCCGGGCCAGCCAGCTTCACGGATATGGCGCTCCCGAGAAACAGTCCCGTTCCGATGGCGCTGCCCAGCCCAATCATGGCGACCTGCCGAGGCGAGAGGTCCTGGTGAAGTCCCGCTTCACGTTCAACAATCCCAGCGGAATCAGGCGCTGCCAGGACTGCGCCCGTTTGCGTTTCCATTTTTTGCATGGCGGGCATCGTAACAGAAATTCACTACCTGTACCCGGACCTGAACGTCGGGCCAGTAAACGGCGCGGCACAACTGTCCCGCGATCTAGTCGCGCCGCTCCAGGCCGCTTTCTAAAATCGTTGGCGTGGCGCGAACCCCCAGCGGAGCCCCCGGAGGAAGTCATGAAAGCGGTCCTGGCATTGGTCCTTATTTACATCGGCACATTTTTCCTGGTGATTCAGGGTGCGTCTCAGAACTCTGTTCAGGCCCCGAGGCCAGGCGCGAACTCGGCGCAAGGCAACACGACCTCTGCCCAGACAAATCCCTCCATTGACCCGGTGAACGAAGCGGACATTCGTTCGTTGATGGAGCTGGTCGGTGCGAAAGACATCGTGCAGGACGGCGCGAACGCTGCCATCGAACAATCTCGGGAAAAGCTTCTTGCCACCGTGCCTAACAACGACAAGGGGCAAGCATTTGTAAATGCTTTCGCTGCTAGCTACCAAAAGAAATTCGACGTGGACCAGGTAACGAATCAACTAGTGGCGCTTTATGACAAGCATTTCACGGACGACGAAATCAAAGGGCTATTGCAGTTTTACGGTTCGCCGCTGGGACAGAAAGTCGCCGCGGAGATGCCCAAGATCGGCCGCGAAAGTCAGGTAGCGATCCGTGCAGCGAGCACAAAGGCCTCCAAGGATGCGCTGGCTGAATTAAAACAGCAAAATCCGGAAATTGGGCAGACGGCGCGGCTCGGGAACGGTCAGGGCCAGGGCCGCTGGCAGCGCCGTGGCCAACAGTGCGGACAAGGGCAATCATCGCAGCAGGTGGCTACGCAGCAGCAAGATCCCCAATAACGCGATTCGCAACTCGACAAGCGCTTTCAGACTATTGAAAGCGCTTTTTGATTTTTATGTCGATGCCGAAAGTCCCGTTCTGATCCCGCAGCCCCACAATGGAGACGTTCCGGTCCACGTTGTATTCCACCTGAATTACTTGCTGCTGTGTCGAGCTCACATTCGAAACGTAAGTAATGGTGAGGTTGCGGGTAATCTGTTGCTCGACGGTAATGCGCGAGGCAGCGCTTTGCTGGGAGCCCGTCGAACCTACTCCGGCGAGGCCCGGATCAACACGGAAGCGCGTTATCCCAAACAAGCGCTCCAGGCGACCGCCTAATTGGCTGGAAATCGCTTCAGAAAGAATCGCCGAAGCCCCCGCCGTTCCGCTCTGAGTCGTTCCGCCACTACGTGTCGTCGCCTCAGAACTGGTTTGCCCCAGCGCAAGCAGCGTAACGATATCGTTCGCCGGAAGCGGCGGATCAGAGCGATACGCCAGCGTGAGCTTGCTGGCTGGGCCGTTGAAATTCAGCGTGATCTCATATTGCTGAATGGTCGTGGTCGCTTCCACATTCAAGACCGGATCAAGCCGGAACGGATTGGAAAAATTCAAATCGCCGCGCGAGACACGGTAGCGGTTGCCCGCAAAATACAGATCCCCGGACAGGATGTGGATATGTCCGAGAAGAATCGGATGCTCCCAGGTTCCCCGCACACGGAGATTCGCGTCCGCTTGCAATTGCGCGCCGGGCCATTCCATGCGCGCATCGGGTGCCGATAGCGCTTCGACGTCGAATTGCAGATTTCGCAAGTACGGCGAACTGGTCGTGGGGCCGCTGATGCCTTGTTTTGCCGAGACCAGCACGCTTGCGACTTCCAGTCCCTGTGTAAGAGTGACGCGGTCGATGGTCACCCGTCCCGAGAGTAATCCCGCTGCCGGCGTTCCGGTTAGCCTCAACGATCCTCCCACCAGCCAACTCATGCCCTCCGGGTAGCGGATACGGACGCGATCGGTGCGCACGCTCACATCATAACGAAGCGGAGTTTCCGCGTAATTCACGCTGCCGGTGAGGTGCAGCGTGCCTCCGCCAGATTCCGCGCTCATATTCTCGAAGTACAGGCGCGTGGCATCGAATACCACGTCGCCCTGAATCGCATTGAGTCCCGTGGGGAAATCCGCCGCGCGCGCGAAGGCATTTTCAATGTGTATGCGGCCGGTGATGCGTGGGTGGTCCAGTGTCCCTTCGAATGACGCGTTGATTTGCGCCGGACCTCGTGCGTCCAGATTGGGCACATACCCGCTGATCAGCCGCAAGTCCAGAGCCCCATTGAGGCGCAATCCCACGGTGCGACGGCCGGCAAACTGCACCGAACCAGCAATCTGCAAATTGGTGTCCGTTCCCCGCAGGGTTACCGGGTTGATTTCCAGGCTGTCTTTCGTCGAACGGAAGTGAACCGGTCCGCTGTTCTCCAGGCGCACATTGGCATAATTCATTGTCAAGCGCGAAAAATTCGCATCCACTACGATGCTCTGCGGCTCGTTCAGAGAACCATCTACCGAAATATCTCCGTCTGCGTTGGCGTGACCGCTAAATTCCTTCACGTGCAACGCGGCGAGCAGAAATGGGTCCAGGTCAATATTCCTGATCGAAACCTTTCCGGTCAGGGGATACGGAGCAGCAAGTCCGAGCGTATAGCCGCCGGAAATTTCTCCCGTCGTCATGGCGGAGCCCAGTTCCAGGTGTGCTGTGCGGCCGTCTGAGGTCAGATTGCCGTTGAAGCTGCCCACAATCACTTGCCCAACGCGGAGGTCCACGACGCGAAATGTTCCCTCGCCGAGAGGTGTTTTCAAGGCGCCACTGGCCCTCAACCGGAAAGTTACCTGTCCTCCCACCGGCAGGCGTGCCGATTGCAGTTTTTCAAAATTTTCCAGCGGTAGCGCTGCGCCCACGAGGTCAGCAGAAATCGTCTCGTCCTTGGATCGGTAACCAAATGACCCGGTGATGATGCCCGCGCCGCGGCCACTTTCTTTTCCTGGCGGGAAGAATCGCAGCTCCGCGTCCGCGATGCGCACCTCACCCGGGGATATGTTTAGTTGTCCACGAAGCCGATTGAACGAAATCCCGTACAGTTTGCCGTCCGCCAGATCGAAGAGGCCAGTGACAGTAGGCTGCGCCCGCGTGCCGCGTCCATGAAATTGGCCCGTCAACGAACCACTCACGGGCAGAGTCATCCCCAGCACTTGTTCCAGGCTTTCGGCCGGAACTTTTTCGAGATTCGCCTCAGCCGTCCAGCCGCTGGCTGGAAGAAAACTCCATTTCGTCAGGGAGAGCGAACCCTCGATGTCCGTCTCCATGTTGCCACTTCGAGCGTGTCCGCGCTCCAGCGTAGACTCTGAAGGCGAATACGTCAGGTCACCTTCAACGAAATCCACAAAGTAACCGTCGTATCGCGCGCGCTCACCACGCAGGTGACCTTGAAACGTGGGGCTGCTTGAGGGGCCCAAGATTTTGCCGTCCCACCGCGCGCTCCCCGAAATTTCTTTCGCCGCCTCCGTGGAACCTGGTTTTGCTCCACGCAAACCGTTGATGAAATCCCTGTAGATCTCCAGAGATCCTGTATCGAACCGCAAATTGATCATCGTGTTTTGCGGCGCAAGAACGCCATCGATCGTACCGCGCGAAGACGGCGTTTCAAACTCACCGGATTCGATCGTCAGGATCCCCGGATCGTACCGATAGCGGAATTTCCATGCAGCGTTCACCGGTTGATGGTGTGGCGCCGGTTGTTCTGGATTCTCCCAAACGGTATTTACGGAAATCTCGAAGTGCCGGAAAGGGCCGCTCCAGGTTTCCACAGTGTCCGCCGTCATCCGTGCGTCCCAGTGCAGTTCGTCAATGGGGAAGTCGCGATGTTCGATAGACGGCAGGACTCCCGCCAGCCTCACGTCTTGCACATGGGTGACTGCTCTGAACTGCGCCCCGTCGAAACGCATCGTTACTCGCCCGGTTACTTTCCCGCCGGAAACCCCGGCATAAAAATCCGGGACCTCAAGGCCGCGGTTGTCGATTTGGTAGCTTCCGGTGCTGGTGAGTCCAGTCGCATGAAAAACATCGTACGGAAGCGCGATATTCTGCCCGGAATAGCTTCCGCTTCCCTTAAACTGATCCATGGTGAACCGGCCTTCTCCTCGTAAATCAACCCTTCCCGTTGGCACTGTGGGTTCGCGCAGCGTTTCCCGGAAATCAACCAGTTCAACCCAGCCTCTATAGCGAAAACTCCACTGCGGATTCGAGAAGTTATTCATCTCCGCTTGCGCATCGAGATGCGAGTGTCCCGCGCTAAGCACGCCTTGCTCGAGCGTGAAGCCATCGGGCCAAAGAGTGAACTTTGCCGAGACACCTACCGGCAAGGGCGCGTAGCGCTTGGATGTGAACTGCAGAGTTTGCCAGTCAAGGTTGCCCAGGTACAACGGACGTTCCATCGTTCCCCCGGCATCCAGGTCGAACCGCAAATCTCCCCCATGCACGGCGATTGGGGTTTTCGTGTCGTTGTAGAGAACCCAACCGTCCGTCAACACAAGCCGCCGGATGCGTAGTCCGAATAGCGAGTCGCGCAGAGGCTTGTTTACTGTGGAAGTCCGCCGAGGCGTGGGCACATTTGTGTTGCCATTTTTTTCAACCAGGATATGGGCATGTGGCTTTTGGACGACTAGTTCACTCAGCGAAATCCGCCTGCCCCAGAACGAATCGATGCGCAGACCTGCCTCCACTTCCTCCGCGGTAAAAAGTGGTTCCGTGCCGGCGGGTTCCTTCCCGTGGATCACCAGACCCTTTATCGTGGCCCGTAGCGCAAACCAGCGAATCGATAGAGAGCGCAACTCCACCTTGCCGCCGGTCATTCGTTCCAGCCGGCTTACCATCAGGCGGGTCAGCAACGGGTTGCCCGCGCCGCTGCCGAAAAATATCATCAGCCCCGCGACGATCAGGATGATCTTAGCGCCGAGAACCCAGGCGACGTGACGCAGCCAGCGCCATTTCCGGCGGCGCGTATCCCGCGTCACTTTGACCCTCCATCCAGAAGAATCTCCACATGCAGACGTTCCCTGCTCTCCTTCAGCCACTTTTCAGCTTGTTCGTTGATTCCGCGCTGTATCAATGCTTCCTGGACCAGGTCATGCGCGGCATCCAAGGTTGGAGGCTCCTGCCCGCGCGCTTTGGCCTGCGGCACGATGGTGCTTGCATAAAAATCTTCAATCGCCTTGGAATCGACTTGCACGGAGGGGCGAAAGCGCGAGTCGAGGTAGTTGCTAAAGTACAGTTGCGAGGCCACGACGGTCCGCACTTCCGCTTCGCTCAACCCGCTTTGCTTTCTTCTGGCTTCGTATTGCTCCGCCGACCCGAACGATTTTCGCAGGCGCTCCAGCTCGCGCTCAATCTCCGCGTCATACGGGTGGGGGAAAAGCGATACATCCGCTTCGGTTCGTACCACCCACTGATCGATCAACCGATCTAGAATCTGGGGGTCCGGCTCCGCTTTTCCGTCAAGGAATTGCTGGTAGCGGCTCAGTGTCCGGATGTCGCTCAATAGAAGGATGTCGTTTTCAACTCGTGCCGCAATACCGTCCACAATCTCTTGCGACGCTAGAAATGCCGGCAGGATTGTCATCAGCAGCGAGACTGAGAGGACACGAATCGTCAGCCCGCGCACTAGAAGCTCGATCCCAGATTGAAAAAGATTTGAAAGCCCGGCAGCCGCGTGCTTTGCTGCCCGAGTGAGCCCACCAGGCAATTCGTGGCGCCGCTCGGACACGGAATCGGAATCACAAACAACGGACGATTCAGCTGGTATCCGAAATCGATGCGGATCGGACCAACTGGGGTTTTGTACCTCACGCCCAATCCGATGGTGTGAGTAAAATAATTGAGCTCGTTGGTGCAATTCGTAGCGCACACCGGCACATTCGTCGGCCCGGCGGGCAGCGCCGGATTTTGCAGCACAAACGTCGGCTCCGGCAACATGCTATGGAAGGAGATCCGGTTCAGCCGGCTGTACACGTTGCCACCGTCATAGAAGATGGCGCCTCCCAGAGATGTCCCGATAAACGGTAAGCGCATCGGAAAGCGAAATTCCTGGTTGAGCACCAGCATAGCCTGACCACCGATCGGGAAACCGGTGCAAGCATCACGCGGTCCTGCTTGGTTGAGTGCGAAGCCGCGCAGGGACGTTCCGCCGCCCGCAAAAAATCGCTCTGGGAGCGGAATGATCGTCGGAGTCGGGCCCGAAGGCGCAGTGCCTGGGATGCACTGCCCGGGCGCGGGTGGAGGGAAGGTCAGCGAAACCGTGTCGCCGTAAGGTACCAGGAAGCCCAATCGCGTGGAACGCGCAAAACTGAATCGCCGTTTGATTGGGTAGTACGTGGAGTTTTGAAAAAAGAATCGCAGGAAGCTGGCACTCGAACCAACCTTGGTATCCGCGTCGCTGAAGTCGGCGCTGTTGAAACTCCCCTTCGACGCCTCGGCGGGGCTGTCGCGCGAATCGCGGAACCACGTCACTCCAAACTGTGAAACTAGCGTGGGCTGGTTGAAGAGCGGCACTTCCTCGCTCAGGATTTTTAGATTGGAGACCTGAACCTTGCGGAAGGCATAGCGGTAGAGCACCGTCGTCAGCGGCGTGGCCTGCTCGGTCAGTTGCACCGAACCCTCGTAACGGTCTTCCGTGAACGTATTGATATCGCGCGTTTTTTCTGCGAACGCGGTCGCTTGAAAGCTGAAGTGCGGATTGGCGAAAGCATTCGGCGCCGAATACCCCAGCAACGCGCGCCCCTGCAGAGTACTGCCGCGCAATTTGAAGGAAAGCGAATCTCCGCGCCCGGTCAGATTCAGTTTGCTCACTTCGAGAATTCCGCGCGGTGCGGCTTCGATCTGCGCGCCAGTCGGGCTCGTGGTGCTGGCGAGTCTCTGGACTTCGAATCCGCCGCCATAGGCCAGCGTATAACGCTTGGCCTCCTCGACCAGAACGACGATGTCCTTTTCTGGGTTTGTTCCGTCGGCATTCTGCGGCTCGATCGTGACGCGATTGAAAACCCCGAGGTTGTAAAGACGCCTTTGCGATTCCACGACGTCCCCTTCGCGTAGTGGCTCTTTAACTTTTATGTGCACCTCTCGATGAATCACTCCGGGCCGCGTGTGCCGGTATCCGCCGACTAGAATGCGCCGCACCCGCGTTTGCGGACCTTCCTGGATGTGATACACCAGCCGAACCGCCTCGGCCTGTTCA
>Ga0209055_1002932_pt1 | contig 10582 bp, 8 predicted proteins | sample GraSoiAngelo_110_FD_185875 | JGI IMG/M metagenome (GOLD analysis project Ga0209055, IMG submission 185875) | Grasslands soil microbial communities from the Angelo Coastal Reserve, California, USA - 14_0903_12_30cm (SPAdes) (version 2) | ecosystem: Environmental > Terrestrial > Soil > Grasslands ...
CTCCTTCTGTTCTCGATCAGGAAATCCAGGTGTTCGGTGCTGCGCTTATAAGCGCGCACCACAGTGAAGTTGAGATTGTGGGCCCGGTGCGAAACAGGCCGCGAGACCTTTCCTTTCCACCGACGTTGCCACCATTGAACTGATCCGAAAACAGTTGGCCGCCGAAAAGCCTTCCCACTGCAAGCGCACGGTAAGCGTGAGAAGCGGCTTTTGGTTGAGCTTGGCGACGGCTTCGCGTCGCTGATCGGGCGCAAGGTGCGCGTAACGCAGGGACATGCCAACTGAGCTATGACCCAGAAGATCACGTACTGTGTTCAGCGGAACGCCGTGCTGGACTAGGCGCGAAGCAAAGTGATGGCGCAGGTCGTGCCAGCGGAAATTGCTGATCCTGGCTCGCTTGAGGACCTTTTTCCACGCGGTCTGAAATCCGGTGGCAACATCAAAGACACGCGCTCCAGTTCCGGACTGTTCGCGCCAGTTCCGCAGCACGCTCACGGCTTCGTCATTGAGCGGCGCATGCCGGGTCTGGCGATTCTTGGCATGCCGGCCCTCGACGGTGAGAAGCCGACGGTTGAGGTCCAAGGAACCCCAACGCAACTTAACAACCTCGCCGCGCCGCAGTCCCGTGTTCATCGATAGCAGTACGGCGGGCGTCAGATGATCGCCAAAGTGCGTCAGTCGAGGCAGCAACTCCTTGTGCCGCTCTTGCCGCCGTTCATTGGCCGCCGTGCGCCGATTCTGCATTTCCTCATCGCGCGCCTTCAGTGCGTCCCGAAGCCGCGATTCCTCGGCTTGATCAAGAAAGCGCACCTTGCCTCTGCGATCGATGCGCGGCTTATCGACGCGTCTCACCGGATTTTCTGTCAGTTCACCCGCTCTCACCGCGCGCCTGAGCACGCTTGAAAGCGTGAAGAGATCGCGCAAGACAGTTGCGGCACTGCGGCCATCGTTCAGACGCCGTGCCTTCCACGATTCGATGAGCTCAACCGTAATAGCCGTGAGGGGTTCTGGGTACCAGGTTCTAAAGAGCCGATGTAGCTTCTCGAGCGTGTTGGCAGCAGTTCGTGGACGGCTCGCTTTGACCCACGTCGTATACGTGTCTGCGATGAACATGCCGAGCGTGATGCCGTCTGTTCCCCCAATACCGTGCAACGGATGGCGGCCATGTGCCAGGTTTCCCAGGACCTTCTGACATCGGTCCCGTGCGTCTTCCGGCCCAACGGTGCCAACCTTACCCAGGACGACTCGACGATTGCGCCCGAAGCGCGCGTAGTACGATCGCACGCCGCTCGGCTATACCCTCAACAGGAAGCCGGGCAGTCGGCTATCGTAGATCTCAAACGGTTTGCTTTGAGGCTGGGTCTCTTTGCTCGTGAGCAGCGTCGCTCCGATGAAGGCTTGCATGATGAGACTCCTCGAATGGGAAGCGGAAAACCCCGCCGTGACGGGCCGCGCTTATAAGCGCGCGACGGGACGAACGGTGGAACTGGGTGTCGCCCAAGTAAAGGCAGGCCGACGTTTGGAGCAAGTCAGTAATTTCCGCTGACCGCGTCGGTCGCGCAGCACGGGTGGTCTGGCCTGTCAACTTCCACGACCCCGGCCCGGGTCGCGCCCGGTGCGTGCTGCGGTGAGCTTGGTTGAGTTGCTTATGCCGGCGCGGGATATCCGGCCTCTTCAGCCTGTCGAGCGCGAGCCTGAATCTGAATGCATTGATGTTACGCACCGGCGTGAAGCCGTCGATTAGCAACTCAGCGGCGATCGGGCGAAACCAGGCGCGATCACGCGCCGATTGAAAACTGGTAGCGAGGCGATCGACCGCTTCAGGAGAAACCGAGGGGTTGGCGACAAAGGCTGGCATGGGCGCCGTTACGGTCGATTCGAGCACGCGTACGCGGGCGGCAAGATCGGGGTGATGGAGTTGTGTCAGCAGGTGCCAATACGCATCGACAGGTCCCACGTCGATCGCGCCTTCCAGTACCGCGGCGTGCCCATTCGTAGCGAGCCGCTTCATCGGCCCGCTTCCCGAGGAGCAGGAGGGCTCAGCGATAGGCATTTGTCCTACTAACCCGCGACACGCTCCACGACCGGAAGCCCTGCGGCCTTCCATTCGGGAAATCCGTCCTCCAGGCGGCGAACTTTCCAGCCGCGCTGACGAAGGAACGCAACGGCCTCAAATGCCAGGACGCAGTAAGGACCGCGGCAATAGGCCACGATTTCTCGGTTCTTCGGGAGTTTCCGCAGGCGACGGGACAACTCGCGTAGCGGAATATTGATCGCCCTTGGCAGATGACCGGCGGCGTATTCGTCCTCCGGGCGGACGTCGAGTACTGTCACGAGACCCGCCTTGATCCGCGCCGCGAGTTCTTCGCGCGACACGGCCTCAAGGGCGTCACGCTCGCGAAAGTAGCCGCCGATAACGTCACGGGCTGCCGCGTGCTTGCTCTCCGCGACCTTGCGCAGCGCCGCGACCAGGTGCAGCACTGATGGATCGCTGAGCCGATAGAGTACGTGCTTGCCCTCGCGTCGGGATGCGAGCAGCGCCGCGCGCTGCATCAGCCGCAAGTGCTGCGAGGCATTGGCAATCGACAGTCCTGTGCGCTCGGCGAGCCCTTCCACGCTGCGTTCGCCCTGGGCAAGCTGTTCCAGGATCTCGAGCCTGGAGCCGTGGCTGAGCGCCTTCGCGACCTCGGCGAAGCTATCAAACAGGGCGCGTTTCGGGCTGTGGCTTGACATCTGGGATACCACGCTAGATCATTCTATAGAATTATTGAATGTAACGCGCGCGGAATGCAACCGAAACCAAACTTGGTGAGCGCGGTGCGTCCGCGGCCCTGCTGTGAGGATCGAAATGATACTGCGTCCGTTTTTGCACGCTGAGCCGGTCGCGATCTCGTATCTCTTCGGCTGCGGCGGCAGAGCCTCCGGCGCTATCGTCGATCCTGTCGGGGATATCGAGCCTTACCTGCGCGCCGCCGAGGCGAGCGGTATGCGGATCCTTTATGTCATCGACACGCACATCCATGCCGATCACGTGTCAGCGGGGCGGCGCTTGGCATCCGCCGCCGGTGCGCGATATGTGCTCGGGGGGCAAGCCGCGGCCGCTCGCGCGTCCGAGACGGTACGCGATCGGGACGTGCTCGAGCTTGGGAACGTCTCCGTCGAGGTTCTGCATACGCCGGGACATACTCCCGAGCACGTGTCGCTGCTCGTCACTGATCGGACCCGGGCCCACGAGCCCTGGTTCGTGATGACCGGTCATACCCTGATGGTGGGCGACGTCGGCCGAACGGAGCTCGCGGCGACCGCGGAGGAAGGCGCACGCGTACTCTTTGCGAGTCTCGGGCGCCTCAAGGCCTTGCCCCACTACGTCGAAGTGCTACCGGGTGCCTTCTCGGGCTCGGTGTGCGGCCGCGGTTTGAGCGGCAAGCCGTTCTCCACAATCGGGTTCGAGCGGCGTCACAACGCCGCATTTCGCATCGACGAGGAGGCTGAGTTCGTTCGCTTCATGTCGGCCGATATTCCGGTACCCCCGCCAAGCGCGGCAGAGCTACGAGCCGTGAACGCAGGTCTCGCGGCGTAACAGCCCCGTCCGGGTGACTCGCCCTCTAGCAGCCCAACCGGTCGTTATTTCATGCACCGCGGCTGCCTGACCCGCATCATCAATTCTGCGCTCTGCTGCCTCAGGACATTCGGTGTCGCGTTCGTCGCGGACGTCGTCGTCGACCGGCCGAGTGTCTGAACGTGGCGGGACGACTAGAAGGCACATCCACAGGGGACGTCCGCCTCGGACTGCGTGAGAACTGGCAGCAGTTCTCGCTCCTCGTGCTCCTTAATGCCTTCGTCGGGGGCATGGTGGGCCTCGAGCGAACGGTCGTGCCGCTGATCGGCTCCCAGGAATTCAGGATCGCTTCGACGACAATTGTTGTCTCGTTCATCGTCAGCTTCGGAGTCGTGAAGGCCTTCGCCAACCTCCTCTCCGGGCATCTGGCCGACCTTTATGGACGCAAGCACCTGCTCGTCGCGGGCTGGCTCTTCGGGCTTCCAGTTCCGTTCATGATCGGCTGGGGCCCCACCTGGGGCTGGGTGGTGGCCGCGAACGCATTGCTCGGTATCAATCAGGGTCTTGCCTGGTCCATGACCGTCATCATGAAGGTGGACCTCGTTGGACCTAAGTCCCGCGGCCTTGCCGTCGGCCTGAACGAATTCTCCGGCTATCTCTCGGTGGGTCTCACGGCCTTCCTGACGGGATACATCGCCGCGCGGTACCAGCTTCGGCCGCAGCCTTTCTATCTCGGGATCGGCTACGCGGCCGTGGGGCTCGTCCTTGCGACCCTACTTGTGCGCGACACACGGCATCACGTCCGGCTTGAGGTTTCGCGCCACGCGGCGGCGTCGACGGATACGCTCGGGTTCTGGCAGATCTTTCGCCGGACATCGTTCGGTGATCGCAATCTCTTCGCCGCCTCACAAGCCGGTCTTGTCAACAATCTCAACGACGGCATGAGCTGGGGAATATTCCCGCTCTTTTTCACCTCCTTTGGTCTCGGCATCGAGCGCATCGGCACGCTCAAGGCCATCTATCCAGTGGTTTGGGGTGTGCTCCAGACGGTGACCGGCCCTCTGAGCGATCGCTGGGGCAGAAAGGCACTCATCGCTGCGGGCATGTGGGTGCAGGCGACTGCTCTATGCCTGACTGCGGCAACACACAGTTACCGCTGGTGGCTTGTGGCGAGCGTGCTCCTTGGACTCGGCACCGCGATGGTCTACCCGACCTTGATTGCGTCCGTCTCCGATGCGTCGCACCCGATCTGGCGGGCGCGCTCCCTCAGCGTCTATAGGTTCTGGCGCGACATGGGTTACGCGATTGGCGCACTCTTGGCCGGCATCATCACCGACCTGGTCGGTGCCGCGTACGCGATCGCAGCGATCGGCGCATTGACGTTCGCTTCCGGGACGATCGTCGCGGTTGTCATGGATCGGCCGCGCCAGAACTCAAGCTCGTGAACATACCCCCGCGAATTTCACGAGCCGGGTGATGAACTCTGCGGCGATGATGCAAATGCACGACCGGGAGCACACGGGCATGGTGCTCCTCGATCAGCTTGAATGGCGCAACATGTCCGAGGGCACGTGGCGGCTGGGTCCCGCCTTGGCTCACGGGACTGCACAATCGGGCGGCGATTCAGGCGCGGCGTGGCAATCGAGTATGTGCGGGTTGCCCACTGGGTGCTCACGTCGGGATAGGCCGCCTCCAGCGTGCGCGTAATGTCATCCAGGCAAGCAGTGTACTGAGCGACGCCACAGGGTCTTCGCTTGGGCAAAACGAGTATGCAGCTGCGACACGAGCGTGGACTTACCACTACCGCGCGGACCGTAGAGCACCAGTCGAGCAAATCTGAGCGCAATTTGCGAACGCTACTGCATGGCCTGCACCGCCGACAATCGGAACTCCACGCCGGTGTGCTCGTGAGTCGTGCGTCGCGCCCGCGGCGGCGGCTCGAACAACCGGAACCTGATGCGGGTACCCCGAGGCAGTGGCGTGGGCTGGCGCCCTTTGACCTTGGAGCGCCCCCTAAGGTGTACCGTCTCGCGTGGCCGCGGCATTGCCCCCCGGTTACGGCTGAGGCATTTTTAGTTGGCTTGGTCCTGCAAGTTGCCCTCGTCTTGGTCTCTGTTCCTGGTTGCGACGAATCCGTGCGTGTGCGATAGGCCCGAGGCATCTCTAGAAACATAGAAGCCGACGATGTCGCCCTGAGGGTTAATACCCCGTGCCTGCGTGGCGAGCACGTCTCCACCTGGAAAGTCGATCGTGGTGAACTCCCCCTCTGTGAGCAGGAACCCATGTGTCTTGTTCGTAGAGTCGGTAAAGAAGCCCACAATCTCGCGCGAAGGATTAATGTCACGAGCATCGGACACTACGGCGCTTGGCGGATCAATCATTTGAAAGACTCCGTCGTGCACCATGTAGGCATGGAAGGTGGCGACGGTCGCAAAGACCACGCCGACAATCGTCCGGCCGTTCGGCGTTATTCCATTGTGCATGCTACCAGGCACGGGGAACTCGTCGTAGTGTCCGTCCTGCAACACAAAGCCGTGCATCGTCGTCAGGAAATCGAAACTCAAATTGTGGAAGCAACCCACAACCTTGCCTGTCGGGCTCATCTTTATGGCCAACGTGTTGTTGGCGCCCGGAACGTCGATGGGGGAAAAGGTGCCGTCCGGATCCCGGAGGAAACTCCGAGTAAAGGCCCCAGCCGGATCCACCGTGGTCGGAACCGGAACGGCGTAGTAGCCCACGATCTCGCCCTCGTCGGTGATCCCCTGCGCCTGGCTGCGGCCAATGCCGTTTGGATCATCAATTGTCGTGTACGTGCCGTCGCTCAACAAATAGCCGTGGCCAACGGTTCCTACCGCGTAACGGCCAACGATATCGCCCTGCGCATTGATGCCTAAAGCGGCGGTGAAAGTAACACCAGGCAATGCGACATCGATTGACTTGAACTTCAGGTGCTGCTTCGATCCCGCGAGAGTCGTCCCGAATGGTCCGGTCAGGCCAATTACCAACAGCGCTAGCGTAAGCGCGACTATTCCAAGCTTTTTCATTTTCGTCTCCTCTTCATCCTTCCTGGGGCAAGTGTTACGGGGACGACCTTCGGCTTGCTGCGACTGCACCCGCGAGCCGTCGGACCGCTGTACAATCAGTGGAACCTCGCTGGAATCGAGCCGTACTCTCTGTTGCCTTCTGACTCCGGGGTCGGCGCGGCCTGAATGCTTCCGCAGCCTAGAGGCAAGCCTTCTCAGAAGTCTTTGGGAAAAGTTGAGGTTTCCTGACGGTTTTCTTGCAAGGCCGCGACATGCGCCCGGAAGAGCGCCTATACCAGTTCGGACCCTTCCGCTTGGACCCCGCCGAGAGGCTCCTCCTGCATGAGGGTCAGGCCGTGCCCCTGTCCCCCAAGGCCTTCGATCTCCTGGTCCTGCTGACTGAAAACAGCGGCCACCTGCTGGAAAAAGATGATCTGATGAAGAAAATCTGGCCGGAAACCGTGGTCGAAGAGGTTAATCTGGCCCACAACATCTCGATCATCCGGCGGGCCCTGGCCAGCCGGGGCGATGTGCACGAATACGTCGAGACGGTGCCGAAACGTGGCTATCGCTTCGTGGCACCGGTGCAGAACTTGGCGGCGAAGAACGTCGGGCAAGCGGCCACCGAAATCGCTTCGCGCGAAGGCAAGGAGGCGAAAACCGTAGCGTCCATGACGCGGTGGCCTGTTGCTCTAGCCGGCGCGGTGCTCGCCGCGACTGCCGTGACTGTGCTGGTGTGGCTCGACCCGGGCGAATGGCGGGCACGCTTGCTTGGCGGTCATCCCCCGCCGGTGCAGACAATCGCGGTGTTACCGTTGCAGAATCTCTCCGGTGACGCCGCGCAAGACTACATCGCCGACGGCATGACGGAGGCGCTGACTACCGATCTGGCCCGAATAGAGAGTGTGCACGTGATCTCCCACACCTCGGCGATCCAGTACAAGACGGCCAAGAAACCTCTGCCCGCAATCGCCCGTGAGCTCAGGGCAGACGCCGTGGTTGAAGGGTCAGTGCAGCGCTCCGGCAGTCGTGTGCGCGTCACCGCCCAGTTGGTTCGCGCCTCTGATGACAGGCATCTCTGGGCTGATACCTACGAACGCGACTTCCGCGACGTGCTCGCGTTGCAGGACGAGGTAGCCTCTGATATCGCTAAGCAGATCGAAAGCAGACTAGGCGGCCCGAAGCCAGCCCCGGTCCCAAAGGCGCAGGCAGTAAACCCGGAAGCATATGAGAACTACCTGCGGGCAAACTATTACCTGGATAGTCTTGATCTGCAGAAGAGCATTGACTACTACCGTCAGGCCATCAAGCTCGACCCGAACTATGCGCCTGCATACGCTCATATGGCTCAGGCTTACTCGTTTCTGGCCTTCTTCGGTGCGATATCGCCCAGCGAAGGCTGGGGCAAGGTGAAAGAAGCGGCGAGCCTGGCGGTACAAAAGGACGAGCGCTTGCCAGAGGGCCATGGCGCGCTGGCGCTGGCCAAGCTGCACTACGACTGGGATTTTCCGGGGGCGGAGCAGGAGTTCAAGCGCGCGCTGGAACTCAACCCTAACGATGCCGATGTCCGCCACGAGCACGCGCACTACCTCATGGCCATTGGCCGGCTCGGCGAATCGGAGGCGGAGAGCAGGCGCGCGGTGGAGTTGGATCCGGTCGGAGACGGGCTGATCTCGTGCCTCTGCTGGCATAGCTTCGCCGCTCACAATTACGATCAGGCCGTCAGGCTGGCGGAGAAGTTCCTGCGATCGCAGCCTGACGATGCGTGGGAGCGGACCATCCTCGGGTGGACCTACGAGCAAAAGGGAATGCCCGAGCAGGCCGTCGCGCAATTGAAGAGGGCAGTCGAGGTTACAAAAGGCGACACTTTCTTCGTCGCTGCGTTGGGGCACGCGTACGCCGTCGCTGGCAATCGGCACGAAGCGGAAAAGATCCTCCAGACACTTTCAGATCGCGCGAAGAAGTCCTATGTCTCGCCGTTTGACCTCGCGTTAATTCACGCGGCCTTGGGCGAAACGGACAAGGCATTTGCTCTGTTAGATAAGGCGGTTAGCGAGCGCTCGACATTCCTCGTATACAGCAAATGGGAGCCGCGGCTGGATCCGCTGCGCCCAGATCCTCGATTTCGGCAGTTACTTAGGCGCATTGGACTGCCGGCTGACCAAAATGCGCCGGGCGAGTGACGCGCTGCGCGAACCCGATGGTGTAGGTCTGTTGGGTATGTTTGCGGGTACAGTCTGTTTGGCCCTTAGCGAACGGCGGCTTCTGGATAGGCAAGGCCGCCCCTCGAACGACGGGCAAACCAGTTAGTGGCGGCGCTACGGGAGCACGATGTACGCTTCAGCCGCTAAAATTAAAGGAGCGGATCATGCGAGCGACTCACTTGTCCGTGCTGGCCGCATTCGGGTCTGCCCTGATTCTTGCGAGCTGCGCCGCCACGGAATCGAGAGCAGCGGCTGCCCCGGTCCCGGTGTCGCCCCGCATCACGGTACTCTACGATGCGTTCGGCAAGGATTCGATGATGACGAAGGACTGGGGTTACGCCGCCTTGGTGGAGATCAGCGGCAAGCGCATTCTATTCGATACCGGTGACAACCCAGAGATTCTTGCAAAGAACGCTAAGGCCAAGGGCGTCGACCTGACGAAGCTGGACTTCGTGGTCTTGTCACACCGTCACGGCGACCACATTGGCGGATTCACCTTTATACGAAACATGAATCCGAGAGTTAAAGTTTACGCACCCAAAGAAAACTTTGGTGTGTTTGGTTCCGACCTACCCAGCACCTTTTATCGTAAAGACGCGTCGCTGCCCGCCGAGATGCGCTACTACAGTGGTATGCCGCCCGAGACGATGAAATTCGGTACAGCCTTTCCCGGAGCGAACGTTGAGTTGATCGACAAGACCACGGAAGTGGCCCCTGGCATTACCCTGATCGCCTTGATATCCGACGCGCCGGGGACCAAGGAATTGAAAGAGCTGTCGCTCGCCATTAACACGGCGGAGGGCATCGTACTGGTGGTTGGCTGTGCGCATCCGGGAATAGAGTCCATCGTTGCCGAAGCTGCCAAGATCAATCCGCACATTCACTTCATCGCCGGAGGATTTCACCTGGTTGTCGCGCAGGACCCTGCTATCGAAAAGGTAGCCACTTCCCTGCATGACACTTACCATGTTGACTACATCGCACCCGGCCACTGCACGGGCGAGCCGACATTCACGGCCCTGCAAAAGACTTTCGGCGCCCGATACGTCTATGCCGGATTAGGAACGACGCTGGGTGTGGGTGCGAATCCGCGCGCCGAATCCGACCCAAAAGCTTCGCGTAACTTGAGCGAAGGCGATTTGCGAAGTTATCGAGCACTGCTAGCCCAAAGCGATGACTTCGAGGAGCGCGGCCCCGAGGTGGGGCGGTTCGCGCAGGTCCAGTAACGGCGCGGGTCACTGGATGCGCGGCTAGTCTGCGGCGCCCTGCAGCATCGTTCCGTTTCGACCTCCGGCCCGGCGGGCCTGACCGTCCGGTTTCCGGCAGGCGTTTCAGATGGTCGGGGGACAGCAGTTGTTAAGGGTTGTCCGGTGCCTGCCGAGCTTGCCATACCCCGGGGACGTGTGAGGGCAGGCGTTGGACAAGCCCCAAGGGAGGAAACTGCGGGAATGTGCTGACGCGGGTCAGGCTGGGCGAGGCGCTATGGCGATTTGAGTGCTCGCGGTGCGGCGTGAACAAACGATGATGTCGGCATATTCAGCGCTGATCGTGCTTTCGTGTGCCGCGGCAGTCCAGAACCACAGAACCACACCATCTGTGTTGTCTTTGATCCTGGCAATGAGGGCGCTGTGCCCGGTGCCAGGCAAAGGCCCTTCGCGTCGGCACTGATCGATGCAGTGCTGGCGGAGGAGTGGAGCGTGGTGAGCGGCGTGTACTCACGGTGGAAGCGGTGACTGGCTCCACCTCATAATGCCGGGGTCGAGGGTTCGAGTCCCTCCCTTTCCACCAATTCAGCG
>Ga0209055_1002934_pt1 | contig 10581 bp, 12 predicted proteins | sample GraSoiAngelo_110_FD_185875 | JGI IMG/M metagenome (GOLD analysis project Ga0209055, IMG submission 185875) | Grasslands soil microbial communities from the Angelo Coastal Reserve, California, USA - 14_0903_12_30cm (SPAdes) (version 2) | ecosystem: Environmental > Terrestrial > Soil > Grasslands ...
CCGATCGTCCTGGATCTGTCCTCCTGGGGTGCCAGGCGACTTCCCATGGAACGGTGGCTGGTGGAGGAGCTCTGGCTCCAGCACCGCGTCAACCCGCCGCTCGCGGAGCGATGGCTCCCGGAGGGCCGCCTGACACTGCTCTTCGACGGCCTGGACCAGGTTGACCAGCAGGCCAGGAGCGGATGCATCGACGCCATCAACCAGCTGCATCGGTCGTGGCCGCGGCCGCTCGCGCCGGTCGTCTGCTGCCGGCGGTCGACGTACCTGACGGAGGCGCGACCGCTCACTCTGCAATCCACCGTGCGGGTGCTGCCGCTGACCGACGACCAGGTTGTGACCTGTCAATGGACAGGACGTTCCCCAGGTGTGGATGTCAACGGGAAAACCAGCAGAAAGGATCGCGAGAAATCCCGCAGAAGGGATCGTCAGAACCCAGCATTCGTAGAGGCGGTCCCCGTGGGCGCGCCGGCGCCGCGGCACTGGTCGGGCGGGCCCCCATGGTCACGTCCGGGCCCGGTCCGCGCCGGCCGTGGAGCGTGAGCTGCTCGGCCGGCGCCTGACGGCCGTGGAGGCGGGCAGCAGGCCGGGGAGGAGTTCGGCGAGCACGACCGGCTGGTCGCAGCTCGCGCAGAGACCGCCGCGGCCGAGGTTCCGGGTGAACAGGCTGCACGCGGGACAGCGGCGCTCGCCGAGGTATCGCTCCTGGCAGGAGGGGCACTCATACACGCACGCGGCGGTGAACTGAGATAGGCGCCGGAGCTCGGCGGTCAGGACGTCGACACCCGCGGCGACGTCGATCTGGTGACGGAGGCGATGCGCGTGCATGCGACACCGACCCGAGCAGAAGCGTGCGCGCCTGGACGGCAGCGGCCGGCCGTCGACGGGGCAGACCCGGTTCGGCTCGCCGGAGTCGTCACCGGAGCCGTCACGCAGGGGGATCACGACTTCCCCCGGCGCCGCTTGGCGTCCCGCAGCCGGTAGCTCTCGCCGGTCTGGCTGAACACGGTGGCGTGGTGTAGGAAGCGGTCGAGGACGGCCGCCGCCAGGACCTCGTCGCCCAGGAACTGCTGCCAAGTGTCCAGGCCCCGGTTGGAGGTCAGCAGCAGCGAGCCCCGGGTGTAGCGATGGGTCAGGAGCTGGCAGAAGGCGCGGCTGGCCGGCGTGCTCAGGGCATGGTGGCCGACCTCGTCCAGGATGACCAGCTGGGGTCGCAGCCACTCGTTGAGGAAGTGCGGGAGCAGGCCGCCGGCGTCGGCGGCCTGGGCGTCGAGCGCCCACTCGTCGAGCCGGCTGAAGCGGACGCTGTAGCCGGCCTCGACCGCGGTCACGCCCAGGGCCACGGCCAGCATCGTCTTGCCCAGCCCGGGCGCGCCCAGGAACGCGGCGTTGTCGTGGGCGTCGATGAACTGGAGGTTGAACAGGCGCTCCACCTCAGCCCGGTTGAGGGTCGGCTGGGCCTCCCACTCGAAGTCCTGCAGCCGCTTGACGAACGGGAAGTGGCAGGCGGCCAGCCGCCGCTCCCGGCGGCGCTGGTCGCGGACCAGGAGCGCCTCGCGGACCACCCCGGCCAGGAAGTCCTGGTAGCTCATGGAGTGCTGGGCAGCGCGCTTGAGGTGAACGTCGAGCACCGGCGCCACGCTGCTCAGACCGAGCTGGCGCAGGTTCTCGAGCAGCTGCTCGTACTCGGGTGCGGCCATGACGGGCTCAGCGGACATGGTCCGCGTAGACCTCCAGCGAGCGCAGCTCGACCTCGGGCAGGTGGAGCACTCGCGCTGGCTGGGCTGGTGCCGGCGGCGGCAGGGCGGCCGCCCGACGGCAGGCCTGGCGCACCGCGCGCACGTGGTAGGCGCCCATCAGCGTCACCTGCTCCAGGGCGACGTCCAGGGTCGCCTGGTCCCACTCCCCGAGCAGCTCGCGGACCTTGTGCAGGTGGTAGGCGGCGTTGCCGCGCAGCCGCTTGACGCAGCCCTCCACGAACCGCTCGTGCTCTGGGAACGCGCGCAGGAACGCCTCCCGCTGGTAGGGCAGGTGGCTGGGGTAGGCGGCCCGGTACAGGCCCTCCTTGTGCCCGGGCAGCGGGGACGTGTGCCCGATGCCCTCCAGCAGCCGGTGCCGCGCGATCTCCCGGTTGTCGCTCACCACGCTCAGCTCGTCGCCGACCTCCTGGCAGTGGACCAGCTTCCCCGCGTACGCCATCGGCACCTCGTAGAAGTTGTCGTTCCAGCGCACCGTGAAGTCGAGGTAGACGCGCCGCCGCAGTCGCGGCCGGTAGACGAACGGACTGCCCGCCAGCGGCCGCAGGTGCTCGCGCTCCCGCTCCAGCCGGTCCACCGGACGCTCGTGCACCGTCCCGTGCACGCGCACGTTGCACACCGCGCCCAGCCACCAGCGACCGTGACCCTGCGCCTCCGGCAGCGTGTTCGGCTCCTGCCCGGCCAGGCAGTTCTTCTTCACGTACTTGACCCCCGACTCGACCTCCACCGCCGCCTTGGCGTAGGCCTTCAACTACACGTGATGTCAATGATGGACGACGCTTCCGAGTCGTCCATCCGTTCCATCCGCTGAGGGGCCAGGAGTTCGAGCTCGTTGGCTACGGGCACACCTGGGGCGAGCACCGCGTGTTCTTCCGGGAGCCAAGCGACACTCGCGTGCGCTCGATGCCGGCGGGGTGGACGGACGTTGACGGCCCCGACGCCTTCACCGTCGTGTCCGACGGTCGGGCATTCTTCCGGGTCGACGATCTGCTGCGGTTGGGCGCCCTTCTGGGTGAGATCGAGGATCTGCGGCGTAAATGAGATTTTGCCGTACTTGTAAGACCAATTACGCCGTCAAGGTCGGCGAGCGGGGGGAGCCCACGACCGGTATACGCGTTCAATTCGAATACTACAAACGCATCCCCGCACCACCCATTGGGGTTGACGACTTGGATGAATACGGCATAATGTGCCTAACGCACTCGAAGGAGGTAACTCGTGGCCGCAGCTCCCCGCCGAGAGGACAAGTCCGCAGCTCTACGCCGCCACCACGCCCTCAACCCCAAGCCCCAGGCGGTCACCGATCCGACCTTCAACGCCGGCGACCCGTTCTTCGATGCTCGGGATCTGGTTCAGGTCAAGTACGAGATGCTGCGCCGCGTTCGCCAGGAGGGACGGCCGGTGACCGAGACGGCGGCCGGGTTCGGCTTCTCGCGTCCCTCCTTCTACCAGGCCCAGACCGTCTTCGAGGCGACGGGCCTGCCCGGACTCCTACCCCAGCGACCGGGGCCCAAGCGCGCCCACAAGCTGTCCGAGGAGATCGTCGACCGTCTTCAGGACGCGCTCACCGAGGACCCCACTCTGAGCTCGGCCGGGCTCGTGCGACTGCTCGCGGAGCGCTTCGGAGTGCACGTCCATCGACGCAGCGTCGAGCGGGCACTGACCCGACGCCGAAAAAGGGGGCTCCAGGTTCAGCCATGAAACGCGCGGGATGCACCGAGCTGGCGGTCGCCTACGAGGCGCTGCGCGCCCACGCGCTGGGTCAACTCTCCACGAGCACGCTGCGAGGGCTGAGCCTCTTCCTCGCCGCCGGGCTGCCCGCCTGGGTAGCGGCGTGGACAGACCTGGTGCCGGCGTCCAGGCCAGCACCTGCCCCCTCCGAGCGCACCCATGCTCCAGCAGGCATCGATGTCGAGATGGTGCGGGTGCTGGTCGGGATGGCGCTCAACTGCGGCCGGGAGCGAATCTCATGAACCACGAGATGCACAACAAGGTCACCGCCGGTCATCTCAAGCGGCACGCCTACCTGTACGTGCGTCAAAGCACTCTGCGCCAGGTCTTCGAGAACACCGAGAGCACCAAGCGACAGTACGCGCTCCGGGAACGAGCGGTCGCCCTCGGCTGGCCCTTGGACCAGGTCGTGGTCATCGACAGCGACCTCGGAAAGTCGGGCGCCGACAGCGACCGAGAGGGCTTCCAGAAGCTGGTCGCCGCGGTCGGCATGGGTGAAGTCGGTGTCGTTCTCGGCCTCGAGGTCTCGCGCTTGGCCCGTAGTTCGTCCGACTGGCACCGTCTGCTCGAGATCTGTGCGCTCGCCGATACCCTCATCCTCGACGAGGACGGTCTCTACAACCCCAGCCACTTCAACGACCGGCTCCTGCTCGGACTCAAAGGAACGATGAGCGAGGCCGAACTGCATGTCCTGCGCGCACGCCTGATAGGTGGGCAGTTGGCGAAGGCCAGTCGAGGTGAGCTGGAGACGAAGCTGCCAGTCGGCCTCCTGTACGACCCCATCGGCAAGGTCGTGCTCGACCCAGACCTTCAGGTCCAGGGCGCGGTGCACGCCTTCTTTGAGACCTTCCGCCGAACCGGCTCTGCGACCGCCACGGTGCGCAGCTTCCGGGAGCGGGGTCTGCTCTTTCCTCGACGCCTGCCCTCGGGACCGCACAAGGGGGAGTTGGTGTGGGGCTCCCTGCGTCACCACCGAGCGCTCCGAGCGCTCAAGAACCCGCGCTACGCCGGCGCGTTCGCATACGGAAGGCATCGCGCACGACGGACAGCCGGCGGTGGCCATACCCGTCAGCTGCTGCCCCGCGATCAGTGGCACACGCTGCATCTCGACGCTCATCCTGGTTTCATCACCTGGGCCGAATACGAGGAGAACCTCCGCCGACTCCACGAGAACGCGCAGGCCAACGGATCCGAGCGTCTCAAGAGCCCGCCGCGCGAAGGCACCGCTCTGCTGCAAGGCATCGTGGTCTGCGCTCGTTGTGGCAATCGAATGAGCGTCCGTTACCATAGCCAGCGCGGCCGGCCGGTACCGGACTACGTCTGCCAACGCGAAGGTATCGATAAGGCCATGCCCATCTGCCAGAACATCGTGGGCGGGGAGATCGACCGCGCCATCGGCGATCTGCTCGTCGAAACCGTCAGCCCGCTCGCGTTGGAGGTGTCGCTCGCCATTCAAGAGGAGCTCCAAGCTCGCGGCGAGGAAGCCGACCGTCTCCGGCGTCAGCAGGTGGAGCGGGCTCGCTACGAGGCCGAGCTCGCTCAGCGTCGTTACCTGCGCGTGGACCCCGACAACCGATTGGTCGCCGACTCGCTGGAGGCGGAATGGAATCACAAGCTACGCGCACTGGTCGCCGCCCAAGAGGAGTACGAACGCCAACGAGAGGCCGAGGGACTGCTCCTCAACGAACAGAAACGGGCCCAGGTCCTTGCCTTGGCCACTGACTTCCCCCGCCTCTGGAAGGAACCGTCCACTCCCAACCGGGAACGGAAACGAATGGTTCGCCTGCTGTTGGAGGACGTGACCTTGCTCAAGGGCGACCACATCTCCGTCCACGTCCGGTTTCGTGGTGGCGCTACTCGCACTCTGGCGCTACCACGACCACTGAGCGCTCCCGATCTGCGCCGCACGCTGCCCGCAGTGGTCACCGAGGTCGACCGCCTGCTGGACGGTCACTCGGTCAGCGAGGTCGCCGTGCTCCTCAACGAGTCTGGGGTCCAACCGAGCATCGGCGACATGTTCACAACCGCCATCGTCGAGCACCTACGCCGCGCATACGGGCTCGCCGACCGCTTCACACGGTTGCGCCGCGACGGTCTGCTCACGGTGCAGGAAGTGGCCACGCACCTTGGGGTGCACACGCAGACGGTCAAGCGCTGGCAGCGGGACGGCCGCCTCGCCTCGGTCGCCTACAACGACAAGGGACAGCGGCTCTACCCGACGCCGGGTGCGGATGCCCCGGTAAAGTTCGCGTGGCAGCTCGCCCGCGGTCGCAAACCACCGGTTCCACGATGAGTGCGCCAAGCCCACTCGTATCGAATCCCGCCGATGAGGTGCAGTCAAATGCCAAGACCTTGTCGGTGGGTCGCAGCACCCGGGCCGGCAGGATGTTCGCGCCGATGATGCGCTGCACCTCGACCAGATGGTGGTTCCGATAGACGCTCCCGTGGTCGGTGGTCACCGTCTCCGGGGCGAAGAACGGCAGCCCCGCGACCCGGTGTCCGGCGAACTCGGCGACCACGGACGCCGGCAGGCCCGGGTAGGGCCACTCCATGTCCTCGCCCCAGTCGTCTCGCAGCGGCAGCGGCATCATCACGTCTCGCAGTAGCATCGCCACGTCCACCGAGCTGTCGGAGACCAACGTGAGGCGGAAGGCGCTCAGCGAATGGGTGTAGACGTCCAGGGCCAGCGTCAGGTGCACCGACACCGGCTCGCCGAACACCGTCTCCCGGACCTTGACCGGCAGGATAGTGGTGTCGAGCGCGACCACCTGGCCGGGCCGATGAACGACCACATGATGGCCACCGGCCGGAACGTCTGCCGGACGCGCGTAGCGCTGGCGTGCACCGCCTGCGCCGAACCACTCCATCCACACGAAACGCAGCGTCAAGTAGCTCGGTATGCGGCCGGCCACCTGGGCGCCGTACCTCTCCAGAACGTACTGGTGGACCATGCGTTCCCGGGTCCGCATGCTGACCCGCGAGCGGTGCAGCGTCTCCGCGCGAACTGCGTGGATCGCTTCACGGATCTCCTCGGTGATGCTGGGATGGCCACCGCCGGGGCGCAGCCAGCGGTCATCCGCGCAGCCGACGACGCCGAATCGGCGCCTCTGCTTCTCCCATCGCATCAGCGTCCGGTAGCCGACGCGGTCCAGGGACAGCAGTCGAGCCTGATCGCTGTCGAGGGCACGCAGCTCGGCGACCTTGGCGTGGCGACGCTGCGTCACCGTAGTGGTGGCTGGATCGTACTCGGCCTTCGGCTCGCCCGGACCAGGCCGTTGCGGGTCGCCGCCGCGGAAGCCGGTCTCCACCTCCAGCAGGTGAGCCAGCCGGAGGTCCATCAGATCGCGGCGGTACGGCGGCAGGTCGTCACCCATCTTGGGCTGCCGCCCGCGGTTCGCCGGTGGGAGCGCCGTCGAGCGGCTGGACTGGCGGCACCCGGGGTGGTTGACCAGAAACCGGATGTTCACCGGCAGGCGATTGCCGCCGCTGTCGACCAGCCGCACCCGGCCGTACTGCGGCTCCAGTCGCTCGACCATCCACTCCGCGCCGTCCACGACCAGTGCCGAGCCCGGGGCGAGGTCCAGGGGTGCTGCCGGCCGGCTCACGTCGAGCTGCCTCGTATGGGCTGAACCATGGTCGCGTCCGTGAGCGGTACGCCGAGGTCGATGCCCAACCGACGATGCCACAGCAGGTGCAGCAGGTGCGCTCGCGCAACCGGCGCCACCGCCGTCGCCTCCACCAGCTCACCAAAGGGTCGCGGCCCCAGCGCCGCGGCGCGCAGGAGCGAGGTCTGCACGAGCAGGGGATCGCTCAACCTCCGCCGTTGGGACGAGAGCGTGTCCAACGTGGTCGTCACGTGCGCCCGCCAGCCGGTCACGACGCCGTAGCGCCATCCGCACGCCAGGGCCGCCTCGGCGGTGGCCGCGAAGCCTGGCACGTCGTCCTCCTTGACCCGGCCCTCGGGTCGTACGTCGAGGAGCCAGGTGCCAGCCGCGGTCAGCACGAAGAAGTCCGGCGTGTGCCCCCGCCATCCATCGCGCGTCGAGAACCGCATCCTGAACGGCTGGCTGACCAGGTCCAACAAGCCCGCCGCGAAGTCGAGCGCGAGAAGCAGCCGAGCTTCCTCGAGGCTCTCGAACCCGTGATGGCGTCCGGTGCTCACGAGGTACTGGAGTCCCGGACGGTGACGCTGGCGTGTCCGCCACGAGAATCGGCGCACGGGTTCCCAGCCCGAGGTGGACATCTCGGCCAGCTCTCGCAGCGGGCGCGTGACCTCGACTCCGTCGAACCGGCAGGTGGTGGTCCATCGCTCCATCCAGCCGGGCGCCAGGTCCAGTTCGGACCGCGCGGACGCCGGGAGCGCGAAGAGGACCGCCAACTCGTCCCAGGTGCAGGCGTGAGACCACACCGGCCGGCCGCGCGGCGTCAGGTGCCTCACGGCATCCAAGGAGCGGGGCGCGGATTGCCGCTGCGTGTGCTTGATCGTGTGCATGTTCGACCCGCCGGCCGCTTCCAGGGCCTCCGGCGCGAGAACCCTAACCGAACCGACGTTCGACCGTCAAACCGCTCGATGGCGGTTGGTGACAAATAGCCCTAAAAGTTGGTGACAACTATCGCTAAAAAGTCGAGCGCAAGCGCCGAGTGCCGGGGGGCCACTCGGTGACAACTACCGCTAAAAGTCACAGTGTGTTGTGACTTTCAGCGATATCTGTCATCCAGGGCCCCTCCAACCGTCCGGGCGCTGGCCCAAGGCACGCTTGGTGACAAGTAGCCCTGAAGGTTGATGACAACTATCGCTGAAAGACGAGCGACGGCGCCGAGCGACGGGGGCCTACTCGGTGACAACTACCGCTGAAAGTCACAGTGGTGGTGGTGGTGGTGGTGGTGGTTGGTTGTTGATGAGCTCCCGCCCTAACTGGCAAGTGGATTCGGTCGGGAGCTTGACTTCCAGGCGGCCTATGAGCGTCCATCCACAGCATGACAACGCCCGACCGGCCGATGGGAACGAACGCCACGGCCGGCGCTCGCAATCAGACGCCGATCGGGAGGCTCGGGCCGGGCGAGTTGCGACAGAGAGTCGCGGCGTTTCTCAGTGAGCGGACTGACATCGCCTTCACTGCCAATGAGGTCGCCCGCGCGTTGGGCGGGCGGTCCAGCGGCGCTGTTGGCAACGCGCTCCGTAACCTCGCCGGTCAGGGACACGTAGCCCATACCGCGACCAGGCCGGATCGCTACAAGGCCACGTCAACCACCGCTCGGGCGGCGCACGTGATCGCTCGGCCACCAACTACCTCGTCTCCCTCCCATGGAGCCTACTCGGCATCCGGCCCCGTGCGAGGGCCAGTGAGGCGGCCGAACGGACAGATGTATCAGCCACGGTTGCTGGCGGACATGGCCGACGTCGCTGCGCTGTGCCGGCTCCGCGAGGCGAACATCGCGGCTCTGCTCTATGGCCCGCCAGGCACCGGCAAGACCTCCCTCGTTGAGGCGGCCTTCCCGGACCTGATCACGGTCGCGGGGGACGGCGACACGACAGTGGCCGACTTCGTCGGCGAGTACACGCAGACGGACGACGGCCGCTATGAGTTCGTGTACGGCCCCCTCGTTGTCGCCATGACGGAGGGCCGCTGCCTGTTCATCGACGACGCCACGCTGATCTCGCCAAAGGTGCTCGCCGTGGCGTATCCCGCCATGGACGGCAGGCGCCAGATCGCGGTAAAGGCGCACAAGGGCGAGATCGTCGCCGCCAGTGCCGGCTTCTAAAGAATTTCGCATAATAGCATGACGAGGCGATCAGAGCTGGAGCCCTGTGTGACGGAGGAAGCCGAGGAGCAGGCTGCGCTGCGATCGCACACGGTTGGCTCCCTGTCGAGCGGCGATGGTCACCATCTGCATGTGGGTCTCGCACCGGTTGGCGAGCTCCTGACTCTTCAGGTTCGACCAGAGTCCCTCGACCGGGTTCAGCTCGGGCGCGTAGGCGGGCAGCCGCCTCACGTCCAGCCAGTGCCGCTGCCCGGCCAGGTACTGCGTCATCAGCTTGCTCCGATGGGAGGGCAGACCGTCCCAGAGCAGGATCACCTGCTGGCCCCAGAAGTGCCGACGGAGCTCGCGGACGAACTCGATCAACGAGTGCTCGTTGTAGGTGCCATCCTGGGTCTGGAAGTAGAGCCGGGTGCGGGCGCCGTCCCAGCGGTAGGCGAGGGCGGCGGCCATCGAGATCCGCTTCCAGTGGAAGGGATGGCGGAGGACCGGGGTCTGGCCCCGGGGTGCCCAGGTGCGCCGGACCACAGGCGTCAGCGAGGCCCCGCTTTCGTCCTCGAAGACGATCCAGGCCTGCTTCCGGCGGGCGAGTTTTTTATCTCGGGCCACTCCTCGCGCACCCAGCGCGCGATCGCCTCCTCGTCGCGCTCGATCGCCCGCCGGGCTGGCTTCTGCCAGCTCCAACCCAGCCGCCGCAGGATCTTCCAGACGTGCCCCACGGTGTACCGGATCCCGGTCTCCATCGCGATCACGTCGGCGACCCGCTCCAATGTCCACAGCTCGGTGTGCCAGCCGTACGCAGCCGGCCCCTTGAGCAACGCCCGCTGGACCTTGCTCAGCTCCTTGGTGGTCAGCAGCGCCGGGCGCCCGGCCCGCTCCGCCTGGCGCAGCCCTCGAACGCCCTCCTCCTGCCAGGCACGGTGCCAGACCGTGGCGCTCTGTCTCGATACCCCCAGCTCGCGCGCCACCTCGGCCGGACGCATGCCTTTGGCGTACAGCCGGGCGGCCCGCAGCCGCCGCTGCTCCAGGGCACCGCGATCTCGGCGCCCCGTCCCGCGCGAACCCTTGCTGGAACGTGTGCTGGAACTTGGGTTCATGGACCGCCCATTGTGCCATGACTCGCCGTCAACCTATTGGGAGAAACCCTTTAAGTGGTGGCTGGCCACAACTCACTGTGGACTGAACTACCCGAGTTCCCGAAGCCGCCCCCTGGTCGTAGCTCGGGGTCGTGGATGGTTCGATCTCATTGGCCTCGCGGGACCTTGCGTCGCTGCAGGTCCCGCAGGTTGGCTGCGTTCGCCCGGGCTCCGATGAGTGGGAGCCTTGGGAGTTGCTC
>Ga0209055_1002935_pt1 | contig 10580 bp, 10 predicted proteins | sample GraSoiAngelo_110_FD_185875 | JGI IMG/M metagenome (GOLD analysis project Ga0209055, IMG submission 185875) | Grasslands soil microbial communities from the Angelo Coastal Reserve, California, USA - 14_0903_12_30cm (SPAdes) (version 2) | ecosystem: Environmental > Terrestrial > Soil > Grasslands ...
TGCTGCACGGCCGTAATGGTAGAGGCGGGCTACCATCATTCGCGAATCCATGGAAGCGGCCACCGAGACCATCAGGCGCCGGCTGCGGGCGGTGCCCGACTCGCCCGGCGTCTACCTGCTGCGGGACGCGTCCGCGCAGGTGATCTACGTGGGCAAGGCGCTGCGCCTGCGCGACCGCCTGCGCTCGTACTTCACGCCCGGGTACGCGCAGACGCCGCGCATCGCCGACCTGATGCGGAAGGTCATGGACTTCGAGTTCGTCAAGGCGGCCAACGAGGTCGAGGCGCTGGTGCTGGAGTGCAACCTGATCAAGCACTACCGGCCCCGCTTCAACATCCGGCTCAAGGACGACAAGAACTACCTCTACCTGAAGCTCCCGGTCACCGAGGAGTTCCCGCGTGTGCACTACACGCGCCGGATCCTGGACGACGGCGCGCTCTACTTCGGCCCGTACACCAGCGCGCAGAGCCTGCGCAGCACGGTCAAGAGCATCCGCCAGCTGCTGCCGTTCCGGACCTGCTCGGACGACATCTTCAAGCAGCACAAGGTGTGCCTGGACTTCCACATCCGGCGGTGCCCCGGGCCCTGCGAGGGGCGCATCGACAGCTACGAGTACGGGTCGCGCATCCGCGACGTCGCGCTGTTCATGGAGGGCCGCTCGGACGTCCTCACGAAGCAGCTGCGCCAGAAGATGAACGAGCGGGCCGACGCGCTCGACTTCGAGAACGCGGCCCGCTACCGCGACCAGCTCATCGCGATCGAGAAGATCGCCGACCGCCAGAAGGTGCTGACGCGCAGCCGGGAGGACCAGGACCTGGTCGCGTACGCGCGGGAGGGCAGGGACGTGTTCGTCGAGGTCGCGTACGTGCGCCAGGGCAAGATGGTCGGCCACGACGGCCACGCGCTGGAGGGGGCGGGGGAGGCGCCCGAGGCCGAGCTTCTGCGCGCCTTCCTGCTCATGTACTACGGGAGCGCAACGCACATACCGCGGACGATCCTGCTCGCCGGCGATGTCGAGGAGCCGGACGCGTTGACGGAGTGGCTGGTCCAGCGCCGGGGCGGCCCGGTCGCGCTGGAGGTGCCGCAGAAGGGGCGCAAGCGGGCGCTGGTCCAGCAGCTGGCGGAGACCGCGCAGGAGGAGCTGAAGCAGCTCCGCATCCAGGCCGACTACGACCGGAGCCGGACCGAGCCGATGCTCACGGCCCTGGCCGACGCGCTGGAGCTGGACGAGCCGCCGCACCGGATCGAGTGCTACGACATCTCGAACATCCAGGGCGAGTCGGCGGTCGGGGCGATGGTCGTCTTCGAGGACGGCCGGCCGCGCAACGACCACTACCGCAGCTTCCGGATCAAGCACACGCCCGGCCCCAACGACTTCGCGATGCTGCAGGAGGTGCTGCGCCGCCGCCTGGAGCGGCTGGAGATGGCCCAGCGCCGCGAGGACGCGACCGAGGTGGGCGACGCGTCGTTCTCGAGCCGGCCCGACCTGATCCTGATCGACGGCGGGAAGGGCCAGCTCAGCGCGGCGATGGAGGTGATCGAGGACCTGGGCTACGCGGACATCCCGACGTTCGGGCTGGCCAAGGAGCGCGAGGAGCTGTTCGCCCCCGGCCGCTCCGAGCCGATCGTCCAGGAGCACGACTCGCCAGGCATGTTCCTGGTCCAGCGCGTCCGCGACGAGGCGCACCGGTTCGCGATCACGCACCACCGGAAGGCCCGGACGCGCAAGGCGCTGTCGTCGCCGCTGGACTCGGTGGAGGGCATCGGGCCGGCCCGGAAGCGGCTGCTCATGCGCACGTTCGGCAGCCTGCCGGCGATCCGCGAGGCGCCGGTCGCGGAGATCGTGAAGCTGGGCATCCCGGAGCGGGTGGCCGTCCGTTTGAAGGAGCTGATCTGAGCCTATGGCCCTGGTGATCGTGGGGGGGATCGACGAGGGGCGCGTCGAGGACGCGCTGGCCGTGTTCGAGTCCGAGGGGTGGACGCGGGTGCGCTCCGGCGCTCCGGCCGACGGGGCCGACAGCGTGCTGGCCACGCACGACCCGGGCGTCCTGCGCGAGGCGGACGCGCGCGGGATCCGCTACGTCCTCGTCCACCACGGCCCGGACGACGGCGTCCCCGATGGCACGTACGCGCGGGCCCACCACCGCGTCGAGCGCGCGGAGCTGCCCGGGCTGGCGCGCCGCCTGCGCTCGCGCGAGCGGCTGCTGGTCACGTGCCTGGCGTTCGCGTTCAAGAATGGCATCCCGGCCGAGAGCGCCTGGGTCGTGGACACGCGCTTCCTCGACAACCCGTACTGGGTGCCCGAGCTGCGGCCGCTGGACGGCCGCGACGCGGCCGTCCGCGACCACGTGCTCGGCCAGCCGGCGGCCGGCGCGCTGCTCGACGGCCTGGAGGCGACGGTCGTCCCCATCCTGCCGGCGTATGCCGAGCGGGGCCGGATGGAGCTCACCGTCGCGTTCGGCTGCACGGGCGGCCGCCACCGTTCCGTGGCGCTGGCGGCGGAGTTCGCCCGCCGGCTGGACCGGGTCGACGGCATCGACGTCGAGTGCCGCCTCCGGGAGCTCGAGGCATGAGGTGCCTGGTCATCGGAGGCGGCGGGTTCGTCGGCGTCGCGGCGTGCCGGGAGCTGATGCGGCGGGGCGTGGAGACGATCGCCGCCGGCCGGACGCCGCGGCCGTACGGGACGTTCACGAGCTACCTCGCGTTCGACCGCGCCGACCCCGACCAGCTCGCCGGCGCGCTCCGCCAGTCCCGGCCGGACGTGGTGCTCGACCTGGCCGCGTACCAGCCGGCCGAGGTGCGGACCGTGCTGGAGGCGTTCCAGGGCGAGCGGTACGTCTTCGTCTCGACGGGCGTGTATCCGGAGCTGCACGGCCGGCCGGCGCGCGAGGAGGACTTCGTCCCGCTGGATGGCGACGTGCCGGCCGACCGCCTCGACTACCTGGAGGGCAAGCGGTGGTGCGAGACCGTGCTGGCGCGCAGCGCGGGCGTGCCGTGGGCGGTCGTCCGGCCGCCGGCCATCATGGGCGCGGACGACCACACGCTGCGCATCGCCGCGTACCTCCAGCGGCTGGAGGACAGCGGCCCGCTGCTGGTCCCGGAGGAGTCCTTCGAGCGCCAGGCCGGCCTGGCCTGGGTGCGCGACGTCGGCTTCGCCTGCGCGCTGGCGTGCGACCTGGGCCGCGACGCGACGGGCCCGCGCAACGTGGCGTTCGAGGGCGTCAGCCTGCGCGGCCTGCTGGAGGCGGCGGGCGCCGCGCTCGGCCGGCCGGCGCGGCTGGTGCCGGTGCCGTTCGCCGAGCTGCCGGACGGCGCCAGCCCGTACGGGCCGAACCCGCGCCGCTCGGCCGGCTACGACCTGACGCGCATCCGCGAGCTGGGATTCGAGCCCAGCGCCCTGGCGGACGCGCTGCCCGAGACGCTGGCGTGGTACCTGGCCCGGCGGCCGTCCCACCCCGGCTACGCCGGCCGGGCCGGCGAGCTGGAGCTGGCCCGGCTCAGGAGGTGACCGCCAGCGCCAGGGGGAGGACGGCGGACGCGCCGGCCTCGCGGAGCAGCTTGGCAGCGATCGTCATCGTCCAGCCGGTGTCCACGCGGTCGTCCACCAGCAGCACCGGTCCCCGCAGGCCGGGCAGCGCCGCTCGCAGATCGGGCGGGAGCACGAACCGCTCCCACAGCTGACGGACCCGCTGGGCGCTGTTGTGCGACGCCGCCCGCTCGCCCGGCCGCGCGTCCTCCACGCGGCCCAGCAGCGGCAGCCGGCCCACCCGGGCCAGCCCACCGCCCAGGCTCTCCACGAGCTGCGGCCGGCTGCTGGACGCCATCGTCACGATCGCCGCCGGCCGGCGCTCCCATTTCCACGCCGCCAGCACCCGGACGACGGCGTCGAACATGTCCTGCGGCACCGGGCCGTCCGCCGTGGCCGGCGCGAGCAGGTCGCGCAGGCGGCCGCCCCAGCCGGCAGCGGTCAGCCGGCCCAGCGCTCGGCCCGGGTCCGCCACCAGCTCCGCCGGGATCCGGCCCCGGGCCTCGACGCCGAGCGCGGGCATCGCCGGCGGCCACAGGCGGCGCGGCTCGATCGTCACGCCGGGCCGGTGCAGCAGCTCCCGCGCGTCCACGCGGGCCGAGTCGGACGTCTCGGCCGACCAGCTCCGGCCCGTGCAGTTGTCGCAGCGGCCGCACGGCACCGCGTCCGGGTCGTCGAGCTGGCTGCGCAGGAACTCCATGCGGCAGCCGGTCGTGGCGATGTAGTCCAGCATCGCCCGCTGCTCGCGGTGGCGGGCCTCGGTGACGGCCGCGTAGCGGTCCCCGTCGTACTCCCACGGCCGCCCGGTCGCCTCCCAGCCGCCCCGGACCCGGCGGACGGCGCCGTCCACGTCGAGGACCTTCAGCATCGCCTCCAGCCGGGTGCGCGTCAGGTCCACGCTGGTCTCCAGCTCGGGCAGGGACATCGGCCGGCCCGCCTTCGCCAGCGCCGCCAGCGCGGTCCGCACCATGCGCTCGGGGGGAAAGGCGAGGCTGCCGAAGTACGCCCAGATGTCGCGGTCCTCCCGGCCGGGCAGCAGCAGCACCTCGGCGCTCTCCACGCCGCGCCCGGCCCGGCCGACCTGCTGGTAGTACGCCACCGGCGACTGGGGGGCGCCGAGGTGGACGACGAACCCGAGGTCCGGCTTGTCGAAGCCCATGCCGAGCGCGCTGGTGGCGACGAGCGCCTTGACCCGGTTGGCGAGCAGGTCGGCCTCCGACTGCTCGCGCTGGGCCGGGTCGGTCTGCCCCGAGTACGCAGCGACCTCGTAGCCGTGCGCGCGCAGGTGCTCGGAGACCTCCTCGGTGGCGGCCACGGTGAGCGTGTAGAGGATGCCGGAGCCGGGCAGCTCCGCCAGGTGCTCGGCCAGCCAGGCCAGGCGGTGCTCGTTCGACGGCAGCTGGAGCACGCCCAGTCGCAGGCTCTCCCGGTCCAGCGTGCCGCGGAGGACGAGCACGTCCACGCCCCCCAGGCCGAGCTGCTCCGCCACGTCGCGGGTGACGCGGGCGTTCGCGGTCGCGGTGGTCGCCAGCACGGGGATGCCGTCCGGCAGCTCCTGGAGCAGCGTGCGCAGGCGGCGGTAGTCGGGCCGGAAGTCGTGGCCCCAGTCGGAGATGCAGTGCGCCTCGTCCACCACGACCAGCCCGGCGCTGGCGGCCAGCCGGGGCAGCACCTGGTCGCGGAAGTCGGGGTTGTTCAGCCGCTCCGGGCTGACCAGGAGCACGTCCACCGCGCCGGCGCGGATCTCGGCGTACACCTCGTTCCACTCCTCGACGTTCGCCGAGTTGACCGTCCGGGCCCGGATGCCGGCCCGGCCCGCGGCCGCGATCTGGTTCCGCATCAGGGCGAGCAGGGGCGAGATGATGACCGTCGGCCCGCAGCCGATCGCCCGCAGCAGCGCCGTCGCGACGAAGTAGACGGCCGACTTGCCCCAGCCGGTGCGCTGGACCACCAGCGCGCGCCGTCGCTCGACCGCGAGCGCCTCGATCGCGCGCCACTGGTCCTCCCGAAGGTGGGCGGGGCCGCCCACCAGGGCCCGGAGGTGCTCCTCCGCCCTGTCCCTGACGTCTGCCGGCTGCTCGACCATGCCGACATGTGTACCAGGTACGGCGAAGCGGACCAAATCGCTTTACATGGCCCGCGGAGCGCCTCGCCAGACCGCCACCGCGACCGCCATCAGCAGCCAGGCGGGCGCCGCCGAGGGCAGCCAGGAGAAGTCCACCTGGAGGCAGACCTGGTACGCCAGCCACGCCCCGAGCAGCGCCCGCGCGCCCGGCCGCGAGCGGCCGCGCCAGAACGCGACCACGAACGCGGCGGCCATCGCGACGTACGCGGCCACCCCGATCAGGCCCTGCGTGGCGGCCACCTGCAGGACGTCGCTGTGGGCCTTGTCGATCAGGAAGCCGGGCGTCCAGTCGCCGGTCTGGAACCGCGGGAACACCAGGCCGAACGTGTCGGGCCCCCAGCCCACCCAGGGCCGGGCCGCGATCACGCGGAGGGCGTCGCTCCAGATGTGGAGCCGCGTCGCGCCCGAGCCCTGCGCCGGGTCGGCCAGCGAGGCGGCGCGGGCCAGCACGGGCTGCGCCAGCGGCACGGCGTGGAGGGCGGCGGCCAGGACCACCGCGATCAGCATGGCGCCGGCTGCGACCGCCAGCGGCCGCCCGCGGGCCAGGCGGACGAGCGGACCGCCGGCCGTGACCGCGACCCCCAGCGCCGCGCCCAGCCAGGCCGCCCGGCTGAACGTGAGCAGGAGCCCCAGGCCGAGGACGAGGCAGACATTCCCGGCGATCAGGCGGTCGGCGGTGGTGCGCGCGCGCCGCAGCTCGCGCACCGCGAGCGGGATCAGCATCGCCAGGAACGCGCCCAGCGTCGCGGCGTTGCCGAACGTCGAGGTGGCGCGCAGGAGCCCGCCGAACGTCAGCGCCGTCTCCTCGGTGGCGCCGCCGATCATCGCGCTCTCCGCCAGCGACTGCACGATCGCCAGCGCCGCCGCCACGAACCCGGCCACGAGGAGCGCCCGGGCGACGCTCCACGCCCGCTCGCCGTCGAGCGCCTGGGCGGCCAGCCGGAACAGCAGCGCGTACGCCACGATCGTGAACAGGCCCTCGTAGCGGCCGGCGGCGCCGATCACGGCCGCGCCCACGTCGACGGCCAGGACGGTCGAGAGCGCCGCCGACGCCACGAACGCGGCCAGCGGCAGGTCGAGCGGGGTGCCGGGGCGCCTGAGCCGGCCCGCTGCCGCCCACTCCGCGGCGCGCAGCCCGAGCAGGACGAGGACCAGGGCGACCAGGACGGCCAGCTTGGCCAGGACGAAGACGTCGCCCGCGATCGGCCAGACGGCCAGGGGCAGGACGACGGCGCCTGCGCGCAGCGTCCACGTCTCGACGACGTGGATCGGGAGGCGGGCCCGGCCCGCCTCCGCGACTCCTGGGGAGACCGCCCCCACTACTTGACCGTGATGGCCGAGACCGCGTTGCCCTGCTGGCAGACGAACTGGAACGAGCTCGGGTCCTGCCCGCAGGCGTTGGCGGAGACGCTCACCGCCCCGGGCGCCGACCTGAACGGCAGGTCGCTCACGAGAGCGGACACCTGCACCGGGTGCCTGGCCCCGTCGCACGTGAGCGAGTTGACGAACCCCTGGGCGTGGCCGACCTTGTCGCCGACCACCTCTTCGACGGTCACCTGGGCCCCGCTGGAGCTCTGCGTGCCGGGCAGGAACGGCCCGCACGCCACCGTGAGGGTGCCGCTGGTGATCAGCTGCACCTGCAGGTCCCACGTCTTGCCGATCGAGACCTGGATCGGGCCCAGCCCGGTCCCGCTCGCCGATCCGCCCCGCGGCTGGGCGGTGCCGGTCGAGGTGCTGGCCATCAGCACCGCGCGGCCGCCGGCCGCGCGCAGCGCGTCCCGGCCCGTGCCGGACGCGGACGCGACGACCGTCGCCGTCACCACCAGCGTCGCCCCGGTGGTGGCGGCCACCACGAACTTCTTCCAACGCGTCATCCGATGCCTCCTCGGTGGATACGCCGGCCGCGGCTCCCAGTGTCCGCGACCGCTCGATCTACGAACGCGCCGGGGTTTCAACGGGGAGCGGGGTCGGCCGGAACGCCCACGGCTCGTGGGCCCTTGTCCCGAGTCGGGTGGGAGGGGGCGGCGCGGCGCTGCGGGCCCCCGCGGGTACAACTGCGGCCATGAAGATCACGCGGCTGGACCACCTCGTCCTGACCGTCGCCGACCTGGAGGCGACGGTGGACTTCTACACCCGCGCCCTGGGCATGACCGTGCGCGCGTTCGGCGGCGGCCGGCTGGCGCTCCGGTTCGGCGACCAGAAGATCAACCTGCACGAGGCCGGCCACGAGTTCGAGCCGAAGGCGCGGGTCCCGAGGCCGGGGAGCGGGGACCTGTGCTTCGTGGTGGAGGAGCCGCTCGCCGCGTGGGAGGAGCACCTGGCCGAGCTGGGCGTGCCGCTGGCCCTGGGCCCGGTGCCGCGCGACGGCGCGCTGGGGCCGATGACGTCGATCTACGTGCGCGACCCGGACGGCAACCTGGTCGAGCTGGCGAGCTACACGGGATGAGCGTCTTCGAGCACGGGAGAGGTCGACGTTTCCGCAGTCGACCTGTCGATTTCCGGGCTCGTCGTTCGTCTTGTAGCGTGACCATCCCGTAGTGACGAGGAGCAAGCGATGAAGTACGTGATGCTGATCTACCAGGGCACCGCGCTCGAGCGGCAGGCCGCGCTCTCCGACGAGGAGAAGCAGCAGGTCTACGCCGACTACCAGGGGATCAACCAGACGCCGGGCGTCACCCCCGCGCCGCCGATGGGCCTGCCCGAGAACGCGACCACCGTGCGGGTCGAAGGCGGCAGGACCCTGACGACCGACGGCCCGTTCGTCGGGATGAAGGAGGCCGTCGGCGGGCTGTTCATCCTCGAAGCCGACGACCTCGACGCGGCCATCGCGGTGGCCGCCCGCGTCCCCGCCGCACGCTACGGTGGCGCCGTCGAGATCCGCCCCTCGGAGGTGTACTGGTAGCGACGCTCGAACAGGTCTTCCGTGAGGAATGGGGCCGCGTCGTGGCCACCCTCGTCGGCTTCCTCGGCGACTTCGACCTCGCCGAGGAGGCCACGCAGGAGGCGTTCGCCATCGCCGCCGACCGGTGGCCACGCGACGGCGCCCCCAGCAACCCGCGCGCCTGGCTGACGACGGCGGCTCGCAACCACGCGACGGACCGCATCCGCCGCGACCGGGTGCTCGCGGCCAAGTTCGGCCTGCTCGTCGCCGGCGATCGTGTGGAGGCGCCGATGAACAGCACCGCGTTTCGTGACGAGCGTCTGGAGCTCATCTTCACCTGCTGCCACCCGGCGCTCGCGATCGAGGCGCAGGTGGCGCTCACCCTGCGCACCCTGGGCGGGCTCACCACCGACGAGATCGCCCGCGCCTTCCTGGTGCCCGAGCGCACGATGGCGCAGCGGCTGGTGCGGGCGAAGCGGAAGATCAAGGCCGCGCGGATCCCGTTTCGCGTGCCGCCGCCTCACCTGCTCGGGGAGCGTCTCGACGCCGTGCTCGCGGTCGTCTACCTGATCTTCAACGAGGGCTACGGCGGCCGCGACGAGCTGGCGGCGGAGGCGATCTGGCTGGGACGGGCGCTCGCCGACCTGCTGCCGAACGACCCCGAGGTGCACGGGCTGCTGGCGATGATGCTCCTGCACGACTCCCGCCGCGAGGCGCGGTTCAGGGACGGCGAGCTCGTGCTGCTCGGCGATCAGGACCGGTCACGGTGGGACGCCGAGCTGATCGCCGGCGGCCGCGCCGAGCTCGAGCGGGCGCTCGTCCTCGGCGGCCGCGGGCCCTATGTCCTGCAGGCCGCCATCGCGTCGCTGCACGCCGAGGTGCCGTGCGACTGGGCGCGGATCGTGACGCTGTACGGCGAGCTCGGCCGCCTGACAGGCTCGCCGGTGGTGGCGCTCAACCGCGCCATCGCCATCGCCGAGACCGAAGGCCCCGAGGCCGGCCTCCGCATCGTCGACCAGCTGGGCCTCGACGACTTCAGGTACCTGCACTCGACCAGGGGCGAGCTCCTGCGACGCCTCGGGCGCATCGACGAGGCGCGTGACGCGTACCGGCGGGCCAGACAGCTCACCGACGACGGCGCCGAACGGCGCTTCCTGGAACGCCGCCTGACGGAGCTGGCTACGGGGTAGGCAGCAGCGGCAGCGCGATCGTCACCGAGTCGGGGCACACCGGGCGGCCCGCCAGCCACGCCGGCAGGTCCGCCGGCGCCACCCACGCCGTCTCCACCACCTCGCCGTCCGCGAACGTGAACGGGCCCTCGCAGCGGGCCAGGAACACGTCGCCCCGCACCCGGACCTCGGCGTCCTCGTAGCCGCCCTCGCCCAGCCGTTCCAGCGGCGCCGCCACGCCCGCCTCCTCCGCCAGCTCACGGCGCGCCGTCTCGGCCGGGGCCTCGCCGACCGCCGCCACGCCGCCGAACGCCACGTCCCACCGGGCCGGCCAGACGTCCTTCCAGTCCGCCCGCCGGTGCACCAGCAGCCGCCCTCCGGCATCGACGACCAGCACGTACACCGCCCGGTGGCGCAGGTTGCCCGCCCGCATCTCGGCCCGGCTGACCACCCGCACCGGGCGGCCGTCCGGATCGAGCTCCTCGACCGGCTCGCCCCGGATCAGCCGGATTCCACCGACGACACGCGGATCAGGCCCGTCTTTCCGCTCGCGCGGTGGAATCCGGCTCAGCCCACCACCAGCTCGGCCAGCGTGCGCGGGTAGTCGGTCATCACCCGGCAGCCGTCGGGCGTGACCCGCACCGTGTCCGAGTGCCGGAACCCGCCGAGCTGGGGCAGGTACACCCCGGGCTCGACCGTGAAGACCATGCCCGGCTCGCAGACGCCCTCCTCGCCCCGGTCCAGGAACGGCGCCTCGTGCCCCTCGAGGCCGATCGAGTGGCCGACGTGATGGCGCAGGTGCTGCTCGTGGCCCAGCTCGCGCGCCAGGTCCACCACCTCCAGCTCGACCGCGGCCAGGGGCACGCCCGGCCCGATCGT
>Ga0209055_1002937_pt1 | contig 10576 bp, 6 predicted proteins | sample GraSoiAngelo_110_FD_185875 | JGI IMG/M metagenome (GOLD analysis project Ga0209055, IMG submission 185875) | Grasslands soil microbial communities from the Angelo Coastal Reserve, California, USA - 14_0903_12_30cm (SPAdes) (version 2) | ecosystem: Environmental > Terrestrial > Soil > Grasslands ...
GCAATAGGACGAGATCCATAGCCACGCAAAATTGCAGGCGCTGATCAACACCCCCATTTGTCTGGATGAATGCATCACCAATGCGCGGCATGCACAGACGGCAATCGAACTGGCGGCCTGCCGGATTATCAACATCAAGCTAGGGCGTGTGGGCGGGCATACCAGCGCCCGGCAGGTCCATGATGTCTGCCGTGAACACGGGATCCCGGTATGGTGCGGAGGCATGCTGGAATCGGGCATCGGCCGGGCTCATAACATCGCCATGTCGACGCAGCCGGGTTTCACTCTGCCCGGAGACGTCTCGGCTAGCCAGCGATATTGGGCAGAAGACGTCATCGAGCCCGAGGTGGAAGTATCTCGCAGCGGAACCATTCGCGTTCCCCAAACGCCGGGGCTGGGTTTCCGAGTGAAGCGTAACTTCATCGAACGCTTGACATGCCGGTCCCGAACCTGGACGGCCACGCGCGCAGTGGTGAGCGCGTAGAAGGAGCATGAATGTTGAATATAGGGCGCCATTCGGCAGCATCTGGTGCACGAGCGATGTTGCTGGTGGTGATTGCGACTACAGGCTTGGCTTCGCAGTCGACTCCGGCTGAGACTGGCAAGCTCGGCCTCGACGCTCAGATTCAGCGAATTATGGATCGCCCGGAATTTGCGCACTCGACTTTCGGAATCGAGTTCTACTCGATCGATTCAGGAAAAGTTATCTATGAGCGCAATGCGAGCAAACTCATGGTTCCTGGGTCGACCACCAAGCTGGTCACCGAAGGCACCGCCCTTGAGCTATTGGGAGGTGATTACCGATCTCATACTTATGTCTATCGCACTGGCCCAGTGAACAAGAAAGGCGTTGTGGAAGGCGACCTGGTGCTGGTTGGCAGCGGTGATCTGAATTTGTCAGGAAGAATTCAATCCGATGGCACCCTCGCCTACGAAAACATGGACCACTCCTATGGCGGACCCGACAGCAAAGGCGTGGGAGGAGATCCGCTGCGGGTGATCAAAGAATTGGCTCAACAGGTGACGAGCAAGGGTATTAAGCGAGTGACCGGACGTTTGCTTGTGGATACGAGCCTTTTTCCGGAAGGCACTGCCGAGTTGGGCACGGGAGTCGTGATCTCTCCCATGGTCGTGAATGACAATGTGATTGACGTGATCGCGAGCCCGGGGGCGAGTGAAGGCGCGCCGGTCAATCTGGAGATCTCTCCGAAAACTGGCTATATCCAGATCACAAACAAGGCTGTCACGGGCAAAGCAGATTCGAAACCAACCATCGATTACACGGAGGACAAAACCAATCCCGACGGGACTCATGCCGTAACCGTCACCGGCAGCATCCCGCTCGGCAAGCCGTTCGGAATGATGGCGTACCGCGTCCCGGAACCCAGCCGTTTCGCAGCAGTCGTTTTTGGGGAAGGGCTGCGCTCGAATGGCGTCGAGATCTCTTCTGACCGCAAAACACCACCTCCGGATTTCAAGGCGCTGGCTGCAAGCTATCGCCCGGAGAACGTGGTCGCCGAACATGTATCGCCTCCGCTGAAGGAAGACGTCAAGATCACGCTCAAGCTCAGTCAGAATCTGCACGCCAGCACAACTCCGTACTTGCTCGGCGCGCTTCTTGCCCACAAAAGTAAAGACGTCGACCAAGCGGGCTTTGACCTCGAGAATGAGTTTTTAAAGAAGGCGGGATTGGATTTAACCGCAGCCTCGCAAAGCGATGGCGCCGGCGGCAACGCCTTCTTCACACCGGACTTCATGGTTCGTTACCTGCTTTTCATGTCGAAGCAGAAAGACTTCGCGGATTTTCGGCGAGGGTTGCCGATCATGGGGCGTGATGGAACGCTCTATAAGATCCAGGTGAATTCTCCCGCAGCCGGACATGTATTCGCGAAAACCGGAACCTATGATGTCGGCGACTCCTTGAACAACAACCTCATGATTACGGGTAAGGGCCTTGCAGGGTACATGGAAACCGCCAAGGGAGAGCATCTCGCCTTCGCGCTCTACGTCAACATGGTTTCGGTTTCCAAGGACGATCCTGAAGCGGTGCAGAAAGTGGCGGGCGAGGCTTTGGGCGAGATTGCGAGTGCAGCCTATAGCGCCCCATTGGGGCCTCCTGCGAGTCCTACTAACGCCTCGTATGACGTAATCATTCGCAATGGGCGAATCATCGATGGCTCGGGGAATCCCTGGATTTCGGGTGACATCGCGATTGAAGGTGAGCGGATTGCGGCAATCGGAAATTTGGGTGCTGCCACCGCGAAACGCACGATTGATGCTTCTGGTCTGGTCGTCTCCCCGGGTTTTATTGACATGCTGGGGCAGTCCGAAATGGCGCTGTTGATCGACAACCGGTCGCTCAGTAAGTTGTCCCAAGGCATCACCACTGAGATCACAGGCGAAGGCGCATCGATTGCGCCGCAAAATGACACCACACTGGCGAGTCTCGCACCCACACTCACTCAATACCACTTGACGGTGGACTGGACCAGTCTCGACGGCTACTTCAACCGGCTTCAGAAATCGGGCACGCCGCTGAACATCGGCACCTACGTAGGTGCGGCCCAAATTCGTGAAGCAGTCTTGGGCGATGCGAATCGGACCCCTTCTCCGGAAGAACTCGAGAAGATGAAGGACATGGTTGGGGAAGCGATGCAACAGGGCGCCTTCGGAATTTCGACAGCTCTCATCTATCCTCCGGGCCACTATGCCAAAACAGATGAACTGGTTGAATTAGCGAAGGTCGTTGGGCAATACGGCGGAATTTATGCCACCCACATGCGCAGCGAAGGGCGCTCTGAGGCCAGTGCCATCGAAGAGGCTCTCCATATCGGCCGCGAGGCACATGTGCCCGTAGAGATATTTCACTTGAAAGTGATCGGAAAGAGTCGCTGGGGATCGATGCCGAAGATTGTGGCCAAAATCCAGGCGGCGCGCGATGCCGGCCAGGACGTTTCCGCCGACATGTATCCGTATGTGGCGGGCGGCACTGCGCTGGCATCCAGCCTTCCACCGTGGGTTGCTGATGGCGGGCAAAAGAAGCTTCTCGAAAGGCTGCACGATCCGTCCACTCGGTCCAGAATCAAGCAAGAGTTGAAGACAGAGCATACTGACTGGGAAAATCTGTTCCTGGATAGCGGCGGCGGCAGCGGAGTTCTAGTCGCCGGAATTCAAAAGACTCAGCTCAAGAAGTATGACGGCAAGACCGTCGCGCAGATTGCAGCAGACGAAAAGAAAGATCCCGTGGATGCCTTGATAGATCTGGTGATCGCCGACGATGCTCAAACGGGCGCAATTTACTTCATCGCCGGCGAAAACGATCTGCAGTACGGATTGAAGCAGCCTTGGACGAGCATTGGCCTCGACGCCAATGAAGTATCGCTCGATGGGCTTTTATTCGAGCCTCACAACCATCCTCGCGCCTACGGTTCGATGCCTCGCTTTCTCGGTCACTACGTTCGCGATCTGCATTTGCTGTCGCTCGAACAGGGCGTTCGAAAAGTGACTTCCCTGCCCGCCCAGCGCGAACGCCTGCGTGACCGAGGATTGCTGAAAGAAGGATATTTCGCCGACATCACCGTATTTGATCCCGCAACCATTCAGGACCGGGCGACTTACGAGGATCCTGCCCAGCTCTCAGAGGGCGTGAAGTATGTTTTTGTGAATGGTCAACTCGAATTCGACAACGGACGCTTGACCGGCGTCGCAGCAGGCCAGGTTCTTCGTGGTCCAGGCTCGAAAAATCGCCATTGAGGGTCTTCGCAGAATTGAATTTGTCTTTGAAAAGGACGAGAAGGACGAGTCAGCCCTTCTTGCGCTGCCCATTCCCCGCCTGTTCCTCTGCCGGAGTCCTGGGAGAGTACCACCGGGATCGGAACTCCTGTTCCTTGCGCCGCAACACTGCTAGAGATTGTTGCGGTTTGATTTGAGCGCAGGCGATCAGGAGCGCATTCATGGCCGCAAGCGGAGCCACGTATGACCCGTGAAACGAAGGATTCGCAATGGAGGTGATCCAGAAGGAATCGCAGAATCGGGCGATCGGGGTCTTGTCACTATCGGTGATGCCAAACGTTGGCACGCCATTTTTGTGAGCCACCAGAACCGCGTCAACCGTATCCTGCAGGCAGCGCCCGAAACTGATCGCGATCAGCAAATCTTTCGGCCCCAGCAGGAATATCTTTTGTTGCAGATTGCCAGCCGAGCCAACCGGAGCCTCTGCATCCAGGCCGATCGAGACTAGTGCATAAGCCAGCATGTGAGAAAGTGATGCGGCAAAATCAATTCCAATGACAACGATTCGGTGGGCACGATGAACTCGTCTCGCCAGTTCCGTTACGCGTGCCACATCCAGGCTCGAATGCAAGGCATGCAAATTGCGCTCATCCATTTCCAGGCTGTGGTTAATATGGTCGGCGATGCTGCGCTTTTCCCGGGCGGTCGACTTCATGACCGCATAGGGCGTGATGTGAGTGACGAAATGGGAGCGGAGATCGGCAGTGAAATCGGCGAAGCGCTCGTAGCCGAGAGCCTGGACGGTTCGCACGATCGTGGCCGTGTTCACGTCATAGTGTTTGGCCAAGGCACGAGAGGACAAAAAGTACGTGTCTTCTGGATGGTCTAATATCTCGCGGATGAGGCGTTTCCGGCTGGCGCTAAGATTCGGTTGCGCCTGTGCAACCCGGGCCTCCAAGGTCGTTGTCCAGGGCGCGCCGGCGGGAGAGATGCCATCTCTCGACTTTGGGCTAGCGCCCATAGCAACATTTTGGCCGTCCGCTCGCTGCCCAGCTCTCATTTCAGGCCCTCCATGATTCCAAATCCCTAACCGAGCAGGGAAAGTTCAATTTCTTGCGAAGCAACCTTTTAGATTTACACCAGTTGTTGCATGTGGTCAATTGTATGCATTATTAGATGCACGACGATTGGGTCAGCGGTTCTTCAACGGATCCCGCTGTTGGCGTCATCGCTCCTCCGCCCCACAGGTTGACGAGTTCCAAGCGTGTCAAGCCCGAGATTTTGAGGATGTCATGAACAGCATGTTGTCATGTTTTTTTGACTAGTTTTACTAGGTTTGTCCACTTAAAGGATTTACCCCGTTGACAGAGTTCTTCATTGTCAAGCGTTGGATCCCCTTGCTGAACGCCTCTCCTAAGCTGCAAACGGAGCTTCTGAGGTACCAAAAACCGATATGGGGAAAACTTCGAGGGAATGTTAGAATTTGCATGCTCTTCCACGACATCGATTCACCGAACAGACAAAAGAGGGGGCCCTGAGGTTAACTGATGGCATTGCAGCCAACGCGAAACAACTCTGATGATTTCGAAGCCTTGGCACCGATCGATCCTCTGCCGGTCAATGGCCATCAACCGCTACACACATACTTTGGTGAACCGCACAATGCTTTACTGCATTACTGGCACGTCCTGACGAAGCGGAAATGGGTAGTTCTGCCCACTTTTGCCATTGTTTTCGCACTCTCTGCAATTGCAACCCTCAGTGAGACCCGCTTGTACCAAGCCACGTCGAAAGTAGCGATCTTCCCGGAAGTTCCAAATGTTTTGGGATTTAAGGACGCCGAGAATATTGCTCCTGATTACGAATACGAAGCGACTCTAGAAACTCAGGTTGCGATTCTGCGCAGCGACGCTTTGGCCTTGAAGGTGATCGAAGGGATGCGCCTTTACCAAGACCCTCGATTCACGGCAGTCAAGCAAAGTTCACCCGAGTCCGCGATGGGGGAACCGAGCATGCAACCCGATCCGGTGCAGGCCGCCGGCTTGCTCGGCGCCTTTCGGGGCGGTCTGAGCGTCCAACCGGTCCCAAGTACCCGCCTGATACAAGTCAGCTACACCCATTCCGATCCGCGGTTCGCGACCGAAATCACGAACGCACTGGTCAAGACATTTATCGAGGAGAATTTCAGGACAAAATACAATTCAGCCAGCCAGACTTCGGAGTGGCTTGGGAAGGAGTTGGCGGATTTGCAGTTGAAAGTCCAGACTTCCGAGGAAAAGCTTGTCCGCTATCAGAAGGACCACGGAATTTTGGGGGTGGATGAGAAACAGAACATTGTCACGGAGAAACTGGGCGAACTGAATAAAGAGTTGACGGAAGCCGAGACGGAAGGGGTGGGAGCGGGCTCCTCGACAAGTTGCGCGAAAAAGAAGCTGACCTGGAAACCCAGTATGCAATGGCAACCACCCAGTTTGGTTCGGGTTACCCCAGGGTGACTGAACTGAACAACCAACTGAAGCAGGTGCGTGCTGCCATTGAGGCTGAAAAGACGAAATTGCAGCAGAAGATGCGCGATGACTACCTGGCAGCCTTGCAGAGAGAGAATTTGCTGGATTCGGCATTCAATAAGCAGAAGCAGGAAGCTAACAAACTCAACGAAAGCGCCATTGAGTACACGGTATTGAAGCGCGATGCAGAGACAAACCGTCAGCTATACCAGGACCTTTTGCAACGGCTAAAGGAAGCAGGTGTGAGTGCGGGACTCCGATCGAGCAATATCCGCATTGTCGACATCGCGCGAGTTCCAACGCAACCGATCTCTCCTAATGTGCACCGGAGCCTGGTGCTCGGATTTCTATTGGCTCTTGGCTTAGGAGTTGGATTGGCGTTGGTACGCGAGACCTTCGACAGCACCGTCAGGAGCATGGAAGAAGTACGGGCGGTTTCAACACTGCCTGCGCTGGGAACAATACCATTGCAGCTTGTCACTGACGAGCGTTTCCGTAAACGGAGACTGACGATTTCGCCCGACGGCGAAAGGTCGGGAATGCTTGCCCTAGTCACGTACGAGCGTCCGAAGTCTGAAGCAGCGGAGGCCTACCGCGCGCTTCGAACTTCCATTCTTCTGTCCTCCTTCGGGGCGCCGCCCAAAGTCATTCTCGTCACCAGCGCGATGCCCCGAGAAGGAAAGACCACCATCAGCGCAAATTCAGCGCTGGTGCTGGCGCAACGGGGAAGCCGTGTTTTGCTGGTCGACGCAGACCTGCGTCGCCCCGGTGTGGAGAAACTGTTCGGCGTCAGGGCTCATGGAGGGCTTAGCACTCTGATTAGTGGATCCAGCAATGTCGAAGAGGTAATCCTTCCCTCCTCCGAAGTCCCTAATTTGTGGATCTTGCCGGCCGGCCCGATTCCGCCGCAGCCCACCGAGTTGCTGGGTTCAACGGTTATGAAGGATTACATCAGCCGCTGGCGCAACGAATTTGACCACATCATTATCGACACGCCTCCATGTTTGTCTGTGACTGACGCCGTGTTGTTATCTCCGGAGGCCGACCGGGTCATTCTGGTCGCGCGCTCGGGACAGACCACGAGGCCCGCCCTGCGACGGGCTTGCGACTTGCTGCTGCAGGTAAACGCCAGGGTCATGGGTATAGTCCTAAACGCACTCAACCTGCATTCCGTTGAAGGGTACTACTACTACGGCACTCAATATTCAAACAACTACTACAGTGAGGAGTCGCCCAACAATAAGCCCAAGGCGGCCAGCAAAATCTCTTGATATGACTCCTTGAAGATTTGCATCGAGCCAAGGCGTGGGCTTAACAAATATTCTGTCTCTATCTGCTTAGATCCAAATTTTTAGATGCAGATTGAATTGCGATCCCGGGTTAAGAAATTTTCCTTCGCCGCCGCTTGCTTATTGGGCGCAGCCATTTACTTGCAATTCGCCCTGCGCGCGTTTCTCGCGTCTCATCTCGCCGCAAGCCTCGACCCACCGAAAATCCAAAGGGCCATTCAACTGGAACCAGCAAATGCCGAATATCGCGACCTCCTCGCCCGCACCCTTGCGTTGTCCGGCGCAACCCTGGACGAAGCGGTTTCAGACTATCGAGCCGCGGTTCGTTTAAATCCCTACGAAGCTCGCTACTGGCTGGATTTGGCGGGCGCTTATCAGTTTGCGGAGCGGACGAAGGAGCAGGGGGACAGTGTTGAGCATGCAGTAGAAGCAGACCCAACAACCCCTCATGTCGCATGGGAGGCGGCCAATTTTTTCCTGGTTCAAGGGAATCGGAAAAAGGCGCTTCGTTATTTCCGGGTTGTACTCGCGAACGACCCCGAGGCGGTCGATTCCACCCTGCAGCTTTGCTGGCGCGCAACCGGAGACGCCACGGAGATGCTTGACAATGCGCTGCCCCCCAGACCCGATCTCTACTTGTCGTTTCTCGGTTTGCTTGTCACCAAGCAGGAAGTAGCGGCGGCCGAAAACGTTTGGAACCGTCTGATCGGACTGCAACGAACATTCTCGGCAAAGCTAGCCCTTCCTTACTTTCGGTTCCTGATCGCCAAGCAAGAAGTCGAACCCGCGACATCCGCGTGGAAACAGTTGGCCGACGTTGACAGATCTCTTCAGCCGTACCTTCCCTCGAGTCAAAACCTGGTCATAAACGGTGGATTCGAAGAGAATTTGCTGAATGGTGGATTTGACTGGTGGTACCAGTCTTACGTACATGCTGCCCTCGCCATCGATACAACTGAGTTTCACAGTGGAACACGGTCCCTCTCTGTGACGTTCGACGGATACAGTGTCCCGGAAGTTCAAATTGTTCAGTTCATTCCCGTTAAGCCAAACACCGTATACGAATTCAGTGCCGAATCCCGGACGGAAGACATTGACACCGCGAGCGGTCCAAGATTCGCAATTGTTGACGCCTCTACGAATTCTTCCTACGTCCTCGCCGACGATACTCTAGGCACAAGTCCCTGGCGTCTGCATGAAGCACGTTTCCAAACCGGGCCGAACACAAATCTTTTAGCGGTGAAAATCGTCCGCGATCCACCGGCACCGCTCATCCGGGGAAAGCTTTGGATCGATGATGTCAAGCTGGTAGAGACACGCAATTAGGGATTGTGAGTTGAAAATCTCATCGTATGTGATTGTCGAAACCGGCGCGGAGCGTTTGGATACGGAGCGTGCCCAGGACACGGTCCCAAAAACCGTGCCTTCAGTACTTGTTTTTGGGCTGTTCGTCTTATTGGCTTTTGGCATATTGGCATTCGGCGCTGTCCATGAGTGGTCGACTTTTCTTTTCGAGGCGGGCTCGGTAGTTCTGTTTCTTATTTGGGCAGGCATGCAGTTTGCTTCCGGGCAGGTCAAGCTATCGAACAATCCTCTCTACCTACCGGCTTTATGTTTTTTCCTACTGGTCCTCGCGCAAATTGGCCTGCGGACATCTGCCTACGGCTACGTTAGCAAATATGAAGTCCTTCACTACGTCTCATACGGGATCGTGCTGTTCGTCGCAGCAGAATGCGTCAGAGAAGAGCGAGCTAGGAAGAAATTTGTTTTCGCGCTCATTGTTTTCGGAGCCATTTACGCTTTCTTCGCGTTGGCTCAGGAACTGATCTCAAACGGCAAGATCTTCTGGGTTTACACTCCCCGCTCCAATGGCGCGATCTACGGAAGCTACGTCAACCACAACCACTATGCGGGGCTCATGGAGATGCTCGTACCGGTTCCCTTGGTCGTGAGTATGGGCCACCTGCTGAGCGGCGGGAAGCGAGCCCTGGTTGCGTTTTGTGCGGTATTGATGGCGAGCACAATCTTTCTTTCACGTTCGCGAGGCGGAATGATTGCGTTCGTTCTCCAAATCGTTCTGTTCGCCGCTTTCGCCCTGGTGCAAAGAAGAAATTACCGTGTGGCAATCGGCTTGCTCGCCGTGTCTGTCTTAATTCTCGGATTCCTATTTTTTGTGGGCAAAGGGCAAGTTCTAGGCCGGCTTGGAGACTTGGCTCCCGGCATCCGCTTGGAAATCACCAAGGACTGCTTCAGAATGTTTGCCCACCGGCCAGTGTTGGGGTGGGGGCTAGGAACTTTCCCCACCGTATACCCCAGTTACCGCACCTTCTACACGAATTACTTCATAAACGAAGCGCACAACGATTACGCGCAACTTTTAGTAGAGACGGGCCTGCTCGGTTTTGCCCTGATGCTTTGGTTTCTAGTTCGCTTGTACGGCTGCACCCGGGTGTCCTCACGCCGATGGGAATTCAAATGGGATGGAGCATTATCTCTGGCCGCTCTGCTAGGATGTACCGGAATCCTGTTCCATAGTTTTGTGGATTTCAACCTTCAGATTCCTGCAAACGCTGCATTTTTTTACGTGCTGGCTGCGTTGGCGGCTTCTGAGCTGTCATCACGGTCTTCTCGTTCCGGCCGAACCAAGGCTACAGAGACTAAAGAGCTTGGAGAGCTTTCCGGGGAATAAGATTGCCCAACATTAACTGTACGATTGTGATGAGCGAAGATGTTCGGTCTCACGCCCTCTACGATGAGGACCTGCAAATCAACTACTGAACTGGGCGCCAAGGATGTATCCAAGGCGCAGGTCACTCTACGGAGGAGAAATGTGGCGGAAACAGCTGACCATCGGAGTCCTGTTATCCTTATGCACTTTCGTCGGACACGCTTTGGCACAAAAAAACGAACTGTCAGGAATCATCGGGCGACAATTCATCAGTGATCAAATCATCCCGACCAGTACTTCCACTGACAACCTGCTGCGGTTCGGCAACGGCTTGAGCTTCGAAGGAAGCATCGCCCGTCGCGTGATGGAAGGACAATTAT
>Ga0209055_1002952_pt1 | contig 10542 bp, 8 predicted proteins | sample GraSoiAngelo_110_FD_185875 | JGI IMG/M metagenome (GOLD analysis project Ga0209055, IMG submission 185875) | Grasslands soil microbial communities from the Angelo Coastal Reserve, California, USA - 14_0903_12_30cm (SPAdes) (version 2) | ecosystem: Environmental > Terrestrial > Soil > Grasslands ...
CCGTCTGCGGCTCGGAAACCAGATCCAGGCGGACTGTCTGGATACCCTGATGTTCCAGATGAAGCTCTCGCGCTGCCTGATAGGAGAGGTCGATAATTCTGCCCTCTACGACCGGCCCGCGATCGTTGACGCGAACGACCACCGCTCTGCCGTTTCTCAGATTGGTGACCTTCACCATGGTCCCGAGAGGCAGAGTAGGATGTGCTGCCGTCAGATCGTACATATCGAAAGGCTCTCCGCTGGCAGTCTCTTTGCCATCGAAGTAGCTTCCGTACCAGGACGCGGTCCCAACTTGATAGGGCCGTGCCCGCTTGACATTCGCATGTGTCGACTTAGTGGCTGGTTTCGGCTTGTGTTGGTTTACCGGGCTAGTTCGATCGTGGTCCGAGCCCGAGTTGCCCTGAGCCGCTCCCAGGCCGGCGACGCACAAAAACACCGCCAGTCCATGAGCTATGCGTTTTCGCATTCAGTACACCTCGCGTACAAAAGGTTCGGTCCCTACGTAGGTCGATCATTTTTGGCCAAAGGTTAGGACAGGCTAGCGGACGGTTGGAAGGGTGTCAACGAGGAATTTCCTGTAGCAAGATTACCAGCTAGTTATTCATCGCAAACGTAACCTATTGTAAAAAATGAGTAACCATCCGTAGCTATATAGGAATCAGTGATTTAACTGTTAATATAATAGTAACTGAGTCTAACTGTTGGGTACTGGAAAATCTTACAAGTAATGTGCAGTCAATAAGTTACGGAGATAAAATCGAAGCGCAGTTTAAATTCAGCAACTTGCGGTTCCTCAACCCGTCGGACTAGCTCTCTCGTTCCCCCAAAAAATTCCCGCCCGCGTATCCACAGGGCGATGCTTAAACGGTTTAAGGTACATTGCCAACGTATGCCCGAGACGCCCACCGTCGTGCTCACGATTGCAGGGTTCGATCCTTCATCTGGAGCGGGTGTGACTGCGGACATCAAGACGATTGCCGCTCACGGATGTTACGGCGTGGCCTGTATCACGGCGATGACGATTCAATCGACTGCGGGAGTGCGTCGGGTTGAGCCGTGTGATCCAGAGCTGGTTTCCGGGACCCTCGAGGAGCTTGCCGCCGACGTGAAAATTGGAGGTGTCCACATCGGAATGCTCGGATCGGGGAAAGTTGCCAAGGCGGTCGCCGAGTTTCTCAGCCGGAAGAAGTTGCCGAACGTGGTACTCGATCCGATTCTCAGTTCCTCCTCAGGCGCTGTTTTGCTGGACCAGGATGGAACAAAGATTTTGGCCTCCGAGCTCTTACCCTTGGCCTCGGTCATTACGCCGAATGTAGGGGAAGCGGCGGCGCTCACTGGTCTGCCGGTAACAAATCTGGAGCAAATGCGGGCGGCGGCGCTCAGGCTGCACGAGATGGGAGCAGAGTCGGTGGTGGTGACTGGCGGGCATCTCGACAAGGCGATCGATCTGCTGAGCTTCCGGAGCAGGCGTCGAGTGGAGCAGGAAGTTTTCAAATCGGAGCGGCAGCGCTCGAATTCTACGCACGGTACCGGCTGCGCTTTCGCGACGGCGATGGCGTGCCACCTTGCACTCGATCGTGGGCTGCCCGAGGCGGTGTTGCTGGCGAAGGCCTACGTGTCGGCCGCCATATCAAAAGGACATCCGCTGGGCAAAGGAATAGGACCTGTTCATCACCTCTACCGCATGCACCAGCAGCGCAGGACAGGCACGGCCGTGCCCGAGGCGGAGCAGGTGCACTGAGAAAATGCGTAGGGGCAGACGCCCCGTCTGCCCGGCGGAGCGAAGCTCCGCTCTTGGCATTCTCACCAGGCAACAGCTCTTGTGGATCGTCCTTGCGGATTGTCTGACCAGGCAGGAAATGTATGACAGCTTTGTAGATTTGCTGGTTCGGATGCGCTGCACGCAAGAGCCAGCCGGGCTGACGCCCGGCCGCCCAGACGAGGGCGTCTGGGCCTACGCGTCCAACGCCCGGCCGCCCAGACGAGGGCATCTCCACGCCATCAAGCCAAAACCGGCCTTGATGGGGACTCCGGCGTCTGGGTGTACGCATCGAAACGCGCACCGCAGTCAAATCTTAGAAGAGGGGATGGGGTCAACTTACAGCTGAAACTTGAAGAATCGGGGGAAGAGACTTCAAATCTCAAGCGAGCCCGAGAGTTAACTCGCTGATTTCTTCAACAGAATTCCTGCCAGGAACGACGCGCTAGCACCCAGCAACCACTCAATGCGCCATACCTGCACTGCCTGCCAATCCAAAGTAGTCTGAACGGTGAAAATCAGGCCGACGCCAACGGCTCCGGCCACGCAGATCAATCCGAGGACGAACGACACCAGCGCCGCCGTCGGAAGACCCAACTTGACTCTAACGCCAGCAATCCATTTCTCGATATTGTGAAACTCCAAGTGGCGGGCCCAAGTGAGAATTTCTCGCATCCAGGCTGTCGCGGGATGCTTCGTCGCCTGCTCGGATCGTGCCCCACCACAGACGTGGCAGAACCGCGACCCGGGGATGAATTCAGTCTCGCAACGATCGCAAGCCTCCACCATCCCAGGCTGGGCAACCGGCGTCAGCACCACGGGCGGTGCAACGACAGGCGGTTGCCAAAACTCCCGTTCCGCATTACGAGCTACTTCCGGCATTCGGAGGAACCTCCTACACTCTGCACGAGGCATTCCAACAACCAAATTCACGCTACGTGTAACTGATTGAAAAACTGGATGCTGGGCCCATCTTGCAATCACTTTCAGTTAATTGTGACGAGCAAGATTTACCGCAAGCTAGGGGAAAGATGCACAGCTTGCCTCGGATTATAGGGTCAATTCCGGGATTCTGATCGGAAGGGCAGAGTAATGTTGTTGGTTCCACCTGGTTCCACCGTATCGGGTAAACTGGATGCCACAGGTGGGCTCCTCACTCCAAGGTACGTTGTACTACTGGTGCGGCAAGCTGGCGTTTCGATGTGTGCTGGCCAGCAGCTTGGCGCTTGCGCTCGGTGGAATTCGGCTGGCGGCGCAGGCCGCGGATAACGATCCGCCGAAAACGGTCGCGTTCCAGCCTGCAGATCCCCTGAATGCCTCTGCCTTCGAGCACTTTTACAACATGGACTACGACCGGTCCGTGCAGGAGTTCCAGAAAGTTCTCGATCGGCATCCGAACGATCCCTTCGCCGTCAATCACCTGCTGACAGCGGTGATGTTCCGTGAACTCTATCGCATGGGAGCCTTGAATACGGGCGACTACGCCAATGACAGTTTCATCGGTGTCGCCCATCATCCCGCCGACCCGAAGAGGAAGGACCAGATCAAGACGTTGGTCGAACGCGCAGAGAAGCTGGAAGAAGAGGAGTTGAAGGCTGATCCCAAGAATGTCGATGCGCTCTACGCTCGCGGGAATACGCGTGCCCAGTTTTCAACCTACACGGCATTGATCGAGCGCGCCTGGTTCTCGGCCTTGCGCAATGCAGTCGGAGCACGCCACGACCATGAAAGAGTGCTCGAACTCGATCCGCAATACATCGACGCGAAACTGGTAGTGGGGGCTCACAACTACGTGATGGGTAGCCTGCCTTGGGGCGCGAAAGTGGCTGTGTCCATGGTGGGCTTGAGTGGCAGCAAGGAGAAAGGCATCGAGTACCTTTACGAGGTCGCGCGGGCGAACACGGAAAACAGCGTTGACGCCAAGATTGCCTTGATGCTGTTCTTGCGCCGCGAACATCGTTACAGTGAAGCGCTGGGCCTGCTGCGCGGCATGATTCAGCAATATCCTCAGAATGTGCTGATGGCTTTGGAAGAAGGAGCGCTCCTGCGGTCGCTGAATCAGAACCAGGAAGCAGCGGCCGTCTACCGGAAAGTATGGGAGGCCGGGCGGTCGGGGAAATATCCCGGACTGCACTACGAATTCGCCGCCATGTACCTGGGAGACGTTCTGCGGAGCCAGAAAGACTATGCCGGGGCAGCCAGCGCTTACGACCTGGTTGCGCAGGTGCAGCAACCGGATTCCGAAGTTCTGCAAAAATCCAACCTGGGTGCCGGTGAGATGTACGACCTGCAGCAGAAGCGCGATCTGGCCACTCGGAAGTATGAGGCCGTGATCGCCACCAATTCCTCGACTCCTCCAGCCGAAATTGCCCGCAAGCGCTTGAAAGAGCCTTATCGCGCCAATTAGGTGGGGATAATTGTAGCCACTCTCGCCAGCGAATCCTGCCTTCGCCGGTGGGAACTTTTCTGTCCCAATCGGCGTATCCTAAAGTGAAGAGGAGGCAGATCTATGTACTGCAATTATTGTGGCAAGGTCATCCAGGACGATGCCAACCTCTGTTCTTATTGTGGAAAGCGCGTCGGCGCGGTGACTGCGCGCAAGCGACTGGTGCGTCCGCGAACGAATCGCAAGATCGCGGGCGTGTGCGCCGGCCTGGCTGAGTATTTCGATCTCGACGTGACGCTCGTGCGCGTGTTGTGGCTGGTGATTACGATCTTCTCGGCGATCGTGTTCGGCATCCTGGCCTACGTCGTTGCCTGGATCGTGATGCCCGAAGAGCCGGAATATCTCCCGGCGCCCCAAGGACAACAGGTCACGAATCCTTAGTCGCAAGGAAACTCCCGCCCTAACCTCGCACAGGACGCGAGGTTAGGATGGGGCACACTGCGGGTCACGATCCCTCGCAATGTATTTGCAAGTTCTCTGCGAAGCGCGCGCGAAGGGCTGAACCGCAGCGGCTGAAGCCGCATCCCATGCGCCGTTTTGCGGCTCGGCTAAAGCCGAGCCCTTTCAAAGCAAACTGACTGTGAAGCCTTTCAAAGCAAATTGAACGTTACAAACGGAAAATCCGCATCCTGACTGGCACGGGACTTGAGGTCAGGATGGGGCACCGTGTTCCGCTCGGGTGAGCCGAGCACTCTCACGACAAGTTCAAAGTTACAATCGCAGCATGAACCGGATTCGCAGCGGCGACGCCAATATCGCCTACGAAGTCCTGGGCGATGGGCCGCCGCTAGTCTTACTGCATCCTTTTCCCGCGCATCACGCCTTTTGGCTGCAGGCGGCGCAATCGCTGACCTCGCGCTATCGCATCATTCTTCCTGACCTTCGCGGACACGGCGAGTCGGAGATTGGCGATGGACCGGCAACTATGGAAAAGCACGCGACCGATCTCGCGCGCGTGCTGGATGACGCAGGTGTGGGCCGGGCTATCTTCTTTGGAGTTTCGATCGGAGGCTACATCTTGTTCGAATTCTGGCGACGCTATCGCGGGCGAGTCGCCGCGCTGGGATTGTGCTGCACGCGCCCGCAAGCCGATGCCGACGACGCCCGTAACACTCGCCTGAAAAACGCTGAGCTCGTGCTCGAACGCGGAACGGAATGGTTTGTGGATCTCATGACGCCGAAGCTGCTCGGCAAGACGACGCAAGAGACGCGTCCCGACCTGGTCGCGGAAGCGCGCCGCATGCTGCTCAAGATGTCTCCGCAAGACATTGCGCAGGTGCAGCAGGGAATGGCGGCGCGTCCGGATTCGATTGCGACTCTGAAGACGATCCATGTTCCTGCGCTGGTGGTGATGGGGGAAGAGGACACATCCATTCCATTGTCGGATGGAGAGCTGATGCGGCAACACATCGCGAACAGCCGTCTTGCCGTGATTCCCAAGGCTGGGCACTTTGCCGTGTGGGAACAAGCTGAGGCGGCGGGGACACTTATTCGGCAATTCGTGGATGGGTGTCAGTAGACGTTGGGCAAGACATCTTTTTCGAAGCGCGGTCCACGCTCGATTTGTCTTCGCTCGATTTCTATTAAGGGTACGCGTCCCGTCCTGCTATTCGCCCTCAGTGACAGGATGGAACGATAAATCCAACTGAAGAGTCAACGATTTGCCCTTGAACTGTGCGGGAAGAGCGTGAAAGGGAGCGACGGATTTCAAGCTGTCGAGCAAGGCAGCATCCAAGGTCGCGTCACTGAATGATTCCTTAACCTTCAGCTCTGAGACCGAGCCATTCCTTTGGATGGCGAACTCGATCACGGTCTTGCCTTTGCTTTTGCCGGCAGTGGATTTTGCAACCGAGGGCGCTATCTTTTGCCAGGCCTTCTGCAGCGTCGGCAAGACTTCCTTGTTCAAATAAGGACTGAAATCGACTCCCTGTGGATCGCTGAGCAGCAGGACCTCGGCGGAGGCTGCCACCTGAATGCTGGCGGCGTTTCCTATGAACGCCGGCGGCTTTTGCAGGTTTGGCCCGGGCTCTGCGACGGGGCTCGTCTTGACGGTACCGGAGCTTTGCGCCGCCTCGAACTCCTTGACCTTGTGCTTGTACTGCTGGAATTTTTGCGCGTTCTCCAGGGCTTCCGCTGCGGCCTTCTGTTCTTCCGGCGTTTTCGCCATTTTGGTCGCAAACGTAGCGGTGCGGACCGCGTTGTCGGCGTCTCCCATCTGTTCGTGCAATTGCACCGCTCGGAGCCTGTACTGAATGTTTCCCGGCTCACTCTGCACGGCCCACAATGTCATGGAATACGCTTCCTTCAGGTCCTGGTGCGATCCGGGCAATCCCAGCGCATAGGCGAGCATGTCGTAGGCTGGTGCGAACGCAGGATTGATTTTCACGACCGTTCGCAAGCTTGCCTGGGCTTTCGCGATGGAATCGTCATCACTCTGGTGAGCGCGCAGCAGGCTCATTGCGTAGTAGTAGTTTCCCCAATAGCTTTGCGGATTCAGGGCGATTGCTTGTTCGGCTGACGTGGCGGCCTGGTCCAGGTTTTGTTGCTGTAAAGAGATGAAACTCATGCTCTCGCAGGCAGCGCTCAATTTCGGGTCCAGTTTGAGGGCTTCTTCGAGAATTGCCTTCGCGTCGTCAGGGTGGTGATCATGAGCCATGAAATCGGCGCGGACTGCAAGAGATTCCGCATCGGTCAGGCCGCGGACCTGGAAACCGTTCTCATCGATCTTTGGGGGAGCTACCGAGGCGACCCGGAACTCAGACTTTTGAACGTATGCGCGCAGCTCTGTTTCCAAGGGCCTGGAATCCCCGATGGTCTGTTTGGCTGCCTCCTTCTGGTCGACGCCTTTCGCGAGCAGCGCGAGAAGGTCTGTCATTCGGTGGGTCTTTTCTTTCGAGTCTCGCATGATCAGATAGTGCGTCAGAGCCCAGGATTCGGCGTAAAAAATCGAAGCCTTACTCTCCTCGTGATAGTACGGAGAGGAGAAATTCACGTCGAAAAGAGTGTCCAGCGGGAGAAGAGATTTTTGACGAAGAAGCAAGATGTGGCTGGTGCTCGGCGCGCCTACGAAGACATTCTTGTTTTCCATGCGGGTGTTGCCGTAGAACTCGGCAAAACCTTCCACAAGCCAGAGCGGCAAATGAGCAATCATTCGCCTCGTCAGATAGTGAACGTACTCGTGATATACGGGCTCGAATGGCTCGTAGGCATCCTGATTCAGACTTACATCCAGGCGAAGCCCGATATAGTTTGCGCCGGTATCGGCCGTGTTCAGGTAAATGCCTGCAGGGTGGACCGAACCTTTCTTAGCCCAATACTCCGGCAAAAGGGTTTTCAGCGTATTTTCGTCTTTGGCGGCAACAATCGTGACGGGCGGTTCCGGGGATTTCCCAGTCTGGCCGAAAAAGTCACGGAATACGGCGCGAATCATTTCGAACTGATAGGCGGTGCGGCGACCCTGGTGCTCATTCGCGTTGGTTACCACGATGAAGTTGGGGCTGCGGACCTCGATCCAGGCCTGGCGGTTTTCTGCCAACGAGGCGTTCGCAAGCGTTCCAACCAGAGCGTAGGTAAACAGAAGACGGAGCAGAAAGCCATACATCCTGGCGGTAATCCGCTTGAAGTCTGGCCGGTAAGTCATGGGAGATCTCCCTGGTTTTCGGAGGGAGGGGCAGTAAGTGTATGTCACAAACTTCGGGAAGGGAAGTATCGTGGCCTGGTTTCCAAATAGCCTAACGATGCCAGGTCTGGTTGACCTTATGGAATTTAGTCAGGACGGGTGTCCTCTTTAAGCTCGTGCCCACGATCTGTTTTGGTTAAAGCTATAATTTTTGTGAGGTGTCGGAATGATTGCACGTCATTGGCGCGGTTGGACGAAACTTCATGATGCAGACCCCTATGAATCCCTTCTGAAACAGAAAGTGCTTCCCGAACTGAAGAAGCTCGAGGGCTACCGGGGTGGTTACGTTCTGCGCCACGATGGTCAGCGGGAGGTCGAATTCGTGGTTGTGAATCTGTTTGACTCGCTGGACGCGGTGAAACGCTTTGCGGGGCCGGACTACAGCACTCCCGTTTTCGAGCCCGAAGCGACACGTCTGTTGAGCAGAATCGAGCCGCGCGCGACGCATTACGACGTGCGCGCCAACACGGTGGCCGTTGAAACGCTGAAGCCGAGCTCTTTCAAGGACACAGATCTTTAGGGTTGTTGTCGAGTTGGGGATTGGGAAAATCCCCACCCTAACCTCGCAAAGAACGCGAGGTGAGGGTGGGGCACCACGCGAGGTGAGGGTGGGGGACGCGAGGTGCGGATGGGGGACCCCGCGAGGTTAGGGTGGGGCGCCCGGCATCCTTTGCTACAATTCCCGCTATGGTCGATACGTTCCTGGTTCCCGAAAAAACTGTGATCCAAGCCAAGGGCGACGGGGTCTCCGTCGACGTGAGCTCCGCTTCCAATCGCGTCTTGCTGGCTACCCTTCACATTACCAACATCATTGAGCAGGAATCGCTGGATGTCAGCATCTACGGCTCGGCGGACGGGACAACGTGGACACCGAAGCCGCTTGCGTCCTTTCCGCAAAAGTTTTATCGGGGGGAACAGCCACTGCTGGTGGACCTGACCCAGCATGCTGAGGTGAAGCTGCTGCGCGCGCACTGGGAAGCCAGTCGCTGGGGACGCGGCACGGAAACCCCGATGTTCGAATTTCATGTGACCCTGAAAGAAATTCCGCCTGAAGTCTTGCGCGAAGCGCGGGCAGAGGCGAAGGCGATGGCCTAGGCGGCAAAATCTTAAACCGTAGAGCGCACAGAGAACGACCCGCGACCCGCAGAGGCCGTGGAGAACAGCAAAACCTTTAACCGCTAAGCACGCCAAGGGATCGCGAAGGGCGCTAAGAGAAGCTCCCACGTTCTCCGATCGCAGCATTTCATCTCTGCCTCTCTCGATCCCCCATCGGCAGTTCCATTGCGTATCCACGACACCAGGCGCGGCGCAACAGATTTTCAGCATTGTTGCGGCAAGTCTTCGTGCGACCTCTAAGCCGGCGCGGTTATCCGATATATTGGATAGAACGATGAAACCCGACTCCAGCGTGACGGTTCGACCCGCGAAGCATTTGAACGGGGCCCTGCGCCTGCCTGGGGATAAATCTATTTCTCACCGGTACGCGATGCTGGCTGCGATCGCGGAAGGGAAGTCGCGTTTCGAGAATTACTCGACTGGGGCGGATTGCGCGAGCACGCTGGCCTGTCTGGGCTCGCTCGGGGTTCTTTGGGAACGCACGAATAATGGCGCGAATGTGATCGAAATTGAGGGGCGCGGCCCGGCGCTGGCTGCTCCCACCAGCGCGCTGGATTGCGGAAACTCTGGCTCGACCATGCGCATGCTGAGCGGCATCCTTGCCGGGCAGGAGTTTACCTCTGATCTGTGCGGCGATGAATCTCTGTCGCGCCGCCCGATGGCGCGCATCATGAAGCCGCTTGAGCAGATGGGGGCGAGGATTACGGCGGCACCGGAGGAACGTCCCCCGTTGCACATCGCCGGCGGGAATCTTCGCGCGATCCGCTACAAGATGCCGGTGGCCAGCGCGCAGGTGAAGTCCTGTTTGCTGTTTGCGGGATTGTTTGCCAAGGGCGAAACGGAGGTGGAAGAGCCGCTGCGCACCCGCGACCATGGCGAAGTGGCTCTGCGCGCATTCGGTGCGGACCTCAAGCGCAGCGCCAATTCCACCTGCATTGTGGGCGGACAGCGTCTGCACGCGATTGAGGCGCGCATTCCGGGCGACCTCTCCAGCGCGGCGTTTTTCTTCTGTGCGGCGTCGCTATTTCCGGGCTCCGAGCTGGTGATCGACTCGTTGTTGATGAATCCCACGCGCGCCCGCCTGCTCGATATCCTGATCGGATTGGGCGTGCGCATTTCGATCACACAGCTCGAAGAGCAGAATGGGGAACTGGTTGGCACCGTGCGGGTGGAGGGTGCGCAGCTGAAATCGACGGAAATCGCCGGCGCGGATTCGGCGGCGCTCATCGATGAAATCCCGGTGCTCGCTGCCATCGCGCCCTTCACCGAAGAAGGTATCCGGATTCGCGATGCCGGGGAACTTCGGGTGAAAGAGTCGGACCGCATCCAGTCGATCGTGACCAATTTGCGTGCCATGGGGGCGCGGGTGGATGAACACGACGATGGCTTGACCGTACCCGGCGGGCAGAAGTTGCATGGTGCGGAAATCAATTCCGCAGGCGATCACCGGATCGCGATGGCTTTCGCGATTGCGGCGCTGCGTGCCGAGGGAGAGACGCATATTCGTGGCGCGGAAGCCGCGGTGATCTCTTTTCCATCGTT
>Ga0209055_1002960_pt1 | contig 10527 bp, 10 predicted proteins | sample GraSoiAngelo_110_FD_185875 | JGI IMG/M metagenome (GOLD analysis project Ga0209055, IMG submission 185875) | Grasslands soil microbial communities from the Angelo Coastal Reserve, California, USA - 14_0903_12_30cm (SPAdes) (version 2) | ecosystem: Environmental > Terrestrial > Soil > Grasslands ...
CCGCTCGTCTTGCTCGGCCGGCGCGCTCCTCAGTATTTCACCGACATCAGGTAGATCAACGGGAAGACGAACATCCAGACCAAGTCCACGAAGTGCCAGTACAGGCCGCTGACCTCGACGTCCTCGGAAGAAAACTTGCCCCGGCCGAAGCCGAAGGAGATGATCCCCAGGTAGATCACACCAATAGCCACGTGGGTCATGTGCAGCCCGGTGATCCCAAAGAAGGCGGCGCCAAATAGCGGCGCTCCCCACGGGTTCGAGAATGGCCGGACGCCCTCTTCGATCAGGTGCAGCCACTCGGTCAAGTGCAGCCCCACAAAGAGCGCGCCGCCCAGCATCGTCGCCAGGATCCAGGACACGGCTTTTCCGCGTTCGCCGCGGCTTGCAGCCGACACCGCCATGACCATGGTCAAGCTGCTGGCCAGCAGCACCACGGTCATCATCGTTGAGAAGAGGATGGCGGGGGAGAAGGGGAAAGGCAAGGGCCAATCGGGATTGGCGAAACGAAGATAAGAATAGCTGATCAGCAGTACCGAAAACGTAAGCGCGTCGGAGATGATGAACAGCCACATCCCCAGCTTCTTCGAGCCCATCGCAAAAGGCGAAACGCCTCCCGACCACGGCGAGGCAAGCGTTGCCTGTTGATCAGTCTCGTGCACGGTTCACCGTCCCAGGTTCAGGAGTAGGAAGAGAAAAACCCAGAGCCCGTCCATGAAGTGCCAGTAAATCGAAGTGAGCTCGGCGGCGGTGCTCTGCGTGATGCGCGAGCGGTGCCAGGCGCGGAAAGGCACGTAAAACAGAGCCACAATCCCGCCCAGCAGGTGCAGGCCATGCGCCGCGGTCAACAAATAAAAGAAGCTGCTGGCGGGATTGGTGGCCAGGAAGATGCCGCCAGCGGCGAGCTGGCGCCAGGCGACCAGTTGCCCCACCAGGAACACGATGCCAAGCCCAGTGGTCAGAGCCCACCAACTGCGAAAGGCCTCCGTCTCTCCCTCACTGTGCTTGCGACGCGCGGCCTCGATGCTCGCGCTGCTCGCCAGCAGCACCAATGTGTTGAGCCAGAGAATCCCGGGTAGCCGCACCGGCTGCCAGTCGCCTCCCAGCCCCTTGCGCACGATATAGGAGCTGGTCAGCGCCATGAAGAACATCAAGATGGCGGCCAGCCCCAGCGAGATCGCGGTGAAGTAGGCGCGCCGCGGCACCGCCGCTGCGCCGCCACCCCCGGAGCCGCCGTCATCATCGCCGCCGGCGGGCGGCGAGGGAGTCTCCCCGTGGCCCGCGTCCATGATTTCGATTTCTTCAGTAACTGTGCCGGGCATCGCCATTTCCTCTTACTTTGCCTTGGCCACTTGCTCAGGCGCCAGATGCTGCGGGACGTAATCTTCCACCGCGTCGGGCACCGCGTACTCATAAGGCCCGCGATAGACAGACGGTGGACGACCAGCGAAATTATCGTGCGGCGGCGGCGACGGAACCGTCCACTCCAGCGTAGTGGCGTGCCACGGGTTTACCTCCGCCTTCTTTCCCCGCTTCATGCTCCAGAAAAAGTTGTACAGGAAGATCAACTGCCCGGCCATGGTGATGAACGCGGCTATAGAGATGAAGAGGTGAACACCTTGTAGTGGCCCGAGGAAGGCAAAGTTCTCTCCCGACGGATAGCGCCGCGGATGGCCCACCATCCCCAGGAAGTGCATGGGCATGAAAATGGCATAGACGCCCAGGAAGGTAATCCAGAAGTGCAATTTGCCCAAGCCCTCATCCATCATCCGGCCGAACATCTTCGGAAACCAATAATAGGTCGCGGTGAAGATGCCGAAGATGGAGGCCACACCCATGATCATGTGGAAGTGGGCCACGACGAAGTAGCCGTCGTGCAGGTAGAGGTCGAGCGACGGTTGCGCCAGGAACAACCCGGAAACCCCGCCGGTGACAAACAGCGAAACGAAGCCGATGGCGAACAGCATCGGCGAGGTGAAGCGGATTCTTCCGCCCCACAGGGTACCCAGCCAGTTGAAGGTCTTGATCGCCGAAGGGACGCCAATGGCCATAGTCAACAAGGAGAAGGCGATGGCGGAATAGGGGCTCATGCCGCTGATGAACATGTGGTGGCCCCAGACGCAAAAACCTAAGAAGCCGATGCCGCAGATGGCATACACCATGGCGCGGTAGCCGAACACAGGCTTGCGCGAAAACGTCGAGAGGACGTGCGAAATCACGCCCATCCCGGGCACGATGGCGATGTACACCTCAGGATGGCCAAAGAACCAGAACAGGTGCTGCCAAAGCAGCGGCGAGCCGCCCGAATGATTTTTCTGCACGACATCGCTGACCACCAAACCCCCGGGGATAAAGAAGCTGGTGCCCGCGGTGCGGTCTAGCAGTAGCAAGATACAGGCCGCCAGGAGCACACCGAACGCCAGCAGGCCTAGGATCGCGGTCACGAACCAGGCCCACACCGTGAGGGGCATGCGCAAAAGCGAGAGGCCGCGGGTGCGCAGGTCAATCGTGGTGGTGATGAAGTTGAGCGCGCCCATCAGCGAGGCGCCGCAGAAAATCGCCAGACCAACCACCCACAGCGTTTGTCCCAGCCCCTGGCCCGGTCCGGCAACCGACCCCAGCGCTGAAAGCGGCGCATAGGCAGTCCAGCCGCTGAGCGGCGCGCCGCCAGTCACCACGAACGCCGCCAGCAGCACCACGAGCGAGACGAAGGTGGTCCAGAACGAGAGCATGTTGATGACTGGAAAGGCCATGTCCGCGGCGCCGATTTGGATGGGCAGGAAGTAGTTGCCGAAGCCGGACTGCGGAGCCGTGGTGAGCACCATGAAGACCATGATCGTGCCATGCATGGTCATCAGCGCCAGGTACTGCTCGGGGGTCATGATGCCGCCCTCGAAGAACGGCAGCTTGGCATTTGGCCAGGCCAGGTGGATGCGCATCAGCAGCGAAAGGAACATCCCCACGAAAACAGAAAGCACCGCCAATAAGATGTACTGGATGCCGATGATCTTGTGGTCCAGGCTGAAGATGTATTTCCAGATGAAAGCGGTCGGCGGATGATGCGCGTGGGCGCCGCCGCTATCGTGTGTCACCATCGACTCTCTCCTCGGACCTGCCGGAATGTCATTGGTTAGCCGCCTGCTCGCGGAGCCAATTCTGGTAGTCGGCGTCAGACAATACTTGCAGGAAGCTGCGCATCTGGTGATGGCCCAAGCCGCACAGCTCGGCGCAGGCAATTTCATACTGGCCCACCTGCATGGGGGTAAAGTGGATGTGGATCAGCATCCCCGGCACGGCATCCTGCTTGAGGCGCAGCTCGCGCACGAAGAAGCTGTGGGTCACGTCTTTTGAGCGCAGGATCAACTCCACTTCCCGGTTCACCGGCACGGCGACGACCGGGGTCACGATGTCGTCTTTGCCCGCCGGGTCATTCGGGTCCAGCCCGAAGAAGTTCTGCGCCGAGTCTTTGACGTACTGCGCGTCGGTGCGGCCGAACTTCCCATCCGGGCCCGGATAGCGGAAATACCACTTGAACTGCTGGCCTTGCACTTCGATTTGCAAGGCGCCCGGCGCGGCCCCGCGGAAGTGCACTTCCGCCCAGGCCCTTTCCGCATAGATGCCCAGCCCGACAAAGAGCACAAGTGTGGCCAGCGTCCAGAGGACCTCCATCGTGGTGTTGCCGTGCGAAAAGGTGGCGCGGCCGCCGGTATCGCGGAAGCGGAAAACCACCCAGCCCAGCGCCAACTGCGAGAGCACGAAAACAATGCCGGTGATCAGAAACGTGCGCGCGAACTGCTGGTCAATCTCGCGGCCAAACGAGGTGATCGGATCGGGAGGCCGCCAGTACTTTGCTGCGAAGAGGTACAGCGTGATAAGCGTGAAAAACAGGAGGAAAACCGCCAGGGTAACTGCCACCGTCGTGGAGCCTGCACAGGGTTTTTTTCTCCGCATCGCCTCCGCTCCGTGAATTCTCCCGCTTGGCCACACGCGGTGCTCACCCCGCGCATGGCCCTGTTTCAACGAAACCCGCCCCCCACGGTATTCCATCATATACACCCGCCCTGGAATTTCAGCAAGCATTCCCCCGGTGAACGTGCCACCGCGAGGAGGTCTCGCGGCGCGCGAGATGGAAGCCGAAGCAGATCGCCACTGCGGCAGAACAAGTGCTTCCGATGATCATCTGTCAGCCCCAGCCGGAACATGAAGTGATACAGTGCGACCGTGCAGCGACCCTCGACCGGTTACGTCCCCTGCATGGCTTCGGGCGGCCCAGCGCTGCCGGCGCTCTCGACGGAAGAGAGAAAGTGGAGCGCGGACAGTTGACACTCCGCGGTTGAAGAAGGCTGGTTGTGTTCGGAGCATGCTGGGTGGCACCAAATTAGCCGAGCACCGCCCCTCCCCCCACCTTTTTTTGCATCTGTTCATTCCAAAGGGCTTTAAGTCCAATGAAATTGTATGAGCGGATTCTAAAGGGTTTGCAGGCGCATTTTTCGTAAGAGCGCATTCCAAAGGGGTTACCAGTTTTCGCGAGCACCAGAGCATTGCACCTCCAGAGAGCCGTGAGGTCCTAATTGCAGCAGCATTATCCCTGGTCTGGTCGTTCCTCGCTGCGCGTTCTTCGCATTTTTGGACGCCGGTCGGGATTAAACCAGGAGATTAGTTCTGTGGTAACTTGGCCGCCGCGGTGGTCCGCCAAGTTTGGGCGCTGAAAGGGGGACAAGAAGTGAAAGAGGGTTACGTTGCTCTGCTCGATGTTCTTGGGTTTTCTGATCTCGCAGGCGGTGACCACACAGGCGGGAGGATGGGCCGCTACCTCGAATGCGTTCGGGACACAATGCAGGGGCAGGCGATCGATTACGTGGTTTTCTCCGATAGCATCGTGCTTAACGCAAAGGTGGATAACCCTGAGCCCCTTGTCGCGGTCGCGGGGGCGTGCTCGCGGCTGCTTGGAGCGCTTCTTAACGAGGGTATCGCGCTCAGAGGTGCGATCGCTTTTGGTGGTTTTGTCAGGGAGTCCTTCGGAGAAAGCGTTTTCGTGGCGGGTCGTGCGGTGATTGACGCCTATCGGTATGAAAAGCTCCAAAACTGGATAGGGGTGATGATTGCTCCGTCGGCGGTGGCTCGTGTCCCTGATCTCAGGGATCGATGCCGCCTGCCGGGCGACGGGGTCGCGGTGTCTTTCAAAGATGTCGAGGCGATGTTTCCGTGGCCAGCGATCATCCGGCCGTGCCACGCGATACCCTTCCATGGGTCGAATCCGTTCGAGCCGTCAGAGTTTGATGGCTTTGCTGTCGTGCCGACGAACGGCGCACTGGAGCTTGCGGCGGTCAGGGACAGCATCAAGGCTGCCATGGATCGCCTGGCATGGCTCCGTACCATCGCTCCGACGCCTGACTCCCAGCTCAAGTACCAACGGACACTTAATTGGCTCAATCAGCTTCATTCTCGGTGGCATGACCTGGCGTTCGCGAAGGGGCAGGCCGCTGGGGGATGAGGTGCCGGGCGCCGCCTGACTTTGCGCGAGGATCCGAGCGGAGCGGCCGGGGCTGCATTCATCGTGTGGTGGGCGCGTTGACGCTGAGGTCATCTCTCTTTCCGCATACTGCGTATGCCGTTGATGATGTCCTTTTTATCTTTCCCGGCCTCCAGAGACGTACTTCAGATGTGCGGCCTCCATCTGGACGCCCTTCAAAACCTTGTGATACATAGTTTTCGCTTCTGCATCCGACAGTTGGCTCCGGTGCAGCAGGAAGAGCGCCGTTAGGTGCGTGGACGTGTTGAGGATGTCCATCGCCTTGAACTTCGTTTTGCCTGGATCAGCGAGATTCTTCGATAGCGTGCTGTCCTCGTCGAAGACTGTTGTGGATACTCTTTTTGCGATCTCGGCGAGCATCAACCACGGTCTTTCTCCAGAGGCGTCATGGACGATCTCCTCGGGCGTCGCCATGAGGCCGACCCATAATCCCTTGAAATAGCATTCCTTGTAATCGCGCAATCTCGTGATGAATGCGCCTCTCCGGTTGTCGACAGCGTCGTTCCGCATGGACACGCCGATTTCGAGCATCATCGCCATGTAATCATAGACGAGCTTCCATGGCTGGATAGCGTGGATGACCTTCAGAATGCCGTCCTTTTTGAAGTGATCTTCGCCACACTCGGGACATTTCATTTCCGGTTCCTCGGGGATGTTCTCTACGGTTTCTGGCTTTTCCACGGCGTTGCACTCTTCTCGTTGTTGGATGCGGCGCGGTCTCCACGGGGTTGGAGATCGTAGGCGACGTCAGCGGGTGAGGGTGCGAGCCGAGCGGCCTCAGTTGCCGAGAAATTGTGCGGCGCGTCGGTGGAGCATGAAGTCAGTGAAGCCGCCCGGGTCGACGGAGGAGGAGCTGGGGGGATTATTCAGCAGGGCTCTATTGATGCGGACCTTGATGTCCTCAGCTTCGTTCTGGTCGGAGCCGGCGACGATATATAGCTGAACTCCGCGTCTGAGATTTGTTTTCAGTAGGGTTAGGAAGTGGGCCTCGGTTGCGCGCCATCCGATTATCAACAGCTTGGACACGCGAGGCAGTAATTCTACGAGCCCCTCGAGCATTTCTGCGGGGCACTCGAAGCTTCGCTTTGTGTCGACGGGTATTGCGATTGCCGGGAACGCGGGCTTCCCCTCAAGAGCTCCGACTGGGTTATATCCGCTGAAGATGTATCTGTCGGTGATGCGTATTTCGGCCGCCCGTTCGATGAGTTCGCGGAGAATGGTGTCGGTGTTTAGCCTGTTCTCGATCGGAGTCTGTATCTCTATATCGCGTGTCCAGTTTATTGAGCCGTGCAGCTTGAAGACTCTATAGAAGGGATGCTTCTTCGTGTAGTCGTCGATGCTCGTGATCGGGAGATCGAAATCGCGGAGCGCGTCTTCGAGAAGGGTGTCGTAGTTGAAGGTGGCGAGGCAGACTGGTTGGTTGATGTTGTGTCCACGCTCGATTTGGTCTAGCAGGCTCTTATAGTTTGTGACGCCCTTGGCGACTCCTCGCCAAGACATTTCGGACGCAGTTATCACCTGATGGAGGTAACAGCGAACCGCGACCAGTTGGCGGAATCCTCGTGGGTAGGATTCGGCTTTCGTTTGGAGATCCTCGAGGACAGCCTCAAGTGTCTCTCCCCTAAGACTTCGTAGCCTGGGAACGATTGGCTGGCACTCGGGGAAGCGTTCGATCACCTCCGCGAAGACGGGCCTATTCGCGAAGAGCTGGTTTGCGAGGGGCGGGCGGTGATAGTCGTTCAGAATGTCCGGCTTGGCGTGCACAGGTGTCCCTGGGGGGTATGTGGGGCACGAATCGTACGAAGCCCCCGCGCCGAAGATCACCATTAGCATGGTTGAAACACCGGATGTTACCTGGGGCGAGGTGGATCCGCAAGGATAGAGACGAGTCGTCGGCGCTGGGCGGTTGCTGAGGACGTTGAGTGGGTTTTCCCCGATGAGGACGGACGCTCGCGCATTACCTACGACCGGGCAGTTGACAGGTTCCAGGGAACCTGTAGCCAGGTGCAGTTACGCGAGGGTCAGTTTACAGATGCCGATGGCAAGCTCCGCCAGCCAGCTTTCCACGACCTGCGGCGCACATTCGCCCGTGTAGCCTTGCGTAGCGGCATGAGCGCGAGCGACGTGATGCTGATCGCTGGTTGGAAAACTCCGGTGATGCTGCACCGGTACCTCGGCAGCAACGAGGAAGGCCAGCGGCAGGCACTGGCGGAAGTCGACAAGGCGTTCGGATGACACAGATTCTTCACCTCCGAGATATTGCCAACCATTACTAGGCTGTGGCGACGGCAAGGTGCCTGAAAAAGAGGTAATGGTCAATTTCCGATAAGATCGCTAATCAAGCACTGAGGCTGACGGTTGCAATCTCAGCTTGGTGAGCATGATAGATTAGGCGAATGCCGAACCAGTGTTTGTTTTGTGACCAACAAGCCGGAAGCCGGGAGCATCTGTGGGGTGCATGGATTCACAGAAGAAAGGACTTTGGGCCGCTCCGAATCTCTATAGGAGGGTCTCCCGAAAAGATAATCAACAATCCCGAACAGAAGATCAGTACGGTCTGCGGGATATGTAACAACGGCTGGATGAGTGATCTCGAAGCGCAAAACATCTCTCTAATCGGTTGCTTGATGCAGGATATTGCCACTCCACTAGACGCCTCACAACAATCCTCGCTCGCCGTATGGACCATGAAAACTGCGATGGTCTTAGACTCCGTGAAAGGTCGCACGAAATCCCTGTTCTACGAACGGTCCGAATGCGTGAAGATGCGCGAGAATCACACAATCCCTGACAGAACTCGCATCTGGATTGGACGATCTTCTTTAAGCAGCCTTGGAGCCTACGGAACTGACCTAGCGATTGTTCTGCCCGACACACTCAGAGTCGGAGTAGGGTGCGCGACGACTATCATCGTTGGACATCTTGCCGTTCAAGTCCTAGCAACTCACGTTTTTTCCGAACACGAAGACAAGAACATCGGAGACATTCCTCCCAAGCCCGGTCGGTGGGATGAAATGCTGCTTCCCATCTGGCCCATCGGCAGTCGGCCTGTTACGTGGCCACCTGCGGTAACATTCACCAATAGCGGTGAGCGGTCGATTGCAAAGCTCATGGACCGATGGAGAATCGGAAAAGCCGTATGAGTAGAACGGGTCCTGACAGAATTCCTGAATCCGCGCATTCATAACTCCCCATAAGTCGGGAAACCGGACACGTGGCCCATCACTTTCAGATCCCGCGAAACGGCGTTCGGGTCCGAACGGGACATCTGGGGAGTCGGCGTTGCACTTCTACGAGTAGCGCGTTATACGGACAGTGGCGCAACAAGTGGCCTTATAATGATAACTTATCGACACCGGAATCGTGGGGGGTATTTGGCCCTAGACCGCGCGCCATTGAGGTCTAGGTGCGTAGACCCAGACAGGAGTCATGCGTAAAGACACGAATGCGCCGGGCCCCAAGCCGGTCTCGGACCTCTCGAGCTTTGTATCCACGACAGAGGTACATGCGGCTAAGTCTCCAACGGTAGTGTTCAGGGGACAAGCTGTCCGCGGGAATTTGGTTCCTCGCGTCGCTCGCCCTGATAGCACAATCGACTCAACCACATCCGAGAAAAGAATGCTCGATGAGTTGCGGCGCGTCGGCGGCGCATTTCTCTCGCAGATCCCAGACAACGAGTGGGACCTTCTCGTAGCCGCACAGCATTTCGGCATGGCGACGCGTCTCCTGGACTGGACGTCAAACCCGTTGGCCGCACTATGGTTTGCATGCGCTGACAAAGAGTCTGGACACGCGTACGTCTACGTCATGGACGTTCCAGACGGTCTCCTCATTGCGACCACAGCGCACGGGAGCCCCTTTGATCAAGCGAAAACACGCGTCTTCCGGCCGAACTGGAATAATCCCCGGATTTCGGCTCAGCACGGATGGTTCACGGCCCACCGCTTCTCGAAGAAAGCGGGTAAGTTCGTGCCGCTGGAGTCTAACCCTGAAGTAAAGCCGCACCTCACTGAGCTGATCGTGAAGGCCGATAGTCGCATCAAGATGCTCAAATCTCTGGACCGCCACGGAATCAATAACCGCACCTTGTTCCCCGATCTCGAAGGTCTCTGTCGTTATCTGAGCTGGAAGCATGAACACCCATAGATGAATCTGGGACTGCACAAATGAATAGAACGGACTTTTTCATTCTCGGAGATTGCCAAGATCTTTTCTATCGTCACGTTCGGGATTTGCCCCAGCACGAAGAGGCACGGGCATTTGTTGAGTCACTGTGGCAGCGGTACCAAGGTTACGAGGACAGGCACTTTCTCGACGAAGCAAAATCCCATTTTGTTGAGCGTTTCTGGGAAATGTACCTCGCCGTCACATTGCTTAACCGTGGATTGCACCTGGTCCGGTCCAGAGACGTGGGCCCCGAATTCTATTTTGTTCACCACGGTCAGAAGGTTTGGGTGGAAGCCGTGGCTCCTGGCCCAGGAGAAGGAGAGGATAGAGTGCCGGAAATTGAACTTGGAAAGGCCTACGCCGTTCCGACTGAAAAGATTCTGTTGCGTTTTACGAATGCGTTGGCAGAAAAGCGATCTCGATATCTTGACGCGGTCGCGAAGAAAATCGTCCAGCAAGATGATCTGTATCTGCTTGCGATCAACTCTCGTCGAATTCCACATGCCCCGTTCGGGAATACGCTTCCATTTTTCGTCCAAGCTTTCCTTCCATTAGGGAATCTTACTCTCGTGTTGGACAAGACCACCCGCAAGATTAGCGACTCTTTCTATCAGCGAAGGGATGCTGTCCGCAAAGCCAGCGGTGCAGCGGTCAACACCAACAGCTTGTTGGATACGCAATTCGCTTTTGTATCAGGAGTGCTGCATTCGGCAGCGGACTGTGTGAATAGGCCTCCAGCACTCGGCGGAGATTTCATGGTCCTCCACAACCCGACTGCCGCGCATCCCCTTGAGGATTCGCTTTTCGCCTGGTGTGAACAGATGCTCTAT
>Ga0209055_1002961_pt1 | contig 10527 bp, 13 predicted proteins | sample GraSoiAngelo_110_FD_185875 | JGI IMG/M metagenome (GOLD analysis project Ga0209055, IMG submission 185875) | Grasslands soil microbial communities from the Angelo Coastal Reserve, California, USA - 14_0903_12_30cm (SPAdes) (version 2) | ecosystem: Environmental > Terrestrial > Soil > Grasslands ...
GAGGTCGCCCGTGCGGTCGACGGCGTCGTAGCGGTCCAGAACGATGCCGGCCCGCTCACCGTCGCGCTCGAGGGAAGCGAACTGGCGCTTCGTCCGGCGCGCTGACGACTCGTCAGGCCGCGCGGCCCACGGTCTCGTCACCGGGAGCCGGCTCGATTACGACCAGCCGCGCCTCGGTGGCGCCGGCCACGGCCTCGCGGACGCGGTCTTGGAGTCGCCGGACGGCCGCCTCGAGCGCCGGGATCGTCAGGTCGCGACGGAAGCGCACTTCGAGGACGACGAGGATCGCTCGCGGCCCGACGTGCATGGTGTAGAGGCCCGCGATGCCCGTCACCGCCTCGTCGGCGATGACGGCGTCGCGGATCTTCGCTTCCACGTCCTCGGGCGCCGCGTCACCGATGAGCAGCGAATAGGTCTCGAAGGCAAGCAGGATCGCCACCCCGATGAGAACGAGCCGATGACACCCGACGCGAGCGCGTCCCACAGGGGGTTGCCGGTGACGTGATGCACACCGATGCCGACCGCGGCGACGACGAGCGAGACCAGCGCCGCGCTGTCCTCCAGTAACACCGTGGGCAGGGTGGGATCCCGCGTGTCACGCCAGTACTCGCGGAACGTCGCCTCACCCTTTTCGTGCCGCAGCGACCGATACGCGACCACGAACGACGCGAGTTCGAAGACGAACCCTGCTCCCAGGACGCCAAAGGTCAACCCGAGTGAGACGGTGTGCGCACCGGGGTGCAAGATCTTGCGCACCGCCTCCCAGATGGCGAACGCGCCGCCCACGCTGAACAGCAGCATCGAGACGACGAAGGCCCAGAAATAGACGTTCTTGCCGTGGCCGAAGGGATGGGCACGGTCCGTCGGGCGGTCGGCGAGGCGGGTTCGGGATGAAGCGCCATCTCCTCGGGTGCGTCGTCCAGGACGACCCGGAGCCCGACGATTTCGAGGGCTGGCTGCTCGAGCGGTGCGGCGAAGCCGAGTCCGAAGGTGGCGTGCGAGCCATGGCCCTTCAAATCTTCGAGGAATGGCGGATGGCGAGCACCGTGGCCACGTTCGGCGACTGGCTGACCCACGGCGCGCCGTCCGACGACCGCGAAGCCTGATCGTCCAGTCTTCCAGCGCTCTCACCGGTCTCCCGCCGCTTGCCAGGTCTCACTGATGCAAACGTCCCAGGAGCCGCGCAGAACAGCCCGGAAGGCGCGCAGAAACGACGTCGCGTGATACCTTAGTTTCGATGGTTCGTGGCCTACCTGGAGTCGCCGTCCTCCTCCTGCTCGCATCCGCGACCGCTCTGGCTCAGCAGCCGGCCACCCACGTCGGGGAACAGGCCGTGCACGAGATCGCCGCTCAGCTCCGCTGCGTGGTCTGCCAGAACCTCTCGGTCGCTGATTCCCCATCGGAGATGGCTTCCCAGATGCGTGCCGTGATCCGGGAGCGCCTCGCCACCGGTGAGCGCCCGGACCAGGTCGTCCAGTACTTCGTGGACAAGTACGGCGAGTGGATCCTGCTGGCGCCCCGCCGCCAGGGATTCAATCTCCTCGTCTGGCTCATGCCCGGGATCGCGGTCGCGGTGGGGCTGGCCATCGTCGGCATCCTCGTCACGCGCTGGACGCGACGGCGGCCTTCGGCCGCGGCCGCAGCGCCACCGACGGACGCGATGCGAGAGCGCATTCGCCGTGAGATGGAGCGCGACGCGTGACGGTCGTCGGCGTCGCCCTCGCCATCGGCCTTCCCGCCCTGCTGTTCACGGTGTGGCCGCTGATACGCCCGAGCGGCGGGCGCTCGTTCCTGGCCGTTCCCCCTGACCCGCGGGAGCAACTGACCGAGCGTAAGCGTCAGATCCTGACCGTGCTCCGGGAGCTCGAGTTCGAGCACGAGGCCGGCCACATCGGCCACGACGACTACGCCGAGCTCCAGGCCCGTTACGAAGCGGAGGCCTCCGAGATTCTCACCGGGCTCGACCGCCTGGGTGCGCGACCCGAGCGGGAAGCTCGATCGGCGCGCGTGGAGAAACCGCCGCGGGGCCGCGGCTGGCGTCATCCTGCCGTGCTCACGGCCAGCGCCATCGCGCTCCTCGCCTTCGGCATCGCCATTGGCTCCGGACTCGCCCGTAATACGAGTCCCGACCCGAGCGCATCGATGCCGGCGCCGGGCTCGCGGCCTCTCGCGAGCATGGATCCCGCGCCAGCCGCCGGCCCCGGCGGCTCGGGCGCCGCTCCAGGAGCGGCCGCGCCCCGTCCAATCACCCCCGAGATGCTCCAGGGTATGCTGCAGGCCGCGCGCACCAGCCTCAACGAAGGGCGCTACAACGAGGCGATCGCCGCCTACCAGGCCATCCTGAAGCGCCAGCCGAAGAACGTCGACGCCATCACGCATCTGGGCGTGATCATCGCCATCGGTGGCCACCCCGACAGCGCGCTGCAGGCGTTCGACCGCGCGCTGTCCATCGACGCCAATTACGGGCCGGCGCTCATGTACCGGGGCCAGGTGCTCTACGCGAAGGAGGACCTGCCCGGCGCGATCAAGGCCTGGGAGACGTTTCTGACGCTCTCCCCCTCCGCCGAGGATCGCGAGAAGGTGGAGAAGGTGCTCGCGCAGGCGAAGGCCGAGGTGAAGGCGAAGAAGAAGTAGCGGTCAGCGACCGAACGCCCGCTCCATCGAAAGCGGGATCTCGACGATGTCCTCGCCCTTGTAGGTCACCACCGGAAACGTCCACCGGAGATTGATGTTGAGCTGGCGCTCGTCCGTCGTGACCACGACGTTGCGGTCCTGGATTCGCACGCCCGACTCAGCCGCGCTCTTGATGATGTAGTCGCGAACGGGGGCCGCGGCCGCCCGGCCGCGCTCCGTCACGGCGTCATCGACGATGCTCGCCATCGCGAAGTAGGACCAGATCGCCATCACACCGCAGTAGAACCCGTAGAAGAACGCGATGAAGAGGAGGGCGAGGACGACTGCCTTCACTCGATATACACCCAGATCTTTGCGGCGGCGGGCAGGCCAAGTGCGATGCGCTGGCCGTTGCTGGCGGCGGTGATGGTGCCGGCCCACGGCGCCACCTCGACGATCGTGAGCCGTCGCCCGGGCCGCACGTCGTTGCGCCAGAGGTGCTCGAGGAGCTTCTTGTCGGCCTCGGCTTCCTCGGTGATGCGCTCCACCACGACGGTGACGCCCTCCTTCGCCTGGGCGAGCGGGAACGGCTCCACCTTGCGCGGCTTGGCCATGCCGGGAATGGGATTGCCGTGCGGGCACGTGCTGGGCATGCCCAGCATCTCGGCCAGCCGCTCTTCGACTCGCGGGGACAGCGCGTGCTCGAGGCGATGCGCTTCTTCGTGCGCGTCCGTCCAGTTCAGCCCGAGGGAATCCGTGAGCCAGCGCTCGAGCAGTCGGTGGCGTCGGGCCATGACCTCGGCGATCTCGCGCCCCTTCGGCGTGAGGATGAGCGCTTTGCCGGGGCCGACCTTGACGTAGCCACCACGCGACAGGCGCTGGATCGATTCCGTCACCGCCGGCGCCGAGATTCCCATGTGCTTGGCGAGGCGCGCGCCGATCACGGGCTTACCGCTGGAGGCCAGATCGTAGATGGCGGCCAGGTAATCCTGGACCGAGGCCGTCGTCGAGTTGTTGGGGGCGGTGTTCGCTCGCGTGGTCGTCTTCGCCATGTGGAGCGAGTATAGCGTGCCGCTACCCGTCGGTCATCACGAGCCGTTCTCCTGGCCTGACAGGCACTCCCAACTGCTGACCACGAGCAGCACCAGATTGCCGGCGCCCTGGGCGATCCACGAGCCGAGCGCGAGCCAGGCGCACGAGGCCGCCCCGTAGCGCACCAGCCAGGGCGACATGAGATCACCGACGGTACCGACGAACGCCACCGTCAGCACGACCATCTTGAGCGTCTCCGGCGCCGACGTCGACACGAAGAGATGCGCGAGGATCAGAAAGACGATGGCCATCACGAACGCGTGGGCGTGGGTGACCTCGAGGAGTTGCGCGGCCGTCTTCGGAAAGACCATGACGTCGCCGCTCTCGCTCCCGCGATAGAACGTGGCGATCGCCGCCGGCGTCACGCCGATCCGTCCGATCTCGAACCCGAACTGCGTCGCGAATCCGATGGCGGTCAGCACCAGGAAGCCGCCGTAGACGAGGCGCAGGCGCCGTGGCGCACGCTTGAGTGAGAATCCTCCCTTCCCGAACTCTCGCATCGGCCGGTCAGTCGAGCTGACGCAACGGGAACCGCGGCGTCGTGAAGACGCCGGCACGGTCGACGCAGCAGGCGTCGAGGTTCAGACGCGCCGCCAGCGCGGCGACCGAGGAGCGCCCGAGAACGAGGAGCGCCGTGGACGCCGCCTCCGCGACCGTCGCCGAGCGGGCGAGGACGGTGACCTGAGCCATCACGCGCACCGGGCGCCCCGTTCGTGGATCGAGGACGTGGCCGACACGTCGCGATCCCGCCTTGAGCGTTTCGCCGAACGTGGCCGACGTCGAGCAGGCCCGGCCCTCGAGCGGGAATTCACCGACGACACCGCGGGCCGGGTGACGAAGCACGACCGTCCACCGGCCGCCCGGAGGACGGCCGATGGCGAGCAGGCTCGACTCCCCGAAGTTCAGCATGGCCGACCCGCACCGCTCGCGTCGCAGTCGAGCCGCGATGCGATCGAGCGCGAGACCTTTTCCGAGCCCCCCGAGGTCGATGGCCATGCCCGCGCGTTCGAGGCTCACGCGCGAACCGGCGATGGTGATCCTCCGGCAGCCGACCAGACCAAGCGTCGCGCGGAGCCGTCGCGCGCTTGGCATTCGTCCCCGCGCCGACGCTCGACGCCACGCCTCGAACACCGGCGTGATCGTCGGATCGAAGGCGCCGTCGGTCGCGATCGAGAGCCTCCGCGCGAGCGCGAGAACCCTGGCCAGCTCGGCAGAGACGATGCCTTCCGGATCGCCGGCCCGCGCGTTCAGCCGGCTGACGCCGGCATCGGGTCGATGCCGGCTCATGACGTCTTCACAGACGCCCGCGGTCTCGAAAATCGTCGCGACGTGACGCGCGTGCACGTCGGACTCGCCGACCGGCAGGGTGGCGGCGCACAGCGTCCTCATACGCGGCCGAACGTACGTCCGAGTGGACGCGGCGGTCACGCGAGGGTGCCCGCGACCTTCAGCACGGCGATCGCCTTCCGGGCCGCGCGCCCGGTGGCCTCCACCGACAACGTCGCTCCCGAGATGTTACGAACGTCCCGGTACGGCACGAGCGGATCGGCGAGCGTCTTGCGCGCATACTGCTTCAGAAAGCGGCGCTCCCGGACTTCACCCCCGTAGGCCTCGCGGTAGGCAAGCACGGCGAGATCGTGCACCGCTCCCGCTGGCGTGATGCCGACGGCAAACGTGATCGGTCGATGTTTGCCGATCTCCTCGACGACCACGACGTAGCCGGTGACCGCTTGATCACACGTGACCGTGAAGATGCGGTACGCCGGCTCCCACAGGCTCGGGGGACGTCCGAGAAGATCGCGAATCTTGTGCTGCATGACCGGTGTGGCGACTTCGGTCCGCTCGGTGACCGAAGTCGCCTCGGGAAACAGGTGCCGAGGCGTCTCCTCGGGCTTCAGAAAGACCCCTTCCTGCGCCGCGAGGCCGGCCGGTCCGAGCACCAGCCAGGCACCCGCCGCGCCGCCCAGGAACCGACGCCGAGAGATCATGCTAAAAGCCAAAGGCCACGCCGAACAGGAACGCGTTCGCGGTGTCCTCGGTACGCTGGGCGGGCACGAAGTTCGTGACGGCAGCCAGGCTCTTGTTCTTGTTGGTCCACGTGCGCTCGAACGCGAGCTGGAAGACGACGAGCGGCACCGGGCGATAGGCCAGGCCGAGCGTGGCGCGGTCCACGAAGCGATTCTCCTGAGTGAGCGTCGTGAGCTCGCCGCCGGTGAAGTCCGCTTGTTGAACGAGCCCGTCCAACCAGACCTGTTCCATCCGGGTCGTAGCTATGAACTGAGGGTTGTCGAACTTCCAGCCAAAGATCGAGTTCCGCAGAAAGTCGGGAAAGAAGCGGTACCGGAGGTCCAGCCAATACCCCTGCTTGGTCGAGGCCAGACCGGCCAGCTCGAAGTCGACCACCGTGTTCAGGGGCGCCGTGCCGTCCTCGAGCTGGCGCTCGAGGACGGCGTTGGCAAATCCTCGGGCGACCCGTGTGATCCCGTTGTACTTCGTCACGATGTACTCGCCCTCGACCTCGAACGGCCCGAAGGTCGCCTTGCCATCGACACCGACGCCCCAGAGCGCCTCCGAAGGCAGGAAGTCCGGCGTGTAGCGGCCGTAGTACACGGAGGTGGCGATCTCGGTCTCGAGGGTGGGGCTCCAGGCCAGCCGGAAGACTCCAGCCTTGTCACGCTTGAAGTCGAGGTTTGCGGTGCCTCGCCGTGGCTGGATCTCGACCTCCGTCTCCAGCTCCCCGCTTGCGCGGGCGACCGTCTCCAGGGTGGAGTCGAGGGTGACGCGGTTCATGGCGTACACCTGATAGCTGAACTTCCCGAAGCGCTGGGTGGGAATGTCGCCCTGGAAGCCCATCCCGACCTCCGACCAGGCGGACTTGACGGGGAGCACGGGCACGCCGCGGTCGACGAGGGAGCGGCGAGGCAGATCCCAGCGGTTGTCGTCGTGGTTGATGTTGAAGCGGCCGAGCGGCACCAGCATCATGCCGGCCCGGAAGCGCACCCAGTCGGCCAGGGCGAACTGCATCCAGGCCTGCTCGAGCGACACCTCGGACTTGTCACTGCCCTCGATCGACTGCGAGAAGCCGCGCAGGCCCCCCTCGACGGGCTGGCGTCGCTCGACCTCCAGCTCGGTCAAGAACGTGAACGTGTCGCTGAACTTGTTGAGGTCGTTCGCCTCGAACCGCGTCGAGCCGTAGCCCCCGAGCTTGAAATCGCTGAGCCAGGGCGGGCGCGATACCAGCGGCGGGGCTGCCGGGACGGTGGTCACCTGCGCCACCGGCTGAACCGCGGCCGGGAGCGGCGGGGGGGCCTGAGTCACCGGGGCCTGGGTCTTATTCTGTGCTCCAGCTGTTTCTTGAGATCGTTCACCTGCTCTTGCAGCGCCTTCAGCTTTTGCTCGATCTCCTCGGCTGACGCCGCCCAGGCCCGACCGGGCCAGGACACCGCCTGCGTCACGACGAGGAACACCACCAGAACGCAATGTCGCGAGCGGAGGTGAGGTATTCCTAATACTTAATACCTGTCAAGCTTAAATATGAATACTCGTGGCACCTATCGTCCGGAGCCCACCTGACGTGTTATCCTCCCCGCCATGGATCGGGCGGACGCCGCCGGGCGTCTGGCGGAGCTGCGCGAGGCGATCCGCCACCACGATTACGCCTATTACGTCGAGGCGCGGCCGGAAGTCGCGGACAGCGAGTACGACGCGCTCCGGCGCGAGCTCTCCGACCTCGAGGCGGCGTTCCCCGAGCTCATCACCCCTGACAGCCCCACCCAGCGCGTCGCCGGCCAGCCAGTGGACACGTTCCGGCCCGTCGAGCACAAAGTGGCGATGCTCTCGCTCGACAACGCGACGACGCCCGAGGACCTTCGCGAGTTCGAGGCGCGCCTGAACCGGGCACTGCCCGGGACGGGCTTCCGCTACGTGTGCGAGCCGAAGATCGACGGCCTGGGTGTCGCCCTGCTCTACCAGGACGGCCGCTTCGTGCGGGGCGCCACCCGCGGGGACGGCCGCGTCGGCGAGGAGATCACACAGAACCTCCGGACGATCCGAAGCCTCCCGATGACGTTGCGCGGCCGTCTCGCCACGATCGGTGAGGTCGAAGTCCGCGGCGAGGTCTTCATGCCGCGCGCCGAGTTCGAGAAGCTCAACCGGAGCCTCGAAGACGCCGGCGAGACGACGTTCGCCAACCCCCGCAACGCGGCGGCAGGCGCCGTGCGCCAGAAGGACCCGGCCACGACGGCCCGCCGGCCGCTCGACATCTTCCTCTACCACGTGAGCGAAGCCCGCGAGCTCGGCTTCACGACGTACGCAGAGACGCTGGAGGCGCTGCGCGCGGCCGGCTTCAAGGTCAATCCCCGGACGGAGCCGTGCCCCACGCTCGACGCCGTCGTCACGTACTGTGAGCGGCTGGAGGCCGAACGCGACGGGCTCGGCTACGACGCCGACGGCGCCGTCATCAAGGTCGACTCGCTGGAGCAGCAATGGCGGCTCGGCTCGACCACGCATCATCCCCGCTGGGCCCTGGCCTTCAAGTTCGCCGCGCGTCAGGCGACGACGGTCGTGCAATCGATCGACGTCCACGTGGGCAAAACGGGGACGCTGACGCCGGTGGCCAAGCTGGAGCCGGTGGAGCTGGCCGGCGTCACCATCCGCAACGTCAGCCTCCACAACGAGGACGAGATTCGGCGCAAGGACATCCGGGTCGGCGATACGGTGCTGATCGAGCGCGCCGGGGACGTCATCCCCTACGTCGTCCAGGTCATCGCGGGCAAGCGCCCGCCCGACAGCAAGGCGTTCGAGTTCCCCCGCGAATGCCCGTCGTGCAAGCACGAGGTGATCCGGATCCCCGGCGAGGCGTACTGGCGGTGCCCGAACAGCGCGTGTCCGGCTCAGCTGAAGGAACGGCTCCGGCACTTCGGGTCGCGGCGGGCGATGGACATCGAGCATCTGGGCGAGGCGGTCATCGAGCAGCTCGTCGAGCGCCGGCTGGTGGGAAGCTTCGCCGATCTCTACCGGCTCACCGTCGGCGATCTCGTGGAGCTTGAGCGCCTGGCCGACAAATCGGCGCATAATCTCGTCACGGCGATCGAGGGCTCCAAGACCCGGGGCCTCGCCCCGCTCTTGAATGCGCTCGGCATTCGCATGGTGGGCGAGCGGGTCGCCGGAGTCCTGGCAAGCCACTTCGGGAGCATGTCGAAAGTCCAGGAGGCATCCGTGGCCGAGCTGACCGAGATTCGCGGCATCGGTGAGGAGATCGCCGAGTCCGTGCGGAAGTTCTTCGACGACGAGAGCAACGCCGAGGTGATCCGGCGGCTGGGCGTTGCCGGCGTCGCAATGTCGCAGCCTGGTTTCCAGGCTGACGCGCCACGGCCGCTGGCCGGTCAGACGTTCGTGCTCACCGGCACGCTCCAGTCGCTCACCCGAGACGCCGCGCGCGAGCGAATCGAGCGTCTCGGCGGCCGCGTCACGAGCTCGGTGTCGAAGAAGACCAGCTACGTCGTGGTCGGCGAAGCGGCCGGGAGCAAAGCGGACGATGCTCGCCGGCTCGGCGTGACGATCCTCGACGAGGCAACGCTGCTCGAGCTGCTCCAGCGCCGATGAGAACGCTCCGGTTCGCGCTCGTCGCGCTGCTGCTGTCAGGCTGCATCGGCTTCAGGACCGACTCGCCCGCCCCGGTGGATCAGAGCATGTCGGGCACGTGGACGGCGCTGGCTCCATTGCCCGCGCCGCGTCAGGAAGTCGCCGTCGCGGCGCTCGAGGGCCGTGTGTTCGCGATCGGCGGCTTCAACGACAGCGGTGAGCCGGTGGCCAGCGTCGACGTCTACGATCCGGCGGCGAACGAGTGGCAGTCGCGGGCCGCCGGCCGGCTCTACGTCATCGGCGGCTACACCGGAGGTCGCCTGCGCTGGGCGACCAGCTCGACCGTCTACGAGTACGATCCCGCGCGGGACGCCTGGGCCACGCGCGCGCCGATGCCGACGCCGCGCGGTGGCCTGGCCGCGGCCGGGGTCGGCAATCGCATCCACGCGCTGGGCGGCACCAGCGATGGCGTCACGAACGCCCACGAAATCTACGATGCGGTGGCCAACCGCTGGTCGTCCGCCAACCCGTTGCCGACAGCCCGCGATCATCTCGCCGCGGTGGCGTTCCGCGGCCAGATCTGGGTCCTGGGCGGACGCGAATCGTTCATCGGCACGCAGTTCGCCAACGTGGAGGTCTACGATCCCGCCACCGATAGCTGGCGGGTGGCGCCGCCGCTGCCGTCGGCGCGCGGGGGCCTCGCCGCCGCCGCGCTGCCCGACCGCATCCTGGTCTTCGGGGGCGAGGCGCCCTTGCGCATCTTTAGCGCCACCGAAATGTACGAGGCCGTCACGAATCGCTGGATCTCGAAGACGCCGATGCCGACACCTCGCCACGGCATCGGCGCCGCCGTCGTCGACGGGCGCATCATCATTCCGGGCGGTGGACGTCAGCCCGGCCTGGCCGCCACGCACGTGAACGAGGCGTACGTGCCGTGAAGGCGCGCGGAGGCGTCGCGCTCCTGCTCGTCCTGGTCATCGCAACCTCGGCGTCGGCGCAGATGTCGCGGGATGCTGCGCTGCAGGCCCTCGGTCAGGGGGATCCCGAGGCACGCCGCCAGGCCGTCACCGCGCTGGGCGCGATGGGCACGTTCGACGACGTGCCGAAGTTAGGCGCGGCGCTGCGTGACTCCGACCCGCTCGTGCGGCGACTCACCGAGCGCGCGCTGTGGGAGGTGTGGAGCCGCTCCGGCGACCGTGACATCGATCGACTCTTCGCGGTCGGCGTCGAGCAGATGAA
>Ga0209055_1002964_pt1 | contig 10517 bp, 10 predicted proteins | sample GraSoiAngelo_110_FD_185875 | JGI IMG/M metagenome (GOLD analysis project Ga0209055, IMG submission 185875) | Grasslands soil microbial communities from the Angelo Coastal Reserve, California, USA - 14_0903_12_30cm (SPAdes) (version 2) | ecosystem: Environmental > Terrestrial > Soil > Grasslands ...
TTGAGGCTCCTTAACAGCAAGAGCAGACTTTTTCTTTGCAACGGCATGAGTGGGTTTCTTCGTTGTCTTCTTGGCGGATTTCGCCTTGGCTTGTTTCTTGGACATCGTCATAACTTCAAGGCTCCGATGATGGAGCTTCTTATATGAATTCCTCAGGCAGTTTTTGGCCTCTTGGTCACAGTGCAAAAGTAGTTGCGATGTATCCATGGAAGGTGGCTAGCGACTGGGGACGACCCACATAGCTTCCATCTCGAGAGACCGAAAGAACTTTGAAGCGGGCCAAGTGCCCTGGCTCGGCTATGACTGAAAGGAAGAAGGAAGACGAAAAGAAGCTTGCCAAATTGGCACCATTCGTTGAGCCTCAACTATTCGTGGCCGTCGAGGAGGCGAATCGTAGACTGAAAGAGATAATGAAGGTTACAGATCCGACAACAGGACTTTACAGGTCTATCCAAAGAATAACCGAAGTCAGCGAAATGATGCTAAGACGTCAAGACCAGTTGAGGAAGCTGTACGAACCATCCGAGAGCGTGAGGAAGTATCTTGATAGAATCAGGCAACTGGTCGAGCAACTCGCTCGAACAAAGATGAATGAGTTACCCACGATATCGAGAACCCTCATCCCCCAACTTGAGGGAGAAGTCTCCGGCTATGTCGAGACATTTGAACGCGCACTAGCGGAGAAAGAGAAAGAGATAGAGGCCCTAAAGGCTGAGCTTGAAGCGCTAAAGTCGAAAACGAAGAATCAGCATGCAGTTTGACGGAGCTGGCTCTTCTCCTCAGAATGCAGGAATGGGCTCGACTTCGAACTGCTATTGTTCAGATGGAGAGTAAGACTACTAGCGCCTTGGAAGGTATACTCTGTCGCGCGTAGATTTTTCGTGCCAGCCAGACTAGCGCGTACAAAATCAAGAACGCAACTGCTGTCCCGACGAGCACACCCCCGACTAGTGTTGTAAGAATTGGAAACAGCGCTCCGCCCCATAAACTGAGGATTAGTGAGATGAAGAACACTGCTAGCAACGCGAACAGTGCTGGGTGGATCTCGAACGGTTTTGACAAGCGAACCATGCCTTGCGAGGACTTTCCCGGGCAAAAAGAGTTGCTCAATCCCTTCAAACGAGACGGGCGCACAATAAGCCCTGATCCGGGATCTGGGAGGGTGTTCCATATTATCCCGAGTTTACGCCAGGATGATGCCGCCACTACGCACATTGAAAATTGCTAATTCGGCTATTCTGAGCTACAATCCAAGGAATCTCTTGGAGAAGCGGTTTCAGACAAGAAATAGGATCACCTACCATGATTTACAAAAAAAAATCTTTCTCGCGACACAAGACCACTCTTTGGGATCTCTTATCAGCGGCTACTCTACTGGTGCGGGTCGGCAGGCTTCTCATCGCTCTTCGCGAACCGTAAGAAGGAGGGTCATTCCAGGCACCTTCCGACAACCAGAGCGTCAGCTGTCCAAAGGATAGCACAAAAGTCCGCAAGCGTTCCAGATTCGGATCGACTCGTGCGCATAGAGCGGTCAGACTTCGCTCAGGCCGCCAAGATTGGACTCATGATGGAATCATCAAGTCGCAGAATCTCTCGAAGCTTGTCTGGCCTCGGGAAGCCATTCTTCAAGGCCCGAGCCTTGCGACTATGGTTCTGAGCTTCCTCTCTCAGCAGACACTGCAGAGATTCGAAGGCTCGAGATGCGTCAATCTCGGACACTATGATAATGTCTTCTGGTGGACAGACCAGGATCCCAACAAGACTGATCCTATTCAGCGTCAACTGAGCAGTCATCGCGGTAGCAATCTCTCCCAGTCTCTCCGTCCCGAAGGGAAGCAGAAGACAAATCTCGGCGAGTTCGGGGGAATAGCTGATAATCTCTCTAGGCCGAAAACTCTGTCTAAAATTGTTGAGAGCTTCTTGGCCGGCTATCACTCGAACCGAATCTGAACCAACTATGACTCTGAAAATTTCGCCCCTCATCGACCTAATCGTGCTTGTGAACTCGGCTACCCTCTTCATGATATCCGGGGCGTTCTCAATCGTCAAGTAGGCCATTCCACTCCGCATCGAGATATTGCAATCCTTGAGGACTAGTCGATTGCCGTCCTCTCTCCAGCCGTCTAGCGGATAGCGTCTGAGAATCCCAAGGACCGCATCAGGCGTCGAATCCACGGCGCAATTCTCCAGTATGTATCTGGAAAGTGCTCTCGAATTGATTATGCCTCGTTGGAGGCCGGTCCTAATTGTCGGGTCGGATTCGATGATCCGTTCTACAGTTCGCCGAACGGCAGCCACACATTGAACGTGCCCGTTGCGGACGGATTAGCGTTAAGGCTATTACGATAGCCTCAGGGGCAAAGCCCGTATACCCGGACAGCATTCCTGCTTCCGATGCGCAGGATAACAGTCGAACTAACCGCCGCAGATATTACCAAGGCATTGGGGAAATCCCACAGATTCGACGACCACATCAGGTCTTTGGAGGTCCTAACGTTTCTCAAGAGCACTCCTAATGAGATCGTTGAGATCTGCAGAGTTCAGCTCAACGATCCAGCAGCAAGCATCACGGACGTTTTTGCCCACCCATCCGAAGAGGTAAGTGTCCTGCAGCAGGAGGCCGCTGACACTTACGTCTGCTTCTACAGAAAACGCCCGATACGCCGCCTTCTCAGCATTGTGTCGTCTGTTCCTGGAGGATACCTTTCCACTCCGTATGAAGTTAGAGATGGACGGCTCAGAATCACACTGTTGGGGAATACTAGGAGTCTTAGGATCTTCCTCAAGACCCTTCAAAAGGTGGGACTACACCCCAAGATCGTTCTTCTAGCTGATGCAGTCTTCTCGCTCAATTCGCCCCTTGGGCTCCTGACGGAGAAGCAGAAGACTGTCATCATCGATGCTTTCAAAAACGGATACTATGACTTTCCCCGTAAGATAGGTTCTGAGGCGCTTGCCAGGAAACTGGGTATCCGTGAGCCGACTCTGGTCATCCATAGAAGGAAGGCAGAACGCAAGCTGTTCGCGCACATGCTCGGCATGCCTTCGAAACGATGAGTCAGCAGAGTACTTCGGAACAATCACCCGGACTCCCATAGGCAACTTAGGGTCACGGGAAATTGTCAGTCTCGCGTCACATCTCGAATGGTTCGTACAAAGTCCGCCTCATCTTGCGCGAGACGGCCATTCTCCTTCATAGAAGGACGTGAGCTTCTTTGCGCTGGAGAGCAGGAGTATCGGGATGATGATTGCGGCTGGACCCGCTACAAATTGACATAGAATCTGCGTGAATAGGCTAAACTCTTATGATGAACAGCGGTGAGGAGTTAGGAACAGGTTTCTAGTTGGCTTTTGGACTGTCTTCTTCATCGTCATCGTGCCAGATTTGTGGTTGTGTAGAGAGATCTTGTGAGGAGTGCCGGTCCCCTCAGGATTGTTCCAACTGTTCTTCGTGTTGCTGCGCTTCTGCGCATCAGTCGTGGAGACATGCACGAATTGGAGATGGGATCAGAGTCGAGTATCTCAGTTCTGCTTGGATGCTGATTGAGGTGTTTGGATCTATCGGGTTCGGATTGATTGCTGGAAGCTTCGCCCTACTGGCGTTCGGTGGCGATAGTCTGATAGAACTGATCTCTGGGATCGCAGTATTGACGGGCTTACGCAAGGAATCCTCGCCTAGTAGCGTCAGTGAAGAGCATAACAAGAGAGTCGAAAAATTCACAAGCGGGCTGCTCTTCGGTCTCATTCCAGTAATCGCACTAGGCGCAGCCTACTCCTACATCACCGGGTTGAAGCCTGAGGCGTCGCCGCTCGGAATCGCCCTCGCAATCGGCGCAGTCATCGTGATGCCGTATCTGTACATTCAGAAGAAGAGGATTGGTAGGGAGATCCGGTCTCTTCCTCTCTCTATCGACGCTATAGAGTCTGTGACCTGTCTCTTCATGGCCCTGGCTCTTCTCGGAGGGCTTCTCGCGGAATATTTCCTGGGACTCTGGTGGGCTGACTACTTGGCGACCGCGGTCATACTCGGGTTCGTAGCGCGAGAAGCTATCGGGTCGTATCACGAACTCCATGAAGAATGAGGCGCCGTCTTTCTGTTCAGCAACGAATTTAGCCAACAAGAAGAAAGATCTAAGATAGAATCATGACCCAACCCAAGAAGAAGAAAGTCGAGAAAGTCAAGATCGACAAGGAGTTCCGGAGGATCGCTGAGAAGAACCTCCGTAGAGACCTCGAACTCCTAGAAAGGCTTGCAAAAATCTAGTTCTGATTCTCGACCACTTACGGCGATGCTCAAGTTGCGGTGAATGTCACCGGTTTCTCGGCTGCTAGGTTGAACCATCCTCTTATCGCCGTTCTCTCGAAGCCCTTGAGGGTAAGTCGGTTGGGCAAGGGAATTGTGCAGACTCCGAGTGAGAAAGCGGAAGAGACCTTGCTAGCTATGAAGGAGTTTAGGCGGTATTTGGAGGGTGTGGAGAAGGATCTTAGTCGTGCGTCGAAGAAGTATTCGAACCGTGAGATTGCTCAGGGTGTGGGTTTTGTGGCTGCTGGAATTCATGAAGCGCTCAATTATTTGGAAATCGTCAAGAAGGTGATCGTGAAAACTGAGCGCGTGGTTGCGAAGAGGAATATTGCTTCGGAAAATGCCGCTCTATCCACGAGTTCATCTTAAGTATGGGCCCGTTCCAGAGCCACGGTCCTTCTTCACGCGCGTCGCTCTTCCTCGCCGTCGAAGCCGTGGAACCAGCACTGCCCCGAAGAGCTCGCTTACGATCCAGACGAAGTAGGCGGTGTCGAACAGAACAAGCCCCAGACCCGATGCGAATACTGGCAAGGCTACCAAGTTCAACACTGCGTTCTAGGCGTCCCTATTGAAGACTGTTGAAGAGTATGATTGTCCCGCATGGCTTGCTTACTCTCGGCCAGCTCTCAACGCAAAGAGGTCCCGTAGAGACCATTGTCGGCATGCCAACTCTAACGTGCTGATGCAGCCTTTGTCCGTGAGTGGATGGCTTATTATCTACTATCGCTGTAGCCGATTAGCCTTGGCCACCGCCAAAATCGCTTTACGCACGGCATCAGCCCTTTTCCTCCTAGGACTGAGCCTGTTACTGCTTCCTCAGACTCACCAACTCCTTCCCTCTGTCCGAGGATCGACTAGGACAATCCATCTGGTAGGGTATTACCCAGCGGGCTGGAATAGTTCAGACCCAACGATTACAGTTCAGCAAGGAGACAGCGTCACTATAGATCTGTCAAGCGGAGATGGAGCGCCCCATCAGTTCCTGCTTGATCTTGATCGCGACGGCATCAGCGACCAGTCCAATTGCCCTCCAAACAGTTCTCCCACTGACGACCCTTGTTCGATGACATTCAGCGGCAGCGGCACGACGAGTGTGACGTTCACTGCTAATTCTGCTGGGACTTTCAAGTATTACTGCACCATCCACTATCCCTACATGGAGGGAACCTTCATCGTGAAAGTGCCTGGCTTTAGCATGAGCACTAGTCCCTCGTCACTCGGCGTGATTCAAGGCTCCTCATCTAACAGCAGCACGATAACTCTCACGAGCCTCAACGGATTCTCTGGCACAATCACATTAGGTTCGACAGTCTCCCAAGCGGGACTGAACCTCTCCTTCAACCCCACGACCGTCACGTTCTCTGCAGGAGGAAGCGGCACGTCGACGATGACTGTATCGACTTCTACAACGCCCCCCGGATTCTACACCGTCACAATCAACGGCATGAGCGGTTCAACAACAAACACGACAACAGTCGACATTACCGTCACAATCCCAGACTTCAACATAAAGACCAGCTTTCCGTCCTTGAGCGTAACTCAAGGATCTACTGCAACTACAATAATCACCCTCACAAGTCTCAGCGGATTCAAAGGCGCACTAACGCTCACCGGAACCGTTTCTCAACCTGGGCCGACCATAACATTCAGCTCCACATCAGTCACTCTGTCATCGGGAGGAATCGCTATTTCAAACATGACAGTCTCAGCTGCGGGCGGAACCTATCCAACGGCAACGGGCAGCTACCCGGTCACAGTCACAGTAACAAACGGGACCTTGACCCATTCCACAACTGTCGAGGTAACCGTAGGATCTATCCCATCGGGAACTGGCACTCTTCCGCTAACCGTCCTCATCGGCGTTGCGGCTGGTATTATCGCTGTAGCCGGAACAGCGATTTATCTTGTAGGAAGAAGAGCCGCGCGTAGCGCACAGCCGTAGTAATCTGGAAGTATCTTCGATACGAGTCTCTACGTAGATATCTTCTCTGGGATATGGGGCGCAATCTTTGGACATACCGGTATTCTTAAATTCAGAGGATTCTTCGAATCTACTCTATGAAAATTCTTGCTCCAATAGTCATTCTAGCACTGACATTAGCCATTACATTCAACGGAATGCAAGGTGTATCAGCCTCTGCACCACTGAGGGTTGACTCTAGCGGTCACAACCTCAACACTTTGGCAGGAAAGCTCGCAGCGCTCGACGCTACCCCCGGCCTAGCCCTTGGCTTCTCGGAGTTCGTCAGACAAGAAGCGGACATGAGCGACTGGGCCGCGAATCCAAGTCCAAGCACGGCCATCACTCCCACATTCGTATTGAGCAGCTCGTTGGATGCATCGACCGTTGCCGCGCCGGATGTAACAGTGAACCAGGACAACGCTGCTGCAACTCAGAATGAGCCCGCCATCGCAGTCAATCCCAACAACCCCAGTCAGATCGTCGCCGCCTCAAACGATTACGTTACCCGTACATGGACCTGCTCCGTAGGGACGAGTCCGTGCAGCGCCCTCGGAGACGGCTACTCCGGCACGTACTTCTCGAATGATGGCGGAAACACATGGTGTTGCGTGGCGACAGACCCGAGCCATATCGGCACACTGATCCCAGGAGTCGAGCACTTGGTTGGCGGACAATATGACGCGGGCGGAGACCCAGCACTGGCCTTCAACGCTCAGGGCGCGGTTTACTACGCAGGCCTCGGCTTCGACCGGACCAGCGCTCCCAACACTGTCACAGTCAGCAAGGGCACGTTCGACACCAGCGGCAATCTCCACTATGGACCCCCAACTTTCATCGGCCAGACCAAATCACCTGCAATCTTCAACGACAAGGAGTGGATAGGAGTCGACACTCACGCTTCCAGCCCGTTCCTCGGCCGAGTCTACGTCAGCTGGACACGCTTCATCTTCAACCCTAGCACCGGCGCTTATGTACAATCCCCGATAATCTTCGCCTACTCCACGGATGGCGGCACCACCTTCAGCACCCCACAACTGATCGTAAGCAACGTCCTCTACGACCAAGGCTCCCACATTGAAGTGGGATCCGATGGAACAGTCTACGTGTTCTGGGACGGCTCTACGCGGCTAGCGAGTTTCGACAGCACCTGGGTGACCAAATCCACTGATGGCGGAGTCACTTGGGCCACGCCCGTCGCCATTGCACCGCTAGTTGACATCCACAACCCGCAAAACACTGCGTTCAGAGTCAACAGCTACCCGTACGCTGCAGTCGCTCCCAATGGTAACGTGTACGCAGTCTGGTCAAGCGAGGCCCTGAACACAGCCACTAGTTATGGCGTTGACGCGACCTGCTTTTCGAGCAATACCGTTTGCCACGCTGCAGTTTACTGGAGTGAATCGACCGACGCCGGCGCCACTTGGTCTACGCCTCAGCTCGCGTTCCCGGCACTCGACGCGTCCTCTCGAACCGCGATCGGCTACCCGCAAGCCCAACCTAGCGGCGGCACACTAAACGCCCCCGCTGCTCAACGTGTTGACGGATTCTTCCCCACAGTCGGTGCAGCTCCCAACGGCAACGTATACGTCTCCAGTTACGCCGCTGACGTGGTCTCGCCATGGCAGAGGTGCGCTCAACCCGCCAACCCCACCGCAGTTGGACGGATCAACTGTCTAGCACTCGATAATTACATCAACAACGCTCGGCTCGACTACGTCGTCACGGACTTGACAACAGGCAGCACCCAAACAGTCACCACACACCCGATTAACTCGCGGTACCAGTTTGGCGGAGGCTTCATTGGCGACTACACCGGCATCGCGGTTGGATCTGACAACGCTTTCCACGTCGTATGGACAGACACAAACAATGTCCAGACCGTCGTCTGGTGGTACGGCTTCCAGTTCGTACCCACCTCTGTACACCAGCAGGACATCGTTACCGCAACAGGATCATTCTGAGAACAGACATCCACCAGAAAACCCCCCTTCTTTTTCAGATTCCTAATTCTATCTGATTGGTTCCCCAGATCATGTAGACTACAAGTCTTATAATCGACGGTGCGAACGACCGTTCTATGCCTTCATCTAAGATGGAAGTTAAACATCTCAATTCCCCAGACGAGGTTCGCAAGTTCGAGAATGGAAAGATCGAACTTGTAAAAATGGGCGGAGGCACGATAGGCCGAGCCAAGTTCGAACCCGGATGGAGGTGGTCTAAGCATGTAAAACCGATAGCGAAGACCGACAGCTGCGAAGCTCCCCACTTTCAATACCATGTCTCCGGCGTTCTTCATATCGTGATGAATGATGGTACCGCGAGGGATGTCGGCCCCGGAGAAATATCCCTAGTGCCTCCAGGGCATGATGCGTGGGTCGTTGGAAATGAGCCGGTTGTCGTGGTCGATTTTCAAGGCTTGACGGACTACGCAAAACAGTCCGCGAAGAAATAGGATCTTCTAACTGCGTCCGCAACACTAGCACACACATCCACATTCTCTCCAGGAAAGATCCGGGAAACGGGCAGAATTCGCCCGCCCTACTCCGATGGCTCGCCCAATCTTTCTCTGGTCCAATCTCCTTCTGATAGGCACAATCCTTACCCTCGCCTCAGTATTGGTCGGCGACCCTCGTGGCGGCTACGGTTTCCCGTTAGCTTGGAAGACTGGAGGATGCCCACCACCAGGTATCGCAATTACGGAACCGTGCTTGCTAGCGATAGGCTATGACTGGCTAACCTTCGGACTCGATGTCTTGATCTACACGTTCATCGGGTATGGGATTCTTCTTGCATATTCCAAGTATCGTGCCGCGAAGCAAATCCGTTAAAATTAGCCAACGTTCGCGGCCCTTTTCAAGCTCTTCTACACAAGTCGTGAGATAAGAAGTATCAGCCCAATTGCATAAGCGGCGGCTCTGTGAATCTTCAACAATAATCGCGCATTCTTGTTGGTCTCAGGCGCGTATTCTTTTTCGTTTGTTAGGACTGCCATGTGATGCATTTCGACGACTGTTATTCCGAGAAAGACTGCCAAGCCGAGCCCGACAAGGTCAATGCGTAACGCTTGGATGTAGTAACTGGCGAGGACTGGTATGAAGCCCCAGGCCACGCCAAAGCCAGCGTACGAGTGTAGCCACTTGGGCTTCTCGATCGGGTAGAACAATGCGAATAATCCTCCTAGAAAGACAAACGCGAGGAACCAGATCGAGTAGAGCAATGACATGTAAATTCCAACAGCTACACCCACAAGAACCGCGGCTACACCGACGCCTCTAATCGCGGCACGGTTCATCTTGGGAAAATATGGGAGATACTTGTCGCTGCTTCCCGCAATGTCGATGTAGTGTGCTCCGATAACCAGTCCAAAAAACCCGGCAAGCATTGTCAAAACGTAACGGTCTAGGTGAAACTCTGGAGCCAGAGTTGAGGCCACCGTGACCCATGAGAACAACACAAAACTGAATGGCCATCGCAGGCCAAACCACCAGACATTCTTCCTCCAGATCCCGACAAGATCAGGCTCGACTATTGGAAGAACACTGTCAGGCATGACTGGCGCTCACTTCCGACATATTTAGAAGGTTCCAGTGCACGCTTGATTGAGTCTACGGGTTCTGAGGCGTTCTCGGCAATCCAAATGGTGAGCGTCTCATCCTGTTAACCCAGAACGAGATAATGGGGACGGACCATATCAAGAGTCTGACGTGTACTCCCAGAAAAAGCCAGTCCCAGGGGGCAACGAGCGACACGAGCACTATCAATGTCAGAATGCTGAGTGTATTTCGGATTCTTCGCATCCTTATCATAATCTCATCATCAACTAGATGTTCCTCCTCCTGAGCGATTATATGGGCAAAAATGGCGAGGATCAATAATGAGGCCGCAAGGTCGACCGTGAAGAGGACTGAGGCATACTCTTGTACGTTGAGAGAGTTGAAAGTGGACACGACCTGATCGAAGAGGTATGGGGTTAAGGCAACGAGGATCAGAAGTATGATGTTGAGGAATGTTATGAGTCGGGTCTCGATCGGGAGAACCGACATGTCGCTCGTGTAGATTATCCAGCTTGTGATCAGGATGAGGAAGACAAAGAGAAACTGGAGAATGTTCCTGTTGATATCGCTCGCGCTCGACGATTGGCTGTTGGTTATCACTAGGCTGATCGCGCCGATCGACAACGACAATCCGTAGATCAGGTCAGAGAGAGTCTCCAGCCTCGGTCGAGGTCTTCGCGGTGCCCGTCCTCCCTCT
>Ga0209055_1002967_pt1 | contig 10509 bp, 10 predicted proteins | sample GraSoiAngelo_110_FD_185875 | JGI IMG/M metagenome (GOLD analysis project Ga0209055, IMG submission 185875) | Grasslands soil microbial communities from the Angelo Coastal Reserve, California, USA - 14_0903_12_30cm (SPAdes) (version 2) | ecosystem: Environmental > Terrestrial > Soil > Grasslands ...
GATCACTCGTTCAAGGTGCTCAAGCGGACCGGTAAAACGGAGTCCGACGTGATGGGCGACCTCGTCTGCGCAATCGTGGAGTGGACGAGCAGGCTCTAACCTCCACCAACCTCCACAACCTGCCCTATGCCCAACTACTGGATCGTGAAGACCGAGCCGTCCACCTACAGCTTCGACGACCTCGCCCGCCAGAAGACCGCGGTATGGGACGGAGTCAAGAACAATCTGGCCCTGAAACACCTGCGCCAGATGAAGCCCGGTGACCGCGTGCTGGTTTACCACACCGGGGACGAGAAGGCGGTGGTGGGCGTGGCCGAAGTCGCTTCCGAGGCGTATCCCGATCCGAAGCACAAGGACGCCAAGCTCGCGGTCGTGGACCTGACAGCCGGCGAGAGACTGCCGCGGCCGGTGCCGCTCGCCGAGATTAAGGGGGAGCGGGCGTTCGCCGATCTGGCGCTGGTGCGGATCGGACGGCTGTCCGTGATGCCGGCGTCCGCGGAGCAATACAAGCGGCTGCTCGCGCTCGGCGGATCGAAATAACGGACAACCGACTGGGAGACTGAACCCATGGGCAAAGGCGATCTCCGCAGCAGGCGTGGCAAGATCTACCGCGGCACGCACGGCAACGCGCGCAGCCGCAAACGTGAGAAGGCGCGGAAGCGCAAGCGCGGCAAGGAAGGGCAGAGTACCGAAAAGGTCGGGGCGAAGCCCGCATGAGGGCCGGAATCGTTCTATGGCTCGGCCTCGTCGCCGCGCGGCCCGGCGTCGCGCAGGACCGGTGGCAGGTGACCCTCAATAGCGGCACCACGGTGTGGGATCTGCGCCTCGTCAAGCTCGCCGGCGACACGCTCGTCGTGCGCGACGCCGACTCGACGTACGCATTCCCGCTCGCGCAGGTCGACGAGATCCGCCTGGTCCAAAAATCCACGCGACACATCACGCCCGAGCCGGGTCGCTACGGGGGGGTGCTGGGCGGCATGGACGACGAGGTCCACCGCCTCACCCTCTACTCGGTGTCCGAGCGGCTCGACATCGTGCGGCAGATCTTCCAGGCCCACCCTCCTGCGGCGGGCCCTTGAGCCTCTGACCACTCGTTCGCCGGAGCGCCGCATCCTGCTGGTCGACGCGGACGCGTTCTACGTCGCGGTCGCCCGGCTCGTCGATCCGGCTGGTGCGGGGAAGGCGCCCCTGCTGATCGTGGGCGGCTCACCCGAGCGCCGCGGCGTCGTGACCTCGGCGTCGTACGAGGCGCGCGCCTACGGCGTCCACTCCGCCATGCCGATGGCGCGCGCCGTGCGCCTCTGCCCCAATGCCACGGTGGTTCCGGTTCCCTGGGAGGCCTGCGCCCGGAAGAGCCGGGAGATCAAGAACGTGCTGGAGCGGTTCACCCCCGCGGTGGAGCAGGCGTCGAGCGACGAGTTCTACGTCGACCTGACCGGCACGGACCAGTTGTACTCGGGCGAGCCGCTCGCGGCGACGGCACGGCGGATGCGCGAGGCGGTGGCGCGCGAGACGGCGCTCGGCGTCTCGATCGGCGGGGGCACATCGAAGCTCGTCGCCAAGCTCGCGGCGGGCGTCGCGAAACCGCGGGCCGGGACGCCGGCGGACGGCGTCCACGTGGTCGCTCCTGGGGCGGAGCTCGAGTTCATGCGACGCTTCCCTCTCGCCGACATCCCCTTCATCGGACCCAAGTTCCAGGAGCGGCTCGCGAAACTGGGCCTGCACGCGGTGAGCGACGTGCTGCGGTACGAGTCGGAGACGCTGGTCGGTTGGCTGGGGCGGCGCGAAGGCGAGTGGCTCGCCGAGCGGGTGCGCGGGATCGATGTCTCACCGGTCGAGCCCCATCGCGAGCCCAAGTCGATCAGCCGGGACGAGACGTTCCCAACCGACTTGGTGGAGGACGATGCCCTCGCCGCGCGGCTGCTCGCCCTGGCCGACCGCGCGGCCGCCGACCTGCGGGAGGCCGGCCTGCTCGCCCGTACCGTCACGGTGAAACTGCGCGACGCCGACTTCACCACCCGCCAGGCGAGCCGCACGCTCACCGACCCGGTGCAGTCGGAGCGGGCAGTCTACGACGTGGCGCGGGAACTGCTCCGCAAGCTGCGCGCGGCGCGGCGGGTGCCGGCCCGCCTGCTCGGCGTCGCCGTGTCACAGCTCGTGGCGCCGGACGCGAAGGCGCAGCTCTCCTTGCTCGATGAGGTGCGGCCCCTCGAGACGGAGCGCGATCGCACCATCTCCCGGGTCATCGACCAGGTGCGCGAAAAATTCGGCCCCGACGCGCTGGGGCGCGCCCGGGGCCGCTCCCACGGTTCCGCGTGACGCCTCTGCTTGACGCCTTCGCGTGACGTCTTTGCAGTTACTACATCGCCCCCACAGCGGATGCTGCCTTAGCAACGTCTCGCGGCTTCACCCAGAAGATCGCTCCGTAGCGGCTCATCCCGGCGCAGACCGCGCTCACCGCGGTGACGTTGATCTTGGCGTCGCCGAGGCGTCCCATCAGGCTCGCGAGCGCACCAACCCGGTCGTCCCCCTCGACGACGAACGCCGTCTTCGGCTTCGACAGCTTGATCTTAGCGGCCTTCGCGGCCGCTTCGAACGCCGCGGCGTCCGCCGGGACGAAATCGGCCTGCGACTTGCGAGCGCTCGGGAAGGCGTGGAACGCGAGCAGGTTGACGCCGGCGTTCCTCAAGGCCTGGAGCAACCGGGCGCCCTCGCCCGGTTTGTCCGGCGCCGTCGTGTAGTAGTAGCTCACCTTCCGGATCGTGTCGGCCATACGGGTCTCCTGGGATGGACGGGCGCATGACTATGGCCCTTGGGGAGCCGTCCAGCAAGTCTATCTCACGTAGAACGCGGTTCTCCCGAGGCGCCCGCCGCGCTCGAACCACACGGTCACCGCGCCCCCGCCCGCGGCTGTCGAGAACGCGCGTCGTAGGTCCTCGGCGCCGGCGATCTTGGTGCGGTTGATCTGGAGCACCACGTCGCCCGAGCGCAGCCCCGTGGCCTGCTCCATCTCGTCCGGGATGTCGTAGATCAGCGCCCCATGGTCGCTCTGGATGCCGCGCTCCGCGCGCACCGCGTCCGTCACGGTGACGACCTTCATGCCGCCCAGAATGGCCACCTTCTCGGCGAGGGTGGTGGGAAGGTCTGTCACGGTGAGTCGCGCGGTTCGGGGCTGGCCGGCGTGCTGGTACGAGACGGTGAGTGAGTCGCCGGGACCCGTGTCGAGCAGCACTGCCTCCCAGTCGAGGAACGTGCGCAGGCGCCGGCCCTTCGCGACCACCAGCACGTCTCCCACGACGATCCCGGCGCGCGCGGCGGGACCGTTCTCGGCGACCTGCGTCACCCGCAGACCGCCGACCCGCTTCCAGCCGCGCAGGTCCTCCGCGCCGGCGACGTCGAGCCCCACCCACGCCCGGCGCACGGTCCCGAAGCGGCGCAGCTCGTCCGCCACGCGCACCGCGCGCTCGATGGGGATCGCGAACCCCACGCCGACCGAGCCGCCGCTCGGCGTCAGGATGTTGCTGTTGACGCCCACGACCTCGCCCAGCGCGTTCGCGAGCGGTCCGCCCGAGTTCCCCGGGTTGATCGCCGCGTCGGTCTGGATCATCCCCACGTAGACGCCGGATTGCCCCTCGGACGGGAGCAGGTTCCGTCCCACCGCGCTCACCACCCCCGCCGTGACCGTCGGCTCGGTGTTGCCCAGGAGATAGGCGAAGGGGTTACCCACCGCGACGACCCACTCTCCGATCTGGAGATCCGTGCTTTTGCCGAGCGGAGCCACGGGGAGGCTCCCCCCGTCGATCTTGAGGACCGCGATGTCGGTCAGCGGGTCCTCACCGAGGATCTTTGCCGGGAAGTCACGCCCGTCGCGCGCCGTCACGACGATCTGCTCGGCGCCCTGAGTCACGTGCTGGTTGGTGATCACGAGGCCGTCCGGTGAAACGATGAATCCGGACCCGTACCCCTCGACGGTCTGCTCGTAGCCGCGCGGCATGAAAAAGAGATCGAACGGGTCGGCGGCCACACGACGCTCGCGCCGCAGCACGTTCACGCTCACGACGGCGGGCGCCAGACGGGCGGCGGCGGTGACGATCGCCGTCTGGCGCGAGCGGGTCGCGTCTTGCGCGCGCGCCGCCGGCGCGACCGCGGCCAGCGCCGCCGCAAGCCCGCAGCTGAGAAGCCCCCGCATGGGGGGAATTCTATCGTCAGCCGAGCGTAGCGGGAGCGGGGTGAGGCATCGCGGTCCCTTTGCGCCACCGCCGCGCGGCGAGCCAACCGAGCGCGCCGACTGCGCCCAGCGGCACGACGACGCCGAGCGACCGGATGCACCAGGCCATCAGATCGACGAAGTTCCGCCACGCCTGCTTGAACGCCTCTGTCACGACGCTCGAGCCGGGGTGCCCCACGATGGGCACCGGCTCGTGCACACACACCGTGAGCGTGCTCAGGGCGGCGTGCGCCTGGAGATAGCGGAGCCGCCCCTCGTAGCGCTCAATCTCCTCGCGCACCCGTGCCAGCTCTTGCTCGACATCCAGGACGTCCTTGAGCTTTCCGGTGCGGGTGGCGATCAGCTCGATCAGCCGGGTCTCGAGGCGCCGCGCGTTCGCCATGCGGGCGGTGGCGTCGGTGAATTCCTCGCCGACGTCTTCGGCGCTGACGTTCACCGACTCGAGCTTGCCGATCGGTGCCAGCCCGCCCAGTCCCTCGTCGAAGCGGTTTGCCGGGACCTTCACTTCGATGGTCGCCGAGCGGAGCTGGCCGCGGCCGGTTTGCAGCGCGGTGTTCGCGACATAGCCCCCGAGCTCACGAGCGAGCTTGCGCACCAGGGCAACCGCGGGTTCGAGCGAGTCCACCTCGATGCTCGCCTGGCCGGTGCGGATGATCATGGCCGGAGTCACGTCGGCGGACCGGATCGGTGGCAAGTCCGACGGCGCTCGCTCCCGCGCGGCGACGCCGAGGACCCCACTGTTGCGGGCCTGCGCTTGTGCGTTGAGGCTGGGGCGTTCCGGCGCGCGGTCGCGAGCGTCCGTCCGGTCGGAGCGCTCGAGGCTCCCCCAGCAGGCGGTGAACGCGGTGGCGAGTGCCGCGGCGGCAAGGATCGGTCTGCGCATGGCGAATATCCCGGGGGTTTGGGTCCCATGAGAGACGCATGAGACAGAGCGGCTTGCACACCAGAGGGAACCCGCGAGCGCCGCGCCCCGTAGGGCCGGCCATGGCGATCCGAAAGCTCAAGCTCGCCGCGCTGCGGGAATGGGAGCGGCTGGAACGGCGCATCGTCGTGCCCGGAGACCTCCGGCAATGGCGGCCGCTCACGCGCCGCACCCTCGTGCTCGCCGGGAAGCTCGGCCTACTCGCGGTGCTGCCCTTCTTCGTGCTGGTGCGGGGCTCGGTGTTCCTGTACTTGCACAGTGGCTACGGGCCGTGGCTCGCGCTGGCGGGCGGCGCCGGGTGCACGCTCCTGGTCGTGACCGCCTATGCCGCCTGGGTCTCCCACCGCCTGACCGGCCGCGTCAACGTGCTCGTGCTCGTCCGGCGCGTCGCGCTGCCGCTGGTGCTCGCCTATTGCAGCTACGCCCTGATCTACCTCTCGAGCGGCAACGCCAAGTCGGATCAAGTGCGCGCGTACTATGGCTCGCTCCATCCTCTGCTGCGCGTCGTGCTCAGCACCTGGATCCTCGTGGACAAGGACATCCTGATCACCGACCTCGCCCGCCGGCGGACGGACTACGCTGCCATGGGGATGCGCCCCAACGACGGGTCGTTGCACTACGTGCAGGGGGACGGCTACGTCCACGCCGTCGATTTGCGCACGCGCGGCCGCAGCGAGGTGAAGGACCGCCTGGTGCAGCTGTACTTCTGGAGCGCGGGGCTCGGGACGCTGCGCCACGTCGGTACGGCGGACCATCTGCACGTGGAGTTGCCGCTGCGCTGACGGCGTGTAGCTTCTCGCGACATTCCCTCTTCCTTCCGAGCTACGACACCGATGGTCACGCCGTACTGGATTCGCCCGCGCCCCCCGCGCCTCTGCGGGCGGTGCGGGCTCGTCGCCGTCCTGTCCGTTTGGGTGCCCGCGCATACGGCGCGTGCGCAAACTCCCGCGAAGTACGACACCAGCCTGTACCGCGGCCTGGTGTGGCGCGAGGTCGGGCCGTTCCGCGGCGGGCGGGTGACCGCGGTCGCGGGGAGCTCGGCGCAGCCGCTCGTCTACTATATGGGCGGCACGGGGGGCGGGGTGTGGAAGACCGCGGACGGCGGGCTGACCTGGCAGCCTGTCTCGGACAAGTTCTTCACCGCCGGGTCGGTCGGGGCGCTCGCCGTGGCGCCGTCCGATCCCAATGTGGTCTATGCCGGCACGGGGGAGTCCCCGATTCGCGGCAACCTCTCGCCGGGCGACGGGCTGTACAAGTCCACCGACGCGGGTAAGACGTGGAAGAAGATCGGGCTCGCCGACGCGGGCCAGATCGCCCACCTCGAGGTCCATCCGCAGAATCCCGATCTCGCGTACGTCGCCGTCCTGGGCCACGCGTTCGGCGCGAACACCACCCGAGGCGTGTTGCGCACCAAGGATGGCGGCAAGACCTGGGACAAGGTCCTGTATCGCAACGACAGCACCGGGGCGATCGACTTGGCACTCGATCCGGTCAACCCACGCATCCTGTACGCGGGGCTGTGGCAGGCGGTGCGGCGTCCCTGGGAGCTGGCCTCGGGTGGAGCGGGGAGCGGGATCTTCAAGTCCTCGGACGGCGGCGACAGCTGGACCGAGATCACCCGCAACAAGGGCCTCCCCAAGGGGCTCATCGGGAAGATGGGCCTCGCCGTCTCGCCCTTGGACCACGAGCGGGTGTGGGCGCTGGTCGAGGCGGATTCGGGCGGGTTGTTCCGCTCGGATGACGGCGGCGCGAGCTGGACCCGCACCAGCGACGACCACGAGATCCGGCAGCGCGCCTGGTACTTCACGCACGTGTTTGCCGATCCGGGGAACTCAGACGGCGTGTACGTCCTCAACACGGCGCTCCTCAAGTCGATAGACGGCGGCAAGACATTCACGACGCTGCGTGGTCCCCATGGCGACCATCACGCGCTGTGGATCGACCCGCGCGATCCCGCGCGCATGATCAACGGCAACGATGGCGGCGCGACCATCAGCAGCAACGGCGGCGCGACCTGGACCACCCAGGGGAACCAGCCGACGGCCCAGTTCTATCATGTGATCGCCACGACGCACTTCCCGTACAGGCTGTGCGGCGCGCAGCAGGACAACAGCACGGTGTGTATCGCCGCGCGCACCGACGGGATCGGGATCGGCGAAAAGGACTGGTACGACGTGGGGGGCGGCGAGAGCGGCTGGATCGCGGCGCGGCAGGATGACCCGGACATCGTGTTCGCGGGCAGTTATGGCGGGCTCATCACGCGCTACGACCACGGCACCGGGCAAGAGCGGGCGATCAACGCATGGCCCGACAATCCGATGGGCTGGGGCGCCGCGAATCTGAAGTATCGCTTCCAGTGGACGTTTCCCATCGTCGTGGCCCCGCTCAATCCCAACGACCTGTTCATCGCCGCGCAGGTGCTGTTCCGCTCGAGCAACGAGGGGCAGAGCTGGCAGGCGATCAGTCCCGACCTGACGCGCAACGACAAGAGCAAGCAGGGTCCGTCCGGAGGCCCGATCACCAAGGACAACACCAGCATCGAGTATTACAACACGATCTTCACGGTGGCGCCGAGCCCCAAGGACTCGAACGTGATCTGGGCCGGCACCGACGACGGCCTCGTCCAGGTGACACGTGACGGCGGGAAGTCGTGGCAGAACGTCACGCCCAAGGAGCTGCCCGAGTGGGCGTTGGTGAGCACCGTAGAGGCATCGCCCCACGAGGCCGCGACGGCCTATGTGGCGGCGACGCGCTACAAGCTCGACGACTTCCGGCCCTACGTGTACAAGACGAGCGATTACGGCCGCTCCTGGAAGAAGATCGTGACCGGCATTCCCGAGACGCACTTCGTGCGCGTGGTGCGCGAGGATCCCGCTCGCCGCGGGCTGCTGTTCGCCGGCACCGAGTTCGGGATGTACGTATCGTTCGACGACGGCGCGAGCTGGCAGACCCTGCAGCTCAACCTGCCCGTGGTGCCGATTCACGACCTCACGCTCAAGGACCACGACCTGGCCGCGGCCACCCACGGGCGCGCGTTTTGGGTGCTGGACGACATCACCCCCCTCGAGCAGCTGTCGGACGAGGTGGCGCGCGCCGACCGGCATCTCTTCACCCCGCGTGAGGCCGTGCGATTCCGGGGCCCTAGCTTCGTGCCGGCGCGCAGCCTCACGGGGCTCGGGACCAACCCGCCGAACGGCGCGACCGTGTACTGCTACTTGAAGCAGAAGCCTGAAGAGGAAGCGACCCTCGAGTTCCTCGACGCGCGCGACTCGGTGGTGCGCCGGTTGTCGAGCCGGCCCAAGGAGCCGGCGGACTCGCTCAAGGTCGAGGCAGGCCTGAATCGCTTCGTGTGGGACCTGCGTTCTGCCGACGCGCATCGCTTCAAGGGCCTCGTGTTCTGGGCCGGGAACACGCGGGGCCCGCTCGCGGTACCGGGGAGCTACAAGGTCCGGCTCACCGTCGGGGCCTGGTCGGAGACCCGCGGCTTGAGTGTCGTGAAGGATCCGCGGGTCAAGGCCACGCAGGCCGAGCTGCAGCAGCAGTTCGATCTGCTGGTCCGCATCCGGGACCGCGTGAGTGCGGCGGACGACGCCGTGCAGCAGATCCGCGACGTGAAGGAGCAGATCGACGCCGCGGCCAAACGCGCCAAGGGGCTCCCCGCCGGGAAGGGCTCCGGTATCGGCCGGGCGGCGGATTCGCTGCAGGCGAAGCTCGGCGCGGTCGAGGAAGCCATCTACCAGGTCAGGAACAAGAGCAACGAGGATGCGCTCAACTTCCCGATCAAGGTGAACAACAAGCTCGCGTCGCTCGGCGGCGTGGTGGGGAGCGCGGATGCGCCGCCCACCGAGCAGTCGTACCAGGTGTTCGACCAGCTCGCGGCCGAGCTGCAGGGCTATCTCGACCGGCTGAAGGCAATCGTGGAAACGGATGTCCCGGCGTTCAACCGCACGGTGCGAGAGCAGGACATCCCGGCGGTGCTCGGCCGGTAGTGATCCTATGCCGTTCACGCGCGACGATATCCGGGACTCGGTCGAGCGCGCCGGGGATGAGCACTGGAACGCGCTGCGCGCCCATCACGAAGACGCCTATCCCAACCCCAAGCCGACGCCCGGCGACGTGTGCAAGGGCGAGGCCGAGCGCCTCAACGCGCTGGGCCTGGGCACCGCCCAGGAGTTCGAGCTCGTGGAGACGCGGGTCGAGCGCGTGGGCGACGAGGTGCGTCTGACCCACGTGTTCCGCTACAAGCCGCTCAACCTCCGGCTCCTGACGGAGCCGTTCCAGGGCTACCGCTAGCACCACACCTGCTGCACAACTGTCACATGAACTGTGCATTAAATGCACGGCTCATTGTACGATCATGATACCTACCCGAATGGGTGGTTGTGTGCTGTGGTCCATTTTGTGCATGTTTGGCACGAAACTGAAGACACTGTTGCAACCGTTCAACCCCCGCTCGGGAGACCGTATGAGACGCGCTGTTGGGCTTGGCTTGCTGGTGATGGCAGCGACTCCGGTGACTCTGGTCGCGCAGGCCGCGGACTCGTTGGCGCAGGCCGCGAACACCGCGGCGGCCGCCAACACCGTCGCGATCAACTTCGTGTGGACGCTGGTCGCCGGGTTCCTCGTGATGTTCATGCAGGCCGGCTTCGCCATGGTGGAGACCGGGTTCACCCGCGCCAAGAACGCCGCCCACACCATGACCATGAACTTCATGGTGTACGGGATTGCGATGCTGGCGTATTGGGCGGTCGGCTTCGCGATCCAGGCAGGCGGCGTGGGGGCGCTCGGCACGCTGGGCGGCTACGACAAGCTCGCCCACGAGGTCTCCCTCACTATCGCGGGCAAACAGTGGGGGCTGTTCGGCGGCACCGGGTTCTTCCTCACCGGTGTGGCATACACGGCGCCGGTGTTTGCCTACTTCCTGTTCCAGATGGTCTTCATGGACACCGCCGCGACGATCCCCACGGGCGCGCTGGCGGAACGGTGGAAGTTCGTGGCGTTCGTCGTCTTCAGCGTGTTCGTCGGCGCGTTCATTTATCCCGTGTACGCGAACTGGACGTGGGGCGGCGGCTGGCTGTCGATGCTCGGCAAAAACCTGGGGCTGGGCCACGGCCATGTGGATTTCGCGGGATCGTCCGTGGTGCACATGACGGGCGGGGTGATGGCGTTCTTCGCCGCGGCATTGCTGGGTCCGCGCCGCGGCAAGTACAACTACGACGGCAGCGCCAACGCGATCCCGGGGCACAACATCCCGATGGCGCTGGCTGGGACGTTCATCCTCGCCTTCGGGTGGTTCGGCTTCAACGCCGGGTCGACGCTGGCGGGCTCGGACCTGCGCATCGGGGTCATTGCGACGAAC